>Ga0193729_1001604_pt1 | contig 11503 bp, 10 predicted proteins | sample U1c2metaG_FD_143036 | JGI IMG/M metagenome (GOLD analysis project Ga0193729, IMG submission 143036) | Soil microbial communities from a riparian zone of the East river system, Colorado, United States - U1c2 | ecosystem: Environmental > Terrestrial > Soil > Riparian zone | place: USA: East River... | reverse complement strand
GTGGGCGAGCTGCGCATCCTGTTCTCCGACGTGCTGCCCAACTGTCTCTCGCCGGTGATCGTGCAGGCGACGCTCCTGCTCGCGATCGGCATCATCGTCGAGGCGGCCGTCAGCTTCGTCGGCCTCGGCGTCCAGCCGCCGACCCCGAGCTGGGGCAACATGCTGTCGGACGGGCGCAACTACCTGATCTCCGGAGAGTGGTGGCTGTCGGTGTTTCCGGGAGCAGCGATCTCGCTGACCGTCGTCAGCTTCAACCTCCTGGGCGATGGCCTGCGCGATCGCTTCGACCCCCGTCACAGCACCAGCATGGGTTACGCGACATGATGCGGCCCGAGCCCCTCCTGCGGCCCGAACTCCTGCGGATCGACGGTCTGCACATCGCCTTCAAGGCCGGCCGGGAGTGGCGGGACGTCGTTCGCGGCGTCGATCTGCGGGTGGCGCCCGGCGAGGTCGTAGGCCTGGTCGGCGAATCCGGATCCGGCAAGAGCCTGACGGCGCTCGCGATCCTGCAGGTGCTGCCGGCGGGCGCCCGCATCAGCAGCGGACGCATCGTCTTCGACGGCACGGATCTCGTCGGCCTGCCGCAGCGGGCCATGAACGAGCGTCGCGGCCGCGATATCGCGATGATCTTCCAGGATCCGCTCACGGCCCTCAACCCGGTCATCCCGATCGGACGGCAGATCTACGACAGCCTGCGGACGCACCAGGCGATCGGCCATAAGGCCGCCTTGGCACGGATCGAGGAATTGCTGGCGCTGGTCGGCATCCGCCATCCGCGCGAGCGCATGCGCGCCTATCCACACGAGCTGAGCGGCGGCATGCGGCAGCGCGTCATGACGGCGCTCGCGGTCTCCAGCAATCCGAAGCTCCTGATCGCCGACGAGCCGACCACCGCCCTCGACGTCACTGTGCAGGCCCAGGTCATCGGCATGCTGGACCGCATCCGGCGGGATCTCGGCATCGCCGTGCTCTTCATCAGCCACAATCTCGACCTGATCGCCGAGATCTGCGACCGCGTGTCGGTCATGTATGCCGGCAAGGTCGTCGAGAGCAGTTCCGTCGAGACCGTGTTCGAGGCGCCTCGTCACCCCTACACGCGCCAGCTGCTGCGCTGCATCCCGCGCCTCGATGCCAGCACCGGGCCGATGCCGACGATTCCCGGCCTGCCGCCCCGCTTCGGCGCCGACCTTGTCGGGTGTCCCTTCGCCCCGCGCTGCGACGGGGCGCGCGACCTGTGCCGGACGTCCGAACCGCCGACCTGGCGCGAGCCGGGTCATCTTGCCGTCTGCTGGGATGCCGCCTGATGGGGCAGGACGAGCGCTTCTTCGAGTTGCAGGACATCCGCAAGGAGTACGTGCTGCGTCGAAGCCTCCTGCAGCGCTTCACGAGGAGCGCGCCGCGCGTCGCGGCCGTGGACGGCGTCTCGCTGTCGATCGAACGGGGCGCGATCTTCGGCCTGGTGGGCGAGAGCGGATGCGGCAAGTCGACCCTCGCCCAGATCATCGTGCGCCTGATCGAGCCGACCGCCGGCAAGGTCATCTACCGGGGAGCGGATGTCGCCCGGCTGAAGGGCGAGGAGCAGCACGCGTTCCGGCATGCCGTCCAGATGGTCTTCCAGGACACGGGGTCGTCGCTCAATCCGCGCAAGCGGATCCGGCGGGTGCTCGCCGAGGCGCTGAAGGCGCGCGGCGTCACCGGAGCGCCGGCAACCGGCGAGATCGAGACCCTGATGCATCAGGTGGGGCTGGACACGCCGCTGCTCCGGCGGTTCCCCCACGAGCTTTCCGGCGGCCAGCGGCAGCGTGTCGGCATCGCCCGGGCGCTCGCGATGAAACCGGAGGTGCTCGTCGCCGACGAGCCTGTCTCGGCGCTCGATGTGTCGCTGCAGGGGCAGATCATCAACCTGCTGCGCGATCTCAATCGCGACCTGGGCCTGACCATCATCCTGATCAGCCACGACCTTGCCGTGGTCGCGCGAGTCTGCACGCAGATCGGCGTGATGAATGCCGGGAAGATCGTGGAGCGCGGTTCGCCGCGGCAGGTGCTGTTCCACCCGGTGGATCCCTACACGCGCATGCTGATCGCTTCGGTGCCGCGCGGCCTCGCCGGACGCAACCGCCGGCCGGCAATCGAGGAGACCGGCATACGGCCGGCACCGCAACTGGCACTCCCGCCACTCGAGGTCACGAATGCGGATACGGGCCCCCTGTCATCCCGAGCGTAGCGAGGGATCTTTCCCTGAAGCGCCAAAGGCCCCTCGCTACGCTCGGGGTGACAGAGATGACTCGCTCTTCAGTGATGATCGGTAGCAACGCTCGATTGAAGGAGGGATTGCGGTGGCAGAACCGGCGCGTCAGATGAAGCTTGGCTACTTCCTGTTCCCGACCGGGCATCATGTCGCCGCGTGGCGCCATCCTGACGGTTCCCCGCGCTCGGCCATCGACTTCAAGGCTTTCGTCCACCAGATCCAGTCGGCGGAGCGCGCCAAGTTCGACATGGGATTCCTGGCCGACAACGATGCCTTCGCCGGCGGTGGCGGCCGCACGATCGAGGAAGATCTCGACGCGCTCAGTCGTACGTCGATCCGCTACACGGCGCAGTTCGAGCCCGTCACCCTCCTGTCGGCGCTCTCGGCGGTCAGCGAAAATATCGGGCTCGTCTCGACCGTATCGACGACCTACAACGATCCCTTCAATGTCGCGCGCAAGTTCGCTTCCCTGGACTGTCTGAGCGGCGGCAGGGCGGGGTGGAACGTCGTCACCTCGTCGAATTTCAATGCGGCGCAGAATTTCAGCATGGACCAGCATCCGAGCCATGCCGAGCGCTACAGGCGGGCGGACGAGTTCGTCGATGTCGTCCTGGGGCTCTGGGACAGCTGGGACGACGACGCTTTCCTCTATGACAAGGACTCCGGTCGCTATTTTGACTCTCGCAAGGTCCGCTTCCTGGACCACAAGGGCCGGTTCTATTCCGTCCGCGGTCCCCTGAATGTGCCGCGGTCGCCGCAGGGTCGACCGGTCGTGATCCAGGCCGGCACATCGGAACCGGCGATGGAGCAGGCCGCGCGCACGGCGGAAGTGGTGTTCACCGTCCAGCAGACGGCCGAGGAGTCGCGCCGCTTTTCCCGCGAGCTGCGGTCCCGCCTGGCGCGCTACGGCCGGCGCCAGGAGCAGCTCAAGATCATGCCGGGCGTCTGTTGCGTCGTCGCCGGCAGCCGGGCCGAGGCGGAGGACGCCTATGCCGTGTTCGAGGATCTGATCCAGCCGGAAGTCGGGCTGATGATGCTGAACTCGACCGTCGGCCTCGATCTGTCCGGCTATCCCCTCGACATGCGACTCGAAAGCCTGCCCGACACGGACAGCCACAAGGGACGGCAGAAGCTGATGCTGGACATGGGAATCCGCGAGAAGCTGACGGTGGGCCAGCTCGCCAAGCGGGCGGCGGGCACGCGCGGCCACTGGATGGTGCTTGGGACGCCCCGGGACGTGGCAGATGCGCTCGAGGAGAGGTTCGTCGAGGGCGAGGTCGACGGGTTCAACGTGATGGCGCCGCTTCTTCCTCAGGGCATGGATCAATTCATCGAGACAGTCCTTCCGGAGCTGCGCCGACGCGGTCTGTTCCGTACGGAGTATGAGGGCACAACCTTGCGCGAGAATCTCGGCCTGCCCTGGCCAAAGTCACACGAACCGCGATTGCAGGCCGCCGAGTAAAGGCGAGCTGAGGAGGTTTCAACGGATCGAGTCACGAAGACTTCTTGTGCATCCCATTGAAATATTGCGACCAGCGAGTCGGCCAGAATGCCAACACGAACACGATGAAGACGACCAGGAAGATGCTCACGCAGAGCTCAACGAGTTGAAACTGCGGCGAATCGCGGGCGATGAACCATTCGGCCACGACGCCTGCGATGATGAGGATAAGGCGAATGAGCCAGCTGAACACGGCTCCGCTCCTTCTGCTTGGGTCGAGGCTTGTCGCTGCCGATCCACCAAAAAATACGAACCGTTGCTCTTTGCGCCTTGATCAGAATCAAACCGCTCAAGGCGCGCGACGCGGCAAGCGGCCGATTTTCGGCGGCTTCGAGGTTCTCGTCGAAACCTGAAACGTCGATTCGCAGTGCGGATAGTCCGAGCCCACATCATGTTTTGCAACTGCAGGCATTGCCAGCACATCGAGCCGAGTTTTTGCGCGGTATGGCGCGCAAAAACTGCGGCCTTGAAGTCGTCAATAGTTTTACTTGACTTTTACTAAAGTTACACTTAAATGGCCTCTCCACACCCATGGAGGAGCATCGTCATGCCCGGCGGCCGACCCACCCTGTACAAGTCACAGAACGCCCGGACGCAACACCGGTCCGCGGCGGACCCGATGCCGCGGCCACCATTTCCGGCCCTGATTGGCGGATCGCTTGCGGAAATTGCGGAAATCCCTCCGTCGCGGCCACCGCCGGCCGAAGGAGCAGCGATTGCTTGAAACGCGTCATCGCTGGGAGCGCGCCACTCCAGTGGCGCCTCATGCGGTGTTGCAACGCCAAGAAAGAGCGCCACTGGAGTGGCGCGCTCCCAGCAATGAACCTGACCTACGACCTTCCCTCCAGCAGCGCCTTCTCGCGCTGGAAGAGCTCCACCACCGCATCCATCACCGCGCGCACGCGCGGCAGCGCCCTGAGGTCGCGATGCACCAGCAGCCATTGGTCGGCGAAGACCTCCTCGATGATCCCGCCCACGCGCTTCAGCATCGGATCGGGATCGCCGAGATAGCAGGGCAGGACGGCGAGGCCTGCGCCGGCACGGCACCCCTCGCGCAGCACCAGCCAGTTGTTGCCGCGCACGGCCGGCCGCGCGCCGCCCAGCCGCTCGTGCAGCCATTGCTGGCCGGGCATGTAGGTGTGGTCGTCGTCGAAGCCGATCCACGGCAGACTCTCCGGGCTGGCGTTGCGGCCGACCGGAAAGTCGCGCGCGGCATAGACGGCGTAGGCCACCCGACCCAGCTTGCGCGTCACGATGCCGGCGAGGTCAGGCACCTGCTCGCGGATCAGGAGATCGGCCTCGCGGCGCGACAGGTTGGCCAGCGTGTGGCTTGCGCTCACCTCGAACTCGATATGCCGCAGCCGCTCGCGCAGGCCCGGCAGGTGGCGCGCGATCAGCGCCGCCATCGCCTCGCCGGCCGAGAGCCGCACCACGCCGCTCACGGTGTCGCTGAGCCCCGCGCTGCGGCGGTGGATCGAGAGGGCCGCCTTCTCCATTGCCTCGGTATCCGCGAGCAATTCCTCGCCGGCCGATGTCGGCACGAAGCGGTCAGGCAGGCGCTCGAACAGGCGCGCGCCGATCTGCTGCTCCAAGGCCTGCACGCGGCGCGACACGGTGGGATGGCTGACGCCCAGCGTCTTGGCCGCCGTCGTCAGCGTGCCCTCGCGGGCCAAGGTCAGGAAAACCCGGAGATCGTCCCAGTTGGCGTCCATGTTCAAAATTGTACAGCCATTTTTCCGAATTGTGGAATGACGAATATTGGCGTTCGACTTAAAATCATTCTCATGCACATCGAACCGCGTCTTCTCGTCTTCACCAAGGGCGTCCGCAGCCGCATCGCCGCCGCCGTCGCCATCGGCCTTGTGTCCGTCGGGCTGGGCGTCGCCCGCCTCGGCCTTTTGGGCTGGCTGATCGGCCAGGTCTTCGCCGGCCGCACGCTGGCCGAGCTCGTGCCGTCCGTGCTGCTGATCGCCCTGGTCATGGTGCTGCGCGGTGCGGCCGAGCATTGGCGCGCCGTGGTGGCGCACGAGACGGCGGCGCGGGTGCAGAAGGCGCTCAGGCGCACGCTCTACGACCGCATCGCCGCCCTCGGGCCGGGCACGGTCGGTCGCCAGCGTTCGGGCGGGCTGACGCTTTCCATGATCGACGGCGTCGAGCAGCTCGAAACCTATTTCGGCCAGTTCCTGCCGCAGTTCCTGATCGCCCTGCTCTCGCCGGTGCTGATCTTCGCCGCCGTGGCCTTCATCGACCTGCCGGTCGCGCTGGTGATGCTGGGCTTCGCGCTGGTGGCACTGTTCGCGCCGGGCCTGTGGCACAAGTTCGACGTCAAGAATTCGCAGCGCCGGCAGAAGAGCTACGCCTCCTTCGCCGCCGAGTTCCTCGATTCGATCCAGGGCCTGGCGACCCTGAAGGCGTTCGGCCAGGGCAAGGCACGCGCCGACAAGCTCGAGGTCGAGGCGCGCGACCTGTTCCGCCGCACCATGTGGGTGCTGGCCACCAATGCGCTGGCGCGCGGCATCACCGACACCTCGATCGCCTGCGGCGCGGCCGCCGCGCTGATCTACGGCGCTTCGCGGGTCGAGGCCGGCGCCCTGTCGCTCTCCGCCCTGCTCATCATCCTGATGTTGGGCATCGAAATCTTCCGGCCGATGCGCGAGCTGCGCACGGTGCTGCATCAGGGCATGGTCGGCCTTTCGGCCGCGCAGGGCATCTACCGCATCCTCGACGACAAGCCCGGCGTGGCCGACGCACCGGCCAGACGGCTCGACAAGGCGCTCGCGCCCACGATCGAGTTCGAGGACGTGCGCTTCTCCTATCCGGGCACGCGGCGCACCGTGCATGACGGGCTCTCCTTCCGCGCCGAGGCAGGCGAACGGCTGGGGCTGGTCGGACCGTCGGGCGGCGGCAAGTCGTCGATCGTGCGGCTCCTGCTGCGCTTCTACGACCCCGACCACGGCCGCATCCTGCTGGGCGGCCACGACCTGCGCAGCCTGCCGTTTGCCGAAATCCGCTCGCTGATCTCGGTGGTCAACCAGGACACTTTCCTGTTCCACGGCACGGTCGAGGAGAACATCCGGCTGGGGCGGCCCGACGCCTCGCACGAAGACCTCGAGGACGCCGCGCGCGCGGCCAACATCCACGACTTCATCCTGAGCCTGCCGCAGGGCTACCAGACGACGATCGGCGAGAAGGGCATCAAGCTCTCGGGCGGCCAGCGCCAGCGGGTCGCCATCGCCCGCGCGCTGCTGCGCGACACGCCGATCCTGGTGCTCGACGAGGCGCTGTCGGCCGTCGATGCCGAGAACGAGGCGGTGATCCAGGAGGCGCTCGACCGCCTGATGCAGGGCCGCACGACGCTGATCCTGGCGCACCGCCTGTCGAGCGTGATCGATTGCGACCGCATTCTCGTGCTCGACGGCGGCAAGGTCGCCGAACAGGGACGCCATGACGCGCTGATGGCGCGGCGCGGCGTCTATGCCAGCCTGATGGCCGAGCAGGCACGCGAGCAGCACGGGGCCGGCTCGGCCGACCTGATCGCAGCACCGGCACGCGCCGAGACCGTGTCCGACACGCCGGGCGGCGCGGTAAAGCCCGTCACCGAAGGCATCATCAAGGCCGAGGGACTGACCTGGTACCAGGTCGTCGCGGCCCTGATGAAGGTGATCCTGCCGTGGAAGGGCAAGCTCACCCTCACCTTCACCCTGGGCGTGCTGCGGGTCATCACTTTCATCGGCGTCGGCGTGCTGTCGGCGTTGATCGTGCTGGCGCTGAAGCACCACGAACCCTACGCGCACCTGGCCATCGCGCTTGCCATCACCGCCCCTTTGTCGGGCGTGCTGCATTGGCTGGAATCCTGGATGGCGCATGACATGGCCTTCCGCCTGCTGGCCGAGATGCGCATCGACGCCTTCCGCAAGCTCGACGCGCTGGCGCCGGCCTATCTCGTGCGCCGCCGCACCGGCGATCTGATGGCGCTCGCCACTCACGACATCGAGCTGGTCGAGTATTTCTTCGCCCACACCGTGGCGCCGGCCTTCGTCGCCATCCTGGTGCCGGCCGCCGTGGTCGCGGTCCTGGCGTGGGCCAATGGCTGGCTCGCCGCGGCGTTGCTGCCGTTCCTGCTCGCCGCGGGGCTGAGTCCGTTCCTGATGAGGAAGCGGGTCGACCAGCTGGGCAGCCAGGCGCGCGAGGCAGCGGGCGAACTGGGCGCCTTCGCCGTCGATTCGGTGCAGGGCCTGGGCGAGATCGTGGCCTTCCAGCAGGAGGACGCGCGCGGCACCAAGCTCGATCAGCTTTCGCAGCGCCACATCTCGCTGCGCCTGCCCTTCTTCCGCGAGCTCACGCGCCAGCAGGCGATGCTCGAAGTGCTGATCGGGCTGGGCGGCCTCACCGTCGTCGTGACGGGCGCGGCGCTCGCCCAGCAGGGCGCGCTCGATCCCGGCCTGCTGCCGCTCATGACCATCCTCGCCATGGCGGCGTTCCTGCCGGTGTCGGAGATCGCTCAGATCGGCCGGCAACTCGCCGACACCTTGGGCGCCACGCGGCGCGTCTATGCCCTGGCCAACGAGCCGATCCCAGTGCGCGACGGGCCAGGCGTGCCGCCACGCAAGGGTGCCGCAGCGCTGGCTTTGGAGAAGGTCAACTTCACCTATCCCGGCCAGTCGCGCCGCGCGCTCTCCGATGTCAGCTTCGAGATCCCTGCCGGCAAGACCGTGGCGCTGGTCGGCACGTCGGGCGCGGGCAAGACGACGACGGCGCAGTTGCTGATGCGCTTCTGGGATCCCGATTCCGGCCGCATCACGCTCAACGGCGCCGACCTGCGCGACTACAAGCTCGACGAACTGCGCCGCCTGGTCGCGCTGGTCGCCCAGGACACCTATCTCTTCAACGACAGCCTGCGCGCCAACATCCTGATCGCGCGGCCCGAAGCGTCCGAGGCCGAGCTGCAGGCCGCCATTCAGCATGCCTCGCTCAGCGAATTGGTCGCCGCCTTGCCCGAGGGATTGGATTCGCCGGTGGGCGAACGCGGCACCAGCCTGTCGGGCGGCCAACGTCAGCGGGTCGCCATCGCGCGCGCCTTCCTGAAGGACGCGCCCATCCTCGTGCTCGACGAGGCGACCTCGCATCTCGATGCGGTGAACGAGCAGGCGGTGCGCCGCGCGCTCGACGTGCTGCAGGCCGACCGCACCACCATCGTCATCGCGCATCGGCTGTCGACGGTGCGCGACGCCGACCTGATCGTGGTGCTGGACCAAGGCAGGGTCGCCGAGACCGGCACGCATGCCTCGCTGCTGGCGCGGGGCGGCCTCTACGCCCGGCTGGTTTCGCGGCAGCTCGCGTCGGTCTATGCTCCGGCCGCCTCATGAACGCCCATCGGGGAAACGCATCATGTTCAGCCACGTCACCGTCGGCAGCAACGACGTCGCCAAGTCCAAGAGCTTCTATGATGCCGTGCTGAAGCCGCTCGGGCTGGTTCGCCACGCAGATTATCCCACCGGGGTCGGCTACGCCGTGGCCGGCGGGCGGCCGCAGCTCTGGATCGTGAGCCCGCTCGACAAGAACGCCGCCAGCGCGGGCAACGGCGTTACCGTTGGGCTTGAGGCGCCCGACCGCTCTGCGGTCGACGCCGCGCACAAAGCAGGCATGTCGGCCGGCGGCAAGGACGAGGGTGCGCCGGGGCTGCGCACGCACTATCATCCCAATTACTATGGTGCCTATCTCCGGGATCCCGACGGCAACAAGATCTGTTTCGTCTGCCATAAGCCCGCGTAGGAGAAGAAGATGAGCGAACCGTTCAAGGTGTTCTGGCAGCCTGGTTGAACCAGCTGTCTGAGACTCAAAGAGTTTCTATCGGTCCGTGGGATCGACTTCGTATCAGTGAATGTGCTTGAAGATCCGAACGGCATGGCGGAGCTGCAGAAGCTCGGCGTGCGCTCGGTGCCCGTGCTGTCGCGCGGCGACAAATTCACCTTCGGCCAGAGCACCAAGCAGATCGTCGACTTTCTGGGCTTGCACGAGAAGTCGGGTCCCGAGCTCTCGACCGACGAGCTGGCGGCGCGGGTCGACAAGTTCATGGGCGCGGCGCTCGAACTCATCCCGCTGATGCCCTACGACCGGCTGGACACCCACGTGCCGGGCCGGCCGCGCAGCTACCGGACGCTTGCCTTCCATCTGTTCCGTGTCGTCGTGGCCTTCCTCGACGCCAACGAGGGCACCACCCTGGTCCAGGCGATGTTCCGCGAGGAGCCCGCGCCCGACGCCGATACCGCGACCCTGGTCGCCTACGGCGAGAAGGTGCGCGCGCGCTTCCGCGACTGGTGGAGCAAGGGCGACACGTCGCCCACCAAGTCGCTACCGACCTATTACGGGCCGCAAACCCTGCACGAGCTGATGGAACGCACGACCTGGCATTCGGGCCAGCACGTGCGGCAGTACATGATGCTGCTCGAGAAGGAAGGCGTTGCCCATCATCGGCCGCTGGACGCCGCCGATTTCGCCAAGCTGCCGATGCCGCAGAACGTGTGGGACGGTTGACGCCTGCGCCCGGTTCGCCTATGGCCCAATGCGCATGACAGCCAAATTCCCCGGCAGGAAATATCCCGACGCCGGCGCCTTCGTCGCGGACTATGTACGCCTGGTCGCGACCGGTCTCACCTCCGTACGCTCGTCCGAAATCGATCGGGCCGCCGCCGCCCTGAAGCAGGCCATTCGCGACGACAGGCTGATCTTCGCCTGCGGCAACGGCGGTTCGGCCGCGATCGCCAACCACCTGACCAACGATTGCTCGAAGGGCATCGCCACCGACACGACGTTGCGCCCGCGGGTCGTGAGCCTCTCGGCGACCCTCGAATTGATCACGGCGATCGCCAACGACATCGACTATGCCGAGATCTTCGCCTTTCAGCTCAGGAACTCCGCCCGGCCCGGCGATGTGCTGATCACGATCTCTTCGTCGGGCGATTCGGAGAACATCGTGCGCGCGCTGGCCTGGGCCCGCGCTAACGGCCTCGTCACCATCGCCATGTCGGGCTTTTCCGGCGGCCGCAGCGTGACCAACGCGGACATCAGCCTGCACGTCGCGGCCGAGAATTACGGCGTCGTCGAGGACGCCCACCAGGCCCTGATGCACATTCTCGCGCAGTATGTGCGGATGTCCGAAATACCCGAAGCGGCCCTGAAGACGCTGCGTTTTTAGGCCTTCCGGGGAACTTTTCGCATCCTTGGGGCGTTCACTGGGGTATCCACAGACCAGGAGTACGTCATGCGCAATTCCGCCACTCACAACGGCAAGGATCTGGCCCGGGAGATCGCCCTCCTCAAGGTCCAGCTCGAAGAGCTGTCCGACAGCGTCAACGGCGCGGGCAATTCCATCGTGGAGCGCGGCCAGGAGGCTCTCGAGGAGACCCTGCGTTCGGCCCGCGAGCTGATCGCCAAGTACGGCGACACCGCCAAGTCGATCGTCAACGACACGGCGAAGCTCAAGAACAAGGCGACCGACACGCTGATCGAGCATACCGAGGCCCGGCCGCTCACCACTCTGGCCGCCATCGTCGGCGTCGGCTTCCTTGCAGGCTGGCTTTGTCGTCGGAACTAGGCCGGCGCCAAGGAAACTTTCTGCCCCGGCAAGGCCTTCCGTGATCGGCCCGCTTCTACGTGTAGCGGCCTCAGCGGCGGCTGCACGTACTCTGCGTGTGGCTGCCCATGACGCGGCAACGCATGGCTTGCTGATCCTGGGCGCCGGCGCCGCCATCGCG
>Ga0193729_1001603_pt1 | contig 11505 bp, 9 predicted proteins | sample U1c2metaG_FD_143036 | JGI IMG/M metagenome (GOLD analysis project Ga0193729, IMG submission 143036) | Soil microbial communities from a riparian zone of the East river system, Colorado, United States - U1c2 | ecosystem: Environmental > Terrestrial > Soil > Riparian zone | place: USA: East River... | reverse complement strand
ATCTCCAATTACCAACCGCGCACGCTCAAAAGCGAACTGGAACGCCAGGAACATCTTTCGGCGCCCGAATCGATTCGACTCGGGGTTTCGTTAGCTGAAGCGCTTCAGGCGCTGCACGAGCATGGACTTACCCATCGCGACATCAAACCGTCGAATATTATTTTCATCGATGGCAAGCCGAAGCTGGCTGACATCGGATTGGTGGCGGCGACCGGGCAACGCTCGTTCGTTGGCACGGAAGGTTATGTTCCACCGGAAGGACCCGGCACCCCGCAGGCAGACATCTTCAGTCGATGTGCTGGTGAAAGCATGCGCGAACGATCCGCGCAAGCGTTACGCATCAGCCGCACGGATGCGCGATGACCTCGCAGCGTTGGAGCGAGGCGAACGCCCGCCGCGAAAGAAATCGCGCGTAAAATTCGCCGTCGCAGCCTTTTCCATTTTGTTGATCGCGGCGATCGTCTTCGCCATCCGGTCGCATTCGCCCGCCCCGGCGACCAGCGATCTCAATTTGCAAACAACAATTCGCACGGAGCCGCCGGGCGCGTTGGTTTTGCTCGATGATCATGCCAAGAAAAGCCCGGCGACATTCGACGAACTGGAGCCACGCAAGTACAAATTGCGCGTGATGAGTCCGGGCTACGATCCGATCGAGGCGATTGTCGATCTTGGCAGCAGGAAATCAGTTGAGGTACCCGTTTTTCATTTGGCACGGAGCAAAGGCGCGTTGGATATTGAATCGGATCCGCCCGGCGCGCAGTTTACTTTGCGCAGCGAGGACGGCCGGATTTCGCGCACCGGAGTTGCGCCACAAAAAATTGTCGATCTTCCGACCGGAAAGTACGCGCTCATTGCGAAGCGCAGCGACTGGGAAATGCGCGACGGTGTTGAGATCCAGCGCGGCGAGACTGCGCAAAAATCATTCGCATTCGTAAATGGCACGGTGAGTATCACCAGCGAGCCGCCCGGCGCGGAAATTCTAATCGATGGAATACCGCATGGACGGACACCGTTGAGAATCGAACTACCGGCGCGTCCGCATGAATTGATTGCGCAACTTGCTGGTTGGCCCGCAGAACGGCAACCCCTCAGCGTCGAGGGCCAGCACGAGAATGCTGCGCACTTTGTTTTTGCGAACGGCAGCGCGAAAATCACGAGTGCGCCTGGCGGCGCAACCGTGCTTGCGAATGGACGCGCGTTGGGTCAAACGCCGCTGGTGATAGAGGGAGTAAGGCCCGGCGATGTGACATACGAGCTACAGCTGCCAGGGTACAAGCCGGCTTCAGTCAGTGGCAAAGTTAAGCCGCAACAGCAAACGTTTCTGGCGATGCGTCTGGAAAAGAGCGTCGGTCCCGCGCCGGGGCAGCCGTTCACAAATTCATTAGGAATGAAGTTCGTTCCGCTCGGGGACATTCAGATTTCAGTCTGGGAAACGCGGGTGCAAGATTACGAAGCGTTTTGCCGCGCGACTGGACGCCATTATGAGCCGGCGGATTTCCATCAAACAGCAACTGATCCGGCGGTAAAAGTAAGCTGGTTCGACGCGATGGCATTTTGCAAATGGCTAACGGAAAAGGAACACGACGAAAATCTGATTGAAGATCAGCAAGCGTACCAGCTGCCGACCGATCTTGAGTGGAGCATGGCGGTGGGTCTTATTAATGAAAGCGGTGCGACGCCGGAGATACGCGATGGCAAGACTAAGAACGAATTCCCGTGGGGGAAACAATGGCCGCCACCCAACGGTGCAGGAAATTATTCCGCAGCAACGGGACGGCGCCGCGGTGCGACGATGCCGGTCGGAAGTTTCAAGCCGAACTCGTTAGGCTTGTACGATCTCGGCGGAAACGTTTGGGAATGGTGCCTTGATACTTACAAAGGCGGCACGAGCGGAAGCAGTCGTGATTGGGGTGTGCTGCGAGGCGGTTCCTGGGCGACGAGCAACCGGCTCGAGATGCAATCCTCATATCGAAACGTAGTCGACCGCAATGATCGCGACGTTATTTACGGCTTTCGTAGCGTCTTGGCGACGAAGCCCGAGAACAAAACCGACAATCAATGATTCTACCGTCCGGATGGCCGGCGATGACGAGTGCAGGAAACGGTTTCCACGGCTGTCGCTTGCGACACCGGTCGACCCATTTGCCATGCTCGCGGATCAAGTCTTTCGTCGGTCCACTGCTTCCGCTTCGGGAATGTTGAATTTCACCGCTGTTTTGCCGACGTAGAGATTCCCCTTGCCTGGCGCGGCATGCTGTGCGCTCGCGCAGCGCAGGCGCTGGTTGCAGCGAGATCGCCCTTATCCTCAAACTATCTTCTATTGGCAGCCGGGCAGCTTGAACTTGCCTATTCGAGTCTGCCAACCGGCCGTGCTGGAATTCTGGCCAGCCAATGTGTAGTACTCATTGACGTACCAGAACGTGCAATCGTCGTTCGGATCGACGGTTATGTCCGTGTAGTCACCCCACCGTGAGTTGGTGGTTCTTTGCACCCCGCTGCCGTTGATGATCGTTCCTTCACCCAGAGTCATCTGACCTAACGGATCGCCAGCGAGGCGGCCGGTATAGCGAATGCCAGGAAAAACATCCACGCCATTCACTACGCTGTAGCCCAAAGCCATGTTGCCTTTCTTGTCCATGGCGATGCTTCCCATCCAGCGATGAATGCCGTCGCCTGGGGCGTACGTGCCCTGCTGGTACAAGCTGTATGTGCCGGCGCCGTCGCGGCGAATCTCGTACCAGCGTGCTCCGGCGACACCGGGAGTTGCTTCAACTGATTGGTTGGTCACCAAGCTCTCGTAGGTCTTAAAATTCCGGTAAGCTAAGCGAAAGGTCGGCCGCTGCCGGTACGACAGGATGTCGAGATATTGAGCAGGGTTCACGATTCCGGGCTCTGGCAGGCAGTCACGTGCGGTCGGGGCGCACGGAAAGATCGAGTCAAACGACGCTGTGGGAAGTTGCGTGTTCAGCACCAACGTGGCGATCGGGGTCGATCGCCACTTAATGAATAGATCCCAGATATTGAGCGCGTCGAACGTCGCACCGTAAGAGGCATCGTCGTCTTGCGTTCCGACGATTGGGATTGCCGTGTCGGTCTTCGGTTTCTGCTTACCGTCCACATCTGCTGGCAGCAAGCCGTCTCCAACCAGCGGCAGCAAGTCCGGATCGTTGCCATCGATGAAGAATTTCACACTTCGCGCGTTCGGGTCGCCGTTCACCATCTTGTTCTTCTCAAGCGCGTAAACGCCGATGCCGTACTCGATAGTCGGTCCGAACTCACGCGTTGTGAGCACGTAAGAGTCTGTCCAGTTGCCGTACTTGGGATAGTCTGGGAAGTAGAAGATCCCATCCGACGTGGTCTCGAACGCGTAGCGGTAGTATGTGCCAGCCGGATCACCGCTCGTAGAGACTGCAACACAGTTCCAGAAAGGCTTGGTCGGATCGTTAAGGCCGCTGGTGGTGAACTGCGACAGCAGCCATCGATCCATGAACTGGTCATAGAGGACGACGGGATCACCGGAAGGGTCAGTGCAATCTGGGATCGAAAATCCTGCCCAGAGTGAACCAGTATCTACCGGTCCCGCCAGCAAGTTGCCCGCTTTGTCATATACAGCAAAGACGAGATTGATCATCTCGACAAAATTGTTCGGGCCCACTTCGCCGTTCGGATCCGGTGGGTTCACGCGGAAACCGAAGACGTTGAAGTTATCTTGATTTGCCATTCCTTCGAACGTCAGCAGCGGAGCCGGGATGGTCGGCGTCCGGTTGAACATCTGTAAAGCTCCGTCGGCACTGTAGGGCTTCACCCGGTGGGCCTCTGGGCCTTCCGATCCCCTTCGCTCCGGCCGCACTTCCAGTACTGTGTCGGGTGGGAAAGTCCGAGGTCTCGCAACCCGTGGCAAACTGCGCAGAGCAGGCGAGACGTCGAACGCTACCGCTTTGGAGAATCTTGGAGTTAAAGGCTGAGGGCGCGACCTTGGCTGAGCAACAGCGGGCGGCGATATCGCCAGGAATACCAATGCTACGGCGACCAGAACAAGGAGAACCGCGGCCAGAATGCGTACATGTGCAAAAGCACGATTTTTACTGATTCGACGAAGAGTTTTCATATGGTTTCTTAGTTGGAGTTGGAGTTTCGATTCCCTACAGGTTCCCGACAACACAGTTTGTCAGCGTCACGAAAAAGAGGTCAAGCCTTTTAGCCTTACATTTTTGTAATGTGGATACCGTTTCTGATACTCGTGCAAACAATCAGAGCTGTGGCTCTTTGAGGCACGAGGAATCGAACCCGAACGCTTTCGAGTTGATACTCTACGCTGCGCTATAAAGCGGGTTCGAGCGCGGGTGCCTGCGCGGCAGGCTCGATCCACTTTCCATGCTCACGGATGAGATCTTTGAGTCGATCGACCGCTTCCGCTTCAGGAATATTGAATTTCACCGCCGTTTTGCCGACGTACAGATTCACCTTACCCGGTGCGCCGCCAACGTAACCAAAATCGGCGTCAGCCATTTCGCCTGGCCCGTTTACGATGCAACCCATGATCGCGATCTTTACCCCTTTGAGATGCGACGTGGTTTCTTTGATTTTGGCCGTCGTTGTTTGCAAATTGAATAAAGTGCGTCCGCACGAAGGGCAGGCGACATAGTCGGTTTTGAAAATCCGTGATCCGGCTGCTTGAAGAATATTGTAACTCAGGCGCAAAGCCTGGCCCGGCGCTTCCTCGCCTTGTACCAAGATCGCGTCTCCAATTCCATCGCACAGCAGGGAACCAATGTTTGTGGCTGCAGTGAGGAGCGTCTCAAGAAAATTTGTAGGGCGTTTCTGTGAAACGCCATCCTTTTCAGCGGCGTCTGACACAGACGCCCTACAATTTAAAACATCCGTCAACAAAATCGGATGCCGCGGCTGCAGGCGTTTCGCCAGCAATCGAAACGCCGGAATCACTGCAAAATCGACATCGTCTCCAACGGTGACAAACTGCGGGCTGCGCTCCGCATTTAATTTGGCAATCGCGGTCTCATCACGCGGATCGACTTCGGCAATGTTGGCGTTCTCATAGATAATCTCGGGTTTGTAATCGCCCATCTTCTCGATCTTGTGGGCGATCTTGTCGAAGTTTGCCTGTCTGACGACTACTCGAATCAATTCTGCGCCACCGAGTTTAACTCGTTGGCCGGAATTACCGATCCCAGCTACAGCAAGCGTTTCGCTCGCGCGACGCTGATACGAATACGGATCGTACGAAAGTTGAACGTTGGGTGTTGAGCGTTGGGCGTTGAGCGTTTTCTTTTTAAGCATTCCAACCAGCGCCCGTGCCACCGGAATCTCATGTGGACTGTCCTCGGTAAGTGACACGCGAATGGTGTCCCCGATTCCATCAGCTAGCAGCGAGCCGATCCCGATCGCGCTTTTGATCCGCGCGTCCTCCCCTTCGCCGGCCTCAGTTACGCCCAGGTGCAGTGGATAATTCCAATCCGACCCAAGCTCGTTCAATCGCGCAACGAGCAACCGATACGCAGCGATCATGATCTTCGGATTGCTCGCTTTCATCGAGAAAATGAAATCGTGATAGTCCAGGTCGCGCGCGATCCTTGCGAACTCGAGCGCGCTTTCCACCATTCCAAGCGGCGTGTCCCCGTACCGATTCAGGATGCGGTCGGAAAGCGAGCCGTGATTTGTTCCGATGCGCATGGCGATTCCACGCTTCTTGCACAGATCGACGAGCGGTGAAAACCGCTCGCGAATCCGATTCAACTCTCCAGCGTACTGTTCGTCGGTGTATTCACGAATGACGAATTTCTTGGAATCGGCGTAATTGCCCGGATTGATTCGCACTTTGTCCACCCATTTGGCGGCTTCCATGGCCGTCTCTGGCTTGAAATGGATATCTGCAACAATTGGCACATTGCAGCCGCGTTCCCGCAAACCCTTCACGATCTGCTCAAGATTGCGTGCATCCTTTACCGTGGGCGCAGTGATACGGACAATTTCACAGCCTACGTTTACAAGCTCGATTGTTTGTTGAATTGACGCCCCCGTATCCATCGTATCGCAGGTGATCATCGATTGGACGCGAATTGGATTATCACCGCCGACGCCGACGATGCCGATCTTCACCTCACGCGTTTTTCGGCGGCGATAAACGAATGGATTTTCGCAGAATGACAACTCACGCATTGTAGGGCTCAATGTCGTTCAATAATATGACAAGCGCCAAGTCGATGACCTCGGCTCCGTCGTCACGATAAGATTTTACGGCTTCGCGCAGTCAGCGCAACGCATGCTGGCTACGGCGTTTGCGGACCTTTCGCGGCCGAGTGCGCTTCGAGTTGATCGAGCTTTTTGCGGATAAAGGGCAAATCCTGCACGTCGAAGAACGTGATGTAGAGCATGTAACCGATGATCACTACGGCGCAGCTTGTCTGTACGACCTCCAGCACACGCATGTTCACTGGCCTGCGGCGGATCGATTCGATAATCGCCAACACAATGTGGCCACCATCGAGAACTGGAATCGGCAACATGTTCAAGATCGCCAGATTCACATTCAAAATCACGCTAAACCACAGCGCCAGCTGCCAGCCGCGTTCGCTTTGGAAAAGGAGATAGTAAATGCGACCGATCCCGACTGGACCGCTCAAATGCTGCAGCTTTACGTCCGACTTGGGCGAGGCAACCGCGCCAATTGTTTTTAACGTGCTGGTCACGCTGTTGTAAACCTGCTCAATCGGACTGGGATGCTGAATCGACACTATTCCCGTCGTGTCCCATTGAATTCCAATTCGTGGTTTCTTTTCGCCATTCGTAGGCAAAAGAGTTGGTTTTACCGGAACATCAAACCTTTTGCCACCGCGCTCCACATGAAGAACAAGCTCATCGTTTGGATGTTTGCTGATGTATTCCAGCAACGCGATTGGGTTGTAGATGGGCGTGTTATTAAATCCGCGAATGATGTCTCCCGAGCGCAGCCCCGCCGCCGCAGCCGGCGTGTTCGGTTCCACTTTGTCAATGATCGGGGTCTCTGCCGGATAAATGAGCAACTGGCGCACACTTTGTCTGCGCCATCCGCTGGTCTCTGCTTTGTAAGGTTCCACCCAAACGGTGTCCACTTTTCCATCTCGCTCGAATTTTATCTCGATTTTGTCGCCTTCGCTGCGTACCACATCCCAGCTCACGCTGTCACTCATCCCCATAAAACGCCTGACCGGTTTGCCATCAACCGAGAGGATTTTGTCGCCGGGTCGCAAGCCTGCCTTTTGGGCCGGCGAATCGGGCAAAACATAACCGATCACAGTGGTTGAATCCGCTTCGCTCACTGGATGGCCAACAGCCCAGACGATGCATGCAAAGAAAAGCGCCAGCAGCAAACTGAACAACGGCCCGGCAATCGCTACGATGATTTTGTCGAGGGCGGAGATTTTCGGCAACCTCGCACGGTCCACATCCGCTTTTCCCTCGATGATGTCCATTGGTGCAAGCTGCGGAAGCGCAACGAAGCCCCCGAACGGCAGCGAGCCGAGCGAGTATTGGACACCGTTGATTGTTTTCTTCCAGATCGGTTTGCCGAACCAAACACCGAATTTTTCGATGTAAAGCCCTCGCCAGCGCGCCGCTAGAAAATGCCCCAGTTCGTGCACCACGATCAGCAGATTGAACAGGATGAGGACTTCCAGCAGGATGAAAACGACGCGAGCGATGTGCAATAGCATTGTAATTAGAAACAAGTGATCAGTGATTGGTCATTGTTGGACACGCGAGCGTATTTGACGTTGTAATTCTTTTAACGATTTGTCGATTTAACGTATCCCTGCGCTTCCCCACGCGCCCACTGATCGGCCTGCAATATTGCATCCACATCGGGGTGCGCAACGGATGTGTGCCGGTTCATGACTTCTTCAACAATCTGCCAGATATCCGGAAAACGCACTTGCCGGTCCAAAAAACCAGCGACCGCTACTTCGTTTGCAGCGTTCATGACGGCAGGCAACGTGCCACCGGTCTCGCCGGCCCGGCGCGCCAGGTTCAACGCGGGAAAATCGTCGTAGCGCGGCGTGAAAAATTCCAACCTGGATAATTTAGAGAAATCGAGTGGTGGCAAAGTATTCGGGACGCGATCCGGCCAGGTCACGGCGTATTGGATCGGGAAACACATGTTGGAATAACTCAATTGCGCGAGCGTGGACCCGTCTGCGAACTCGACCATCGAATGAACAATGCTCTGCGGGTGTATCACCACTTCGACGCGCTTCATCTCGACGCCAAAGAGCCAATGTGCCTCGATCATCTCCAGTCCTTTATTGAACAGGGTCGCTGAATCGATCGTAATCTTTGGCCCCATATTCCACGTCGGATGCTTTAGCGCCTGCTCGGGTATGATCGAATCAAAATCTCTTCGCGGCGTTTCGCGAAATGGTCCACCTGAGGCCGTCAGGATGATTCGGCGGATGTCCAAAGAGCTTTTGCCTTCCAGGCACTGAAAAATCGCATTGTGCTCGCTGTCCACGGGCAACACCCGCACGTCATTATCGCGCGCCTCGCGCATCACAATCTCGCCTGCCATCACCAGAATTTCCTTGCTCGCCACGGCGAGGTCCTTGCCGGCATCAATCGCTGCCAGCGCGGGACGCAAACCGCCAGTGCCTACGATTGCGACCAGCACCATCTCCGCATTCGTCAGGCAGGCGATCTCACGTAGTCCTTCTTGTCCCGCAAAAATTCGCGGCTTGTACGCAAGCGCGCGCTGGAGGGCATCTATCTTCGTTTCATCGACGAGACAAACAGATTGCGCGCGTGTTTCATTCGCAGCCGCCGCGAGTTTTTCGGCATTACTGTTGGCGGCCAGCCCGACAATTTCCATTCGCTCCGGAATATCGCGTGCTACTTTCAGCGCGCTCTCGCCGATCGATCCGGTCGCGCCCAGGATAACGACTCGTTTACGCTCGCCGGAATTTTCCGTTCTCATCTAACCACGAATGAACACGAATTGACACGAATTCATAAGACGATTCTCTCCCACTCCAGTTTGGCGCGTTTAAAATTAAGGATGACTCCAGCACGCAGCTTTGTCGTCCGGAGATAATTCAACATCAATCCTCGTTCGTGATCTGTGATTCGATCAATTACCTTTGCATCCACGACAACGGCATTGAATGCGATTAGATCGGGAACGAACAAACCCACCTTGTAACCTTTGTAGAGTACATCGAACGAACGTTGCTGCTGAAAAGGGATTGATTGTAAACCAAATTCGACGACCAGCGCATTCTCGTACGGCTTCTCAACTAGCCCATGACCTAGCGTATTTAGGACTTCGATTGCACAACCGACGATTTGAAAAACTTCCTCTTTGAATAACAGCTTGTCATCATTCGTGTGCATTCGTGTTCATTCGTGGTTGCTCACGGCACCCGAATCACCAGTCGCAGATAGAAGAACAAAAGCGGCGCGGTAAACAGCAGACTATCCAGAAGGTCAAGCGCACCGCCGATTCCTGGCAACAGATTCCCCGAGTCCTTTACATCTGTGCTGCGCTTGATGATTGATTCAGCCAAATCTCCGAGCACTGCTGCGAAGCCAAGAAGCACTCCGAGGATCGTCGTGTGCGTCCAGTTTAGCGCCGATAAATGACCCGGCATCAGTTTGAACAATCCCAGGCTGCAAAGCAGCGCAAAAACAATTGCGCCGAAAAAACCTTCCCACGTTTTCTTCGCGCTGATATGAGGGACCATCAAGTGTCGCCCAATTGCGCTGCCGGTTAGGTACGCACCCATGTCCGCAAATTTTGTCACCGCGATCAGATACAGAACATAGAATTGCCCAGTCAATTGGCCCGTGCTCGAACGTGGCGTTAGATAGACAATCTTGGTGATGAAATTGAAAAGCCAAAGCACGTAGAGCAGGCCGAACAAAGTATAAGCCATCGTCTGCAGCGGCTCGTCATGGCGAAGGCGAGCGAACATCTGCCGCCCGAAGACGGTCAGCAAAAAAAACAACAGGACGGCAACTTCGAAGTCGTAGGAATGTGCTGGTCCAATCTTTGAGAAATAATAAAAACTCCCGGCGAGCAGAACGGCGCCGCAAATCATTCCCGTGACCTTGAAATTCGGCAGGTCCTTGTGATCCAGCATTCGGTAAAACTCCAGGAGCCCGATCATTCCGAACACGCTGATCAGCAGCCAAAACAGGATCTCGTAACCCGTGAACATGATCAGCAGAGCGATTGTCCAAAGCGCAATCGTGCTGATGAACCGCAGAATGAAAGTGGAGCGCGGCGTGATTACGTTCGTCCCGGTTTGCTCCAGCGTGAAGACATGCACTTGCATCATCTCGAAGGAACGAATCAGGCGCAAGCGCAGACGTGCCGCCTATTAGCGCAATACGACTCCACTGCGACCGATGGAACGCGTTTCGCTCGGCATGGCGTAAGGTCGCCGCAGCGAACGTCGATTCCCTGGATAAGCTCCAATACGCCCGACCTTGCCGGAGCAACGGCCAAATTCCCCATCCAGCTTTGCCGAGCGCGTAACTAGCGCCTCGGGATTTACTCCGGCGTAGGCGATGGAGTTGGCAAAGCAGCCTCTGCCGCAGGAGACGCAGTTGGCGAACTAGCCTCTACCGGAGGAGACGGAGTTGGCGAAGTAGCGTCTAGCGTAGAAGGTGTAATTGGCGCCCTAGCCGCCGCCGCGGGAGATACTGCCGTGCCCGGCATCCATGCTTTCTGTGCTTGTTGAAACTTATACTGTTTTTGGCTCTGCGATCCTGTCTGCCCACTCTGTCTCTGGAGTCGCTCTTGTGTCATCCTGTCTTTCTCAGCTTTCATCTTTGAGTTGTCGGGAATTCGGGCCCGAATCTCGGTAGAAAACCGTTGTATTGCCGCGTCTCTTTCAGCTTGCACCTGTGCGGGGTCGGAAATCTGAGGCTGAACGTCGGTAGGAATCGTCCGGGCATTCAACGCGGCCGTTTCCTTTTCGGCCAACGCTTTCACTTTTTCATCCAACGCGTTCACTTTTTCATTTAACGCATTCACTCTTTCAATTAACGCGTCCTCGCGTGTATCCAGCTCCACTTTCCGCTGAGCAAGTTGTTGTTCTGCGGTTGCATCTTGTTTTTGGCAGGAGCAAATCATCGCGAAAGAGATGACCATCGGAAGGATAAATTTTTTTTTCATGTCAGATGTAAACTGGTGTGTTGGCCAATTCGGCGAAGAACGTGGAAGGCCAGGAGCTAGTCAAATGAAACCTGCTCGCAAACTCGAAGCGGCATCATACTTTCTATGTGAATTTTTCCGTGGTTTGAGGACCTGGTTCCACTCGGCCAAGCCGATGCTATCGAGGAACCGAAATGGTAAAGGCGTTCGCCCCAGGGGCGAACGCCTTTCCAAATCGCCTCGGTGCCTGGCACACAAGGCCGTTTTACATCGCAGCTTTAGGGCTTGTTCGTGACTACTTGCGGCGCAGCTTTATTGACTTCAAGCTGGGCGCTCACTTTTTGGATTTGCGCGGCCTG
>Ga0193729_1001602_pt1 | contig 11508 bp, 10 predicted proteins | sample U1c2metaG_FD_143036 | JGI IMG/M metagenome (GOLD analysis project Ga0193729, IMG submission 143036) | Soil microbial communities from a riparian zone of the East river system, Colorado, United States - U1c2 | ecosystem: Environmental > Terrestrial > Soil > Riparian zone | place: USA: East River... | reverse complement strand
TCAGGAACCACCGGCCTGCCCGACTCCAGCACCACGTCCGGCAACCGCACCGCCCGAAGTTCCTCGACGCTGATGCGATTCGTCGCCTCGGCCCAACCCGAGGCGGCGCTGCACAGAACGATGAAACCGATGAGAAAGTTTCGTTTCATATGAAGAAGGTATAGCCCGCCAACCCGTAATGAGCAATCACAGGGAAAGGCCAACCCGTTGACGGTCATCGGCCCCGAAGGCTTTCGCGAAGGCTTTCGGGGCTAAACATAACTCGACTCACTTGGCCAGTCCTACGGATTGGGAATCACGTGGCCGATGCTGTGGGCGGAGCAAGTCGGATTGTCGAGGATAAAGGCCCCGGCATTATAATATCCATATTCCGGGCACGGCATAATATTTCCGAAGAGCCGCAAAGGAAGGTAAGGCTTCATCTGCGCCAATGTCACCGTCGCTGTCGCGATTTTGTACCAGCCGCAAGCCAATGCCAGAGTTGAACTCACCGATGGACGCGCCCGGAACAACAGTCTTCCCGACTTTCTTGCCGGCAACCATCGGAGCTTTTTTCTCAAGCGAATGGCGGACCTACTGCGATTGCATACCGTGATTCACCGTGATTCCCGGAAAGGAAACAAGTGATTGACAGCATTTATGGATAGTTGAAAGACTTGAATTTGCCCATGAAAACGCACCTAACATGGCATTTGGCTTTCCTTCTATGGGTGGGTTTCTGCCGCTGCGCGGTTGCGGCTGATGCCTCCCGGGCGATGCTGGCCACCGACGATACCAGAGTTCAGGTTGAAGCGCTGGAAAATCAACTCAGGGTGGTGGCTTTCGAATTCATACCGACGGGCTGGAACTGGACCAACTCCAGTGAACTGCCGTTGATCAGCACTCTGGAGGTGAATGGCCAAACCACCCCCATCACCTGGAAATTCAAAACGCGCAGTGGCTCAGCGGGGCAGCCTGCCCGGGAAATTTTCATTTTCGAGAATGAGAATCCTGCCCTTGAGTTGAAATCCATTTGGACGGCCTATTCTGGCCCTGGACCGATCGAGCACCAGATCAGCATCAAAAACAAAAGCCACATCCCGCTAACATTGCCGCTGCAATCTTCGCTGGTGTTCGACGCCCGTGCCGCTCGCGGGCACGTGCTGGAGAACTTCTGGGTTGAAAAAGGTTCGGGGACGCCCAGCGCAACAGGCACACACCGCACCCACGTTGGAAAAGATTTCTCCGCATCGCTGATTTCGCTGCCGTATTGCGAAGAGCCGCGCGACGCCATTCCCTGGACCGCGGTTCAGGATGCGACCGGCCAACAAGGTTGGTATGCAGGCATTGAATTTTCAGGGCGAGTCCAGATAGCGCTGCGGGCGGTCACAGACGGAGCCAGCGCAATCGGGGTGCATGCGGAACTTGGGTTGGATGCGCGCGAGCCCTTTCGCACACGACTCCTGCCAGGGGAGATGTTTGAGACTCCAACTGTTTTTGTTGGCTGTTATCAAGGCGATGTGGACGACGGTGCGAACCGGCTTCACCGCTGGACCGAGTCACACCTTCGCCCGCCCATCAATGACGAGCGGTATCCCTTTTTGGTGAACAACTCATGGGGTAGCGGCATGGCGGTGGATGAGCAACTGGCGACCAGGATGATAGCCGACTCGGCCAAGCTCGGTCTGGAGCTCTATCACATAGACGCGGGATGGTTCCGGGGAGTCGGCGATTGGCACCCGGATGAAAAGAAGTTTCCGCGAGGCCTGGCGGCTGTGGCCGGCTCCGCGCACGCAAAGGGCTTGAAGTTCGGCCTGTGGGTTGGCTGGACGCAGGGCGGGCACCTGCGCACCGATGACAGCCAGGAAACAATCTTAAGCGTCTTTGATCCCGCCATGAAAGGTTGGTTCACGCGCGACTACCAGCCTGAATGGCGGACCCAGGAGTTCACCGGCGCAGATGTCTGCCTGGGAGACATCAAAGCGCGAGCGTGGTGTCTCCGCACCCTTCGTCAAGTGGTGAAGGACAACAAACTCGATCTGCTCGAACACGATCAACGCATGATTGTGGATGCCTGCAGCCGCCAGGATCACCTCCACACCAGTTCCAGAACCGACATCGCCTACCATGCCGCACGCGGTTACTATCAGGTCTATGATGCTTTGCGAGCCGAATACCCAAACCTGCTTTTCGAGAATTGCGTGAATGGAGGGCGCATGGTTGATTACGGCGTCATCAGGCGGACCCATTATATCAGCATCACCGACACCTACGATCCGCTCTCAAACCGACGCGCTTTCTACGACGCCTCCTACGCCTTGCCGCCTTCCATGTGCGAATGCTACGTCGACAATCACCCGGGGACGAACCTGGCCAATTTTCGTTACATGCTGCGTAGCGGCATGATGGGGTGGTGCACGATCATGCTCGACATGAGCCAATGGAACGCCGAGCAGCGCGCCACGGCGAAGCGCCAGTTCGAGATTTATAAAACTGAACTCCGCCCGTTCATCGCGCATGGCAATCTGTACCACATCTCCGAACGGCCCGACGGCGTGCAGTGGGATGGGGTCCAGTACGTAAACCCCGAGTCAGGTGCAGCGGTCCTCTTTGCGTTTCGCGGCACGACTAAGGAAATAATGCACACCTTTAAGCTCAGAGGGCTCGGCGCCCAGAGCCGATACGAGCTTTCCTACGAAGACGGAACCGGAAAGAGGGTCATGCTTAGCGGCTCACAACTGATGCAAGCTGGTATTACCATCACTCTTCCTGAGGCCGAAAGCTCAGAATTGATCTTCCTCAAGCGAATGGGCGCATCTTGATACTGCCGCCCTCCGTTCGCGGCGCAAGCTCCGTCAGGAGCGCCATGTCTATAGCCAATCAGCTTCCTAAAAGTACGTCACCCTCTCCCCTTCCGAAGGGGACTTGAGCCGCTTGGGAAGCGACGAAAGGAATTTGCCAGAGGCAAAGGCCCGCTACGGGCCGAGCGAGCGGGCGCGAGTGAGTCACTGGGTCGGGGTGAGGGGTGTTTCGGAGGTTGGTGCTCCGACTGCGGGCTCCTTTTTTTGGCTCTTAGGAAATGGTGTCAAGATGGACTCAGCAGGCCGGCCTCGACCAGAAAAAATTGGAAAACATCCTGCGGCGGCATAAACTCAAACTCCCGGCGTCATGAAATTGGAGATGCGGCAAAAACTCGCGCGCGAATCGTTCGAGGAAAAAATCCGGAAGGTCGGATAACTCCTCCGGCTGGTGAAAGCTTTCCCCCGCCGCCCCTCCCGGCGAACCCCAGCCTGCCTTCCCCCGAAATCGGAGCGCGCATCTTGATATTGCGGCAATCCGTTCGCGGCTCAAGCTCCGTAGGAGCGCCATGTTTATAGTAACCGCCCTCCCGCGTTCCATCTCAAGCTCCGTCAGGAGCGGCATGAAAACAGGCTGCCCCCACAGATGCCGGACCCGAACCATGCCGCTCCTGCGGAACTAGCCGATGTGCGGCCCGGCCGTCCCGACATTCTCATTAACACCCTGCTTTAGCTGGGTGTCGAAGTGCCGCACAGGAAAAACCGTTTCAACGGTTTACGACGCGATTACCCCAATCCAATCGGAGCGCCCGACTCCGATCGGGCGAGCTTCGACATCTTGGAAAACCTGGTAAGTATGTAAGTATTCAGAACCGTGCGGAATCGAGAAACCATCCTTGAATGACTTCCGACAATTGAGCCATAAACCCGCTTATCAACTCCCGAAGCGTCCCATTAACACCTTGCTTTAGCTGGGTGTGTAAGTGCCGCACAGGAAAAACCGTTTCAACGGTTTACGACGCGATTACCCCGATCTCAATCGGAGCGCCCGACTCCGATCGGGCGAGCTTCCGCATCTTTGAAAACCTGGTAAATATTGAGAACCGTGAGACCGTGCGGAATCGAGAAACAATCCTTGAATGACTTTCCGGCAATTTGAGCGCAAATCCGCTTATTGCCTCCCGAAGCTTCCCATTAACACCCTGCTTTAGCTGGGTGTCGAAGTGCCCCACCGGAAAAACGTTTCAACGGTTTACGACTCAACTACTACCCTCGACCTCAACACGGAGCGCCCGTCTCTCAACGGGCGAATTGCCGTTCTGCCCTCTGAATACTGTTCCGGAACGGCATCACGAAGACGTTCGCTTACAATTACGCCGGCCAGGTGCTTTCCGAGACCAATAGCGGCGGCACCTTGAGCAGTTGGTGGATGACCAATAATTTCGACACCTTGCTGCCGCGGACCACCCTCCAGGCCAAAGCCGGAGCCACCGTCAACGCCAGCATCACCTATGGCTACGATGGCGCCTCGCGGCTCCAGAGCGTCACCGATGGCACAAACAATGCTACATACGCGTATATTGCGAACTCACCGCTGGTGAGCCAGATTACGCTCAAATCGAACGCGACGACGAGGTTGACGATCGCTAAATCATACGATTACTTGAACCGTCTTTCTTTCATCTCTTCTGCGCCTTCCGGGGCGTCCGCCCTGACCTTCGGTTCGGCTTACAATGACGTCAATCAGCGCGTTCAGGTCACCCTTGCGGATGGCAGCTTTTGGGTGTATGAGTATGACAGCCTCGGCCAGGTCAGGACCGGCAAAAAATACTGGCCCGATTGGACCCCTGTGGCTGGGCAGCAGTTCGAGTACGCCCACGACGACATAGGGAATCGCAGCTCGACGAAGGCGGGTGGCGATGAAAAGGGCTTGAATTTGCGTTCGGCGGATTACTCCGTGAACGATTTGAACCAGTACACCAATCGCACCGTCCCGGGCGGGGTGGATATCGTGGGCGTGGCCAATGCCCCCGCCGTCGTCACGGTGAACAACCAGGCCACCTATCGGCACACCGAATACTACCGCAAGGAGCTGTCGATCACCAATACCGCCGCGCCGCAGTATGTTGGTGCGACCAATAAAGCCGGGCAAAGTGGGACGACCAATACGATCACCGGGAATGTCTTCCTGCCCAAGACGCCTGAGGTCTTTGTTTACGACGCGGATGGCAATCTGCTGAGCGATGGCCGCTGGACCAACTCTTGGGACGCAGAAAACCGGTTAATCTCGATGCAGGGCTTGAGCACCCTTCCAACCGCCGCCAGGCAACAATTGGATTTTGAATATGATTGGATGAGCCGCCGAATCCGCAAGACGGTTTCGAATTGGAGCGTCAATAAATTTGTTCCGGCGTTCACAAACCGGTTCGTTTACGACGGCTGGAACCTTCTCGTGGAAGCCAATCCCTCCAATGTGACCCAACGCCGCTACATCTGGGGCCTGGACTTGAGCGGGAGCGAGCGGGGAGCCGGCGGCGTCGGTGGTTTGCTGGCCATGCAGGATGTAGTTGGGAACAATGGAGTCCAGTTTGCGGCTTATGATCTGAATGGCAACATTGCAGCATTGGTTCGGGCCACGAATGGCGCCGTTTCGGCGGCTTACGAGTATGGCCCCTTCGGCGAGTTAATTCGGGCGAATGGGGCCTTAGCTAGAACGAACACGTTCAGATTTTCGACCAAATACCAGGATGATGAAAGCGATATGCTGTATTACGGATACCGTTATCTCAGCACGTCCACCGGGAGGTGGTTGAACAGGGATCAACTTAGGGAGGAAGGCGGTGATAACCTTTACAACTTCTGCGGAAATGACGGCATCAGGTGTTTCGATTTTTTAGGTCTCGTTTGGAAGGTCGAACGCAAAGGAAGGGAACGAGCAATCGCAATCCCACAAAACGGGGATACGGTGTCTGATCTCGCTAAGATCATCCATCTGGACGACAAGGATTTTCAAAAATGGCTAAAGCCGGTCGGTCCATCTGTCGTGCCGGGATCGGCAACCGAATCGATCCGTACATGCGCCCAGTTTACGGTTCCTAACACCGTCTTTGTTGACATTGGTTATCGCATTACAAGTCCTTGGTATTTAAGATATGTGGACCGAATAAACGGGACCTTTACCTTTCTTACTGCTATGGCCCAAGCGACCGGTAATCTATACGAGCAACGCGGGTTCAATGTTGTTCGCACGAAGCCGGCTTCTGGGACGGATATTCGCAATCACTTGAGCTCGCTTAATATATACGCTTATGTTTTTGCCGGCCACGGGAGCTCTGGAGCGATTGACAGCACCGAGGATGATGCGGTGTTCCCACAAAGGTACACAGAGTACGGCATTCAATACATGGGACTCCTCGCATGCGGAAGCGCTATTGATAGCACAGGTGAGAACATGAATGTCTATCCTTCAAACGTCGCCCGACGTGGTCTGTTCCAGGGATCTATTAATAATTATACAGCGCTACTCGCTATTATGACGGGCTTCGGTGATCTTGTATGGGTTTCAACCGCGGGTACGAACTAAAGAAAAGAAAGCGTTCTAAATTGAGAGCCATTTTCGCTGTTCTCGTGATTGGATTGGCTCTGGTCGTTCTGTCCATAGAGTCCCTTATCTCGCGCAGAATAAACCCCGCAGCGATTACTCGCCACGCTATCGAGGTATGCGAGGGTGCCGAGCAAGATGTTGGGGTTCGATCGAGCCTTGAGAGCCCCGGTGATATTCGACTCAACTACGGCTCATGGATCAAACAGACGAGGGCTTTTGGGGAGGGTTATGTTAAAGTAAGCGCGGGAGCGGAAGCCTATATTTTAGATGGTTGGGGCAAACCATTACAGATCATGTGTAAAACTAATCTGCAAAATCGTGCAATGATTTCTGCTTCCCTCTTGTCAAAGACGAACAGAATTCTGATTTGGTCCTCGGGCCCAAACGGGTCAAATGAATTCGGGACTGGAGATGATGTTTTTCTCCAACCGTTGCGGAAAACCAAATAAATTGAGTATGCTACCTGCGGTATTTGGAAATCGCAGTTCGACCAGGGCGGGTGGCGATGAAAAGGGCTTGAACTTGCGCTCGGCGGCTTACTCCGTTAACGATTTGAACCAGTACACCAATCGCACCGTCCCGGGCGGGGTGGACATCGTCGGCGTGGCCAATGCCCCCGCCGTCGTCACGGTGAACAACCAGGCCGCCTATCGGCATACGGAATACTACCGCAAGGAGCTGTCGATCACCAATACCGCCGCGCCGCAGTATGTTGGCGCGACCAATAAAGCCGGGCAAAGCGGGACAACGAATACGGTCACCGGGAATGTCTTTCTGCCCAAGACGCCTGAGGTCTTTGCTTACGACGCGGATGGCAATTTGCTGAGTGATGGACGCTGGACCAACAGTTGGGACGCCGAGAACCGGCTAATCTCGATGCAGGGATTGAGTACGCTACCAACGGCTACAAGGCAGCAGTTGGATTTTGAATATGATTGGATGAGCCGCCGAATCCGCAAGACCGTTTCGAATTGGAGCGTCAATAAATTTGTTCCAGCATTCACAAACCGGTTCGTTTACGACGGCTGGAACCTGCTCGTTGAAGCCAACGCCTCCAACCTGACCCAGCGCAAATACATCTGGGGCCTGGACCTGAGCGGTAGCGAACAAGGGGCGGGTGGTGTCGGCGGGTTGCTGGCCATGCAAGACGTGGCTGGGAACAATGGGGTCCAGTTTGCGGCTTATGATCTAAATGGCAACATCGCGGCGCTGGTGAGGGCCACCAACGGAACGATCTCGGCGACTTACGAGTATGGGCCGTTCGGCGAGTTGATTCGTGCAAACGGTGCCTTGGCGAGAACCAATGCATTCCGGTTCTCGACCAAATATCAGGATGATGAAAGCGATCTGCTGTATTACGGATACCGGTATCTCAGCACGTCCACTGGGAGGTGGTTGAGCAGGGATCCATCCGCCGAAGGAGGCGGTTTGAATCTTTACGCGGCACTCGGAAATGACGCGACTGACTATATCGATGCACTGGGATTGAGCATCGAATGCTGCGGTGCCCAGAAATTTTTCGAAGAAAAGGGAATCGGTCCAAACCTGTATGATAAATCAGGAAATGTGTACTCCGCAAAGGCGGGGGCTACCTTCAACGGTCTAAATTCAAGCGAAATAGTCTGGAAAATGTTGGTTGCAAAGACCGTGTTTAAAGCGAAGAATCTCAAAGTGAGCGAGTTGCGGCGTCACGTAGAAGCGCGGTTAACAATCGCCAATAACGCAGCCGCTTCACTTTTTTGCTGGAGAGATGCTCGCATCAAACAAGATATTCTCAATCCTACGGGTCCATACCGTGCGGAAATTCTACAAAACCCCAATGCCTTTTTCCTCAAAAACCCTGACGCGTTCATTGCGGCCATTAATAACTCCGGAACCCAACTCCGATGCGAAAACGCCACCCGCTATATTTTCGAAAGCGGAAATCGGAACGAAGGCACGGGGATCCGACTCAACGATTCGGTGTTCATACCAGGCGACTGGCCATACCTTGATAATGTGGCCCAGACACAGAACCCGAGCGATTGGGCCAGCGGTTTCGAGGGTGAAAACCTTATTGTTGTATGGGGACGGGTCTTCTGGGGCCACCCCACGGGCACGCAAACCGATTACGATTGGCGACAGACCATAATGGGATGGCTAAGTAGGACCGGCAAGCCTGGGATTCCGCAGTGGGGGAGCCACACAGATATAGGTCCCGCAGTTATTCGGTACCCCGGTATTGGTTTGGAGTTACCCTCGCACAACTCTGACTAGGCTGTTCATCGAATGCGAAACAAAATCTACTTTCTCCTGCTTCTCCTGGTTGTCGGCTGCAATAAATCGCCTCGAGCGATCGTCACCCCTTCCAGCGCAACGGTTTTGCTGGACTCGCTTCTATCCGCTGAAGGTGTTCCTGGCCGTATAAAAGAAGCTGAGGAGAACCAACCGAGTGATGTTTGGAAGGTGGGGCTGGAGTCTCGTCCAGGTCGATATAATGTGTCACGGGATAGCCGAGAGTCGGCGCTCGCGCAGGAACTCTTAAGGCCTTTCGCGTCTCGCTTAGCGAGAATGCCCGCCCGGGAACTTCTGGATTCACTAAAAACCGTTCCAGCTAGTATCTCTACAAATTTCTCGGGTGTAGCTTATTACGTCTATCGCGATGGAAATCACGAGATCCTGAAAGAGCTTGCCAGTCGCCCAAAGTCTGAATTGGAAACATTGAGGGTTTTAGAGACAGACCGTCGGGTGGTTTTTACAGGTGATGCTGGCGGTTACTCCACCGTTGGAGAACTGATTCGAGTCGCGCTCCTGAACGACATTCGTTAGATCCGGACCTAGAGATCGCAGTTCGACCAAGGCGGGTGGCGATGAAAAGGGCTTGAATTTGCGTTCGGCGGCTTACTCTGTGAACGATTTGAACCAATACACCAATCGCACCGTCCCGGGCGGGGTGGATATCGTGGGTGTGGCCAACGCCCCCGCCGTCGTCACGGTCAACAAACCAGGCCGCCTATCGGCACACCGAATATTACCGCAAGGAGATCTCCAGCCTGCCTCCTCAGCTTGCTCATTAGAGAAGTGCTTTACGGTCTCGATCCAGCCACTCAAGCTCTGGAACGACACCCAATCCTCGGCCGGACCAAAACCCCAAAAGCGATCACCATCCCCCCGCGTACACTATCCATTCTCCAGCGGCCATTGCCGGTGACCGTATTGGTCGTCCCGCTTTGCCGGCTTTATTGGTCGCGCCAACATACTGCGGCGCGGAGGTATTGGTGATTGACAGTCCCCTAGTGTGGGACTAGAAACAGGGAAATGAGCAAATGCACAGTTCAACGCCAATCCCCCGGCAATGCTACGTAAACCGCATGAGCTGCATCTGCCTGCTCCTGGCGTTTGTCTCCTGCTCATCGAGTCCCTCCGCCCCACAGGTGCCGGGGACTGTGGAGACCGCTCACCTGCGAGAGATTTACCATTTGCTTCACGGCTACATGCTCGCAGGAGACTCCTTCCCAGGAAGCTTCGCCGATCTGCGCCCAGAATACGTGAAGGATCCGACAATCTTCCTTTCCACAGCGTCAAACATCGTCCCTGGAACCCTTGCCACTATTGAAGAATGGACCGATTTCATATACATTGGAGGAATGTCTCTGGGCACGCCCATGGCGGCACTTGTGATTTCGCCGCCGGAAAACCACCAAGGGAAATATGGGTATGTGCTGTTTGACGGCGGTAAGATCTCTCGCCTCTCGGCTGCCGAGACTCGGGCACTCATTCTCGACCCCTTGCACGAAGAAACCATTTCACCGGTGACCAATGTTGCCCTTATACGCCAAGTAATGACCGTGCGCGTACCTAAGAAATTGAGACAATATTACGATCGGTGAGAATTGGTGCACCTTTCGTGTCCACTCGCATGATGAATAAGGCCGGGCAGAGCGGGACGACCAACACGATCGCTGGGAATGTTTACCTTCCCAAGACACCCGAGGTTTTTGTTTACGATGCGGATGGCAACGTGCTGAGTGATGGACGCTGGACAAACAGTTGGGATGCTGAGAGCCGGATCATCAGCATGTCAGGTATCAGCACCCTCCCAACGGCAGCGAGGCAGAAACTGGATTTCGAATACGATTGGCTTGGGCGCCGTATCCGGAAAACGGTCTCAAACTGGAGCGGTTCCTCGTTTGTCGCCGCATTCACAAACCGGTTCGTTTACGACGGCTGGAACCTTTTGGTGGGAGCCAATACATTCGAGAAATAATCAATGAAATCACACCTTGTATTAGTTTTCCTGGTTATGGTGGGCGTGATTGGGTGTAGCCACAATGCGCCGACCCTGGTCTTCACATTCCCTGATGGATTCAATGGACTCGTCTTGATATCCGAGGACAAAAAGAGCGATTTGGTTCTGCCGACTAGGAATGGGGTTTACAACATTGAGATTCCACAAAATGGAGAACTGGCAGTTAAAGACTTCAGGCCATTTAATCACTGGCACAAAACAATCGCGCGATACAAGAGCGGTAAACTTTTATCTGATGAAACATCTACCAGCAATACGCAGAATGCGTTATTCGGGCTTGGCTATGAGCATGGCCGTGGATGCTATTATTTTGTCGGGACGAAAGCGGATTACGACCTCATTTCAAAAAAGCATGATTTTTACAAGACACCTTTAGCGAACAAACTTACCCCTTCTGCATTAAAGTGAGCGAGTTGTTCGCTGACTGGAAGTTGCCATAGCTTTGTCACCGGACGATGGGTTGCTGAAATGGCTCAAACCATATCTTCAAGTGAAAACCACTATCTTGTTCTTCGGTTTGGTTGGAGCAGGAATTCTAGCTTACTTCATAGCCTTTGGGCCTCTCGTAGAGCCCGCGGCACCCAGAATGAAAATGAAGACACAGGGCCAGGTAAAACTGCTTGAGGAGGTGATATTTTCGCTCAGCTTCACTACTAACCTAAATTCCACCTGGCGCGGGCAGGGAAACAGAGGGGTGTTAGATAATGGAGCGCTATTCGGAATCTTGTCCGCAGAGGGTAACGCGATAGTCCACTCAGCCGGCGCCAATTGGGCTAACCTAGCAGCCTGTTGAACAACATCATTTTTGCGGGTTTTCGCCGTTCCGCTACCTCGCAGCG
>Ga0193729_1001601_pt1 | contig 11510 bp, 11 predicted proteins | sample U1c2metaG_FD_143036 | JGI IMG/M metagenome (GOLD analysis project Ga0193729, IMG submission 143036) | Soil microbial communities from a riparian zone of the East river system, Colorado, United States - U1c2 | ecosystem: Environmental > Terrestrial > Soil > Riparian zone | place: USA: East River... | reverse complement strand
ATTTCACCGGACGCCGTATTGACGCTGTCGTCGACGAAGTTCGCCTTCCCTTCGCAGGTCGAGATCTCTGCGGTCACCGAGGAAGCTGTTTATTATCAAAACGAGGACTCCTACTATGTTCGATTAGGAGACTCGGTGATTTCCGCTGACCTCTCAGCCACGGTCAAGGCATCGCTGGCTGATGATCTTGACTGCCAATCCCTTTTGTTCGGACGCGTTCTTTCTCATGGTCTGGCCACGGCGCTCCGGCGCGCGGGGGCATTTGAACTACACTGCGCTGCCGTAATTGAACCCGAAACAAAAACAACAGTCGTCATAGTGGGACCTTCGGGCATCGGAAAATCTACGCTGGCATTGCACCTGGCCGCTTGCGGCTGGAGTTTCTCCACCGATGATGTGGTCTTATTGACGGCCGCAAATGATTCGGTCGAGGCACACGGGTTGAGAGAGTTTTTCGCTGTCACGACCGACACTATTTTGCATAGTGGCTTGTCGGAATTGGCTCCTTTGATGGGGGGTCAGCCCACTGACTCTGCTTTAAAAGTTCGGCTCCATCCGCAGAACATCTTTTCCTCAAAGATGATCGAAAAATGCGTCCCTGATGTTTTGGTCTTCCCTCAACAAACTGGCCAATCCCGCAGTCGGGTTCAACCCCTGAAACAGTCTGACGTAATGAAGCGCCTGATAAGAATGTGCCCGGGGGCTGCTGTCGACAGGCCGGTAGCTGCGCAATTTCTTCGCGTGCTGGAACTCTTGACCCGACAATGCAAAGCTTTTGATCTCCTGGCGGGAACCGACCTGCTCGGTGATCCGAAATACACTGCGGCTTTTCTTGCGTCCGTTGTAGTCCAGGAGCAGGCCACATGAACGATGTTGCACCAAATGCGGGCCACAGCTACGGAGCTCGACGTCTGACAATCGAGTTGACCAACACCTGTAACCTGCATTGCAGCTATTGTCTGAGAGACGAAGACGCGCTCTATCACGACCGAGCTGAGTTCATGTCGATGGACCTTCTCAAACGTGTGCTGGTAGAGGCGACGACGGTCGCCGGCATTACGCAGGTAGGCTTCACTGGCGGCGAGCCGACACTCTATCCACACTTTTCAGAATTGATTGCGATCTGCGGGACGGCTGGTATCAAAACCAGCTTTGTAACTAACGGATGGCATTTTGAAAAACTATGGCCCACACTTGTGGACCAGCGCGACAGTCTGAGCCATATTTCATTCAGTATCGATGGCGCCACGCGCGAAAAGCATGATCATTGGCGAGGTCACGGATCTTTTGTCCGGCTGATCCGGGCGTTTTCGCGATGTTATAAGGCCGGCCTGCCGTTCATGATCAAAGTGGGGATTCGTCGCGACACGATCGAGCACCTCGAAGAGGTTGCTCTTTTCGCGGCCCGCATGGGCGCGGCCGGATTGAATTTCTCTCATATCCTGCCAACCTCTGAGGGGGTGGAGTCAGCTTCGGCCCTAAGTGCCGAGGAACGCAGACACGCGGAGGAGGAAATCGCGCTGTTGGCTCGCATCTTCAAAATGAAAGTAGGTATCGACGTAGGCTACTACAATGTCGACCCGGCCGCGCCGTGTTCGCCTCTGGCGGGGGTTAGTTGCAACATCGATTACAAAGGCCGGCTCACCCTCTGCTGCAACCTCTCGGGCTTTCGTGGCGCAGGGCAGCAGCAAGATATCGTTGCCGATCTAAACCACGAGGACTTTGCGGACGCCTATGAAAGGCTTGGTCAGCTTCGGGATATCCAACTCGAGCGACGAAGGGTGGCATTGGTTTCTTTAGCGAACAACGGCCCACAGCCTGATCTCTATATTGGCTCGCCTTGTTTGTTTTGCCTTCAGAGTTTTGGCAAGATCCCGTGGCACGCCCAGAAAAAGGGACCAGGGGATTGATAAGCGATTAATGATCGAAAATAATGGCTGAAACCAGCGCGCAGTCTCGTGACCATGTCGTTTGCACCGAATTTGAAGGTGGCGAGGGCATCCTCGTTGACCTAAACACAAAGCGATATTATCAACTCAATGAAACGGCGCTGCTGATCTGGAAGGTTATCGAGAAGCGCTCCACCGTGGAGGAGATCGTCAATGAAGTTATGGCGCAATACGCAGTCGATTCCAAGCACGCCCAGCAAAGCGTTGAAACTCTGCTGCGGAGTCTGATTTCCTATAGACTAGTTGATTCGTGATGAGATACCTGTCGACATTCCCCGGTTGTCAAAACTAATTGACCGTTCAGAAACTCGTAAGTATTATGATTGTCACTTTCAAACCTTTTCGTGGGTTCGACGATGCGATTCCAATTTCCGTTTGAAGGTCTAAGCTTTCATCTAAGAGCTGGAGTCCGACACTGGTCGAGGAGACATTTCGATGCGTCAACGTTCGCTCCGTTTTTCAACGGTAGTTCTGTCGCTCTTAGTTATGAGCATTTTAGCGCTTACCGCAGCGCCAGCCCTCGCCAAGAAACCAAAAAAACGGAAGGCCGCAGCCGAGAAAGCTGAACGCCTGAAGCGTGAGTCAGAGGCGCGCATAGCCGCTCTGTACCAAATGGCCATGACGCGTACAAGTCAGATAGCGAGCCCAAGTCAGCCAGTGATTGGGGCGATGAACGATAGCGGCGCTTCTATAGTTGCGCCCGTCACTCCGGCAACAAACGCTCAGTTCCTCGCGGATGACGCCGCGCCACCCGCACTTGCGCCGGCGGCCGGCACTCTCCTGATCAGTGAGTTTCGGTTGCGCGGGCCGGGCGGAGCCAGCGACGAATTCATTGAGATCTACAATAACAGCGGTGCCGATCATACCGTGGCCGCGATATCGGGCACGGGTTATGCGGTGGCGGCTTCTGATGGCGTGGTACGGTGCACCATACCCAACGCCACAGTCATTCCTGCCCGCGGTCACTTTCTTTGCACCAACTCGGTTGCGTACTCATATTCGACGTATCCGTCAGGAAACGGCACGACGGCCACGGGTGACGCGACCTATGTGACGGACATTCCTGATAACGCGGGAATAGCGCTCTTCAACAACAACACTGGCGGCGCGAGCTTTAACCTGGCAAATCGCTTTGACGCAGTTGGCTCAACCTCGGAGGCGAACACTCTCTACAGAGAAGGCCCGGGCCTTGCTGTCCTCATGCCGTTTTCGATCGATTATGCCTGGGTTCGTGATGAGTGCGGCAAAGGCGGCGCCGCCACCCTTCTGGGACCTTGCACAATCAGTACACCCAGGGACACCGACGATAATGCGACGGATTTTTACTTTGCTGATACCAATGCCACCCCGGCTGGTGCCGGGCAACGTCTGGGCGCTCCCGGACCACAAAACCTGTCCGCTCCGATTCAGCGCAACAGCACGATCACCGTGAACTTTCTCGATAACACCGTGCCTCAGGCTTCTGCGCCAAATCGCGTGCGTGACTTTACCGCCGACCCGGGAAACAACTCTACCTTCGGCACTATCTCGATTCGGCGAAGATGGGTTAACAATACGGGTGCCAACGTCACTCTTTTGCGCTTCCGCATAATCGATCTTGATACTTTCCCTACGGTGCCCGGTTTCGCGGATCTGAGAGCACGCACTTCCGGCGCGGTAGTCGTCGCTGGTATCAATGACTCTGCCACCTGCACCGCAGCCGGTCAGGCCACTCCTTGCTCGGTTACTGTGCAAGGCACGACGCTTGAGCAGGACACCACAGCGCCCAATTTCGGACAGCCCAATGGTGGCGGCTTTAACAGTAGTATGAGTGCGGGTACGATTACCCTCGGCACGCCGCTGGCCAACGGCGCGAGCATCAACCTGCAATTTCTGCTCGGTATTCAACAGACTGGCAATTTCCGGTTTTATGTGAATGTTGAGGCACTGCCGTAACCGGAGTTTTAACGAACGTACTGCGGGGCGCTGCCAAGGCGCCCTGCTTTTTTTTGGAGACTGAGGTTTGTTAGTGGTCTTGTTTGCTTTCCGCAGGGATGGCCCACATCACGTGTTTGGTATTTGAGGGAAAGGTGTAAGTAACCGTATATGCCGGCGGGGCCGGTTCGAAAACTGGCTGTCCTTCATGTTCCAGCCACGCATGCCCCTTCAGTTCCCCTGCGGCTTCTTTTCGCACGCCGAAAACTATAGTGCTCTCCAGACCGCGTAAGCCAACGTAGCGGTGGAGGACGGCAGCGCGTTTCCAGCAGATGGGTTTGAAGACCGAAACATTGGCCCCCAGAATCGCATCGATCGCGGTCGGAAGTTCCTGGTCATCCGTAATCGGGCCAGCCGACGCGCCCTGGATTGAAATTAGGCGCAGAGCCCGAGGCAACGACCAAATCCTGACTACCGCGGAAAGAATGAGCACCCAAACGGCCATTCGCGCCATTAGCCAGGCTCTTCGTGGCCGCCGCCAAAGCAATCGTAGCGCCCTCAAAACAATCCGCAACACTCCTTCACCCCTTGTTGGCAATGAACTCTCGTTCGGCAAATGATTTCTGCTGACGAATGAAAGACACGTCGCCGATTCAGATCGCTTAATTGATTGATAGGTTTGGTAGCGGGGGGCGGGATCGAACCGCCGACCTTGGGGTTATGAATCCCACGCTCTAACCATCTGAGCTACCCCGCCAAACGAAGTGCCAGTTTAAGGTTTCAAGTTTGAAGTCTCAAGTCTCAAGTTCATACGAAACAACTTAGAGCCTGAAACTTGGAACTGAAAACTGTGGTTAGCCCGGCCGTCCCGTGTCCATCGCTTTCAAAAGCTGATCGACGAGTTCGATCTCTTCATCACCCGGCTCGAGGTCTTTGTATCGATTCAAAGATTGCTTGGCGGCAGGAACATTATTCAGCCGGTGGTAAACCAGCGCGAGGTTGTAATAAACCAGCGAGAAGTTGGGCTCGATTTGGGTCGCCGCTTCGTAATGCAGTCGGGCCAGCGGAAAGTCGCCGGCATCGTAATAAAGATTCGCAAGGTTGTAATGCGCTTCGACGTGGCGCGGATCGTTCTTCAGCGACTGTGTAAAGTTCTCTAACGCGCCGATCGTATTGCCGCGATCCAATTCAATGATCCCCAGGTTACAGTACGCCTCGGCGATGTTGTCACCTTCGGTAATCGCCTGCTGATAAAAATCTGCCGCCGTCAGATCACCTTGTTCATGCAGCACCAGCGCCTCTTCGAACGGCGTCAGCAGATGCGCCACCTGAACGTGTGCGTTGTCGGCGCGAAACAAACTCATCTGGCCCTGCAGCTCAGCTTCGATCTGTTTGATCGTCAGGCCCTGCGAACGCATTTCGCGCATGCGGCGGAACATCGTGAGCGCGTGAAAATCGTAAGTGAAGTCACCAGTCTCGCCGGCCGGCGTCCCGTAAATGATCCCCGCCTCGGTCCAACGGCGCACAGTGCGCTCACCCAGGCCAAACATTTGTTTGATCTCGCGAACGGAATAACTCGACTTGACTCGCTGATAGTCCGCCTTAGCGGGAACAGGCGAGGGGAATGAGAGGACCTTGCGAATTTTTTCGGTCATGCGCGGTTTATAAGCCTACACGAAAACCGAGCTATTTGGGAATTACTTTTTCATAAAACATTCGCGGTAGCGCAAGCTGTTAGCCTGCCCGCAAAACGTGCTTTGTACTTTGAGCTTTGTACTTGGATGCGCTGCATAACGTTGAGCCAGTTCGGATTCGCATCCAAGAACCAGGAACAAAGCACCAGGCATGCAAAGCCCGAATTAGTCACAACAGACGGGACTATCAGAGGCCACACGTTTTCAACACTTCACATGGCCGAGCAAGATATAAACGATGATGAAGATGACAATCATCGAGAAACAACCGCCACCCCATTTCCACGCCGCCGCGCCGGCCAGACATCCACGTAAAGGACCTTCCATCAGTTTTCTCCTTCAGTCATTCATTATCAATCCGTCAATCAGGTTCAGAGAGTTCAGCCTTTACGCTGCTACCAAAGGCACAGGCAAAAGCTGGTCCTCTAACTTATCCCTTCACGATCGATTGATTTGATTACTAATGCTCTTCGCCCGATGACTGGTCCGCATTCTATCCGAACAAATTGTTTCACTTAGGTACGTCGAACCAGGTCGGGTCTGAATTTTCTAAAGCCGTTTCAGGCAAAGATCGATGTCAAGGAAACCGATTCTGAGATTGGATAAGCCGTAAGCGTGAAGCGCTGCGGGCTGAGCGCAAAGGAGTAGGTTGTGTAGTTTTCTGGATTGCTTCGTGTTACTTCTGATCTTTAGACCATCGTCTGCCTTGCGCCCCTTCGCTATTCGCCCTTTGCCCTTTGCCATTTTTGGTTGACTCTATTCCGCCTTCGGACTACATTCGCTCCGTCTCCAGGTAACCCCCTTGGTCGGAAACCGTTTCGAAGGAGTTCATCTATGATTAGGAAGTTGTCTTTAGTGGTGGCCTTGATCGCTGCCACATGTTTTGCGGGACTGGTGTTTTCAGGATCGTCAGCAATCAACGACACGGCCAGCGCAATGACGTTGGGCCAAAATAACAACCGCGACATGGGCGACCGCCACAATCGTCGCCGCCACCGCAATCGTCGCTGGCATCGTCGTGGTCGCCGTCATAATCGCCGCGGCAACAGCAACAAGAACAGCAGGTAAGAACCAGCGCCCCGTTCCAAGAGTTTCAATTGAGACGGGCCGCTGGCATCGGCTGTTATCCACAAGTTGTTTTCACAAAAAGGCTCTCGCCTGACGTTGAGTCAGGCCAGAGCCTTTTCTTCTGTGGCTTAGCTTTCGCGAGCCTGCGGAGCAGGTGAAAGCATGAAGACCGGGGCGCTACTCCGCCCAATGAAGCCGGTAAACAATAATAAAATAGAGCGCGTTCCGCGAAACCCTCAGCCCGGCCTCTCAGAGGGAGAGTGAGATATCAGCGCGATGCGATCGTGGGCAGCGATTGTTGCATGTGCTGCAGGGCGTTCGTGCCGAGTTCGGTCACGATCACATTCATCACGCGGAACCCTCCAGCGTCGGGCAATTCAAATGCGATGTCCAGATAGCCGCTGCGGCTCTCAACCACATCGGACACGATCTCAGTCATTTGCGTTGGCCGCACCATGCCGCGCGATTCCATTCCCTTCTCTGCATCGGCGAGCGACCAAGTGAGCATGCCGCGCGAGACGGTTATCTTGGCATACAGCAGATAACGCTTGCCTGGTTCGACCGCGATGCGTTGCCACAGTTTGCCGCCGGCTTGCGCGGCCATTCCCTGTCCGCCCAAAGTCGAAAGCACCTCAGCTGGGCCAGTGACGGTCCACTCGGCGGCGACGCCTTCCGAAATTCCGGTGACGTCGAACGATCCGTTGCGCACAAAATTCTTTCCCTGGAACACACCCAGCTCTTCCGCGCGCCAATGCTCGTACGAACAGACCTGCACAGTGCCGCTCGAAGAACGAACACGAATGCCGCGATTTTGATCTCGACGATCGCGAATAAAGAGAACGTTACCTATCAGCTGCGCAAAGATGCCGGGAGCGACTTCGCCTTTGCGTTCGACAAAGCGATTTCCGTTTTCGTCAAGCCCCTGGAAGATCGTGGGCTCGTCGGCCTGGATCCAGTTGCGATCGCGCATGTTCAGAGGTTCCAGGCGGTTATCGACGTAGTAGAGCAATGGACCACCGGGCTTGTACTCGTACGAGATGTGACGAAATAGCAGACGCGGATCGACATAATAACTATCGACTAAGGCCTGGCCTTTGGCATCCGCGGCGACGGCTTTAATCTCGCGCCCGCTCATCAAGGCGTTATGCAATTGCAAAGCGCTTGCCGGCCGGCCATCGACCGTCCAGAAACAATTGAAGGTCGGGTCCTGATAAATCCAACCGCCCATCTCAGGTATCCAAATTTCCGCACCGGCATGAGTATCGCTGCCGAACGTGCCGTCACGAACCATCAGGCTCAAGCCAACGCTGCGCGCGACCAGGCCGGCGCTCTCGCACAGGGCGACGTAGATCTCGGCCAGGTTGCCGCACAGCACGGGTTTGCCCTGTCGCATTTCCAAATAAGCCTCGCGCGGCACGCGCGTAGCCAGACCAGGCATGGCCATTTTGTAACGGCTGGTTGCGAGCCAGGTGCGCAAGCGATTCGCGCGTTGCCACTGCGAATCGGAATTCACAATCAGCCCGGCCAGTTCATGTCGAAAGAATGAAGTGTCGTCAAGGCTCAGACGGAGACGCGGTTCAATCGCTCTTGGTTGTTCCGGGATTCCGGTAAAAGAGTTCGCTTGCCGCTCGACGACGAAGGTCGTCAACTCCGGATTCTCGAGTTGCGGATCGGTAATCGTAATGCGAGTAGAGCCTTCAGGAAGCGGGATCGCGAAGTCGGTGGGCGGAACACCGGTCGCAGCCGAAGCTTTGGTTTTGACTTGCCGGTACGCCGACAGTTCATAGCCGGCAACGAAAGCCAGCGCGATCGCCGGCAAGGCGATGCCCCGTATTACGAGCGCGGCGTGGCGTTTGTGAAGACGAACCATTTGCAGGAGCACGTTACCGTACGCTAGCGATGACAAAACATGGACATCAGAGGGCGATGCCGGTTTGGGGGAGACTCCAATCTTGATCAATGGCTGCGGTTATTGAGACGTGGGAGGCGTGATACGAGTTACAAATATTTAGGAGGAGTTAGGAGGTAGCCCGCCCTGTATCGTCAGCTTTCCGGCGGCACGCTCAATTCGGAAGTCTGCTGAATCCCTTGGGCCACTTCGGGAAGGATGCCGATCTTCACGTAGATCGGGGTGACGTCGCGACGAAGTCTTGGCAACGTGGTCGCAAACCACAGCGCGCCCAGCACACAACCAATTCCCCCGAAGCGTGTGGGGCGCACCGATTTTGTCGGCGACCCAGCCGGCGAGCAAACTACCGAACGGCGCTGTGCCCATAAACGCCATCGTGTAGAAGCTCATCACGCGCCCGCGCTTGTCTTCATCGACGATCGTTTGCAAGACGGTATTGCTCGCGGCCATCTGCACCATGAAGCCAAATCCAGTCACTATCATCAACAGCAGCGAGAGCCATAGCACGCGCGTAAATGAAAAAGCGACGAGGCCGGCTCCAAAAGCCGCGGCGGTCAAGGGAATGTACTTGCCTAACCCGAGCACGGATTTTCTGGCGGCGAGCAGCAGTGCGCCCGCCAACGCGCCGACACCCGACGCGGCCATCAACCATCCGAGCGTGCTTGGGCCGCCGTGCAGGATTTCGTTCGCGAAGACAGGCATCAGAACTGTGTAAGGCATGCCGACGAGACTGACGAGCGCGAGCAACAACAGCACATCGCGAATCGGAGCGAAACGCGCTGCATACGTCCATCCCTCGCGCAGTTGCTGAAGAATGTTCGCGTCTTTCGTCGGGCGCGTCATACGCGGCGTAATCGTCATTGCCACCAGCGACGCAATCACTGCGAGATAACTGATGGCGTCTGCCATGAAGCACCAGCCTTCGCCGACCGCGGCGATCACTACGCCGCCAATCGATGGACCAAGCAGACGTGCCGCATTTACCATTGAAGAATTGAGCGCGATTGCATTCGCAAGGTCCTCGCGTCGATCAACCATCTCGACTACGAATGCTTGTCGTGCCGGCATATCGAACGCATTGATCAGCCCATGAAAGACGCTCAGCGCAATCACGTGCCAAATCCTGATAACTCCCATCAGCGTGAGTATTGCCAGCGCCAGGGATTGGACCAGCGCCAGGACCTGCGTAGTAACGAGCAAGCGATGACGGTTCCATCGATCGACCAGCACTCCGGCAAACGGCGCGAGCAGAAACGATGGTATCTGGCCGGCGAAACCAACAACGCCGAGCAGCAACGCCGACCCGGTAAGACGATAGACGAGCCAACTGGTGGCGATGCGCGTCATCCACGTTCCGATGAGCGAGATGCTCTGGCCGGTAAAAAATAGCTGATAGTTTTTGTTGCTCAACGCGCGAAAGATAAAGGCGCGCGCCAGGCCCGAGCGTTGAGTGGCCTTGATTGGTTGCGTTGTTAATAACGGGTCAGCCATACGCAAAAGGCTTTCCGGTTTCCGAGAACCTGCGGAGCAGGTGAAAGCTAAAGCCTGGGGCGTCAGCCCCAGGTTGGATGAGCTTGCGGAGTGAGCGACAGCGTTATTGATCCCAGATTAGCCGTTCGCCTAACAAAGCAATCGCGTTCGATTGACTTATCTGTCGCCCGCTTCGCGGGCTCGCGATTCCTTTTATGACATTCACCTGGGGCTTACGCCCCCAGGCTTTACGCTGTCACGCGCTCCGCGCGCTGTTTACTTCCCATCGATCTATCTCAATCGACGCGCGAATGTCGGCTTCAAGGACGCGTTCCATGTACTTCAAAACCTGTTCGTTCTCTTTCTCGTCCTGAGAAACGACGCAATCGCGCGGAACCAGCAAATGATAGTCACGCAGGTGTGCGTCAATCGCGGTGAACAGTACGCAAATGTCGCCGGTGAATCCGGTCATGATCAAGGTGCGCGCTCCCAGGTGGTCCAACAGCAGATCAAGCGTCGTTGAGTAAAAGCCGGATTGCTTTGGTTTCAGAACGAAGTAATCCTCGGCACCCGGCTTGAGCAATTCAACGATTGGGCGTCCCCGGGTGTCGTCATCGACACAATGCGTGATGAGGTTGCGAAAGTCGGAACGCCACTTACCAAAATTGTCGTTAACGTAAATCGCCGGGATGCCTGCTTTGTCAGTTCGATTTTTGAGTGCGGCGATCTTCTGCGCAGCCGGCAAAGCATATTGAAAGATGGTCTCTGCGCCGTCGAATTCGAAATCATTGATCACGTCTATCAGCAGTAACACGACCGGCGAGCTGTCGGGAGCGTTGCCGTGCAGATCGGGATTCTTTTTGTTCATGATAAATAAAATAGGCGGGCAGTAGCCCGCCTCTAAACCATCTAAAATCAGATCAATCCAAAGCGGCGTCAATCCGCCGCACTCGAAATTAAGGGGTCTTCCCTTTTGCCGGCGGTTTATTCGTATTGGTCGTCGACGCCTTATTCGTGTTTGCGGCCTTGGCCGGCACGACTTTCAGTTGGTTAGTTACTTTCTTTACGCCGTCCGTCTCTTTCGCCACGCGCTCAGCTTCGGCTTTCGCTTCCGCGGTATCGACCTCACCACGCAACGTGACCGCACCGTCAACCACGTCAACATTGATCTTTCGTTCCGGTGTCTGCGTGTCACTGATTAACTTGGCAACGATCTTGGTATGAATCCAGGCGTCGTCCAGTGATTGCCCGATAGTTTCTTTATTGGCCTTTGCGCGTTCACGTTCTTCGCGCGCCTGCTCTTCAGTGTAACGGGGAGTGGGCGTCGCCGTCGCGGTTGGCTCGGTTCGCGTCGTTATGGTTCCCGTATTGGCATTCGCGCTGGCATTCGAGTTCATGTTAGACGTCGTATCGTTGCACGCTGCGAACCCGAATGCCGACACCAGAATCGTGACTACCAATATTGGTTTCCTGCTCATATTTCTCAGTCTCCCCGAGCGGAAAAAG
>Ga0193729_1001600_pt1 | contig 11511 bp, 12 predicted proteins | sample U1c2metaG_FD_143036 | JGI IMG/M metagenome (GOLD analysis project Ga0193729, IMG submission 143036) | Soil microbial communities from a riparian zone of the East river system, Colorado, United States - U1c2 | ecosystem: Environmental > Terrestrial > Soil > Riparian zone | place: USA: East River... | reverse complement strand
CAGACCAGATTCACACGCCGGGCATCTTCGTCGACCGCATCATCCAAGGCGCGAGCTACGAGAAACGCATCGAGTTCCGCACCGTGCAGAGCAGCGCGACCTCAAAAAAAGAAAATCCGATCCGTGAGTTGATGGCGAAGCGTGCGGCGCAGGAGCTGCGCGACGGCTACTACGTCAACCTCGGCATCGGCATCCCGACGCTCGTGGCCAATTACATTCCCGAAGGTATGAACGTCACGCTCCAGTCCGAGAACGGCCTGCTCGGCATCGGCCCATTCCCCACCGAGGACGAGGTGGACGCCGACCTGATCAACGCCGGCAAGCAAACCATCACGACAATGCCCGGCTCGGCCTTCTTCTCGAGCGCCGACTCATTCACCATGATTCGCGGCGGACACATCGATCTCGCTATTTTGGGCGCTTTCGAAGTGACGGACAAAGGCGACATCGCGAATTGGATGATCCCCGGCAAGATGGTCAAGGGACCCGGCGGCGCGATGGATCTCGTCGCCGGAGTGAAACGCGTTGTTGCGGTGATGGAGCACTGCGCTAGGGACGGTAGCCCGAAGATTTTGAAACAATGCACCCTACCCATCACGGGTCTGGGAGTCGTCAACCTCATCATCACCGATCTATGCGTTTTCGAGGTGAAGCAGCGTGGTGGGCTCGTCCTCACGGAGCTGCATCCTGGCGTCACGGTGGACGACATCCGCGCCAAGACCGGCGCACCGTTCGACGTCGCGCTGAAGCGCTAAAAATGTGGGAGGGGCCTCAGTGCCCCGACTTCTGCTGCAACTCAGTCCTAGGTCAGCGGCCAAGGATCAGAGACCACATCCTTGCAGCTGGCACTACTCGCATCCCACTGCTCCGGCGATTCCACTAATCCTTTCACCACCGGATTCTGCTCAATGTAGTAAGCAACGTACTGGAACTGCTTGGCCGTCTTGACGTGAGTGTCGTAGTAACCGTCCTGCCAAGCTGTGTCGTGTGTGTTGAGGAAACCACCGGTTTTTCGTGCCACACAGCTCATGAAGTCGTGCATGAATTTGGGGAGCGTCCACGGCTCGCGTAACGCGAAGAGCGCATGCCAGTGATCAGGCATGACAACGAAGGCACGGAGGTAAATGCGGTCATGTTCCACCGCGAAGCGAAATGCGGAAACAATAAGCCCGCGTGCTTCTAGACCCAGAATTGCCTTCTTTGGATGTAGTGACTTGGTGATGAAGAAAGTGGCTGATGCATCAATCCAGCGATGCAGACGCAGGTTTTTGGAATGAGCTTGCGACCTCAAGTTGCTCGGGGCACTGAGGCCCCTCCCACATTTTGCCGTGGGCATAGCAGCACCAGCAGTGATGCGATCGTCCAGCACGCGATCATGAAGATAAATCCCGTGCGGAACGAGCCGGTGCGCTGACTGAGTTGGCCGATTATCATATTACCGAAAAATCCGCCAATGCTGGCCGCGCTATTGATGAACCCGACCGACGCAGCCGCCGCCGAATCGGCCAGGAATGCACTGGGAAGCGCCCAGAAGGCTGGAAGGTAGGCGACGGTGCCGAACCCGATTAGCGTGAACACCACCACGAGCAGCGTATTCCAATGCGGAGCAAGGAACCACGCACTTAGCGCCAGCGCAGCGGTCAATTGTGGAATGGCAAAATGCCAGCGACGCTCGCGCGTGCGATCGGAATTCCAGCCCAGCAGCAGCATTCCAATTAGCCCCGCGACAAACGGTATCGCGCCGATCCATCCGATGCGCTGAACATCAGTCCATCCAGTGAGCCGCTGAAGCATGGTCGGCATCCAAAACCAAAAGGCGTAGCCCCCAGTGTAGCAGAAGAACAGGCCGACAGTGAGCAGCACCACCGGCGGATGCCGGAGCGCCTGCCAAATCGTGACGTGCTCGACATGTGCTTTGGCGCGCCGCTCTTCGGCAAGGCGAGCAGCCAACCAATCGCGTTCCTCAGTCCGCAGCCAACGCGCTTCGCGCGGCCGGTCGGGCAGCAAGAACAGCGTCGCGATTCCGAGCAAAATCGCGGGCACGCCTTCCAATAAGAAAAGCCACCGCCACCCAGGAAGGCCGAGCCAATGAATGCCCAGGATTGCGCCGGCGATGGGACTCCCGACAATATAGGCAATCGGAATGGCGGACATGAACCACGCCACTGCCTTGCCCCGGTCCCGATAAATGAACCAGTGGGAAAGATAAACAATCACGCCGGGAAAGAAGCCTGCCTCGGCCGCGCCGAGCAGAAAACGGGCGCCGTAAAGCTCCAGCGGAGTGCGCACGAAACCTGTCAGTGTTGTTAGCGCGCCCCACGTGATCAAAGTTATCGCCAGCAGCAGCCTTGCGCTCCAGCGTTCCACCAGCAGCGCGCCGGGAATTTGCAGCCCAAGGTACCCGATAAAGAAAATTCCAGTCGCCGTGCCAAAAACCGAATCGCTTAATCCCATGTCGCCTTTCATTCCGAGGGTCGCGAACGCGATGTTCGTGCGATCGAGATAGTTCGCGACGTAAAGGAGAAAAAGAAACGGCAGCAGCCGCGCCGCAACGCGAGTGCGCGCATTTGCCCCAGCGTCTATTTGCGGGGAAGCCATGGGTGCGCGCAGCATAACGCCCGGCTCGTGGCGCTCACAATGCGAATCCCACTCATCCGCGCGAGCATATTGTTACGAAGCACCGTTGCGCGCTGGCCGCGATGCATCGGATTGGGCGCACGCCTTAGGGCAGTCAGTAGGCGATACTTCCGTGTTGAAAAATCCTGATTCGCTCGATGAAATCCGTGAGCGTCGTCCGGCAACCTGATATAAGCAGCACATGAAAGATCGACATTTAATCCTAGCTGCAATCGCACTCGCGATCCCCGCGATCCCCGCGATCGCCGCAGATGCGCCCAATTTTGCCGGCGAATATGCCGACAAGAAATTTCTCAAGGGACAGGGCGTATTTCAATTGAGCCTCGAGCAGAAAGGAAATGTGGTGTCGGTGTTCTTCAGTGCGGCACACAATGACGGCAGCGGCGCCGCTCCAGAGGCGGAATGGGACGGGCAACGTCACATCAAAAGACACAGTCGATTTCAAATGGGAAGACAGCTTCAAGAATGCGGGCACGGGAACGATTACGCGCTCGGGCAGCGATGTAATCCTGTCGATCAAGACCACGCGCGTGACCGATTCGCGCTGTCTCGTGTTTTACGGGCAGAACATGCGGCTTAAGCCCGCCGGGAAAAAATAAGCGGAAACTAAACCATCGGCCGAAACCGACCGACCACTTCCTGCAAACGGCCAGTGATCTGGCCTAACGAGCAAACTTCGACGGCTTCGAGCAGCGCCGGAAAACAATTTTCACCGCGTTCAACGACATCGCCGAGCTTGGCCAGAGCGCGTTTCGCTTTCTCCGCGTTTTTCTTTTTGAATTTCAGGAGGCGATCGACTTGCAGCCGCTGTTTGGAGCGCGGCGTGCGCACCAGCTTTACCTCGGGAGCGTCGTCTTCGCCGTTGCGATATTTGTTCAACGCAATGATTGGCCGTGTCCCGTCATAAATCTGCTGTTCGTAACGATGCGCGGCATTCTGGATCTGGCTGCGCTGATAACGATTCTCCACTGCGGCCAGCACACCGCCCATCTTTTCGATCTCGCGAAACTCTTCCAGAATCGCGGCTTCGACCGCGCGCTCGACCGCTTTCATGCCGGGCGAGCCGCTCAACATGTTCATGGTGTGTTTGAAGATGCCGGACTCTTCGAGCAGGATGGCCTGCCCGTGCGCGGCGAGCCGGATCCATTCTTCGCTCGGTGTCGTGAATGGTTCGTCTGCACTGTTTGAGTGAGAGGAGTTGGTCGCGTTCATGTAGGCGAGCATCAACTCCGCGGCCGTGCGCGTGAGGTTATTTTTAAATTCGGCGGCAACTAACGAACGGCCGCTCGTTTGCGTGTGCAGCTTGAACATTTGGCCGCGCGGGCCGGCGCCGAACGCATCGCGCATGCCGATGGCCCAAATCCGGCGGGAAACACGTGACAAAGCGATGTATTCGACGTCGAGGCCGCAATCGAGAAAGAAGGAAAGGCGCGGACCGAATTGCTCGATCGGGATTCCACGCGCGGCGAACATCTCTGCGTAAGCGAATCCGTTCGATAGCGTGTAAGCGGCTTGTTGCACCGGCGTCGAACCGGCTTCGCCGATGTGATAGCCGCTGATCGAGATCGGATACCAACGCGGCATCTCCCGCGTCGTGTACTCGACCATGTCGGTCAGAAAACGGAGCGATGCTTCCGTGGGAAAAATCGTTTCGTTCTGCGCCTGGACTTCTTTGAAAATATCGGCCTGCACCGTGCCGCGAAGTTTCGGAATGACCGATTTGCCGAAACGTCGTTTCGCGGCCGCGATATACATCGCCATGATGATTGGCGCCGGGCCGCTGATCGTCATTGACGCTGAGAAAGTTGGCGCGCCGAGATCGAATCCATCATACAGACGCACCATGTCTTCGACGGTGTCGATCGCGACGCCGCCCTCGCCAATTTTTCCGAAAACGCCATCTGCGTCGCTGTCGATTCCGTAAAGAGTCGGGCCGTCAAAGGCGGTGCTGAGCCGGTGTGTCCGTTGGTGCGCCGTTAGATAATGAAAACGCTCGTTCGTGTCATCCGCGAGCATGAACCCGGAGAATAATCGCGTAGGCTCTTCCGTTTGCGGAATCTTCTTGTCGATCTTACCGGCTTTTGCGTCGCCATTCTTGCCATGGCCGTTTTTCCGGAAACTGCCTTCTTCGATTTCGCGCACCGGCTCGAGATACATCTCGCGATAAGCGCCGTTCAAAAACGGGAACTCACCGGGCAATCCCTCGCCAAAAAGGAAACGGGCTATTTCTCCCGGCTCATCAATCTCGGGCAAGGCGAGACGCGGAAGTTCTAGTCCCGTTGGCGCACGACTAGTCGGAATCTTGGCTTTGATATCGTTCCAACGGCTAAGCAAATCGCGCCCGAATTTTTCGTCCGTGCGTGCGCGCTTCACTTGATCGAGAACGAACTTGTTGTACTTCTCGACCGATTCCACCACTTGTCCGAGCTTGCTCATTTCTTTCGCCTCCGTTTTGCCGGCGCCGCGCCGTTTCCGGAAATTAAACCGAACAGCTCATCCACGCCAGGATCGCGATGCCGTTTGGCCACGCTCGCGACCAATTGCTGAGCGCGGCGGTTCTGCTCGAGACGCTGCTCGATCTCGAGAATGGCAGCGCGCGCGCGCGCTTGATCGGTTTTGTTCACAACGACGACATCGGCCAGGTCGAGCATGACGATCTTCTGCAGCTGCAATCGCGCGCCGTAATCCGGATTCATGACCAGTACGGTAAGATCGACAATTCCATTCTTCGCGAAAGGCATCGCTTCCTGACCGGTGCCGACCGTTTCGATAATGACGTAATCAAATCCGGCGCCGATCAATTCACGCAAACAACCTTCCGTAGCCGGTGAAAGTCCGCCGGCTTGCCCGCGCGTTGCCATGCTGCGCATGAAAACGCGGTCGTTCTGCGAATTAATCATCGTTGCGCGATCGCCAAGCAAGGCACCTTCGCCAACGACACTCGGATCGTGCGACAAGATCGCGATGCGCGCTTTTGGCTCGCGCAGGAGAAAGCGCAGTACCAGTTCGTCAATCAGCGTCGTCTTCCCTGCGCCACCAGGACCGGTGAACCCGATCACCCGTACATTTTGGATTTTAGATTTCGGATTTCGGATTTTCTTTCCGCGAAGGACGGTATCTTCGACCTCTGTTAACTTTCGCGCGAGCTCGATGTCACGTGTTTTAGCGCGAGAGCGTTTCTTGCGGGGCTTGCCGTAATTTTCGTAGACATAATTCGCCATTTCGTCCAGCGAAGTGCCGGCGAAGAAAATCTTCTCCACGCCCTTGCTTTCCATCGCTTTTGCGTCGGCATGCGTGATCGTTCCGCCCCCGCCGCCGAAGACTTTGATGTCGTCTGCGCCCTCTTTCTTCAGTTGCCGAACAACGTCGGCAAAAAACTCTATGTGCCCGCCGTTGTAACTCGAAATGCCGATCGCGCGGACGTCTTCCTGGATGGCAGCCCGCACGATGTCACCGACCGATCGATGGTATCCGAGATAAATGACTTCGATACCGTGACGAATGAATTCGAGATTGATCGTGTTGATGGCGCTGTCGTGTCCATCACAGATCGGGACAGCAGTCAGTATACGAATCGGTGAAGCCATTTCAGGAGAGCAGAAAACTTAATGTTTCGACAGAATGAACACAATGCTCAGAATTGCTTTGCCCATGATTCAGTTAATTTTGTGTATTCTGTCAAAAAATGCCTGATCTCAATTTCACTGACAAGGTTGTGCTTGTGACCGGGAGCTCGCGCGGCATTGGGGCGGAGATGATCAAAGCGTTTGGCAAACGCGGCGCGCAGTGCGTTGTGAATTACGTTGTCGATCCTGCGGGACAAAACAAAGCCGATGCGGAGAACGTAGCGAAAGAATTGAAAGAGCCGCTCGTGATCGAGTGCGACGTGACCAAGCCGGACCAGGTTGAGGCGATGATGAAGCAAATACAAGATCGACACGGCGGCCTCGACGTTCTCATAAATAACTCCGGAATTATTCGCGACCGCACGATAAAAAAAATGGCGCTGGAAGAATTCGAGAGCGTCGTGCGCGTGAATCTCACCGGCACATTCATCGTCACGCAAAAGGCGGCGACGCTTCTGCGAGGCGGTGGACGGATCGTGAACTTAGCATCCGTCAGCGGACAGATGGGTCTATTCGGGCAGGCGAATTATTCCTCGAGCAAAGCCGCGATCATCGCACTCACTAAAGTTTCCGCGCGCGAGTTCGCCCGCCAGAACATCACCGTCAACGCGATCGCACCCGGCTTCATCGACGTCGGGATGAGCAAGGGCATGTCGGAAGACGTGACGCAAAACTTTATCAAACAAATCCCGCTTGGCCGCCTCGGCGACGTAAAGGAAATCGTCGATGCCGCGCTCTTTCTCGCCTCACCGATGGCGTCGTACATAACTGGGCACGTCCTCAACGTTAACGGCGGGTTTTACATGGGCTGATCCCCGACCGCTGACTTCGCACCGCCGCCGTCGCAGCTTTGGCGCGCAGAAAGTTAGCCCCATTTCTGCACCAAGAACCAGACCAGGGCCGAAAGCATCGCGGCGAATATCGATAAAATGAGCGCCGCGCGCTGTGACTGACGTACTTTGAATTCAGGCCTCGGAATGTCGTCGTGAATGTGACTGCCCTCGTAAAGCTTCATCAGAAAAAAAGCCACGATGAAGCCGACGGCGGCCCACTTGATACACCCGATAAGTGTTTCAAACATCCCTATAACTCTAGCGCGATAAACCGCGCGCTTCAAAACTTCTGCGTTTTATCTCTGATTCCTATCTTCCGGCCCCAGGCCGAAGCACGGCGCTAGACGTAAGTGCAACACTCCCTTTGTCTTAGCAGTATCTAACCTCACCTCAGGGCCACTTCCAACCCGTTCGTCTTAAAGCCGCGAGGGTAGGTCCCCATTGATTTTTGACTTCGCATTTCACATTTTTCATCCACATTGGTCGCTATTATGGCGACACGAATTGGTTCGGCTGTTTGGGAAGGCACGCTGAAGAGTGGCAAAGGAAAGATGAAACTCGGAAGCGGCGCATTCGAAGGGCCTTACTCTTTCGCCTCGCGATTCGAAAACGCGCGCGGCACAAATCCGGAGGAACTCATCGGAGCGGCGGAGGCAGGTTGCTTTTCGATGGCTCTCTCGCTCAACCTCGAAAAGGCCGGTCATCCGCCCAAGAGGATCAACACCACCGCGGAGGTGAAGCTCGAGCCCTCCGGCGGCGGTTTCAAAATCACCTCGATCAACCTGACGACCGAAGCCGATGTGCCCGGAATCGATGAAGCGAAGTTCAACGAACAAGCCGAGCTAACAAAGAAAACTTGCCCCGTCTCAGTCGCATTATCCGGCACACAGATCAATCTCAACGCGAAACTCGTCCCGGCCACGCCATAGCTGACGCCCGGTGAATTTTCTCCTTCCTCCTTTCCAATCCATCCTTCTATCTTCATCCTTTTACTTATGATTCGTATCCTTGTCGCAGGTGTTTTGGGCGGAATCGCCATGTTTATCTGGACGTCAATCGCGCACATGGCTCTGCCGCTTGGCGCGGCTGGCATCCGCGAAATTCCGAATGAACAGGCGGTCTTGGCCGCGATGAAAGCCAACATCGGTGAGCAATCCGGCCTTTATCTTTTTCCCGGAGTCGGTCTCGGCCCGAACCCGAGTCGGGCGCAGAAGAACGAAGCCATGCATAACTTGGGCGAGAAGTCCGCGACCAATCCGTCGGGCATTCTCATGTATCATCCGCCCGGACGCCCGCTGACCATAGGCAAATGGCTGGGTATCGAATTCGCCACCGAACTTGTTGAGTCCATTCTAGTAGTCTTCCTCCTCGCCCAAACGCGTGTGAGTAGTTTTGGTGGCCGCGTCGGGTTTGTCTTCGTCGCCGGAATTCTCGCAGCCATCGCGACCAATGTTTCCTATTGGAACTGGTACGGCTTCCCATCCGTTTACACTGCAAGCTACATGTTCATCCAGGTGATTGGCTTCATCTGCGTCGGCATTGTTGCCGCTTTGGTGCTTAGAAATAACCCAGTGGGAACTGCCACTTGATGGCGCACTTCGCACGCAATCGCGCGGTCAAGCGGATGGAGTGCAATCCAGATCGAACTTCGAGTTTCCTTTTTTAGTTCAAACCGAGCGACTCTACTGTCGCGGCATCGATTACTCCCGTGGCGATCAATCCAGCGTCCTGTTGATAATTAGCAATTGCCTGCCGCGTTGCCGACCCAAGCGAACCGGTCAATCCTCCAGCGTAATAGCCCTCATCCCGAAGTGCGCGCTGCACGTTCAGGATCACCTGATCTGGCAAGAGGTTGCCATAGGTATAAATCGGTCCGTCGTAATCGTAATATTCATAAGCGGGATCGTAACCCCACGCCGGGAACCAATAGCCTGCATCCCAATAGTAGTACCCGCCTCTGACAAGCACGATGGTCGTGAAGTGTCGCTTCCACCAAACACGATTGTGCCTCTGGTGCCGATATCTCCCGAGTGCATCCGCATAACTGAGGCGAACGTTGGCCGGCGTGCGCTCGACCGATGGCTGTTGTTTGCGGGACGCGTGGACGCGAGCCGCTTTAGGTCTCGGCTGCGGTGAAGGCATTTTGTTGGTGTCCTGACTTTTGGCCGCGTGAGTAAGTGCAATCAATAAACAGGCCGTTGAGAGGATAAATCGTTTCATGTTTCCTTCTGGCAAATTAGACAACACCAACTTCACTTCGCTCAGCGACTGCCGCAAACCGCAACCCGAAATTATGTTTCTAGTTTCTACTTTGAAACTCGCTCCACTCCCGAGTCGCTCGCTGCCATCCTTGCAGCTAAATTGCCAGTCCGGCTCGGACCCTCCTATGTTGCTCATCCCATTCGCTCCATTGAAACTCGCTCCACTCCCGAGTCGGTCGCTGCCATCCTCGCAGCTAAATTGCCAGTCCGGCTCGGACCCTGCTATGTCGCTCATCCCGCTCGCTCCGTTGAAACTCGCTCGCCGCCGGCACTCGCTCGCTGCCACCCTCGCAGCTTTACCTTCTATGTCGCTCATCCCGCTCGCTCCATTCTAATCTCTTAAAGCGATGAACGACGCATTTACCGAGTTCGAGCACCAAGGCTGGGAACGCGTCGCGGGCAAATACGACTCCGTCTGGTCAACGTCCACGCGACAATTCATTCCGCCTCTGCTCGATGCTGCTCAAGTTTTTGCAGGCATGTCGATTTTGGATGTTGGCTGCGGCCCTGGTTACGTCTCGGCCGCGGCGGCGGAGCGCGGCGCCAAGCCGACCGGTCTCGACTTTTCCAGGGAGATGATCGCGATCGCGAAGCAAATGCTTCCCAACATCGAATTTCGCGAAGGCGACGCGCAAGATTTGCCATTTGCCGATGGCGGCTTCGATCGTGTCCTGGCCAACTTCGCACTGCTCCATCTGTCCGATCCCGAGCGGGCGTGCGCCGAGGCGTTCCGCGTCCTCAAACCCGGCGGCAAATTCGGTTTCACCGTCTGGGCGCCGCCAAGCGAAAGCCCATACGCAAAAATTATCGACGACGCCATCCAGGCGCACGCCGAGGTAAATGTCGATCTTCCGGCGGGGCCGCCGCATTATTTATTTGCTGGCCGGGAAGAATTTCGACAAGCGCTCGAGCGGGCCGGGTTCGACGGCGCCTCGATGATTTTTAAAGTCCACACCATCGAATGGAATGTTCCGACCGTGCGCTATATCTTCGACGCCGAACGCAATGCCGGTGTCCGCACCGCCGGATTACTCGCGCGCCAGACACCCGAAAAGCTCAGCGCGATTCAGTTCGCCATTGAAGAGGCAGTCCGTCCATACGCAAGGAATGATCGTTTCTGCATTCCCAAAGCCGCCTACGTCATCGCCGTTTCAAAATTCTAACGTCCTATGTGGTATGAATCCGCGTAATCCGCGGTTCGTTATCTCCACAATCCCCGCTACGCAGCTTTTTCTTTCGCGGCGATTTTCTTACTCACGATGATTCCCGGGAACTGCACGACGTGCGCAGCCTCGTTCTTCCCGTTCTGACCGAGGGTCGACTCGAAACTCAGTTTCTTATTGGCGATCTCAGTGAGCGCGACATCCGCGTGACCGAGCCCTGGAGAAAATTCCACGAGCGGGCGATGACCGAGACAGAGCTGTCGTACGCGGCGTGAGATCATGTTCACCAGAATTTGCTGATTAGGAATTACTTCGGAGGCGGCTTTAACGAGATCGGCTTTCATATATTTACAAGAGGCACAGTCAGCCGCTGACGATTGGTTGACTCCCGAAGGGTTGAGAACCTGATACTGTTCCCGGGAAATCGCAGCAGAAAAACTTGCCGCATAATAGCCCAGAAACCGCTGATCTCCTAATACTTAATTTCTTCTCTGAGTTCTGCCCCGCCGAACGTCCGCCAACGGGACGGATTCGCCCGGCGGCGAAACGGATTGATTCGATCGCATCCCGCTCTCTCCCCTCGCCCGTCGGGTTGTGTGATTTATGTTGCGGCTGTCCAGCTCGCTCCCATTCGCCGTGTCCGCCAATGGAAGGGCTGGCCGTGGCGAGGTAAATCCCTGATCTCCCGCTGCCCCGCCGATGTAACGCTTTAACAATTCAACGCTTCAACAATGTAACGAATCAACGAATTACATTTGCCTTTCGCCGTCCTCCGCCGTCCCTGGCACGCCGTAGTCTCTCGTCGCGCCGTAGTGTTACGAAGGAGGATGACGAAGACGGCTATTTTAGCCTTTCTAGTTTGTACTTTCCCAATCAAACTTCCGATTCGTTATGCAAATTGGAATGATTGGCTTGGGTCGGATGGGTGCGAACATGGCGCGCCGCTTGACAAAAGGTGGACATCAATGCGTCGCGTTCGATCGCAACCGCG
>Ga0193729_1001599_pt1 | contig 11511 bp, 9 predicted proteins | sample U1c2metaG_FD_143036 | JGI IMG/M metagenome (GOLD analysis project Ga0193729, IMG submission 143036) | Soil microbial communities from a riparian zone of the East river system, Colorado, United States - U1c2 | ecosystem: Environmental > Terrestrial > Soil > Riparian zone | place: USA: East River... | reverse complement strand
GCCAAGGCATCCACAAACAACTTGCCATTTTGCAATGAAACACCGACGATCCCACCGGGAAATTTGTCACGATTGCGCCGCACTACCTCATAAGCTAGAGCACTCTTCCCAATACCAGGCGATCCAGTCAGAGCAATATGGTGCACCTGGTGTGCTCCAGCATGTAAACGATCAGAGAAGCTAGATTTTTGCTGACCTGAAGCGGCGGCAGTCAACAGTTCATCGAGATCTTGTAATTCTCGTTTACGTCCAACAAAGGTTACAGGGGGACTGAGATAGGCCAAGGGGTGAGTAGAGTTCTTATCAATGTCATCCACAGTTATAAGCGGGACCGGAATTTCTTCGCCTTCAGCACCATGTCGGTAGAGGACGGGAATGAACCAGCTCTTGTGCTGCATTGGCAATAGAGCCTGACGAGCCCGAGAAAGCGCTTCTTCCAAAGTACGCCCATCTGCCAGTGCCTCATAGAAGTGAAACATAAAAGTCGGACTGATATCATCTTGCAATGAGAAAGGCATTGCGACAACAGCGGACACCTGGGCAGTGACCAAGGCAATCGCCAGCGTAGCCCTAGCGGCAGAACGGTTAGCAGAACGTGGTGACGAGCGCGTCTGCTCACCAGTTACCGTTGCCGTTTCGCAGGCAGCGAACACCGTTAGGCGTACATCACTACTCAGCAGCAGTCCACGCAGCGACTGCGTGTCAATAAAGCGGTTCAAGCCTTCATCATCACAAAAAGAGAGATAGGTTTGGGGGCTGATGCGGCCTAGCGATGCACCACATTGACGACATTTGCGTGCTTCGGGATCATTGACCGTCTCGCAATCCTCTTGCGGGCAAAAGCGACCATAGGCACCATGCCCATCAAAATGAATAGCATAACATGGGATCGTTGTATCACTATCATCCAACATTCCAGCCCCACCGTACGAGTTGAGATAGCGGACGAGTTGACCAAATGTGGGCGGTTCCAACCGGTCTAAGACTACTTGTCCAGCATCGATAAGTGGGGCAAGAGCCTGCTGCATAGCCTCAAAACTGCGCTCAGTCTCCAAGGGAACACAATTCGTAGGAGAAGGGACTATGTAGAGCATACGAAACGGAGGATGTACAGGCAGCTCGCAACCTACCGTACTATCTAGACCCAGCAAAAGCCGACTCAGAGTAAAAACCCCTGAAACCAGCAAGAAATAGTCATCATTATGTAACAACTCCCAGGGATAGCGCACAAATTCATCACAACCAGGACCAAAACTAAGCATCAAGGCAACCGTTCCACGCCGCTTCAACGTACGCTGAATAACAGTACGAAAAACTCCCTGTACAGCTAGGTCCGCTGGTTGACTCCACTTGGGACCAGTTGTATCAAAGCCACACAATGCCGAAAAGAGACGGTAGCCAACCTCACGCAGTTCATGATCACGACTTTCCAGGTTCCCTAATCTTTTCTGCAGTGCATTCAATTGGCGACCAACATATGGAGGAACAAAGGAGCCACTGACTGTACGCCCAGACCAGCTCTCCTTTACGCGTATGCCATAGGTACCATCCTCATTTCTAGCAAGCGGTCACTTACAGCGGTTGTTCCTAACAACCACTTGATGATTCCAGAAGTTCTCTCAGGGGTAGTATAGCACAAATACAGTGATATAGTGGAACATTATGTAGCTAAGAGTGAACGTTATCTTTTTGCACAGCGTTTGCGGCAGAGCAGGCGGGCACAACCCTTAAAGAGGCACTATGAATGGCACAAGATACCTAGTCATCATTACTCTTAAATATGAATATCTTAATATTTATAGTATAGTATTAAAACCTAGCTCTATATAGTCTTGACAGTATGGCGTTTGACGGCTAAAATAGTCGTAGTGAGTGCAAAAGAGTCGCACACTGTAAGATGTCGGACGTCTGGCATGAAAGAGGTTACAAAATGAGCAAAGCAGAACAAGAAAACCAATTACCGATCAATAATGCCGTTGAAAATTTAAAGACGCAGTACGATTTTGTCCAATCTAATGAAATATCCACCTTTCTGAAAAACTACCCATCTTTAATAGCTGATTTAAACAAAGTTTATGAGACAAAATCTCGATACTTTGGTAAAGCACCTATGGCCCTGCGTTATACAAGCGAAACGGGATCATTGGAAAGTGTTACCCTGGCAGCATATATAAAGACAGATCTTCCAGAACAGAAGGCAGAAGAAGTGTTCTCTGAGTTTGACGAAGAATGGTGGGAAAATATATCAGAAGATGCAAAATTATTCGTAACTGTTGATTTGGATTAGCAATGTTTGATTGGCGACAATATTATCTGTTGGCCCGGGAACTGCTTCCTTTGGTTGATAGCATTTCATACAAAGAAGCCTTGCTCAGATCAGTTGTAAGTAGAGCATATTACGCTGCTTACCATCGGGCCTGTAACTACCTAGAAGAAATAGATCAATATCCCAGTGATCAACAGTCTCAGGGACACATAAGAGGATCTCATAATCGGGTTATTGATGTATTCCTTACATCCCCCAAAAATCCTGAATGGAAAAAGATAGGCAAGAAGCTCCGAAAGCTAAAAGCTATTCGTCAAGAGGCTGATTATGAGCAATCTGGTGGAGATTGGTTTATGAGTATTGATAAAACAAAGAAAAGAATAGATCTAGCAGAAGAAATAATCAAGCTCATAGACTCCTTGAAGGTCTAAAATGCCTCTCCTGGGCTGAGAAAGCCAAGAAAGGGGCAAAAGCAAAGGCTAGAATTGCAGAGGCAGAGACTCAAGCACCCCTCCTTTAGGGACTTCCAAATTTTTAATTGTCCCATTTGGACTGGGTGGTCTGTAGGTGTCCTGGGATGATTTATTCTTTGGGAGTCCCTTATTCTCCCCAATACAACTCAACCTTACCGAAACGCACAAGATCACCCACCTGGACCCCAGCCTCTTCCAAAGCCTTCGTGACCCCCATCTTTTCCAGCATTATCTCCAAGCGGGCCATACCTTCTTCGCTCTCTTGATTAGTCATACTGACCATGCGTTCCACACGCTTACCGCGCACAACAAAGACACCTTTTTCTTTTGTAACTGTAAAAGCATCATCCGGCTGCGGACGCAAGACTGGGCCTTGCATATCGGCAATAGATTGAGAGGCTGCATGCTCTACTTCTTCCTGTTTGATCTCCTCTAGACGGCGAGCAGCATAGGCCATCAATTCATCTGTACCCTGCTGAGCAACCGCCGAGATGGCAAAAACAGAATAGCCAGCGGCCTCCGCCTGAGCCTTCAACTCTGGCCAATGCTCCTGAGCATCAGGAATATCCATTTTATTCAATACGACGATTTGCGGGCGTTCGGCCAAGTGCTGATCATATTCACGCAATTCACGATTAATGGCTTCAAAATCCTGCCAGGGATCCCGATCGATGGATGCGCCATCCAATAGGTGGATCAGCAGACGCGTACGCTGGATATGCCGTAGGAACTCATGACCCAGCCCTACACCTTGAGCCGCACCTTCAATGAGACCGGGAATATCGGCCAGGACAAATCCCGTGCCATCACCACTCCTGGGTCGTCCTATCTCCACAACACCCAGGTTCGGCGTCAGTGTTGTAAAAGGATAGTCGGCAATTTTGGGGTGTGCCGCCGTCACGACAGAAAGAAGTGTGGATTTACCAGCATTCGGATAGCCTACTAGGCCAACATCAGCAACCAACCTCAGTTCAAGTGTGAGCCAACGTTCTTCCCCAGGCTCGCCTTTCTGAGCTTCTTTGGGAGCCTGATGCGTTGATGTGGCAAAATGGACGTTGCCCAGACCGCCTCGACCACCACGTGCCACCATGATACGTTGGCCTGCCTCAATAAGGTCTGCAACCACTTCTTGCGTATCGGCATCGCGAATGATAGTGCCACAAGGAACCGTCAATACAATATCCTCCCCTGTGGCACCATGCATTTTCTGGCGTGCTCCCGCTCCTCCCGCGTCTGCATTAAAGTGTTGTTTATAGCGATAGTTCACCAATGTGTTCAGACTTGTCGTCGCTTCAAAGTAAATACTTCCGCCTCTGCCACCATCTCCACCGTCAGGACCCCCAAATGGGGCAAACTTCTCACGCCGGAAATGCATTGAGCCATCGCCGCCATCGCCAGCGTTAACGTAAATTTTTGTATGATCGTAAAACATGATCCATCCCCTGCAACATTGTGGTCTAGCCTGTATAAATACTACTCAGGGACACGGGCGGGCGCGATTACCTAAAGGTAACACGGTAAATCGGGCCCCTACCGAAGGCGCTAAATCGCATTGATCAGTTCGATTGGTACCTGAGTAGTTACAATTCTTCTCTTACCCCTACTCTACCAGCTTCGCACTTGCATTGCAAGCTCTCTGGCACTAGTGTTGCTGGGCATGGATCAAGGGAACAAGTTACCGATGATTATGGCTTGCCTATATACGGCTTGAGATTGAAGTTAGCCATGCGCTGGATATTGCTCGTGACCCAGATAGCACCTCCTTGTAACTGCCCTGTCACAGGATCAGTCTGACCGTTATAGGCAAACTGGGCTTGTGTTACCAGATCATCGAGAAGCGATAATGTCGAATCTTGTGCTAATTGTGTTTCATCCATGGTTATCAACTGTCCTGAATCCTGATGAATTTTTTCCAGCCAACTCCTCACTTGATCAAGCGCAGCATGAATTTGAGCGGCGAGTGTACGCTGCTCAGGTGTTGCATCAGGGGAGAGCACAGTTGCTGCTAAGTGGCTAGAAACCAGATAGACATAGCCAGGCGGGACTTCACCATCGAATGCATACCCCGGAGGATCTTGCCCATCCGGAGGAGGCCCAAGCAACGCAACCTGGGCATCATTGGGATCAACATACAATGCTGGACCAACCGCAGGCTCATCCTGTTGGACAAACGACTTCCCATCAATATAATCCAGTATACGTATAATCTGGCGATGGAGCAAATCGGGATTATTTCTCCACTCGTCCCTGGCAGCACTAGCCCACTCTAAGATTTTCTGTGTATTTCTGAGGAACCACATATCTAAACCACCATGAAGTGCTCGTGTTTGCAGCTCTGGCGATTCAGAGAGCAAGTGTCGTAAATGGTCAAGCATACTAAAATGGAGCTTATCCCGAGGGCTAGGGGCCTGAGAAAGCTCAGCATAATATTTCCATGCCTGATAGTTGGGTATAAACGTCGCAGGTGTCACCGTCGCGTCCTCTTCTGTGATCAAGATGCGGCTTTCATGCGCCAGGAGATTGATGTGTTGATTGCTTGTATAGAGCAAGTGCACATTGCCGTGATTGATAGTTAATCGACCAAGCGAGGTGGTAGCAAGTTCACTTTGCGTTTTGTCGCCCAGCAACCATCCATAGTACGCTTTACCTGATTGAGGAGCAGGAATATTATGGAGATCCAGGAGCACTTCATCATTGATACCCTGGCTATTATCGGGATTTAACTGCCCACTGCTGATAAAGAATGCATACCCAACAACTAGACTCACTGGTGGCGGAGGCGAGGTAACTTTCTGAGCAAGGAGCAGTAGCGCTCCCATACTTGCCAAGATTAAGACAAGAGCCAATAAGACTCTAATGCCCCTTCCTCTCCATCTTTTTTGAGAGGAAGACACTGGTGGTCCAGGTGTTGGTGGGAGAGAAGCCTGAGGTTGCACTAGCGAAGCGGAAGAATCAAGGGACAGCCGTAGCCCTGACATGGAAGCCAGGGGAGGCGGCGGAGTGATGGGACCAGAAGAAGAGGGCGGTAGCCTAGGCGTGAAGGCCAGGGAAGGCACTGGCGGAGCGAGAGAGCCAGAAGATTGCGGTAGCATAGGGCTAGAACCCAGAGGTTGCACGGGTGTCATCCAGGGGCGTATAGGACTAATGACGGTTGGATTATTCATCTCAGCTGTCTGATAGTCCATTTGCCTCAAGCCCTCGGGAACTGGCTCACCGACCGCACCTGCAATCGCAATGCCCAGAGAGGTAGCACTAGGAAAACGATCCTCTGGCTTTTTTGCAAGCCCACGCAGGATGACAGCCGTGAGAGCAGGGCGTATATGTGGATTGATGAGCCCTGGTGGCTGTGGCAAGGCATTAATGTGTTGCATGATAATGGCCGTTGGATTATCGCTCTGAAAAGGCGGTATGCCTGTGCATACTTCGTAGAGGATAACGCAGAGGGCATAAATATCGCTGCGTTCATTACCTTGTGCACCCATTGCCTGCTCTGGCGAGGTGTAATAAGGTGTGCCCAACCACCAACCACTATGATGGCTCGTAGACGTACCAAGCAATTTGGCAATGCCAAAGTCTGAGAGAATAGGTTCGCCTAAGCTCTGTCCACTGTGCATGGGACCACGCTGATCCAGTAAAATATTTGAGGGTTTAATATCGCGGTGGATCATACCCTTCTGGTGGGCATAGCCAACAGCAAGACAGATAGGGCTAAACAAATGCACAAGATCTTCTGAAGTTGGGAATTTACCAGCATGGGAAGTAGCACGCAAGTAGTGAGCCAGCGTCCGCCCTTCCACATAGTCCATGACCATATAGGCAATCGTATCAGGCGTTTCTGGTGGGCGAGAAACATGAAAATCGTAGATTTGTATAATGTTGGGATGATGCAGAGATGCAATCAGCTGCGCTTCACGTTCAAAGCGCGTGATAAAATTTGGGTCGTTCTGCAAATCCGCATGAAGTAACTTGATGGCGACATAGCGGTGTAATTCGGTATCTAATGCTTTCCATACCTCCGCCATTCCTCCATAACCTAAGCGTGTCTGCAGCTCATATTTGTTGATGCGACGGGGATTTATACCCATTGATGCCTCCTATCGTGCAATTGGTGTCACTAAAGAAGACAGAGATACGAGGACAAAATATGGGACGCGCTTGAAATTGCTACCATTGTGAAAGCACTACGAAGAAGCCAAACTATTGCGAGGGAAAAAGAGTATCGACTTCACGACACTATAAATTATTATAGCACAGTAATGCCGTAATGAGCAATGGAAGCAATTCTTGTGTAAGAGGAAATTTGTAGTATGCCAAAACTACTCACAAATCCCACCAGTGCCTCTCCTGCTCCTACATCACCAGCTTCACACCTGCTTTGCAAGCTCTCTAGCGCCCCAGGTCCATGGTATACATCTGACAATATTTTTGATATACTTCTAGAAAATAAAGGCTGATGCCGATGGAGATGTGAAAGGAAAGATCTGATGCCACTTATGGAAGCTCTTGTTGTTAACGTTGGCGCATCGATTGCCAAAGCAATTCTCAAACGATGGCTCAATAACAGTGCTCTTCTCTCAGATGCCACATCAAGTGCCGTGGATATCCTCAAAACGTACACGACTGATAGGATTGCACAGCAGCGGGCCCAGCGGCAGTTTGAGGTCATCAGGTGAGAGCCTGCTACCCATCTTCGAGATAGAAGGAGCAAGGCTCGATGAGGGGGCGCGTACAGCTGTAGCAAGGGCCGTTGCAGATGCACTGAACGCCGCAACAAGTGAGGTGCTAGCGCAGCACAACCTCGAGCCCGTTAATCTAGCAAAATACCTCTTAGGCCTCCATCCTGCTCGCTCACATCACTTTTCTGACGATGAGGGGCAATTATATGAGCGCATTGTCACGGAGTCATGCACCTATATTGTCGATATCGCATCGCAACTCCCTCAGTTTACTGAAAGAACTCTGGCCGAGAAAATTTTGCAAGAGGTTGCTCGCATGCGTGCCCAACTCGATCCGCATCTCGAGGCGGCACGTTTCGAGTTGGACTATCGGCGTGCGGTAGTGCGTCACCTGGATGAAATGGAACTCTTTGGATCTGGCACGTCAGTCACAAGCCGTGATAGTATTTTCCCGCCGGAGGGAAAATTGTCTCTGTGTAGAGACAAGTGGCAAGTCCTTCACTGATAGTCCCTGCCCTATCATCGAAAAGCAAAGAACGAGCCACATCACCTTTGTACATGATGTGGCTCGTTTTGTTGGTAGACTCTTCAGCGAGAACCAGCGATCCGTCCCTGGTGCGCAGGGAGGTCGGGAAGATTAGGCGACTTGGTGCCTTTTAGCATGCCGTCGGGACTCGGCAGCTTCTAGTAGTTGCTTGCGAGCATCAAAAACGGCCATATAGGCGTTCTCCGCAGCCTCTTCGCGTGTTGCTCCGTAGACAATGATATTATCTAGGACCGTAAACTTTGCATGAGACAAGCACGAAATCGTCTTTTCCAGTCCCTTAAAACGAGCGTACGCCAAGCCAAGTTTACGGTTCTAGGATATTATATTCAGGCACGGTTGATTTGAAGCGATCCCCGTCCTGTTGTGTGCTAATCGTGTATTCTTTAATCATATGTGTATCTCTTTCCTAAAATGACGACAATTCAATAGTACCTGAGTGTAGGCGAAAAAGCAAGGGATTATCTTTTATGGGGTGTATGAATTAGTTGTAGATGGCACAGCTATTCTCAAGCATCAATCCTGAACTCACCTCACTGCCTTGCGGCAGTTCGCAGGTTCTAGGATGGTGGTGTGGATGCGGGCAGGCTGCCCTGCCCGCATCCACACCACCATCCTCATCCAAGCGAGCCACCTCCGGTGGCGAGGTGAGAAGTTACCTACAACTAATTCATACACCCCGTACTCAATGAGTACGGTACTCATTGAGTACGACGCTGCTGGACAATGTGATTCGGCCGTTGAGAGGGGAGTGACCATCTTAGAAAGTGCCGATTTCATCGGAACCAAACACTCTCTAAATGTTTCTTGAATGCTGTCCGAGCACTATCTCCTCCGCCATGCTTGGTAGGAGGATTGTCTAGGAAGATTGTAATACTTTCTAGGGCTTTGAATGCCTGGTCAATTGTGTATGTTTGTCTTTGACCTGATGCTACTCGTCCTATATAGTCGTCAAGTATTTTAGCTTCTTCATATATATTTGTTTCTTTGTGTGCGTGTGCACCTCTTTCGTTATTTCTGAATCTTGTTGCTAGATTAAGGTCAACTTTTTTGAGTCTGGCTTCTTTGAGTCTGGCTTCTTTTGCATCCTTTGCTTGCTGGTCAGATTGTGCCATGTGAGGTTCTACAGGATGTTTAGCTCGTTGTTTATACCATGCATCAAAGTACTTTCTTCTGTGTTTGGCATCTGCATTTAAATCCTCATTAGCTTTAGCAGCATCTTTTGCTGCTAAAAACATCATATTTTCTTTTATACGTTCATTATCGGGCTTTTCACCTCTTGCTTTACTTTGTTCTGCCTGATGTCTTGCCATCTCTACCGTCTCTTTACCTTGTCGACTGCCTGATCTTTCATTTCGTGCTGGTGAATTGGGAGTTGATGTATTATCTGTCTCCCTTTCTGGCCTAAATTCTCTTGGAAACTGTCCTGCCATAATAATTTTCTCCTTATTGCATAGATCATATCGACACATTTATCATAAAACAAACAAAACGAGTACCACTCTCAATAGTACCCAACCTGTCTCATCTTGTCTAGTCGAAAAGAGGGACAGTTTTGGTGGTGTGGGCGAAACTTCAAGATGAGAGCTAGCGTGCTATTGTGAGGAGGTAGCTATCTATGTCGAGAGCTGATGATTTCATGGAGTTGCGACCTGTGAAATTGCGAGACACCCCCAGGGCTTATGCGTTCTAAAAAAAGGAGAAGGAAGGGTGACAAAAGCCCTCTTCTTTGATAGGATGAGATGAAAGAAAATCATCGACCCATCCGGCGAAAGAAGAGATAAAGGAAGATACGTCAGCATTCACGGAACCAACGACCATGGAGATAAGCATCCCGGAAGTGGAAGCATTTACTGGTCCGGGAGTATTTGATGAGATGTTTGATCAATACGAGCGAAAAGTTCTGGAAGCTAGAAATGAAGTGATAGGAGAAACAACAGGGAAATATTTGAGTGCCGTGGCAAAAAAAAAGCCAGTCGTGTGCAAGGAGGAGACCTCCTTGAAAGGCCAAAAGAGTATACCATAGAGGCTGAGGTAGGTCAGATAGAGGTCGATACGTTTGAAATAAAAAAAGGATCAAGGAAAGTATTTAGCACAAAAAGGGATGTATTTCCAGAAACAGGCCCGAAAGAACATCACAAAACGGTGTGTTTTCGGGAGTTGGCCGTGTTTTATCCATGTGATGAGACCGAGAGCAAAAGTGCTCAAAAACTGAATCGCGCTTTGCGGCGGAAAGAAGGGCAGGAGGTGAGAGCCCGCACGATGGCCAACGGGCGACGGAGCGGGAAGGGGAGCAGATTGCCGCACATGTTGAAAAAAAGGAAAAACGAGAAATGGTGTACAATACCGTGGCTCATATCCAAGAGAAAGAGTCAAAAACGTCTCCATTGAATACACCTACTATCTCGCAAATGATGATCATCGTGTTGGCATTTCTCTTGTCCAATGGACTGCTGAGCAATCCAGGATCTCTGGTATTTTTCACCGATGGAGCCCGAAATTTGCGTTTAGCTATCCAGAATACTTTTAGCTTCCTTCCCTTCAAAATCATCTTGGATTGGTATCATCTGGAAAAGAAATGCAAAGATCTTTTAAGCATGGCCATCAAGGCAAACAGGTCAAAAACCAGACGCTGACCGAGGTGCTGATGTGGTTATGGCTTGGCAAAGTGGACCGGGCGGTCAACGTTTTAAGCGATTTGAAAGAAGAGAGTATCAAAAATACAACCGAGCGAGACAACTTGATCAAGTATCTTCACCGCAATCAGGACTGTATTCCTTGTTATGCCTTACGCAAGAAGCTTGGTCTGCGTGTCTCGAGCAACCCGGTCGAGAAAGCCAATGATCTGCTGGTTTCAAACAGGCAAAAGCACAATGGCATGAGTTGGAGTGCCGATGGCTCGACCAGCTTGGCAACCTTAACGGCTGTCTGTCGCAATTCTGAAGACCGCCAGTGGTTGCTTCACCATGACATCCACTTCCAGTTCGATGCTATTGCTCAAAAGCCTGCTGCCTGCATCTGACTCTTGGGGCTCGCAATTTCACAGGTCGCACATTTTTGCAATACAACCGCTAAGGCCTCCTGAATCCCTAGCGAGCAGCATCCTGAGGAGTCACACGCCAGCTCCCATATTCACCACTAGAATAGTCACATTGATGATGCCGATAGCTACAATAAGTGCCTGCAATACTACCATTTGACTGAAATTGACCTTCAAACAAGACTGGCAAACTATTCTCACCTGCAGGGATTAGAATGCGTATCTTGTCATCATGGATCAGCTTTCCAGTAAAATAGCCACTATCAATGAAACTCGCTTGCATAGAGTAATAACCGTTCTCAACCAAACCTGCTTCTACAGTGTAGTCACCGCTAATATGCTCTTCATCCTGTCTCATATTCGAAAGTGATAGCGTGGCATCCATGTTTCTCAAAGTGTTATGTATCGTCCCAGTGTAGCTGAGAGCCATACTTGGAGAGTTTTCAGTTGCATCAGAATGACCTTCCTCGTCCTGGGCCGACGACGGCTGTGTAATGGCAGGAGGCGATGAT
>Ga0193729_1001596_pt1 | contig 11518 bp, 10 predicted proteins | sample U1c2metaG_FD_143036 | JGI IMG/M metagenome (GOLD analysis project Ga0193729, IMG submission 143036) | Soil microbial communities from a riparian zone of the East river system, Colorado, United States - U1c2 | ecosystem: Environmental > Terrestrial > Soil > Riparian zone | place: USA: East River... | reverse complement strand
CGTAGTTCGCCCCAGCGATCGTGGTATTGAGCGGTATATAGGCCTGGCCCACCTGCGGGATGGTGCCGTTGATGCCGATGCGAATTCCCTGCACGGGGATGCTGGGAAGCGTGCTGGAAGTTACCGCCGGATCCAGCGAGACGAAAGTCGGCTGATAGAACAAATAGCCGTAGCTATCGTACTGGCTGACCGTGAACATCACGTAGGCCTGCGACACGCCGGTGACCGTCGATACGTTAAAGAGCACGTAGTAGCGCTCGCCCACACCTGCGTTGTAGTTCTGCATGACCTGCGTGGCCGACATGGCGCGGCTGTGGATGGCGACGAACTTGATCAACCCCTGCCAGGATCGATCACCCGACACTTCGTTGCCGAGAACCAGCGCAAAAGTGCTATCCCAATTGGAGATGGTGCCGCCCTTCTGCGCGTCGGGCGGGCCCACGTTCACGCCATTGACGTAGATCTGACGGCCATTGACCGCGTCATAGGTGAGCACGACGTGCTGCAAGGATGCCTGCAGCGCCATGGCCGCGTTGGGCGTCTGCAATTGCGGCAGGCCGGTGAGCGCCGTATTGGAGTTGCGCAGCATGAAGTCGTAATCCTGGTTGGTCTGGCCCAGCGTGAAGTTGCGCGTGGTGTCGCCGCCGGAATAACTGACCATGTAGGACTTGTCGGCCGCCACCAGCGCGGGCGCGACCCAGGCCTCGACCGAGAATTCACCGGTTGCTTGGATGAAATTGAATATCTTCTTGCTGGCCTGAGTCGTCGCCTGCGCCTTGCCGCCGGCGCCGACATTGATGCCCCAACCGCCGGCCAGAGTGACGTTGCCGGAAATCGTCAGATCCGCCGACGGGTCGATGCCGCTGGTATCAAAGGTCGTGTTGTTGACGAGCGATTGGAACTCGTACTTGGCAATGGTATCCGCGTCGTAGCGGCTGGCACCGCTCGCGATGGTGCCCTGCGTCAGCGACAATGCCTTGCTGACCACCAGGTTCGGATCGATGTTGGCCGGCGTCAGCATTCCTGCGAACGCCTGAATTGCCAACAGCATCGTCTGTGCATCGTTCGCGCAAGTGGTCCAGCAGTTGTGGTTGTCGGTCAGCAGACGCTGATAGAGGCGCGAATTCGTGCCGCCCGACCCCGCGCATCCCGTGAAGTCGATTTTCGGGATGGCTGCCGGGTACGCAATCGCGAGCGAAGGATCGGCATGATAAGGCGACTGCGCTACGGATGGATCCGCCGTCGTGGAATGGCAATGCATGCAATTCGCTTTAGTGATGGGCCAAACTGTTGCGCCAAAGTCGGCACCCATGTCGATCGGAAAGTTCAAGCTCTGTCCGACGCTTTGATCCGGCGGCGCTTGCAGCTCCACGGTGGTGGCGGACGCAGCGCCTGCGGCACCCGCCCAGTTCGCGATCCACGTCGTCAAGATCTGGCCGCAGGCACCGCTATCGGCGAGCCAGCAGTTATGACCACCGGCCACCTTGGTAACGATGAGCGAGGTCGACGGCGTGGCCAGATTCACGACTGTGTTGGCCTGCGCATAAGCAAGGTTCACATCGTCGCTGCGCGCAAAATTGGGCATCTGTGCCGGCGAAGTTGCATTGTGGCATTGGCCGCAACGGTTCTGCACGCGGACGTTGTTCCAGAAGTTGACCTGGAATGCGGTGACGTCGGCGGTCGCAGCCGGCGGTCCCGTGTAAGCGTCCGCCTGGACTGTCTGCGATGGAGCCGGGTTGGTCGTTGTCGGAGCGCCCGCGCCGCTGCAGGCGCTCAAGGCTATCGACGCCGCGAGCGCTGCCAAGCCGGTGATACGTGTAACGTTCATGCTCAGGTCCCCATGCAGTAGGCGGCGCCTTCAGCGAAGACCTGCCGCAATTTGTAGCCATTCGATTTGAACGAAGAGATCATCGAGTTGACCTGTGCAAAGTCAGCCGAGCTGTTCGGTGCGCGCAAACACACATCCTTGAACACGCGGGTGACCTGGCAGCTGGCGAAAGCCGCGCTGCTTTCCAGTTCCTGGCCGAGGGACTTGGCACCGTTGCCGCTGCCGGGAAGCGTTGCGCTCCATCCCAATATATAGTTCGGACCCGCGCGCCAACGGTTCTCCCACGCATCGTCCATGGTGTTGAAGCCCTGCGGAAAGTTGGTGTTGTTGATGTGGTACTTCGGCTGCACTTGACCTGCGGTATAGACGATCTGTCCGGTCGTATCCGTGGTGGTTGGGTCGGTGGCCGAGAAGTCGTAGTAGGCGAAGGCTTGCGCCATCGGATCCATGCCGCTGTGACAGCCGATGCAATTGTTCAAGAACAAGATGCTCGCGCCGCCGGGGCTGCGGGTCACGTCCTGGCGAATTCGATCCGGCGGACGGGTGGTATCCATGACCAGCTGCAAGTCGTTGCACAGATGATTCATCACGGTGAAGCGGAACATCGCCCGGTTGGTGCCGTTGATGAAGAAGGCGCTGCCGGCGCCGCGCGTGGTCATCACACCGGCGGTCGCGGCCGCCGGGAGTCCGCTCACGGCCGACTGCGTGGTTGATACCAGATGGGCCTTGAGGTCGACGTTGTTCGCGTCCATCGCATCGTACATGGCGTTGTTGGACGATGAATACGCCGGGACGCCGGAGGCCGAGTCGGCGGTGTACACCAAATCGGCGCTGAGCAGGGTATTGAAGGGCACGTCATCGCGCACCATACCGACCACCGTGGCGGTGTAATCGTTGAGCGGCACGAACACCGATTGGTCGCGGTTGGTCCACGGTGCCGCCATGTTGCGGATCGTGTTGTTGTAGAAGGCGGGATCTTGGGTCGCGATCAACGCCGCGCTCACCGCATCGGTCTGCGTCATTTGCTGGAGCTGAGCTGCCGTGGGCGGTATACCCGCGATGCGATTGTAAATTCGCGTCGCTTGGTCGGCGTTGGGGTTCGCTGCCAACGCGTTTGCGCCGAGCAGCGCCAGGGCGCCGGCACACACCGTTGCGCGTACCGCAAGAGCAACAAGATTCGGCGTCGCTGTTCTACGGCGTGCAGGCTGCATCATTGGTTTCTCCATCCCGTTCTTCATATTCACATCCACTCGCGAGAGTTGTGGGTCTACACTCGGCGGCGAATATACCCAGCAGATTAGGTGTCAGTAATGTCTCATCCGAACGACGTCGGCGTTTCGCGACAGTACCGAGGGCTAAGACCACACCTATATCCTGGCCTCGATTTCTGCACGGTCTAGCGCTGCGTGCACAGGGAAACGGATATAGAGAAGTTCTTCTGTGAGTGCGTTAACAGTATGCGTATGCACATCGAACGAAGATGCTCATATTGAGACCAATTAAGTTCAATGATGCCGCCTGCGCGCTGACGGCAAATCGATGAACTGAAACCATGGGATAAGTAGCCACATATGAACACTTTCACACAGCGTGAACACCGTCACGGTCTGCTCAAACTCGCTGCGCTGGCGCTACCGATGCTATGGATCGTGGGATGCAGCAGCGCATCGAGCGGTCATGCGCCCGGCGTGGCGGGCGGTCAAACATTGACTCCCGGAATCACAAATTTTCCCCTCGCCTACGTCAAGCGCCCGGTCCTGACCAAGGACGTGGATGTGCGCGATCTCATCACCTCAATTACGGGCGGGGATTTATACATTCGTGATCAGGCGAGTGCGGCCGGCGCCGAAGTCAACGTCACCGGATCGATCACCAAGGGCATGGGCGATGTGCGCGATCTCGACGTATCGCCCGACGGCACCGCGATCGTATTTTCATTGCGCCTTCCCCTCAATCCCAATAAAGCCAATACGGATGTCACGCAGCCGAACTGGCATATCTACAAGTACGACGCGACGACCAAGACGGTGACTCAATTGACCAACGATGGCATCACCGCGGGCCACGATGTGGGTGCGCGCTACCTGCCGGACGGAAGAATCGTCTTCTCCTCGTCACGTCAGCTCGCGACGCAATCCATCCTGCTGGACGAGGGGCGTCCGCAGTACCAGGCTCAGACCGACAACCGCCAACAGTCCATATTCTTGTTGCATGTGATGAACGGCGACGGCACCAATCAGCACCAGATCAGCTTCAACACCAATCACGATTTCGCACCGTCTGTTTTGGGCAACGGCCAGCTCATCTTCTCGCGCTGGGAATCGACCAACGGCGATCAGGTCAGTCTGTACCGTGCCAATCCGAACGGCTCCGGGTTGGAGCTCTACTACGGCGCGAATAGCCACGCCACCGGCGCCAATATTGCCGGGACCAACGACAACGTGATCCAATTCTTGAATGCCCGCGAGCTGGCCAACGGCACGTTGATCGCCATTGTGCGGCCGTTCCTCGGCACCCAGCTGGGCGGGGATATCGTTCAAATCAATGCCGCGGGCTTTGTCGAGATCCATCAGCCGGCCACACCGGCGGGCGCTGCCGGCACGGCGCAAACCAGCGCCACAACGATGGGCGTCACGACGGATGCGAACATGCCCTCCTTGGGCGGCCGATTTGCGTCGGTGTTTCCGCTCTACGACGGCACCAACCGGATGCTGGTGAGCTGGTCTCCCTGCCTGGTGCTCGATACCACCGTGACCCCCAACGCGACCAACCTCTGCACGGCCTCGAATACTTCCGGTTCGAACGTCACCTTGGCGCCGCCGCAGTACACCCTGTGGATTTATGACTTGAACAAGGGAACCTTGGGTCCGGTCTTGAGCGCCGACGTGGGCACCATGGTGGTCGAGCCGGTCATTCTGCAGCCGAGAACGCCTGCGCCGGTGACCCTGGTCGACGCGGCGCCGGCGCCGGGTCAAGCCGCAACCATGGCCAATGCGGGTGTCGGACTCTTGGATATCAGCAGCGTGTACGACGTCGATGGCGTCGACACCGCAACGCCCAACATCGCCGGCGTTTCCGATCCCAGCCAGGCTGCCTTTTATACGCGGCCCTACCGCTTCATCCGTATCGTCAAGTCGGTGGAGATCCCCGGCAAAACCGTTCGCAAGATCAACAATTCCGCTTTTGGGCCCGCCGGCATGGGCATGCGGGAGATTTTGGGTTATGCGCCCATTCAGCCGGACGGATCGGTCCAGGTCCAAGTTCCCGCGAACGTGCCGTTTACCATCGACATCGTCGATGCCAACGCCAAGCGAATCACGGCGCGGCACACCAGCTGGTTGCAACTGGTGCCGGGTGAAACCAAAACCTGCAACGGCTGCCATAGCACCGTGAATCAAACCTCGCATGGCCGCGCCGGCTTGACGACTGCCGTGAATCCGGGCGCGCCGGCCACCGGTTCACCGTTCCCGAATACCAATCCGGCCATCGCCCGGACCGACGCCGGCGCAACCATGGCGCAAACGCTTAGCCTAAGCACCTGTACGTCAAACGGCACGACCCCGAACGGCGCCACCACGCCCTGCTCGCAGATCTTGAGCTCGGACGTGATTTACGACGGCATCTGGACGGTGAACACCACACCGCCGCAGGCGGACGCGCCCTTCGCGTATACCTATGCGCTTGCCACGCCGACGGCGCCCACCAACGCGAATTGCACGACCTGGAGTGCGCAGTGCCGCAGCACCATCCACTATGCAGTAACCCTTGCCGGCGTCGCTACAACCAATCTGTTCCTGCAATCCATATGGGACAAGGCCACCCGAACCAACGTGGTCAATGGCGTCATGACGTCGACCACCTGCTCGGTGTGTCACGACCCGGTGAATGGCATGGCCATGGTGCAAGTGCCCCAGGGGCAGCTCGACCTGACCTCCACGGCATCGAATGTCGACGCCACGGTCGTCACCTCTTATGAGCAACTGCTGTTTGCACATAACGCACAGACGCTTAATATGGGCGTGCTGCAAGACTTGCTGGTGCCGGCGCCCGGACCTCCGGATCCGGTGACCGGTCTGCCGACGACGATCATGGTGCCGGTCTCACTGGCGCCGCCGATGGCTGCCGGCAGCGCCGCGGGTTCGACAACTTTCTTTAGGATGTTCGATGGTAGTTTTCATGACCCAGTACTCGATCACACCGATTTTCTGTCCAAGTCGGAGCTGCGGTTGATCGCCGAATGGTTGGATATTGGCGCCCAATTCTTCAACGATCCGTTTGTCGCGCCCGTAGCGAACTGACCTGATGCGTCGTCTGCTCGCGCTGGTGCTGTTGGTGCAGGCGTTAAATGTAGGTGTAGCGAATGCGGCGGCGAAGAACCTGGTGCTGGTCGTCACCGATCCGTACCTGGAAATGCGCTCGGGGCCCGGGCGCGGCTTCCCGATCATCTATGTCATCGGGCGCGACGAGCTGGTCACGGTGCTCTACAGCCGCACCGACTGGTTCAAGGTGCGCTCGTTGCACGGCAACGAGGGCTGGGTGCGGCGCGCCGATCTGGCGCGCACTCTGGAGGAGTCGGGCGAGCCGGCGCCGATACCGCCCTACCCTGATTTTGCCTCGCATCGCTGGGAACTGGGCGCCGGGTACGGCGTCTACAACCGCGAGAATCTGGTCACGGCTTATGCCGATTTTGGGTTGACGACCAGCCTTGATGTGGAATTCGTCGCGCAGCAGGCCTTCGGTACGCTGGACAACCGCTATATAGCGACCATCGGCGTGCGGCATACGTTTATTCCGGAGTGGAAGTGGTTCTCGCCCACGGCCGGCATCGGCGCCGGTTATCAATATTTGCAGGACAAAGTGCCGCCCGCGCCGCTGCAGAAGAGCAATGAGATGGCGTACGTTTCGTTGGGCACACGCGGATTCATCACCAGGCGATTCTTGTGGCGCGTCGATTGGCGCCACTATGTGGTCTTCAATAACCAGAATGTGTACAAGGATTTAGAAGAATGGAAATTCGGCTTAGCTGTATTCTTCTAACCGCCACGCTGCTTTGCGGCTGTAGCTGGTTCCACCGCGGCAACAAGGCTCCGCCCGAAATCGTTGCGGAAGAGCCGCAAGGTGAACCGTCGATCGTCGAGCCCCAGGTCACGCGGCGCGCCATAAAAACGCCCCACATCAAGGCCAAAGATTTCGAATTGGGCGCCTACTACGGTGCGCTCAGCATCCAGGACTTCGGTACCAATCCTCTGTATGGCGTGCGCGCCGCGTACCACGTGTCCGAGGACATATTCTTGGAAGGGTTTCTCGCCCGATCCAAGGCGGGGACCACCAGTCTCGAGGACGTATTTCCGAATATTACGGTTGTCAGCGACTCTGGGAGACGCTTCACGTATTACGACTTGGACGTAGGCTACAACGTACTTCCCGGCGAGATCTTTCTCGGACGAGGCCGCGCATTCAACTCGGCCCTATACGTGACGGTCGGCATGGGCGATGTGAAATTTGCCGATAAGGACCAGTTCGCGCTGAACTTTGGAGTGGGTGAGCGGCTTCTGATTACCGACTGGCTGGCGCTGCATGTGGACGTACGCGACCACATTTTCGAAACCAGCCTGACCGGACGCACCAAAAACGTCGACAACCTTGAAGCCACCATCGGATTTACCGTTTTCTATTGATCAGGAGTAACGATCATGATTAGGTCTTCAACACTATTGAAACGCTGTGCGATGGCCGCGATCGTCGTCGCCTCGACGGCGTTCGCAGCGAGCAGCGATGCCTCGGGCCCTGCGCCCGCTTTCACGCTGACGACCCTCGGCGGCCAGCCAAGCGGCCTGAGCGCTTACAAGGGCCAGGTTGTGATGGTCAATTTCTGGGCGACCTGGTGCGGACCGTGCCAACAGGAAATGCCGTTGCTGGATCAGATGTATAAAAAGTACAAGCCGGCGGGATTTACGCTCATCGGCGTCAATGTCGACAAGGAAGCCCCCGCGGTCAAGGAACTGCTGACGCGCAAGCCGGTCAGCTTCCCCGTGCTGCTCGATCCTGCGAACCAAGTGAGCAAGGCCTATCACGTGGATGAAATGCCGAGCTCGGTCATCATCGACCGCAAAGGGCAGATTCGCTACATTCATCGCGGCTACAAGCCGGGCGACGAAAACGATTATCAAGATCGCATTCGTCAACTCATTCGGGAGTGACTCGTGCGGCCCCGACCAATCCTGCTGTTCGCCACCCTGTCGGGCGCCCTGCTGCTGTGTGGCGCCTGCAGCATTCAACCCTGGGTAAAGCCCTACGAGCGTGACCGATTGGCGGATCCCATCATGGCATGGGACCGCGACGCCATTTCCAACGCCTATTTGGACCACATTCGTGAGTCCAGAGAAGGATCGCGCGGCGCGACCGGCGGCGCGGGCGGCGGCTGCGGCTGCAATTGACGAGCACGCATGGATCGTAGGCACATCTTCGCTCGCGCAGCAGTGATCGCTGCTTTGCTGCTGGTTCGCAGCACGATCGCAGATGTGCTTCCCGACAATCGGGCGGATGTCTTTTACAGCAAGTACAGCGGCGGCGGCATGGACATCACCGGCTATTCCGCAACGGCGCGCGCGAAAATCACGGAGAATTTCGCGGTCGAGGCAAATTACTTCATCGACAAGGTCAGCGGCGCCTCGGTCGATGTCTTGAGCCAAGCGAGCGTCATCAAAGATACACGCAAGCAAAAAAGCGGCACGCTGGAATACCTGCACGACAAGACCACGTACACGGCCTCGTATATGTCTAGCGTGGAGCGCGACTATAAATCGGATACAGCGAGCTTCTCGCTGAGCCAGAGCATGTTCGGCGATTTGACCACGGTGACGCTGGGATTCGCGAACACGCACAACACGGTTGGAGAAAACAACGGCACTGCCAATGATCCCAACGTCGCGTGGCTGGGACACGCGTTGACCCGCGCATACAGCGGCGGCCTGTCGCAAATCATCACCAAGAATTTCATCGCCGGCGTGAACCTTCAGGTCATTACCGACGCGGGGTATCTTGCGAATCCATATCGATCGGTCCGTTTTCTCGACGGCAGCGCGAGAGGCTACGGATTGGCCAGCCAAGTGTATCCCGATACGCATACCAGCACGGCGGTGCAGGTCCAGGCGAAATATTACCTGCCCTACCGGGCTGCTGTAACGGGTCTGTATCGGTACTTCAGCGATACCTGGGGCGTGGTCGGCAACACCTATGAGCTCGACTACACGCACCCGATCGCGAATAAATGGATATTCGAAGGCCGTGCGCGCTATTACAAGCAAACTGCGGCCACCTTTTACAGCGACCTATTCCCCTTTGCGAACTCGCAGAATTTCACTGCGCGCGATCAAAATCTCGCCGCATTGGACAACATCACGCTTGGAGCCAAGGTTACGTACGCCTTTCTGCCGGACGGCTGGAAGTTCTTCAAGCGCGGCACGGTGACGGGCGACGTGAGCCGGATTCGCTTCAACTACAAAGACTTTCGCGATACCCGAGATTTTGGCGTCATTGAAGGCTTCGCTCCGGGTGACGAACCGCTCTACAATTTCAGCGCCATGGTCTATCAGCTTTATGTGTCGATGTTTTTCTGACCCGATCTGACCTGCCCGCGCCACCAAGAGAGCAGCATCGGAGCGAGCGCAGAACAAATGGCAAGCGTATCGGCCACCCAGTCCCAGAAATCCTTGTCCCGGTGCACCATCGGCAGCCCCTGTACTATTTCTATCAGAGCTCCGAACGCCGATAGAAGTGCCGCAACCACAAACAGGTTTTGCTTGGGAAACGCGGCGACTGCCAGGCCCGTGAGCACATAGAAAGCAATGAAATGCGTCGCCTTGTCCCAGGCTGTCAGGTGCAAGACAAGCGATGGAGGCATCACCGCGCTGTAAAAAGTGAAGATCAGGGCGGCGAAGAATACCAGTCGCGCAACTTTCATCAATAGCGATATGCTTGGCACTTAAGGTCCCAAAAAACATCAGGATAGCAGGAAGGGTGCGCATGAGCCGATCCACACTTTTAGCCGCCGCTGTGACGCGCAGGGCGCTCGTGAAAAACTTGAGCATGGCAGCCGCGGCAGGCGTACTGCTGGCTCCCCGGCAGTCGCAAGCAGCCGAGCCGCCGCATCTCGACGTCAAAGATTCCGCCGCCGTGAAGTTAGGCTACGTCGAGAATGCGGGTCAGGTGGACGTCAAGAAATATCCGGCCTACGTCAAAGGTTCCAACTGCGAGAACTGCCTGCTATTGCAAGGCGACACCGGCGCGCACTATCGTCCCTGCACATTGTTCCCGGGCAAGCTCGTTTCGGCCAGCGGCTGGTGCAGCGGCTGGAGCGCCGAAATATAGGCATTTTTGACCCGCACGCCAATGGCGGGAAAGTCGACGAAGAGTCCGTCGATGCCGCGATTCAAGTATCGCCGAATCTCGCCTTCGAGGTTGCCGTGAGCGCCCGGCTCCGTGCCTATTTTGAGATCTTCCGGCAGGAACTCGTTTTCGGCTCGGAACGTCCAGACGTGTACGCGCAGTTTGGCCGCATGCGCCGCTTGTACCGCTTCAGGCGTGGCCAGCGCCTTTGCGATACCGATCACATCGGCATGTTTTGCAATCTCGCCCAAGTCACCGAGTTCATGTTCCAGCAACTGAACGAGCGGCAACTTCGTCATGCCGCGCAGTTGCCGCAAGTTGCGCGGATCGAAGGATTGAATGAATACCGGGGAGCCGCTATTCGCATAGCCGTAGCGCTTCAGAGCATCCAATAGCGCCAACTCCAGCGGCAGGCCGATGCGTGCGAAATGGGCCGGATGCTTGGTTTCCGGATAGACGCCGATGGGCCGATTGTCACCGGCTCGGCGATTGGAACTCATGACCAGCTGCATGATTTCATCAAAGGTGGGCACGCTGAAACGGCCATCGTACGGCAAGTTTTGCGGGCGCAAATTGCCCAGGCGCTCACGTGCGCGCAGGCGTTTGATCTCCGACAGTGAAAAGTCTTCGGTAAACCATCCGGTCATGGACTCGCCGTCGATCACCTGGGTGCGGCGGCGCGAGGCGAACGCCGCATGCTGCGCCACGTCGGTCGTGCCGCCGATTTCATTCTCGTGCCGGGCGATGAGCACGCCGTCGCGAGTCATCACCAAATCCGGTTCTATGTAGTCCGCGCCTTCGTCGATCGCCAGGCGATAGGACTCGATCGTGTGTTCCGGGCGCTCGCCGCTCGCGCCGCGATGCGCTATGACGACTATTTCAGACAAGGAAGGGCTTGCCCATCAGTACGTCAGTCTAACGCACACCGAGAGACAAGGCGCACACGGAGAGACCAGGCTCCGTTGCAGCGGAGCCTTTCCCTTGAGTCGACGCCCGGCCTAGCGCGGTGGCGCTAGCAGCTCATACGGCTCGTGTGCTGACATCGGGCTGGCTGAGCCGGGAATCCATGGCGAGCGTTGCTCCACACGTCCCAAACCCCAATCCTCGCGAAGCGAAGTGGGCTGCGCCGCGAACGCGGCACAGAATGCGAATGCAGCCGCGGCGGCAACCGTAACTCTTCGACGATACATACCTTGCTACCTGAGTTATGCGGCGTGCGGGGGCACGATCGGCGGCATATCCATTACTCGGGCATGCGGGGGCACGATCGGCGGCATATCCATTACTCGGGCGTGCGGGGGC
>Ga0193729_1001595_pt1 | contig 11530 bp, 6 predicted proteins | sample U1c2metaG_FD_143036 | JGI IMG/M metagenome (GOLD analysis project Ga0193729, IMG submission 143036) | Soil microbial communities from a riparian zone of the East river system, Colorado, United States - U1c2 | ecosystem: Environmental > Terrestrial > Soil > Riparian zone | place: USA: East River... | reverse complement strand
TCGCGGGAGCCCTTCCATGCAAAAGATTCGCAATATCGCCATCATCGCGCACGTAGACCACGGCAAGACCACCCTGGTCGATCAGCTCTTGCGGCAGTCAGGGACTTTTCGGGCGAATCAAAAAGTCGAGGAGCGGATGATGGACTCGATGGATCTCGAGCGCGAGAAGGGCATCACCATTCGGGCGAAGAACGCGGCGTTTCAGTGGAACGGTTACCGCATCAACATTGTAGACACGCCTGGTCACGCCGACTTCGGCGGTGAGGTCGAACGCATTATGAAGATGGTCGATGGCGTACTGCTCGTGGTGGACGCGCACGACGGTCCGCAGGCGCAGACTCGTTTCGTTTTGCGCAAAGCGCTGCAAAATCGCCTCAAGGCCATCGTCGTCATTAACAAGATCGACAGAGAGAATGCGGAACCGCGCAAAACGCTCGACTTGGTCTTCGATCTCTTCGTCGAACTGAAAGCGAGCGATGAGCAGCTCGATTTTCCGGTGATTTACGCGAGCGCCAGGGATGGTTTTGCCGTGCGCGAATTGAATGATAAGCACGAAGACATGACTCCGCTTTTCGAGGCCATTGTTCAGCACGTGCCGCCGCCGAAAGTTTCTTCCGATCCTTTTTTTCAGATGCTGGTCTCGAATCTTGAGTACAGTGATTATATCGGGCGCATCGCTCTTGGTCGCATCGTTAGCGGCCGCGTGAGCGTTGGCGATTCGATTGTCTGTCTTCATCGCGATGGAAATCGCGAACGCGCTACGGTCACGGCGCTCTTTACCCATTCCGGTCTCGAACAAGTCGAAACCAAGGAGGCCAGCGCGGGCGAAATCGTGGGCCTGGCCGGATTTGAAAACGCTTATATCGGTGAAACACTGACTGGTCGAGAAGAGGGCGCCGCGCTTCAATTTGTCGATATCGATCCGCCGACGATTCGAATGCGCATTCTGGTAAACGATTCGCCGTTTGCCGGTCGCGACGGGAAATTCGTGACGGCGCGACATATTCGCGATCGGCTCGTTCGGGAAACCCGGGGGAACGTTTCGCTTCAGTTCAACGACACGGAGACAGCGGGAGCATTTGAAATCCATGCTCGCGGCGAGATGCAAATCGCCATCCTGGTCGAGCAAATGCGGCGCGAGGGCTACGAAGTGATGGTCTCGCGACCCGAGGTCATTTTTCATCGGAACGAAGACGGCGAGCTGCTCGAACCGCTCGAAAATCTTTATGTCGATCTTCCGAACGAAAATTTGGGCGACGTTTTGCAATCGCTCGCTGCGCGCAAAGGCGAGGTTGTGCATATGGATCATCATGCAAATCGCGTTTCAGTCGAAGCCATCATTCCCACGCGGGGTCTGATCGGTTTCGAAACCGACCTGGTCAACCTCACGCGAGGCGAAGGCCTAATGAGTCATTTGTTTGCTGAATACGCGCCGTTTAAAGGCGAGATCGAAGGGCGCAATCGTGGAGTGATGGTTTCGATGGAATCCGGAATCAGCACAGCCTATGCGCTCAACAGCATTCAAGACCGTGGCCGTCTCTTTATCGGTCCGCAGGAAGACATCTATGGAGGCATGATTGTCGGCGAGAATGCGCGCCCGGAAGATATGCCGGTTAATCCGTGCCGCGCGAAGCGACTCACGAACATGAGATCACAAGGCGAAGGCAAAGGCGTGCAATTAGAAGCGCCGTTGCGCATGAGCCTTGAGCGGGCAATCGAGTACATTGGCATCGACGAGTATGTCGAGGCGACGCCGAAATCACTTCGGCTCCGCAAGCGAATTCTGGATGCCACCGCGCGAAAACGGGCTGCTGCAGCTGCCGCGTAGCTCCGGGTCCAGGTAAAAGGCGGGAAGCGACGAAGGTCAATCGCCCTGTGGTTTGCCTGGTGTTAACAAGCCGGGCTCTGACCTGCCACCGATCCGGGAAAGAAATACCAAAAAAAAGCGACCAAAATGCTTGGTATTATCGTTTTAATTTTGGAGTCTCGGACTCCCCAAATTCACCCAAACGTCAACAGCTACAAAAATACATGAAAACTCTTCGTCATTGGTTTACTCGAAATCGTGTTCTCTCACATCTGCGTATCACAACTGCGGTGACGCTAATGTCCGCCGCGGCCGCAATGGCTTTTGTCGCCAGCGGCGACAAGCTCGTCACCGCCCCTAGCCCGTCCTCGCAGGACCGGGCGGTTAAACTTAAAATCGCTGGCGAACCGCACGCGCCAGGCGCCCGTACTATACCACGCGAAGGACCGGTAGGCGGTTATGAAGCATACAAATCCGCGGCGCGGACTTATCCGGCCAACGTGATTCCGGTGTCGATGGTGCAGAACGCCAAGAAAACGTTCAACAAGATCGCGGCGCAGACTGCCGCGAACACCAGCAGTACCCTGACCGGCAACAACCACTGGCAGTCGTATGGCCCGATTCAAAACTCCGTCCAGCCCGGTCTGCTGTCGTTCTCGGGGGCCACCACCCCGACGGCGAGTCGTGACACGGCGCTGGTTATCGCTCCGACGTGCGTGTCCGGGAACTGCCGGCTCTGGGTTGGCACCGCAGGCGGCGGTGTCTGGCGCACGGACGACGCGCTCGCTGCGAGTCCGAGCTGGACATGGCTCACGGGCGTCCTAGCTCTCAATTCCGTTGGCGCTCTGGTTGCAGATCCCAACGACTCTAGCGGCAACACGCTCTACGTCGGCACGGGCGAGGGGAACCGCTGCTCTTCTGGGTGCGAAGCCGGCGTCGGTATCTATAAGACCACAGACGGGGGCAACTCGTGGACGAAGCTCCCGGACGCCTGTGTCAACAACACGACCTATTCCTGTGCAAACTCGGGCGACGCCTTCCTGGGGCGCGGGATCAACCAGATCGTCGTCGATCCGACCAACCCCAGCCACCTGTTCGTCGGCTCCGCGCTGGGCGTGCGCGGGCTCTCGCACACAGTCGGGGTCGGGACGACCGAGTCGCAGCGCTTCGAGCCGGGCGCAAACCCCGTCGGCGTGTACGAGTCGACGGACGGCGGTAAGACATTCACCGAGGTTTGGAATGGCAACAGCGCGTCCTCGTTCGGGGTCACCGACGTCGGACTAGATCCCCAAGATCCTACTACTGTCTATGCATCCGCGTTCGACCAGGGCGTCTGGCGGCGTTCGCCCTCGCTCGACAGCACGACCTCGCCAACGGCGTTCAAGCAGGTTTTCGCGCCGCAGTTCCCGGGAGGCGGCATCGACCGGACAATGTTTGCGGCCACGGTCAAGAACGCGAAGACGCGGATTTACCTGACCGACGGAACGGCCAACGGCGGCACGCAGCCGTCCAACTTCTGGCGGACGGACAACGCAGGCCAGACGGCCGCGGCGCTGCTCGCCTCGCAAGCGGCAGGTTCGACACCGCCTCCGGACACGACTGTTGGTCCACAGGTCTATAACGGCTGGCAAAAATTGACCGCGCCGGCAACGGCGAGCCCGTACTACGCGACGAATGACTTTTGCACCGGCCAGTGCTGGTACGACGAGGAGGTCTACACGCCGGCCGCGCCGGCCGGATTGCCTGACACGGTCTATGTGATCGGCTCGTATAACTATGGCGAGCAACCCTGTAACACGAAGGGCGTCGGCTGCGGCAACGGCCGCTCGAACGGCCGCGCTGTGCTCTACTCAACGACGGCGGGCGACCCCGAGACCATCACGCCCATCAACCCCATCGACACTTTATTCCCAAGCACCCGCACCTTCACCGATCTTACCTATGACATGCAAAACACGCCTGCCAACTGGTGCGGACTCGGGAGCGCCGAATTGGACTTCGGGGGCGTCACCGCGCCGTTCCAGTGCCTCTGGGCGCCCAACAACATCCACCCGGACCAGCACGCGATCGTCGTCAACCCATCAAATCCCATCCAGATCTTCGAGGGTTCGGATGGCGGGGTGATCCGCACGGATGGTGCCTTTGGCGATCTGTCTTTCCGGTGCAACTCGAACGAGCGCCCGCTGATCGGAGCGGCAAGCCTGAACAACTGCAAGCGGCTGTTGTCCCGGGTGCCCAACTTGATCACGCACACAGACCGGAACCTCGACACGTTGCAATTCATCAACGTAGCGATTAATCCTTCGAACCCGGCTGTGGTCGCGGGCGGGACGCAGGACAACGGCACGTGGTCGAACAACGATCCCGAGGCCAGCCAGACCGATTGGCCGCAGAACATCTACGGCGACGGCGGTAATTCCGGCTACGACGGGGCGAATCCCACGTGGCGGTTCAACGAATTTACGAGCTCGTTCACGGACGCGAACTTCAAGAACGGCGATCCCACCAAGTGGGTGGCCATCTGGTGGCCGCTTGCAACTAGCGGCGAGGCAGTCGGGTTCTACTGGCCGCAGATCCCTGATCCGAACCCGCCAACCCTCGCACACCCGATCTTTTCTGGCCTGCAGCACGTGTGGCGCTCGTGGGCATTCGGAGCAGGTGCGAGTCCCACCGCTGTTCCGCAGAACACGACCCCTGACATTGCCAATTATGAGGCGAACTGTCCTGAATTGACGTCGTTCGAAGGGCCGGGTTGCGGTGACTTCCAGCCGCTCGGTGGCCCGCTGGGCTCGAACAATCCCGGTGACCTGACGGGCACCGTCTACGGCTCCGACAGGACGGGTGGGGCGATCTCGTGGATTGCCCGTAACAAGGCCGACCACGGAACGCTTTGGGCGACGACGTCGGCCGGGCGAGTGTTCGTGACGCACAGTGCGGATGCGAGCGATCCCGCCACGGTCGCGTGGCACCGGATCGACAACGCGACTTCGCCGACAAGGTTCCCAAGCTCGATTTATCCAGATCCGACCAACGTGAACCACGCATGGGTGACGTACTCCGGTTACAACGCGGTCACGCCGACCATTCCTGGCCACGTCTTCGACGTGCTGGAGGGCGGTGCGAGTCCGGGTTCGGGCACGTTCACGAATCTCAACGTCGAGCGCGGCACAGCGGCGTTCCCGACTCCGACGGGCACGGGCGACCTGCCGGTAAACGACATCGTCCGCGACGACGCGAGGAAGAACTTGTACGTCGCCACGGACTTCGGCGTCCTTGTGGGTAACAACGACGGCAAGGGCGCCTGGAGCGTAACGCCGGGCCTGCCGCGCTTCGAGATCACGCACCTCGAGATCGAGCCGTCGGCCCGTGTGCCGACGTGCGTCGGAACGGGCAAGAAGGGCTGCCCGAACCTGATCTACGCAGCGACGCACTCGCAGGGCATGTGGAAGTTACCTTTAGGTGGGCAGTAACCGCTGCTTCTTGATCGTGTAAGTGTAGTTTGCACGCAGGGCGGGATAGGTGGAAAATCTATCCCGCCCCTGCTTTTTTTCCGACCAGTAAATGTCTACGTGCCTCAAGTACCCGATTGCCGCCTGCATTTTTTTGGTTCTGATCGGCACTCCATCATTAATTGATGCCACGCCTCAAGGATTTCTTGAGGGCCAATTGAAGATCCTTGCGCGGAGGCCAGTCGCGCTTGCCGATGAAAACACGACGGCGGTGACAGCGAAAAACTACGCTGACTATCCGCTAATTATTTTGAGCCGAGCCGACAAAAAAGAAATTACGCGAGTTACCGCGGATAAGGACGGAAACTATCGCGTAGCGCTGCCGCCGGGCGATTACATTTTGGATGTGCAAAGGAGTGAGTCCGCGCATCTCCGCGCAAAACCGCAATCATTCACGATTGTCGCTAATGAGACGGTCCATGTTGATATGACGATCATGACAGGATCGAGCGCAGAGGCGATCGCGCCGCAGGAGTAGTCCTCTGGGAATTGCGGCAATCGACGGGACCGAACGAAGACCGCCACGCCAAAGCGGTATGCTGAATATTTGTTACTTGTCTTGGTACGCAACGGGAAAAAAACAAATCGCAGAAGTGACCGCAAATGAGAATGAAACTATCGGGTCGCCTTACCGCCCGGAGCTTATATTCTCGATGTGCAAGACCGCGTGGCCAAGCGTGTCCGCGCGAAACCGTAAACGTTCACGGTATCTCGAATCAAAACGGTTCGCGTCGATATGTGGATATTGACACCGGCGATTGGCGAAGTAGGTCGAATCGATCGTTTCGGTAGTGGTATAGTTCAAACTGTACCACTACCATCGTTTCAGCCTGATTGACAAATCGCGTTGGCTGGAGTTAAATCTGCTCCAGTTAGCCTGGTTCCTCGCCAGCCATTCTCTCGCGAGGTGCTGTTCCGAATTTTGGAATTAATCGTTAGGCAAAATTTGTAGTCGAGAAACATAACTCCGCGCATCTATGTCGGGGCATAGCAAGTGGTCGAAGGTCAAGCGTTTCAAAGGCGCAATCGACACCAAACGCGGGCAAATCTTCAGCAAGTTTTCGAAGGAAATCACCATCGCCGCGAAAACCGGTGGCGGCGATCCGAACGGGAACCCGCGTCTTCGCAGCGCGATTCAGGCGGCTCGAGCGCAGAGTATGCCGAACGACAATATTGATCGCGCCATCAAACGCGGCACCGGCGAGGGCGTCGAAGCTGCCAACTTCGAAGAGATTATCTACGAAGGATACGGTCCGGGCGGCGTCGCGATCATTGTCGAGGCCGCCACTGACAACAAAAATCGCACGGCCGCGGAGGTCCGCAGCATTTTCACGAAAAATAATGGCAACCTCGGCTCGGCCGGCAGTGTTTCATACATGTTTCACAGAAAGGGGCAGATCACGGTTCCGCGCAGTTCCATCGACGAAGACCGCCTCCTGGAGCTTGTCCTTGAGGCCGGCGCTGAAGAGTTGACAACCGAGGAAGATCAGTATCTTATCATTACTTCGCACGATCGGCTCTACGCTGTAGCTGAGGCGCTCAAGAGAGCAAATGTGACGACCGATGGGCAAAAGTTTACCTTCATCCCTGATAGCACGGTTCCGGTTGCCAACGAGGACGTGGCCCGGCAGGTGCTCCGTTTGTGCGATGCGCTCGACGACGACGACGACGTGCAGAACGTCTACTCAAATCTAGATATCCCCGACGAAATGCTGGCCAAGTTGCCAGCCTGAAAAAGAAATTTCCTTTCGCTGAACTTGGCAGTGCGCTTGCCCCGGCGAGCAATCGGCCTCTGCAATTTATGAACGAAGAAAACGAAAAACAGCCGCCGCTGGAAACTACCGGATCGGCTGCTCCACCTGAGCAACGTCGCCCTCGTGGGCGCCGCCGCTATGGCCGCCGGCGGTACTACAATCGCGGCGGAAACGACAATTTTAACGAGGCCTACAATGAGTCGCGGAATGATGCGCCGGGCGCTGCAAGCGGCGACCCGGTTGCTACCGAAACATTGGAAGGCGCGCCCGAATCGGGCGAGCAAGTCGAGCGCGAGCCCGAATTTGGCGAAGGTATCATCGAGATCTCCGGCAAAGGCTTTGGTTTTCTCCGTGACCCCAAACGCAATTTTATTCAGACCCCGCAGGATATTTTTGTGACGCCGGAAATCGTGCGTCGCTTCGCCCTGCGCGACGGCATGTGGATTTATGGCGAAACGCGTCGCGGCAATCGCGGCCCGCAATTGATCAAGCTGCTCACGATCAACGGCGAGGATCCGGCCAAATATCAGGGTCTGCGACCGTACGAGGAACTGACGACGATCAATCCCAACAAGCGGATCAAACTTGAGACCGTGCCCGATCGTTACACCACCCGCATCATGGACTTGATGACACCGCTCGGCATGGGCCAGCGCGGTTTGATTGTTGCGCCGCCGCGCACCGGCAAAACAACATTGCTCCATCATATCGCCGACGCGGTCACAAAAAACCACACCGAGATGAAGCTGATTATTCTTCTCGTCGATGAGCGCCCGGAAGAAGTCACCGATTTCAAACGATCGCATCCAAAAGCGGAGATCATCGCCAGTTCGAACGATAGCGACATCAAGAGTCACACTCGGATTGCTCAGCTCGCCATTGAGCGTGCTAAACGCCTGGTCGAAGCCGGTCAGCACGTTTTCATCTTGCTCGATTCAATCACCCGAACCGCCCGCGCTTTTAACAATGCGATGTCCGGCGGCGGTCGGACGATGAGCGGCGGTATCGACGCTCGCGCGATGGAAATTCCACGAAAGATTTTTGCGGCTGCGCGCAATACCGAAGAGGCCGGCTCGCTCACGATCGTCGCGACGGCTTTGATCGAAACCGGCAGCCGGATGGACGAGCTTATCTTTCAGGAGTTCAAAGGCACGGGCAACATGGAGATGGTCCTCGATCGCAAGATCAGCGACCAGCGCATTTATCCGGCGATCGACATCTTTCTTTCCGGCACTCGCCGCGAGGAACTGCTGCTTCAAGCTTGGGAGCTTGAGAAAATCAATTTGATTCGTCGCGGGCTCGCCGGCCACAAACCGGAGGAAGCGATTCAGCGTCTGCTCATGTTCGTGAAAAAATTCCCGACGAACACGCAGATGTTGAAAGAGATTCCTGGTTAATAATTTTCGATTTTCGATTGGCGATTTTCGATTGAGAAAATCGGAGATAAATCATGCAATCGAAAATCGAAGATCGAGAATCGAAAGTCCTGGAGTGGGAAGTTCTTCCACCGGAAGATCGACAGCCACGAAGTTCGACCGAATCGGCCTTTAAGCTGGTTTCTCTGGTGATGGATCGATTGATCCGCATCCCGGGACTTAAGAAGCGCCTCGGCTTGAATCCTATTGTCGATCTGGTTCCAGGTTTTGGTGACATCGCCGTCGCATTGGTGTCGGTGTCCGTAATTATTTACGGCATCCGGCGAAAGGTCCCGAAGATTGTTCTTGGCCGCATGGCGCTCAACGTCCTGATCAATGAGCTCGTCGGCCTGATCCCGATCATCGGTTCCGCGTTCGCGTTCTGGTTTACCGCCAACACGCGAAATTACGATCTGCTTCGCGAACATCTCGACACTCCGCGTCGCTCGACGACCGGTGACAAAATCTTCGTCGGCGCGGTGCTAGGCCTGGTCGTCGTTGTCATCCTTGCCGGAATTATTGGAACGTTTCTGATCCTGCAGGCGATCGCCAAACTGATTTCCGGTTAGCTCAGCCTGGCTTTAACGTATCGCTCGTAAAGCGCGTGAATCGTTTCGCGGGCGGCGCGGTATTGCTTCGCGAATAGGTCGACATCTTTGTAGCCAAGTCGCTTCGCCAATTTTTCCTGTTCCTCCGGCGCTCCCGGCAGTGTCGACATATTCTTGTTTTCGAATCTCCGTAGCGCCGTTTCAGTGCGCCGCAGCAATTCGTAGCTTTGAGTTGCGCTGCTCGCATCACGATCTGAAACCATTTTATTTTCCCGCAAAGCTATCAAAGCACGTTGCCAGTTCGGCTCCCAGGTGCCCGAGTGCATTTGCAACGCTTGCACCAGAAACTCGGCTTCAATCATGCCGCCGCTACCGGTCTTGAAATCGAGAAAATCGGAACCGCTGCCGCGTTCGCGTCGGATTCGCTCCAGCATATTGTCGATCTTGGTCAAGAGATCGGATTGCTTCCCGACCTCGCGCCAAATCCGTTGCACGATGTCGAGGTAGGCGTCTTGCAGCGGCCCGCTGATCGGGCGCGCCCGCGTTAAGGCGTGGATTTCCCAAAGATGCGCGCGCTGGCAGTAATAAGATTCGTATGCCGCCAGCGGCGCAACCAATGGTCCTTTCTCCCCATCAGGACGAAGTCGAGCATCAAGTGAGGCGATCATGCCTTCGGCGCTTGGCTGCATCGTGGCCGCCACCAGATTTTGCGCGCTGCGTGTGTCGTCCCCGACAAAGAGCAAGTCGAGATCGGCCCCGTAGCTTAATTCGCCGCCGCCAAATTTTCCGAGCGCGACAATCGTTACATTTTCGCCGCCCAACAGTTTGTTCGTAAAGGTGAGACAGGACTCGGCCAGCTCGGACAACTCCGCAAAAATGACCGACGCCTCCGCGACTCCGAGGGCGTCCCGCATCATAATGCGGAGCAGTTGCCTTTGCCGATATGCGCGAATCGGATCGAGATTCGTCGCGCTGCCTCCGAAAGATTCGAGTCGAGCACAATGTTCGGCGATTGATCGCGGTTGATTGAAATTCTTGTCGCGCGTGATTTCCTCGAGCAATTGCGGACGACGAATCAGCAAATCGCCGGCGAACCGGCTGGCGTCGAGAGTTTTGATCACCAACTCGAGCAAAGTCGGGTTGGTGGCCAGCAATTCAAAAAGCAAGCCGCGCAGACCGTAGGCTTCGACGAATCGAACGAACTGATTCAAGACCGCGTCCGGGTCGGCTGTCTTTGCCATTTGCTCGAGAAGGGCGGGTCGCAGTTTCGCAAAAACCTGTTTCGTGCGCGGCGCCACGTGGGACGCCGACGTGGGCTTCAATAAATCCGCAAGCGATCGGGCCGCCGATTTTTCATCTTTAAACAATTTCAGATCTGGCAGCGCACCTTCGGCCGGGGCGGACAAGATGACCCGATCGAAAATCGATCGAACATTTTGCATCGTCTTCTTGAGGGCGGCGCTGAATTCGTCGGCCGAATCAAATCCGAGACTTCGCGCGAGCCTGGCGAGAGCCACTGGATCGCGCGGAGTGGTGTGAGTTTGTTGTTCCGCTTCAATCTGCAACCGGTGCTCGACCTGGCGGAGGAAGCGATAAGCGCGGTCAAGATCGACAACTTCTTTCCGCGGGATCAGTTCGAGTTCCGCCAAGGCACGCAACGCCTTCATGGTGCTTGTTTCCTGTAGGAAAGCGTGGCGGCCGCCGTGAATGAACTGGAGCGTTTGGACAACGAATTCGATTTCACGAATTCCGCCACGCCCGAGCTTAACGTCCCGGTCCAATTCGTCCATTCCCAGGGCTTCGCGTTCTATCCGGCGTTTGATCTTTGCGACTTCATCGAGCAGATCCGGGGTCGGGCTGTGCGGGTAAATAAAAGGCTGATGTTGGCGCAGGAATTCGTAGGCCAGTTCGCGACTACCGGCGATCCCTCGCGCTTTGATTAAGGCGATCCGCTCCCACGTTTCGCCAAAACCGGCATAATAATTTTCCATGCTCTCGAGCGATCGGGCGAGGGGGCCAGCCGAGCCCTCAGGACGCAAGCGAAGATCGATCCGAAAAAGCGCGCCTTCCGGGTCGCGCGTGGAAAACGTCTCCAGAATTTTTTCGGCCAAGCGATTGAACCATTGATGATGTGAGAGTCGCGGCGAGAGCTCGCCCTCTTCAAAAGATCCCCGGAATTTTGCATTCCAATGGGCAAAGACTTCGCGCACGCAAATTTCGGCGAGTTGGGATAATTCGGCGGTTGTTTCTTCGAGTGCCGCTGCATTCGCGAGCTCGCGCAATGCGATCCGGGTCATTTCCTTATTTTTCCAGCGGCGAAGAATTTGGAAGTTATTTACTGCGACATCACTATTGGCGGCGCGATAAAGTTCGTTCGCCATCTCGATCTGATCTCGACCTTGCCGGCAAATTTCCGGTTGCGAAAGCCAGAGCAGAAGCTCCGGATTCTGGACAATCCGGGCCGCACAGATGCTTGAGACGGCGAAGAGGTGAAGAA
>Ga0193729_1001594_pt1 | contig 11534 bp, 10 predicted proteins | sample U1c2metaG_FD_143036 | JGI IMG/M metagenome (GOLD analysis project Ga0193729, IMG submission 143036) | Soil microbial communities from a riparian zone of the East river system, Colorado, United States - U1c2 | ecosystem: Environmental > Terrestrial > Soil > Riparian zone | place: USA: East River... | reverse complement strand
GTCTGACACTTGGGATGCATACAACGATCTATTATTGCGGGGCCCTCTTGACCGCTTCACAAAAATGTGGGCCCGCTATGAATTGTTTAAACAAGTGATCGATCTTCCGGGCGACATCGTAGAAGGCGGAGTGTTCAAGGGAGCCGGGCTGCTCTACTGGGCGAAATTAATTCAAGTGTTCAATCCCCTTTCGCGCCGCAGGGTGGTCGGTTTCGACACCTTTTCCGGTTATCCACAATCCACCAGTCACGAATACGATCGCGAAAAGGGAGAGGAATTTTTAAGAGTCTCTAATTATGAAGGCGGGTCACCGGAGGCGATTATGACGATCGCGCGAGAAGTCGGACTAGAGAGCAGGGTGGAAATAATAAAAGGGGATGCCGCAACCACGATGGAGCAATATGTTCAAAAGAATCCCGGTTTCCGCGTGGCGCTGATGAATTTGGATTTTGACACCTACGATCCGACGGCCGCCGCGCTAAAACACTTCTACCCTTTGGTAATACCTAATGGCGTAATCGTATTCGACGAATACGCGGCGCGAGAGTGGGGCGAATCAAACGCGGTGGATGAATATTTTAAAGGCACGAATTTGACACTGCGATCGTTCCCTTGGGCCTTGAGCCCTGGTGCTTACGCGGTGAAAAAAGCTGAATATGAGGCGAACCCTGCACAGTTGGCGTCAATTGCATAGCCTGGGTGGGGCATAGACATGATCTCAAGCATCGGATTTCGAAAGCGCGAGCATCGTTCGGGCGGGTGCGGGCTCAGTCGTGGTCACGGCCCGCGGCGATAAAGTTGGCCTAGCCAAGGTGAGGGCGTAGAGAATAAACGACACATACCACAACATATTGGTTCCTTGCCAGTGGGTTTCGATCTGGTCTGTGACGATGTATGCGAGGAAAAGACTGATCGCCATACAACGATACGGGGACGCTTCGACGTGCCGTATGCGACGCCACAGATAAATATTGAAATATATGTACCCGAACAGACCGATCAGGCCGAATGGCACCCAGGAAGACAACAAACCATTGGTTATCGCGGGCCGATAGAATCCACCGTCAGAGGGTATCCATTCGGCAAGTTGCCCGAGTCCAGATCCAAAGATGATCCAGATGTTGTTGGAGAGCATTTCGGTGACTAGAAAAGCCCAGTTGGAGAACCGGCCGGAGGTCAGGACCTCCAGCGATGCAGGATTGTCAAGGGATACGTGCTGGTCGAGGGCGAACCGGTTGGTGTCGTTTTGCGAGCCCGTCGTATAAGCGATGGAGCCCAGGGCAATCACGATTATCGCGAAAATCGCGATGGCCGAAATCCACACGGTTACGCTGACGCGCTTCCTGGCCAGGTAGCTGTAGGTTAAAACCGTGATAATTGCGCCAACCAAAGGGCCGCGGGAGCCTGTAAGAACCAAGCCACTCGACACAATCACGAAGACAATGAACATCATTATTCTTTGATTAGTGCGCTTGAACTCGTCCAAAGAAAATAAAATCAGCGGCATCATCAGCCCGGCATACTCCGAGACATATTCGTAGTCATTTGGACCTATGCGCAAGCGATCTACACCAATCTTGCCGGTGATGGCCCAAATTATGATTCCCACCGCGACTCCGGCGGCCAAAATGACGGGCAAGGATACCGCGAAAAACCGGAAGAGTTTTCCCTCTGGATCCAGGCTTTTGAAACAGAGCCAGCCAATTAAAACGAGAATGATTTTAGAAGCCTGACCAAAGAAGAATTGGTTGCCGATGGATTGACACATCCGTAGGAAAAAAAATAACAGTAGCGGCGCCAGGATCAAATAATCCGACTTGGTTCCCCAAGGCTTGCGGACGGTAATCTTCGAACCGGAAAGAGCGAAAAATGGGACTAATGCGAAAAGGGCGACAGTGGCAAAGTGGGAGACCACGAAATGCGCGTCCGCATCGAGAGGGTAATTCAGCCACAGGCAAATTATAAAAAACACGGTCAGGGCCACTTTAAGAATGGTTCTAACCCTGACGTCTTTGCTTAAAGAAATCGCGTCCATGCTAGGGCTTGACGACTTCCAGGCGAAAATACACTTCATTTGCTCTGAGGATAAAAGCCAGGAAATGCTCGTAAAAACGAGGAGTCTTGTTGATCATCCACTCCAGACCAAACCACTGGAAGGGATTGCGCTTCTTTACGTCGAAGACCTTGGCTTGCAAAAAAGAAATGCGAACGTCCGCAAGCCTGAAAACCGCTGTCTCGCTGTAGCGATACAAGAAGGGACGATTAATACAAAAATAATCCATGCTGCGGTATCCGAAGGCGCGGCGGTGAGTAACATCTGTAAAATAATTATCGGAACTGAAATGTGGCGCAACTATTTCGATGGAACCCCCGGGGGCGGTGATGCGATGCAATTCCTCCATGGCCGCCACGATATCGTCAAGATGGCTCAGGGAATGGCGGCACACCACATGGTTGAACGAATCTTGCACAAAGGGCCAAGGGTAAACGTTCAGGTCATGGATGACGTCCACCTGAGGGGAGACCATATTGTCAATGCCCACAAAGCCAGCCAACTTTCTCGACCCGCAACCGACGTCGAGTTTTCTTGCGATCGCTTTTTCCCCGGTGACCGCTGCGGCTATGGCGCTCATGTGTCTTTACCTGTCAAGGATGGCACCCGGGACAAGAATACGGTCCATCCGTGGCTCAAAGGAATCCAGAATTTCCACTGTGCCTAAACGTGCCAGCACATCGAGATACTCTAGGAACTGCTTATTCTCCAGGAAAACGCCGCTTATTTGCTTCAAACCACAAGCTACCACCCTGCCCTGATACCCGTAGGCGCGCATGTTCAGCAGCGCTGAAGAAAAATGCCCAAAGATTACCTCTGCATTGCAGGACTTCGCCCAAATCTCCACAGGTAGACCATGTCCATTGGGTATGGGCGTAAAGCCAATCTCCGTTTGCACGGTATTGCGCCACTCGGCGGAATCAAAGTGATGCGGTTTGTAGTAAAAGTTTACGATTCCTTGCCGACTCAACATGTCACGCGAAGCACGCACTAACTCAGCTTGCCGCGCAATTCCCAGCGTTTGATATACCGGTTGTGAAAGATATAAGGCCGACTTGGGTTTAACCCGCAACTCTCCGAAGACGTGCCTATAAACTTCGTCCAATCGTTGGGGATCGATAGGAACTTTCGGAACGTGGTCAGGCACTCGAAGCAATGCAGGATGTAAACAGTACACAGTTCGGCATGCCGGATGGCGATAATCGGCATTAGAGTTCCTCACCACCACAGTGTCGAGTCCGTTCAAAAAGAGATATGCGGAACGCCCGAGGCAGCGGATGCTTCTCTTCCACCCGAGCCGGTCGCCGGTATACAGCACAGCACCCTCATCCAGGATGGAAAATGAAAATTGTTTTTTCGAGACGCGGCACATTCTGGAAATGGCCGCCACAGCGACATTGTTCATCAGCCAGTACAGATCACTGATGATCAGCTCGATGGACGTATAGCGGTCCCAATGTACTTCGGCAAAGATAGCTTTTAGATTGCTGGTGATGTTTCGTTGAGCGTTGCCGTGGGCGCGCTTACTGGTAATGAGTTCCGTGACGGAGGTCCACATTTTGTCGACCAGAAGCTGCTGGGGGACAGGCCCTTCATAAAACAGAAAACAGTCGGAGTCTTGCTTGGCAAGATAATTGTGGCGGACCAAATGAGCATGAATCAACTGGAGCGGTGAGCTGCAAAGAAAGATCGTCGCGGCTTTGCGTCGATAAGTCATTTTCTGGCCCAGATTCATCTTACTGTTCGATGCCGGGTGCGGCCCTAACGCTGACAGCAATAAGCGAGATACGAAACGCACGGAAATAGGTGTGTGCGATCAGGATCGCTGTGGAATAGGCAATTCTGAGCACCACCATCAGTAGATTATAGTAGCGAACAACGGTCCGCAGAGTCGGATAGTTGCCTTCCGCTAGTAACTGACGAATTCGTAGAAAATTGTAAAGCGCGAAAAGCGACCTGATCATAGTTTGCGCAAAAGCGAATTGAAACATCACCACAAATGTACTGAAGGAGACGGGATCAAAGTATAAATCAAGCACGATTTATCAATCCAATAAATTGGAGGAGCGATAGAACAATGATTAAGGATAAGGAAAATTGGAGCGCGCTGCTGTCCAATATTAGGTCAAAATCACACCATGTAGCGCGCTTTAAGCGAGGTATTATCCCGTATGGTAAATACAAAGAAACGCGACGATATCTCATCGACCGCGCATAGGGTACACTGTTTTTTGTAAAATGTGGCAATGGCGACGTTACGAAATTAGGGATACGTTAACCGAGCGCAGGCTGGCTTCCGCGGTGCGGCGTCTTTCTTCCCAATCTCCTCGAATCACACTTTTGGATTACGGCTGCGGACTCGGTATCAGAACCCGCAGGATTGTTGAGTATTTGTCTCCCCGTACCGTGGACGTCTCGCTATTCGACATCAATTTAGATCTGCTCCGTGAGGCCCTACAGGAAACCGGTGGCCAGCCGTGGGATAAGAGTCCACGCGCCTTCGATGTTATCTTGTGCTTCGCCGTACTTGAACTCATGTCGAACGAAGAGGTGGCAAGAACCCTGCGCATGTTCCGTTCGATGATGCATCCTCAATCCTTGCTCATCGTTCAAAATACTAACTGGCATATTTTGGCGGTGAGAACCATGGTCTGGTTTCTGCGTTCCTTGCGACGCCGCAGTACGTTCGCATCTGCCAGCGGAACTCATGCAACTCTGCGGTTTCCCAGAAACTATGACCCGCTCAGTGTATTGCTGCGTCATTTCCGCGCCGCTGAGCTACAGATCTTGCACGCCGTACGCGGACCATACTTGAAATCCCTTTATGCTCCAGTGCCCCTCTCCGCAACAAGTTTCAATTTGTTCTTTTTGCGGGCCGTTTGAGTCTGAGTTTCCATTGCCTGGAGTCGGGCCAGGACGAATGTGCTCGTCAATCCCGAAGGTCTTTTCGATTGGTCAAGTCACCGTAGAGAGTTGAATCCGATTCGCTTTCCGTTGCATTCACCACGGGAATTTCGCTTCGATCGCTGGAGTACTGAATCCGCGTATTCTCGAAAGCGATTCCTGTCTATCCGGACCAAATGTGCATGAATCAGTTGGATGGGTGAACTGCAAAGAAAAATGGTCGCGGCTTTGCGTCGAGAAGTCATTTTCTGGCCTAGACTCTACCTACAGTTCGATCCCCGGTGCAGCCCTAACGCTGGCAGCAATCAGCAAGGAGGGCGACAGATCGGTTCTGGAAACTCGGTTTACAGTGTATCCGAATAAAAATAACACACAGCCGGCGGCAACGACGTGAGACGCGTAGCACAACACAATCTGATGCCACAAACATCCCGCAGTAAGCACTATAAGCATGAATAAGCAAGCCACAGCCTGCATCACAACAATCCGTGGAGTTTTAGCGTGTGCGTAGAGCACGTTCAAATAGGTGGTTGATAAATTCGAGAGCAAAAAAGCGAGACTGAGAATAATAAAGCCTGAGACGGAAATATGAAATATATGGAAATAAGCATGGGCGATCAAAATGGCGGCCGAATACGCTATGCCGAGCACCAGTATCAGCAAGTTATAGGTGCGGACCACCGTTCGCAAACTCGAGTAGTTGCCTTCGGATACCAACTGACAAATTCGAGGAAAATTATAAAGCGCGAAAAGCTGGCTAATCATGGCTTGTGCAAAAGCAAACTGAAACGTCACCACAAATGTACTGAAGGAGGCCGGATCAAAGTATAAAGCAACCATGTATTTATCAATCCAAAGGATTAGAAGAACGATAGAGTTATAAATGATCAACGGCAAGGAAAATTGGAGCACGCTGCTTGCCAATGTTAGGTCAAAATCACGCCACGTACCTTTTTTTAAAAGTGGTATCACCCCGCATAGTAAATACAAATCCTGAATGAGCAGGGACAACAGAAAAGCCAAAATCAAGCGGCTCAGCGGAGCTAAGGGATGTAGTGGGATGGCCACGCCAAGTAGAACAGCGGCACCAATGATTTGTGCGATGAAGAATTGCTTCGAGGAATACATGGCCCGGTATAGAGAAATAAAATATTGGTTGAAGTTGTAGAGCGCGACGAAGGCCAGCCCCAATAAAACCATTTCGAGAGGTGGAGCGCTCTTCAGGGAGCTTTTATAAATGTAGTACATGGGAATGGTGCAGAGAGCCCCGGCCGCGAGAAACGCTCCGGAAAGCAGCAAGAAATAAGTTACAAGAAACTGCCGCTTATCATCGCGCCGATACCAAAACACGACTGTCGAACTGGGAATGGCCAACGAACAAAGCACCCCAAAGATCTGAACCGTGGTGTAGAACAGCACGTAAGAGGCATAAGTGTGGTCGCCGTAGAAGTAAAGAAGTACAGGCAGAATTAGAAAAGGAGTGCCCTTCTGAACCGCCATTCCCAGGCCGTAATAAAACTGAATGCCGAGCGAACCCTTGATTTCCCACAGGCCCGAGCCCATTTGAGACACAAGGCTGCGATAGCGCCCAACCGATTTATTGCTGGATGCATCCGCAAAGCCGGGCTTTAGGGATGATTCCCCGCTTTCTTGAGGTGACGGGTCGACGGTGTTCAGCATGGTTAAGGTTCCGCGTTACGAAAGAAACACAACGGTTCGAACGCTAAAGCCTGTTGGCTAATCGTTTGCGCGTTAAGGTTCGTCTCGCGATGGGTCGTGTTCCGTGCGGACGCGCGACAAAAATTTCAGTTGGCCGGGGCGGTTGTTGGACATGTTGCGGGTTCGCTCCGCCACGGTGCCAAACACTTCTTCAGCGAGCAGTTTGCGGGGGTCCAAGGGGTCCATCCTGGTCCACATCGCTGTTGCGAATAACCAACTGATTCCGACGCAGCAGCCCAGGAAGGCGCCGAGAGCCATCAGCAACATACGGGGCGGAAATGACCTGCTCTCCGGGCTACTGCCGGGATCGAGAGTCTTAACGCTGGGTACTTCCTTGGCTTCCTGGACTTTTGCCAATTCAAATTGTTGTGTCAGCGTTTCAAAGACAATTTCCTGAACTTTCGCCTCACGAAAGAGGTCGGCGTAAGTAACTCCGAGCAGCGGGAGCCGTCTGATGGACGGATATATGGAGCTATCTTCGGAAGATCCGGCGACGACTTCGTTTTGTGGGCGGCCGCCAAGCTTTTCGAGCTGATGCTGGAGCTCAGCGATACGCGCCTGGGCGCCACGCACGCGCACGTTACTGTCGGAATAAAGTTGTCTGAGGCCTTCGAGCTCGGATTGAGCGGCCATCATCTGTCCCTGAAGAATAGCGGCAGCCTCAACCATAGCTTTGCCCTGCTCTTTAATATCAATGGCGCCGCTCTTACTGGAAAATTGACTGAATTGTTTCTCGGCATTTTCCAGGTCTTGTTTCACGGCCACGAGTCGATTCTCTAAGAATTCCCTTTCGCGGTGAGCCGCGGAGGTACTTAATTGGGTTACCACCCGGTTCAGCTCACTTACATATTCATTGGCCATTTCGCGCGCGCGTTGCGCACTGCGATCAGTGACGGTGATGGTGATAATTCCACTCTTGCGGTCTTCGACCACAGTGGTGTGTTTCGTAAGATCAATCCGCGCTTGTTCCAGCCGTTTGTCGCGGTAGACCTTTTGCAGGTTGAACTTGCCAATCACGTCGTCCTGCACGGTACGACTGGCGAGAATGCCGACGAACATCGCCCCGGTGGTCTTGACACCGAGCAAGTCGCCAGCCATGCCGGCAACCCCGGCTCCTCCACCACCTCCGGCTTTTCCAGCGAGAGCGGTTATCATCGCCAGGCCGCGATTAGATTGATCGTCGGGAGGCATGAGCCGAGTGTAGGACTCGTACTCGGGCGGTAACAAGAACGCGAAGGCGGCCCCGATGAGAAGCCCGACCAGTACGCTTTTCCAGACGAATCGCCGGCGATTCCAAACTAGGCGAAGTTTCTCCACTCCCCAGTCAATAGCCGCAGCGCTCTCCACCTCTAGAAGGATTTCCCTTTTGTTAGAGCGCGGCTCGATGCGGGTCTCGGTGGATGTTCGCGTTTCGTCCAATATTAGAAAACCTCATTTCGCATAGCTACAAGCCTAGCGTATCCCTCTTGGCAGCCGAGGAACAACTACTTGCTGACCCGGCGTGGCCAGTAGGTGATACCCAGGGAGGTAGTGAAATTCGATTGGGCATACGGCGCTAGGACCGGGAAATTCGTTTGCGCACTCGGTGCCAGCACCGGAAAATTCCACTTCTCGTACTGCAACAGCCCAGAAACGCTCAGATTGGGGCCCAGCCAAATATTTGGTTTCACCCCGGCATCGTTGATGGTGCCACCGTTAAATAGGAGCTCATTGCTGATTTTTTCATGCCGGTAATTAAATTGGATCGAGCTTTTCGGGCTTATGGAATAAGTCATCCACGCCTGCGCGCCCTGGCCCTGTCGACCGATCCAGCTACCGATAAGATTGCCATCGTTGGTATACCCATTGCGATAGGCAAGATTGAAGTAAAAGAAACCATGGCCTATGTTTCCGCCTGCGGGAACATCCGTATAGACTCCTTCTACCCGAAGATCCAGTTTAGGCAATTTAGGCAGTCGCGGAAAGTAAAGTCCGGCACTCCATGCCGAGCGGTCCCAGTAGGCGATCGGGGAAAATTGATCGTCCGTGTATCCATCCACATAAAATGTAACCCAATTACGGAGCTTAGGGAGGCGATAGGTAAAATCGAAAGAGCTGCGGCGATCGCCAGGATCCAGAGAACTTCCAGGAAATCCATTGCTGTTACTGGTCAGGCTGAACCAGAATTCATGCGGGGTGAACGGAACCGCGGGGCCAGCAAATATCGTGGTGCGGGCAAAGCTGAATTCAAGATTCTTGGTGGGACGTAAACTGAACTTTTGACCATGGAGCCATGGCTGGTCGGCTAAAGGCGTTCCTACCTGGCCAAAAAATTGGAAGTTGCGCCCGAAGGCAATTTCCTGTCCAGACAGCCGGCCGGCAAAGAATTCCACACGCAGAAGACCCAAGCGCTTGAAAATCCACGGCAATTCAAGAGGGGACACCGTGGCGATCCTAAACATATCGATAGGCTCAGCGTTATTGCTAAAGAGCATCGGGCCGCCAGCCCCCGGTCCCCACCATAAGCTTTGTCTGCCAAACGAGAACTGCCAGTTGTTGGTAGTCACGCCCACATAGGCATCCAACAAGCGAAAGCGATTGGTTGCAGGCGAGGGATTCGGAGAGGGTATCTCGGGAAGAGAGTCCATCTCCTTGATGTTCAATCTCGCCAAACCAGGTAACCCGGGACCACTAGGAGCATATTGATATTCGCCGCGGACGTAACCAACGACGCGGCCGGACGAACCCCAAGCCGAGAAGCCTGTAACATTATTGAAACCCTCCTCGTAAGGTCGACCAAAATCGTTAATGAGGGTTTGCCCAAAATCGTAATGAGTGCCTTGCACGAGAGGGGTCCCAGAAATTCCCGTGAATCGTGTGTATAGCGATTCAACTTGCAGAGTCCCCGGGTTGCCATATTCAAGCTGTTTCAGCTCACCGGCGAACTCCTGCCTCAAAGTGGCAATCAGCTGTTCGCCCTGCGGGGAATCCGCGCCCTCGCCGCCATCTTGCGCTTCGTCTAAAAGTCGCACACATTCCAGACGAGTCCACGGCCTCATGCCAAGGCCCGCGGACCGTACGAATCCCATGGCAATCAAGCGATCAAATGCAGGATAAATCCAACTATCGAGCGGCACGTACGGCGAGCCCTGACTAGAGGCCGATAAATGGCCATCGCCGCGCACGATCTCGCCAATCGATCTCCACTCCGCCCCACCTAAGGTTGGGTCATGATGACGACTGTACACATCCTGGGAAACGAGTTGACCGATCAAGCTGCCGATAAATACGTCCGAGGGGAAATGCTGTTTACCCCTTATTCGCGAATAGCTGACGAAGGAGGCCAAACCGTAGCTAACAATTTTTGGGAAGAAGCCTGGATATTCGTGGGCAAAAACGCCCGCTATGGCCCACGCAGCTGCGGCATGCTCGGAAGGAAATGAAGAGCCTCCCTGGAAGAATGGGCCACTGCCATCGCCCTGATAGGGACGCTGACGCCGCAATGAATATTTCATCAGTTCAACGGGAATAAGACTGTCGATGGCGGCTTCGCCAGCAAGCAATCCTGTTTCGCGCCAATGCTCATTTTGGGAAGGATAACTGAGAAGCCAAAGTCCCGCTCCGACGCCTATGAGCGCGCCAACGCCGGCTGTCGAGTAGTTCTTATAGTGACTGATGGTTTGAGGAGAATTGGAAAGGTGAAGGCTAAAATCCTTGTCGGTAGCAAAAAGTCCAGCCGCGAATCCGGCGGCGGGCACCAGCCAATCGGCATCCGCGAAGCGAAGGCGCGCGGGACTGGTCCACATGTTCTTCTGATCGCTGACGAAATCTTTAGCCAGACCGCCCAAAGTTCGATTGGCGCCGGCGGGCTCCGGCGTCTCATCTTTGTCACGCTGCGGTCTGTCACGCTTTGGTTTGTCTTGCTTGGGCTGTTCCTGTTCGCGCGGTTTGTTAGCGGCGTTCGAATCCTGCGAATCAGGGGTGGCACTCTGAGGTTCGCGTGGACGCGGGGCGGCGAAGCATCCTCCGGTCAATGCGAGAATAACTAAACACAAAATACCGTAGCGAAACGCCTCCCTGAGCTTAGTCATTACGGATGAATGTAAGCGACCGCCAAAGCTGCGGAGGCAGCAAGTTGCCCAGCCTGGAATAGATTCTGCCAATTTCGCGTTCCGATGCGCGGCGCCACTTCCGGTACGACAATGGAATCGCCAGCCCGCAATGAAGTATTCAAAGGATCGCCACTCCAGAATCCGGAGTTGTTCTTGGCGGCCAGGACAGAGCCATCCGCTCTGATTACGAAGACAGCCTTTTTATTGGCCAGTTGGGTCATGCCGCCCGCCTGGCTCAAATACCACTTGGCGCTTCGGCCGGGGCGATAGCTGACGGCAGTGGGATTGAAGACCTGCCCGTTCACAGTGATGTAGTCGGCTTTCTTGGGGACGACCAGAACGTCACCGTCGCGAATCATGACATCCGAGGAAGTATTTCGCCAGGCACGCAAATCGTGCTGAAGATGAATCACGACTCGGCCCACTGGTGGATTGGCCTGAAGTTGCTGAATGGTGGTTTCCGTTTCGCCGAGGGCCGTTAACTTGGCATTCTTCTGGTCGGGATCAACTTCCGGCAAAGCACGCAGATGGACCTCTTCTTCCTTCAAGCGGCGGATCATTTCGGTGCGCGCGTTCATTTCCAGTTCCCGTACATCGCGGCGCATCAGCACGGCGCCATACGGATAGGCCTGGGAGGAAAAGCCACCAGCTCGCTCGAGAACGGAGCTGACTCTCTCGCCTGGGCGGATGCCGAAGGGACCTGGATGCTGAACTTCACCTCGCACCGTCATCGAGGCTCCTACATCGTTCCAGCCGGGATTTTGCGG
>Ga0193729_1001593_pt1 | contig 11548 bp, 9 predicted proteins | sample U1c2metaG_FD_143036 | JGI IMG/M metagenome (GOLD analysis project Ga0193729, IMG submission 143036) | Soil microbial communities from a riparian zone of the East river system, Colorado, United States - U1c2 | ecosystem: Environmental > Terrestrial > Soil > Riparian zone | place: USA: East River... | reverse complement strand
CTCGAAACCGGTGGAGTCAAAAATTTTTCCGTTAGCAACGCAGTTGAAAGCCACGCCCCCAGCGAGACACACCGACTTCATGCCTGTAGCTTTGGCGAGCTTGCGCAACATCCCGAGATAAACCTCCTCGAGACGCGCCTGCAGAGAGGAAGCCAGATTACGGTGGCGCTGCTCGAGGGGTTCATCAGGATGGCGCACCGGTCCGAGGTGGCGAGCCAATTCCGGAGAGAATAATTTGCCGAGAGTCGGAGTTTTGTCGGCTTCCGCCCAGCTCATTTCCGGCCCAGTGCGATGGTGGGTGAAATAGTCGAGGCCGAGACGGAAACCGTTGGCGCCGGAATTTTCATCGAACCGGACGATGTCGCGAAAGGCTTCAAGATGAGCGGGCTGGCCATAAGCGCCGAGGCCCATCACTTTGTATTCATCGCCAAATTTCAGGAAACCGAGATACTGCGTGACGGCACTGTAAAAAAGTCCCAGCGAATGAGGAAACGCGACCGCGCCGTGGATGTTCATCCGGCCGCCCTGAGCAATGCCCCACATGGTGCTGGCAAAATCGCCCAGGCCATCGGCGGAGAGAAGCGCGGCGCTCTCGAAGGGGGAAACAAAAAAGCTGCTCGCCAGATGGGCTTGATGATGCTCGATGCGATGAAATTTAGCTTTTAATTTTTGCGGGTCAGCGCCAAAGGCAGCGGCGAGGGCCTCGGGGATGCCAGTAAAGGTAGCCAGAACTTTGGCACGTTGACGCGCGAAGGAAGGCATGCGCAAGGAATAAATTAATTTGGTGAAGAGGCGCGCGTAGGGATTACGTGGAATACCGACATGATCAATGTCCGCAAGAGTCAGACCGGCTTCCTGGAGGCAGAAGCGGATGGCCTGCGCGGGAAAACCGGCGGCATACTTTACGCGATTGAAGCGCTCTTCTTCCACGGCGGCGATCAATTGACCGTCGCACACTATCGCGGCGGAAGCGTTGCCGTGGTAAGCATTAATTCCGAGAATGTTCATGGAATGAGGACCAGTTTACCTTAGGCAACGAGCTTATGCAGGAAGATGGCGGCGGCACCATTCATTTAAAACGTAAAGCGACCACGGGCGGGACCAGGAAGTTTTGCCGGCGAGAAAATCATTCCACACCGCGCGAACTCCGTCGAAATGTAAATGCTGAGCCAGGCTGGAAGACGGCGAAGCGAAACTAGTCTCGAGGCGAGCGCGTAACGGGCCGCGCAACCATTCTTCCCATGGCAACGTGAAGGTGCGCTTGCGCTGCGCGAGAATTTCCGGAGGCAGCAAGTCGCGAAGAGCTTCGACGAGAAGAGCTTTCTGCGAGCCTTGCTTGCGGCGCGCGGCGTCAGGCAAGGCGCTCACAAATTCGACCAGCGGAGTATCGAGCAGAGGAACGCGGACTTCCAGCGAGCGTGCCATGCTGACGGAATCGGTGTCGCGCAGCAAAGTGCTGGCCATATAGGTGCGCATTTCGAGCCAGGAAATTGCCGCAATAGGCTCTAATTTTGCGGCTTCATCGGCGACGCGCTGGAACCATGCGAGCCAGGTGGGATCGAGTGTGACCCCATCGGCGCCGATGGCGCTGACGCGAAAGCGCGGATCGACAAGGTCGTTCAGGCGGCCACCGGGCGGAAATAGAGCGCGCGCGAAAAAATACAGGTGCGGCAAAACGTGAGGATCGGTCCACGCGGCTGCGGCTTTAGAAGCGGCGTCTGATTTTCCGGCTCCGAGAAGGCCGCGCAACATAGGCGCCAGGGCGCGCCGAAGGGGCGCCGGCAGAAGCTTCGCGGTTTGCGCCAATTTATTTAAACGCGGGACGTCGGAGAAGGTAGAGTAGCCGGCGAAGAGCTCGTCGCCGCCCAATCCGGAAAGAGCAACTTTCAATCCTACCTGGCGTGCAGCCCAGGAAACAAAATAGGTGTTGATGCCGTCCATGGTGGGCTGATCGAGGGCGACGAGGGCCTCATCGATTCGCGACAAAATTGCAGCGCCGTCCAGCGGGACTTCAGTGTGCTGCGAGCCGCAGCGGTCCGCGACAACGCGGGCGAGGGCGGCTTCGTCGAAGGTTGTTCCTGGAAATGTCAGCGTGAAACTCTGGATGCCCGCTTTGGCGCGGCCCGCCAGCATGGCGATGGCGCTGGAGTCGAGCCCGCTGGAAAGAAATAGTCCCACCGGAACGTCGGCGATGAGGTGAGCTTCGACAGCATCTTTTAAAAGCGGGCGCAAAAGACCCGCGGCGGCAGAAAATTCCCTGGGCCGATGGGGATCACGCGCGGCGGAACTGCGGGTAGCGTCGTACCAGGGTCGAGCGCGAGGAACGCGGCGGCGCTCAGGAATGTACGTCATCATTTTGTGGCCGGGAGGCAGAGAGAAAACACCGTCGAGAAGAGTGCCCGGCTCAGAAACGCTGCCGAAAAGCAGATAAGCGGTAAGTGCGTCCTGCGAAATTTGTTTCGGGCATAGGCCGGAGGCCAGCAAGGCGCGCACTTCCGAAGCGAACGCGAAGCCATCCGAAGTCTGCGTGTAGTACAAGGGCTTGATGCCCAGCGGGTCACGCGCGAGAAAAAGCACGGGTACGGCGGCATGGCGTCGGCGCAAATCGAGCAGAGCGAAGGCAAACATGCCGCGCAACTCAGCGAGACAATCTTCGCCCCACTCTTCCCAGGCATGGACGAGGATTTCGGTGTCGGACTGCGTGGCGAAGCGATGGCCGCAAAGTATAAGGGCGTCACGCAACTGGCGATAGTTGTAGAGTTCGCCGTTATAAATAACGGCGACATCGCGAGTTTCGTTCCAAATCGGTTGATGACCGCCAGGCAAATCGATAATGGACAATCGACGCATGCCCAAAGCGAGACCCGGCACGCGTGGTTCGTTCGTGAGGAAGCCTTCCCCGTCGGGACCACGGTGAGACATCGCCGCGGTCATAACGCGCACTCGCGATTCGGTGTTTTGTTTAGGAGTAGCGAAAGCGGCGCCGCAAATTCCGCACACCCTATTCTTCTATCTCAGGAGGAGAGAAAAAGGTAGCCCCAGCGCGAACAATGTGGCGGCGGAAGTGAAACCGGGGCACGCGCAAACGATGGTCGGCGTACCAGGCGAGCAGAAGGCGGAAGATAAAGAAAAAAATGGAGATCAAGGAAGAGACGAAAAGAAAAAAGAATGATTCGCGCTCGAGCAGCAGACTCCAGTCGAAATCTTCATCCCAGGTGGGATAAACCCTGCGCAGGAAGTAGCGCAGGGCGAGACCATCAAGGGGCAGGCGCGCGAGACGAACATGCGCGAACTTTTCATAATTATAACTGGGAAGATAGCCAGGGATGCCGCCGGTAGCTTGTGTGAATGTGGGGGGATTCTGCAAATCCTTGCGCGTAAGCGTATGGCCTTGCGCATCGCGCAGGATGATCCGGTATGTGGGATCCACGATAATCCAGCGTCCATTCACGAACACTTCGGCGACTACATGCTTGGTAGTGTGTTCGGGAGTGAGTAGCAGGAGACGTCGAGAGGCGAGGCCGGCGCTGCGGGAGAGATTCAAGAAAGCATTGGTAGCGGTGCCGCAAATGGTGAGCAGTTGGCTGTAATTCAAGGTGTTTTCGGGATCGCGGATGGAAAGTTCGTCGACGTTAAGAGCCGCGGGGCGAGGAGCGCCACTGCGAATCCAGGTCAGGATGGAATCGATTTTTTCTTCGGGCGTGGCGGGGCTAGGAAGAATGGCGTCTGAGAACCCCTTGAGGTAGCGACGCACGGAATATTCCCAAACTGTGGAATAGCCGACAAATAACAATGAAGCGACCAGCAGAACATTTACAGTTCGCCAGAGTACGCGAAAGATGGCCACTTGCCTGGGGCTCACAGCGGGCACTGTTTACTCCATGGACCGGGATACGACGCTGGAAACCGCCAGCGTCGTTAGAGTGGCATACAAAGTCTCCATTTGCGATACAGGTTCTTCCCAGCTGAGGCGGGAAGTGAGCTCCACGCAACCGGAAACGAATTTTGCGTGAAGTTGTGGATCGCGCAGCAAACGCTCCAGTGCGTTTGCAACAGATGTTTCGTCGTGGGCAACCATTAAGCCAGCGACATCTTTAACCAGCGGAGCAATGCCACATTGCTGCGTTACTACCACCGGTGTTCCTGCGGCGACGGCTTCGGCGGCGGTATTGCCAAAGTTTTCATTTTGCGATGGCAGCACAAAAACATCGGCGTCACGGTAGGCCGCCCACTTATCATCGCTATACAATGGGCCTGAAAATTTCACGCGCGAAGATATGCCGAGTCTGGAAGCGGCAGCGGTAAGATGCTGTTGCATGGAGCTGTCATCCGGTCCGGCAAACGCCAACATCAAAGTATGCTCCCCAATTCGTTGTGGAAGTTTCCCGAAAGCCTGAAGTAATAATTCCGGACTTTTCTTCGGCGACAAGCGGCCCAAAAACAAAATCAGCTTGGCCTGTTCAGGAATCTCGAGAGAGGCGCGGAATTTGCCTCGCAGCGGCCAAGAAGCGGGCGACTCCACACCATTGCGACGAAGCACGATTTTCTGGGGTGCGACGCCAGCGGCAGCCAACTCCTGAACCTCCAGGTCTGAGGTAGCGATGACCGTGCTGGCGCCGGCAAATAATCGCTGACCAACAAAATAATGATACATCCGTTTCAGCCATACGTTCCGGACAATCGGCACAAACATGCCGATGGGTTCGACGACGTAAGGCATGTTTCGTGACCGAGCTGCGGCGGCCACTGCATATCCGAGGAGATCGTAAATGCCAAAAATGTGGACAACATCAAAATTCTGCAGGCGCGCGCGGCAGTAGCGCTTGACCGCCGGATTCCAGCTTAGCGCGCGATAGCGAAACCAGCTGGGCAGATAAATGGATTGGACACCTTCTTCAGTGTGCCGCCAACCGAAAGGCGAACGGTCCCAGCCGAGAGCTTGAAGATCCGGTTCGGAATGATGATGCAAGCGCTTTTCAAGGCCCCAATCCGCAGTGAGCACGTTTACGGCGTGCCCGCGTCGTGCCAGACCTTGCGCCAAGGCGCGCACTTTTACGGGAGGACCGCCAAATTCCAGGAAAGGAGCGTAGGTTTCGGTGACGTTCAGGATTCGCATTGTTCGCGAAGGACTTTTTTTAGCGCTTTAGCAAAAACGCTGAAGCGGAATTCGTGCTCCACACGCTGGCAGCCCCGCGCGCCCATCTCGCGAACGAGAGCTGGATCGGATAGCAGCGTCTCAAGCGCGGTGGAAAGCTGCGGTGCGTCGCCATGCTGCACGAGGTATCCGGTGACTCCATCGAGGATCACTTCCGGCGCGCCGCCATGAGCGCCGCCAATGACCGGCTTGCCGCAGGCCATGGCTTCCAGATACACGAGGCCGAAACCTTCGGCCTGGCTAGGCAGCGCAAAAATTTCGCATGCCGAGTAGCAGGTGGCCAGTTGCGAGTAGGAAAGTCCGCTGAGAAAGTGTACATGAGGGCGCACACCATTTTTTTCGGCAAGATCTTCGAGCCAATCGCGATCATCTCCTTCACCAACCATGGCTAGCTGCAATTCGGGCCAGCGCGGGAGCAAGCGCGGTAGCGTGTTGATGAGCGTGTCCATGCCTTTGTAGCGTTCCGTGGCGAGCCAGCGGCCGACGGTGAGAACTACGCGGCCAGTGGGAAAACCGGGAGGAACAGGCGCTTTTGATGCGCCGGGAAGAATGGCTTCAAATTCCGGATCCAGGGCCCAAGGGAGAACGCGGACACGCTCAGGCTTTACTTTCTGCTGAGTGATGACATGTTGGGCGGTACTTTGACTCGGCGCAAGGACCAGGTTTGCGCGCCGCAAGGAACGCCTTCGCACGGGGGACAAGGGCTCCCATACCTCGATGCCGTGCGTGCAGATAATTGTCTTCATGCGCGGCGCGGCCAGTCGCATCGTCTGGGTAACCGGGGCCAAATTTGGATGACCGGCGATCACCAGTCTGGCGTGGCGGCGAGCGGTGCGAAAAGCGGTGGCGGCAAAGCGGCCCTTGGCGCGCTCGCAACCGGTGAAAACAAACTCGCGGCCACCTACGGACATGCGGTGAAGTTCCGGGGAGTCATTGAGGCTGAAGAGGCGGCATTCCATGGCGCGGCTCGCGGCAAACTCGGTGAGGACGGCTGCAATGTGGCGACTGGCGCGTTGAACGCCGCCGGGCGCGTCCAGTTCAGAAAATATGCCGATGAGCACTGGCTGAGTCTGCCAAGCGCGGCGATGGAACGCAAGCGCGAGTCACTCGAGATCACGAATGCGTTGCCGTGAGGGCCGGGACGATATCGATGAGGCGGTCGAGGTACAGGTCGGCTGGATGAGCAATGCGATCATGCATACCGAAGCCGTAATTCACAATGGCGGAAAGAATGCCTGCATTGCGGGCGGTTTGCACGTCAACTTCAGAATCGCCGATGAGCACTGCTTCACTCGGTTGGGTGCTGAATTCGCGAAGGATGGTGTTTACACCCAGGGGATCCGGCTTTTTGGTTGCAAAACTGTTTCCGCCGTAGATGGCGCGAAAATATTTGGAGAGTCCGAGAGCGTTCAGTATGCGCACGCTGATGCGCACGGGCTTATTGGTAAGCACCGCCATAGGCATGGCGGAAAGTTCGCGTAATGCTTCGGGGACGCCGGGATAGGCGCAAGTGTTGTCCATTTTGTGTTCTTCATAGTGGGAAAGGAAAAATTTCAGCGCGCGATCGAGTTCTTCGGGATTCACGTCCTGGCCGAGGGATTTAGCGACCAGAACAGGGGCGCCATTGCCGACGTAACTGGAGATGGTTTCTTCCGGCAACTCCGGGCGATTTAGTTTGCGAAGCGTGGCGTTTACGGAATGGACCAAATCGAGTTTCGAATCGATGAGCGTGCCGTCGAGATCGAAAATCAAAGCGCGAACCGCGGGAAAATTTCGAGTGGCCATTGGCATTTAAATATTCTAAAGCATTAGGAAAAAAACAGAAACGCAGGGAAACTCACTTTGAAGTTGAAGTAACTTCCCTTCTACAATCATCGCGTGCATTTCGCGCATACCATCGATCATCACTTGCTGGCCAGCGTGAGCATCGCGGCGACGTGTCTTGATGTGCTGGGCACGCTGTATCTCGCTTACGATCTGTTGGGCGGCGAACACGGGCCGCTGCGGTTGCTTACGAGAGCGGTGACCTACTCGATCGTATTTGGTCTCGGCTATGCAATTGGGCTGGGATTTTTCTTTGGCGTGGTTTCCGGTGTAGCTACGGGGGTCACGGTGGCGATTGAACTCAACCGGGCGGCGCGGCAGGAAGGTCATTACTCGTTACCGTGGGAAGCTTTTTTTAGTGCGGTACGCGGGACGGCTTTTGCCGCGGGACTGTATCCAATGGTGGGGCTGCGATTTGTGGTGGCTTTCGGCATTCTAATCACTCTTGGTCAGGTGCTTGCGTATTCGCGCGGCATGCGGCCGGGAATGGACTATGCGGCTGCCCGCCGGCCACGCCTCACGCAAAGTCAATTTTGGGGAACGGTGTTGCGAACCCTGGGCTACAGCGCCGCGGCGTTAGGGTGCAGTATTTTCGCGCGGCATCTTGAGCATCCATGGCGGTTTGCGGTACGTGTGGGAGTGGTGACCGGACTGGTCACGGCGGTAGGAATTATTGTGAATCCGTACATTGAATACTACGCAGACAAACTCCCGGCGCGCACACTTGGGGTGTTAGGCATTGCGCTGATCCTTTGCGGATTTGTGCTGCAATCCGTTCAATACTGGGTGGCGCTGCTGGATGTGCAGGTGGTCTAGCCGTAATCGAATTACGCACGGCGGCGAGGACGACGTTGCGCGACGACTTCGCGTAAACTAGACGACTACAATTCAAAAACATTTTCCGGAGATTACATGGCTAAGGTTTTTCCGTTTCGAGCGTTCCGCTATAACCCCGCAAACGCCCCGTTTGAACACGTGCTTACGCAACCGTATGACAAAATTTCGCCGGCGATGCAGGACAAGTATTACGCGGCCAATCCACACAATTTGATCACCGTAGAAAAGGGGCGGGTGCATCCCAGCGATGGTCCGGGCAACAACGTGTACACGCGAGCGGCTGCGGCGATACAGGAGTGGATCCGCAGCGGCATCGTGGTGCAGGATCCGGCGGCCGCGTTTTATGGCTACACGCAGGAATATACTGTGCCGGGAACGAATGAGCGTCACACGCGGCGCGGATTTATCGGGGCCGGGCAGCTGGAAGAATATTCCGCCGGTGTGATTTACCGGCATGAACATACGCTTTCAGGGCCAAAGGCGGATCGCCTGGAATTGTTGCGGCACACGCAAATGTCCACTGGGCAATTGTTCATGATTTATTCGGATGCGCAGAAACACGTGGATGCGGTATTGAACGAAGTAGAGAAGTCGGCGGCTCCCGCGACGGAGATGACCGATGAGTATGAAGTGATGCACCGGCTGTGGGTAATTTCCGATCCGGAACGGGTGAACGCGATTCAAGAGGCGATCGCCGACCAAAAATTGGTGATCGCCGACGGGCATCACCGCTATGAGACGGCGTTGAACTATCGCAATGAGCGCCGCACGCTAACGGGGAAGACCATTGCGGACGCTCCTTACGAGTGCGCCATGATGACCTTTATCAATACGCAGGGAGCGGGGTTGACTATTCTTCCGACACACCGGGTGGTGGCGAAGCTGCGCGAGTTCAATTGGCCCGAGTTGCGCAGGTACCTGGAGCCGTGGTTTACGGCGGAAAGCATCGCGTTTGTGGATAATCGCGAGAAGGATAAGGCACGCGAAGAGTTTGTGCGGAAGTTCTCGGCAGCGCGAAGGAAGCGGGCCATTGGCGTGTATCCCGCGGTGGCAGACAAGCACAAGCGCGCGTTTTACGTGCTGACGCTACGCGAAGGGGCGGATTTGAGCCGACTGCTACACAATGTGTCACCGTTGCAGCGAGAACTGGACGTGGTGCTGTTGCATGAGGGAATTCTGGAGCCGGGCTTGGGCATCACGCCGCAATCGGTGAAGGCCGAAGCTAATCTTAGTTACGAGCGGGAAGCTGCGGCGGCGCTGGATGCGGTGGATAGCGGCGCGGCACAGATTGCTTTTTTGCTGAATCCTTGCGACGTAGAGGAAGTGGTAAAAATTGCCACGGCGGGAGAAGTGATGCCGCAAAAGGCGACGGATTTTTATCCGAAGCTGATGAGCGGAATCACCATGTACAGCGTGGATCCGGAACGGGCCTGAGGGTACAAGCGAAATACGGCGGCGGGTCTTGACGCGCAAAAACCCTACACGAAAAAACGGCGTGCGGCTTCGCGCTTCCGCGATCAAGAGCCGTGGCGACGTTTGCTTAAAGCTGAGAGCTTAAGGGTTCGACTTGCTTACTTGAAGCTGGCCACGGCTTCGGACTCGCTGTTATACACGTCGAAAACCGTTAGCAGCTTAGTGATCTGCAGAACTTCCTGGAACTTGGCGCCCAAGTGGCAGAGCTTGAGAGCGGCGCCCTGGGACTTTGCGCTATGATGCGCGGCTACCAAGGTACCGAGGCCGGCGCTGTCGATGAACGTGACATTGGCCATGTTCAGCACGATTTTCTTTTTGCCTTCGGCCACTAAAGCCTTTACCCGTTCGCGCAGTGCGTTGCTCTCTTCACCTAGCACGATGCGGCCATCCAGGGCGACCACGGACACGCCGTCCACTTCGCGATTCGTAAATTTCAAAGCCACTTTAGTTTCCTCCTCGTCGAAAAAAGGGCTCCGGGCTTAGATGAACCGGCGCCGCAAAGCTTATCAATAATAGTCCGCGCAGGACATGTAATAACCGCATACCGTACAAATCAACTTGCAACGGCGAGATTCGAGCCGCTGCGAGCACACCGGACAATATTGCGAAGCGTGTTCGTAAGGCGCGGACGTGGAAGTAGCAGCATTCGGAGACTGCGTCGAATGATCCGGTTGGAGAACGTCGTGCGTCGGTACCTGCTTCGTTATAGATTGCACGGTTCGAAGGTTATAGCACATCCCCGGAGAACGGGGAAGCGTTGCACGTGCGCTTGCACGTGCGCTAGTGGGCCGGTTTGAATTTGGTTGTTGCAATTTCTCCCAGCTCACAACCCTTTGCGCCTCACGAATGGGCGGCTACCCGCCGAACCAGTAGCGGCGAAGAGACAGTGTTGCCAAGTGGAGATATTCAATAACCTCCGCTTCTACATGCTGCCAGACAGATTTTGTGATTCAATTGGGACCATGGAACAAGCTCAAATTAATCCGCGCCCGGTAGTCGGAGCGATCATAGTGGTGAGCGGCCTCGCTGTGTCATTCCTGCTGTGGCTGCTGTACGTGCATCATGCCTCGGCTGATTTCGCCGGGCGGTGGATGTTTTTGCCGGCCCTCAACGCGCTTCTGAACGGATTGTGCGCCATTGCGCTCTGCGTGGGCTTGTATTTCATCAAACATCACAACCTACAGGCGCATCGCAACAGCATGCTGACGGCTTTCGCGTTCTCCTCCCTTTTTCTCGTCAGCTACATCGTGAACCACGCACTCCACGGCGATACGATTTTCCCCGGCCACGGCTCGGTTCGCACACTGTACCTTTCTATATTAGCCAGCCACGTAATCCTCTCCGTCGTCGCTCTACCCATGGTGCTGACGACGTTCTTTTTCTCGCTGACCGGCCGCTTCGCGATGCACCGCCGAATCGCGCGTTTGACCTTCCCCATTTGGCTGTACGTCTCGATTACCGGCGTAGTGGTTTTTGTGTTCCTGAAGGCATACGCGTATTAACCGTACCGGTATTGGATCCGGCCTGATTTAAGTAAATACAGCGACGGGGCGGCAGGCATTTCCCCTCAACCAAGCGAATCTACACCGTTTACAGTGGTAACAGGAGCATACTGAAACCAGTCCTGAAGTTGTTGCATCAAATAGGTAATAGTAGTGGTTCGAACCGCTGGCGTTCGGCGGCAGGTATGCAGGTGACCAACATGGGCCGGGTACTATTTCTCGCAAGTCTTGCAACGATTCTTTTAATTGGGAATGTAAATGGTGTGGCGGCACAAGGCCGCGGAGGTATGGGTGCGAATGGCGGCGTGGCCCCTGGAGCGGGAGCGCATGGGAGCGCCATGGCTGCCCCTGCGCGGAGTGCTGCCGGGCACATAACGAGTTCGCCGGGAAGTCATTTGGCGATTCCACGATCACCCAGCGGACAACTTATGCCGCGGCGCGCTGGCACCACGTTGCGCGCAACCGGCCGCTTCAACGGAAGTACAAGCACTCGCACGCGACAATTTAGAAGCTCCCGAGGAGCTGGCCTGGACTTTTCAGAAGATTCCAACGTGCCGGGGCTTGGATTCGATGCTGTGCATGTGGCGGCGACGCGTGGGAACCGCGCGGGCGTTGGACGAGACAGGGACCGTGGCCGCGGTCGACGGAACGAATTCGGAGTGCTGTTTCCTTTTTTTGATGGCGGTGGGTATTACGTGCCGACTGGGCCGGACATTTCCGGGGATGTGCCCGGGGAGGGGCAAGCCGTAGACGATGC
>Ga0193729_1001592_pt1 | contig 11555 bp, 5 predicted proteins | sample U1c2metaG_FD_143036 | JGI IMG/M metagenome (GOLD analysis project Ga0193729, IMG submission 143036) | Soil microbial communities from a riparian zone of the East river system, Colorado, United States - U1c2 | ecosystem: Environmental > Terrestrial > Soil > Riparian zone | place: USA: East River... | reverse complement strand
CCGGCATGCTCGTCTCCAAGAGAAAAGGCTCACGCTCGAGCCTCCACCCGCTGGGCGGATGGCTGGAGCGGAGCAAGTCGCGTCCGGTCAGGATGTATCCCTTGGTATCCATTTCGATGGTGCCCGCGAGCCACTGAGTATGGGGCGTGCCCCCGACGAGAACGAACAGACCGGCGGCGCACAATTTCTCGCGCTTACCGTCGGCGCGTTCGACAGTGACCGCCTCGAGGCGTCTGTCACCATGGCCGTCCACCACCCAAGTCCCGAGTCGCACGTCGATGTTGGAAAGCGCGCCAATCTGGCGAATGAGGTAATCGGACATGCTTGCCGCAAGAGACTGGCCGCGCACGACCATCGTGACACGCGAAGCGAACCGCGCCAGATGTATAGCCGCCTGTCCCGCTGAGTTGCCAGCGCCCACGATAAGAACCTCTTCGCCTGTGCAAGTTGGTGCTTCGCTCATGGCGGCGCCGTAGAAAACGCCAGCTCCCGCGAAACGCTCGAGGCTAGGTACGTCCAACCGGCGGTAGGCCACACCAGTTGCGATGACAACTGTCCGGCTTTCTATCTCCACACCGTCAGAAAGGGTCGCGATGATCCGCATCCCGTCTGCGCGCAGTCTGGTGGCTGCCTTGGTGAAGACGACGGACACACCGAACCGCTGTGCCTGCTCAAAAGCTCTGTGCGCAAGCTCCCCTCCACTTATACCCCGTGGAAAGCCGAGGTAATTCTCAATGCGGGAACTCGTTCCAGCCTGGCCACCAATGGTCTCTGGGTCGAGCAGGACTGTGCGCAGACCTTCGGATGCGGCGTAGACCGAGGCCGCGAGCCCAGCTGGGCCAGCCCCCACGATGGCCACGTCGTAGAGCCCAGGTTCCGGCGTGGTCCTGGCGCCTAGCGCCGCCGCTGTCTGCTCGTTGGTTGGGTCGACAAGCACAGCGCCGGAGTAAAAGGAGAGCACGGGTAAACGTAATCCGTCCACGCCAGCCTGGGCAAGCATCCGCCTACCTTCTTCCGACTTGCTATCGTAGAACCCAAAGGGGACCGTGGTACGTTCCAAGATGTCGCGCAATTGGTGGGAGCGCGGACTCCACTGCTCGCCGATGATCCGAATCGCCTCGAATCCGCACTCCTGCCTGGTCGGGCGCAAGCCTCCGAGAAGATCGTCGACAACGGGGTAGAGCCGTGTGACCACAGGTTCACAGGGCTTGTAGAGGAAGTAGTCGATCCGTCCCGTTCGCATCGCTCCAGTAATAAAGTCGAATGCCGCAGGATCAAGGTATCGCGCGCTCAGAACCCTCCGTGCGCTGGGAAAGAGCTCACGAGCACGCTGCAGGAGTAAGAGGAGGTCTGCGTCCCCCAAGTCCCGCGTGACGATGAGCAGGGCGACGGTGATGCCTGGGACGGAGAGTGCCGTCAGGGTCGCGTGTGCCTCACTCGCAGTAGCGGCCGTGCGGACCTCGTATTCGCTTGCGTAACGAGAGGTCAACGCGCTGGCGAATGCCGCGAGGTCGGCGGCGTCGCTGTCAACAACCAGGAAAACTGAGTCGGTCACCCCGTTGCCTCACGTTCAGTCCTTTTCACGATCGCGTTCAAACCCTAGTCGCCTTCAGGCAGGGTCGAGCAGGACATGTAAAACTTGCAGTTTGTCGCTGCCTATTCGGTTGGCCCTTCCCACCTAACGAGCTTCAAATCGAGAACAAAAATGCTGTAGAAAACGGGCACTAGCAACAAGGTGATGAAGGTAGCCACGCCAAGCCCGCCAATCTGCGAATAACAAAGGGGTTTCCACAAAGGCCCACCGTGCAACGCGAGCGGAAAGAGAGCTAGCACGGTTGCGCCGACGGTAATCAACACCGGCCTGAGGCGGACGATCCCCGCGTCGACCAGTGCACGTTCCAGGGGCTCGCCTTTTTCGTGCATTTCCTCGATGAAATCGAAGAGCACGATGACATGACTGACAATCACGCCGATCAGGCTGGCAATTCCCAGGAATGCCATGAAACCGAACGGCGTTCCGGTGATAAACAGAGCAAGCAAAGCGCCCATGATTCCGTAGGGCACAGCCGCAAAGACCAGGAGCGGCTTGACGGCGTGATTGAACTGCAACACCAGTGCAAGAAAAATTGCAGCGATAGAAATTGCCATGACAGCCGCAAGATTCCGGAAGCCTTCGACCTGCTTGGCATTTTCGCCCCCGATAATCATTTTGTAGCCTGGGGGAAGCGACGCCTGGAAGGCTAAGAGCTTTAGCATCGCGGCGCTCAGGATGTCCGAGGAGAGAGCGCCGGCAGCGGGAGTACACTCTACGCTGATGGTGCGGAAATGCTCCTGCCGCCGAATCCTCTGTGATTCCAGATCATTCTTAATCGAAGAAATTTGAACGAGCGGAACTTTCTGCGTACTCTGTGCCGAATATACGTAAAGGTTCTGGATATCGGAAAGTTGCGCCCTTTCCTCAATGCGCAAACGTGCTACAACGGGAATCTGCTTTTGTCCCTCGCGGAGAGTGGCAACGTTGATGCCGCTTAGGGCAGCGGTGGTCGAAGAAGCCACATCCGAGTTGGTTACGCCCGCAAGATTCGCGCGATCCGGGTCGATCACCAGCCTGACGGTCGTGCTTTCCTGGTCCCAGTCGTTGTGTACGCGAGCAGCTCGTGGAACGGCGTGAAAAATGTCCTCGATTTTCGCCGCGAGGGCTCGGAGTGTTCGGATGTCCTCCGGCTCTCGATCGGAAGCGACATCCGCCTGGCTAGAAATCATAATCTGAACGGGTTGCTCGACAGGGTTGGTCTGAAGTTGCTTGACTTCGATGCGGGCTCCGGGCACCGTTGAACTGACGGCGGCCTGTATTGGCGCGACTAACGTCGGCGTATCCTCTTTGTCGTCCACCTGAAGGATGATCTGGGCGTAATTCAGCTGCTGGATTTCCGGCGAGACAGACACCCAGAACCGCGGCCCGCCACCGCCCACGAACGATGTCAGCGAGTGCAAGACTTGCCGGGGCTTTCCGTCTTTGCCCGGATGCAGGCGGCCATAGGCCTCTGCGGATTGGCGTATAGCTAATTCCGCTTGCTGGGTGACCTCGTTCGTGGCGGAAAGGGGCGCATCATTCGGCAGCCAAATGTCCACTGTTGCCCAATACTGGACATCATCGGGGAAGAATTGACTCCGCAGCTGTTTTCCTACAATAACTCCCAGGAGAAGAAAAGCGAACGATCCAATAAGGACCTTCCATCGATGTTCGATCGCGAAGGTGGCGACGCGCGCGTAGAGTCCCGTGAACCCGCGCTGCCGCCTCTCTTCAACGGAGGGCTCTGGTTTATCGCCGCGGCGCAGTAAATAGTAGCCAAGGAGCGGGATGAAGGTCATGGAAACAAGACGAGAAGAGACCAACGCACACGCCATCACGATCGGCAAGCTGTAGAGGAAGCTTCCTGTATTACCCGTGAGCATGAGGAAGGGCAGATACGCCGCGATATTGGTGATGGTGGCAAACATAATGGCCGTGGCCAGCTTCGTGGGCCCTAGCCACGCAGATACGATGCTCGGATGATCTTCAGCCAGGCTGCGTTTTATGGCGTCGCCCGCGACGACGGGATCATCAACCAACAAGCCTAAGGCAATAATCAGCGTTGCGATGGACACCTGCTGTAAATCGATGCCCAAGACGTAGGCAAAGCCGAAGGTCATCGCCAAGGTGATAGGAATCGAAATGGCCATGAGCAGCGCGGAGCGCCATTCCCAGAATCCCAGTAGGGAAACCAGGACGACCAGGGCGATGGCCTCGTACAGCGCGTCCATAAAGAGATCAATGTTTTCTTTCACCTGGCGCGGCTGGTCAGAGGTTCGCACGATCATCAGGTCCGCGGGCAAGATTTGGCGAACCGCGGCGAGCTTTTCATCAATGTTCTTGCCGAACTGACTGATTTGTTCACCCGACCGCATGAAAACAGCGACGGTCACTGCGCGGCTACGCTGCCACTTTCCTTCCGAGTCGCGCCAGTTGTAGTAGTTCAGAAACTTGGCGGGACTCTGATAGCCTCGACTGATCTCCACCAGGTCGCGCAGATAGACGGGACTGCCGGATGAGGAGGTGCCAATAATCACGTCGCCGATGGCCTTCGCCGACTTAAACTCGCCGGACGGGTCGATGATGACATTTTTCTGGCCAATTTCGAGGGACCCGCCGGGAAGCGCTATGTTCCGGGCTTGGAGGAGACTCTGAAGCTTGGAAGGTTGAACGCCGTAGTTCGCAAGGCGCTCCTGCGAGTAGTCGAGGTATACCTGCTCAGACAGAACGCCCGCGCGCTGATATTTGGAGGCCTGTGGTGTGCCGATCATGGTCCTGGCCATCAGGTCCGTGAAATCATCCAATTCCCGATAACTGTACTTATCGCCTGCGACGGCAGCCATTTTCTTCGGCGTTTCGTTGGTATCGCGAATCAAAACAGGGCCCCAGGCATCGGGGTGAAGCTCCGAAACGCGCAGACGCTCGCGAATGTACCAGTCGATATAGCTCTGAATCTGAGCGTCGCTGCGCGATGAAGATCCGTCGAGCCCAATATAGCCGGGGCCGGCAAACAACCGAACGTCGCGAAACACTCCGTCTTGCTGGGCAAGCTGGGTGAAGGAGCTGAAGCCCCGGCGCACCGCATCGGGAGAGACCGACTCAGGGAAGCAATACACCGCGCCGACGCGGGGATCGGTTGATTTGGTTGGCTTTGACCGGCGCGCTTCTTCAATGGCTTTCTGAACACTGCGCGAGCGAATGGCGATCTCCACTTCGTCCAGCCGAGGGCTGGCGACCGTAAGCATCAGCGCCGCAGTGTCTCCATAATCACTCTGGAACTGGATGGGGCCCGCGCCCTGAGGAAGCTGGTTATTCAACGCATTGAGTTTCAGGTTGATGTCGCTAAACTGTTTTTTGGTGTCGGCGACATTTTCCGCCAATTGTACGTAAATGATCGAAAGGCCCGGCAGAGTGATCGACCTGATGCCATAGTCCGCTGCGGTAGCGGGGTGGATATAAGAGTTCTCCGCAATTTTTTCTTCGATGGGCCGCGTCACTAGCTGTTCTACTTCTTGTGTTTTGACTCCGGGCCAGGGAGTGAGTGCGACCGCGACGCGCACGGGGAGGTCGGGGTCTTTCCGCTGCGGCATCGAATTGTATCCATACCACCCCCACAAGACCGTGGCGATCAGGAGAACCCACGCGATGTGCCTGTGCTCAACGAAGAAACGAGCGGTATTGTGAGTCTTCTCGATGATGTCTGCATCGGTTCTATGAGCCATATGTCGCTCTCCCACAAGTAGAGCGCTTCAAGGAATCACACGAATCTCATCGCCGTCTTTGATCTGCGTACCGCCAACGACAACCACCTTTTCCCCAACCTTCAAGCCCTGCGTGACGCTGATCATGTTGCCGAGCGTGTCTCCAATTTCAACGACTCGCTCGTGAGCGAAACTTTTTCCACCTTGGTCCTCAATCACAAATACCGCAAAACCCTCGGCGTGTTTGCTCGAACGGACAACCGCGCTTAAGGGAACTACTGTTGTGGGCTGCTCTATTTTGCCGGCGCCCACGGACAACGTTGCGACCATCCCCGGCTTCAACCGGTTATCCCCGTTGGGAATGGTGACTTCGACGGAGAATACCCGGCTCTTGGGGTCCGCTGACGGCGAGACGGCAGTAATCTTTCCGTGGAACTCGCCAGGTAAGGAGGACGTGGTAACGGTTTGCGGGGTTCCTAATTTCGCCGACTGGACGGTTGTATCGGGAACACCGAAAACCGCCTTCACGAGATGCGTATCGGCAACGATAAATGCCTGCGTTCCGGTTGCTGCCAAAGCACCGATTTCGACGTCGCGCTCCACGACCCACCCGTTGATTGGTGACCTTAGCGAGCAATCGTTGAGCGCGGTAGTCGCCAGCTGCAAATTTGCTTTGGCATTCGCCAGTCCTGCCGCGTCAGAGTCGAACGAAGCCTTGACCGTGTCGTATTGGGCCTTGGTCAAGCTGTCGCTGGAAAGGAGTTTGGAGGCGCGTTCGAAATCCAACTGCGATTTGTCGTAAGCAGCCTGGACTTGCGCGAGTTGGGCCTTCGCTGAATTCACTTTGTCTATGTAATCGCCTTCGCGAATATGCGCGACCACTTCGCCCTGCGTTACCGGATCGCCCACCTGGAGAACACGGATACGGCCATCAGCTCCCCTGCGTTGCGCGATGTTATCCACGTATCCAGCGGATTTGAATGAGAGAGTCACCTGCGTGAAGGCATTGATGTTCGCCGAGTAGCGGATTCCGCCGCTTCCTTCGAAGGTGCCGACGGAGGTTACACGTACCGGTATCGGTGGAGTAGTAGTGGTGTCATGGCGACAACTTGAGGAGAGCGCAGCAACTGCCAACAGAGCCAGGACAAGAATGCCATCCCAACGCACTTGGATTCGCTTCAGACTCTTCGGCATGTGCTACTCCTCACCCAAAGACTTCTCGAAGTCGGCTTTCGCCGTCCAGAACGACAGCAAAGCCTGGTTATACTGGTTGATGACGGTTTCCAAGGACATTTTTTGCTGGAGGACATCCTTCAAAAGCGCAGTCTTTTGTTCGAACTGGTTCATGACCACGCGAAGCTTCTCGCGTTCCGCGTCGCGCTGGAGTGTGGTCGCGTGCAGGAGCGCTCGAGTTTCGCCGAGCTTCCGGAATTTGGCGGCCACTTCCACCAGGATCTGCGCCTCCGTCTCGTTCGCGCTATTCTTCGACTGTTCGATGGTCTTGCTGGCAGCGGCCAGCTCGTGCTTCCTGCGCCCCCAATCAATTGGATCCCAACTGACCAGCACGCCAGCGGTAGCCACGTAAGATGGCAAGAGATTGATATTTGTGAGTGAGAGGTTGTTCACGGCGAGGCTCACGTCCGGTATGTACTGCGACTTGGTGATGCGGCGGTTCAGTTCCGCTTGTTGCACGGCCAAGCGAGCTTCGGCCAGCTCTGGCCGCGCGGACAGTGCGTGAGCCTGGGCCGCATCCAGACTGGCTTCGATAGTGGTGGCCTCGGGCACTTCAGCGACTGAAAAGTCGGTTCGAATGTCGCGCCCAAGGAGATCATTCAACTGCTCTTTTTGACTCGCGAGCGAGTTGCGCAGCGTCAGGTTGTTGTATTCCTCCTGCGCGATTCTCGCCTTTACGTCCATGCTGTCTGACTTGAGGGCAGTCTTCTCCGCCAAGTACTGTTCGGTCGTGCGATCCAGTTCGCGATCGAACTTGAGGTTTTCTTCGCTGGAAGCAAGTGAGCTTTGCGTCCGCAGAATGGCGTAGTACGACTGTTTCACCTGGCTGGTTACTGACTGCTTCTGCGCACGCAGCTTTTGCTCATCAACTAGTTTGGTCAACTTGGCTTGCTTAATGTTCAATCCAAATTTGTATTGCTGCGAAAGCGGCTGAGAAAACTGCGTCAACGCATAGAAAGTCGGCCGCAGTGGTGTGTGAATCTGAGTGTTAGTTGCTGGTACAGGTCCGATGCCCGGAAAAGTGCCGAACGCCCCTTGCTGAAATGTGAAATTTACGGGCGTTAAAAGTTGAGAGCCGAGCGCATAGAGATTGATAGATGGAAAACGATACGTTCGCGCCTCGGCGATCTGGTCATCGTCAATTGAGGCGAATAATTGCGCGTTCTTTACGGAGCGATTGTTGGCCTGTGCGATGTTGACGGCTTGCTCTAGTGTGAGCACGGATTCTGGCGGAGCTGAATCCTGGGCAAGAGCGGAGACACTGCTCCCCACCAGAAGGCAAAACAAGAGTGAGCGAATCATGGAGACAGTCCTTTCCGCATCCAAGGAGGAGTGCAAGTGGACGGCGCGGATTATAATCCGTACTGGCTACTTTATCTCGGGGCAATCGTGCGTCTTGCTTTGGTCTTCGATCTCATTACCCCAATATCTGCCTTAAAGCAACAAGTCACTGTTCGAAGCTCCTAACAGCGCTCCGTCCTGCAGAGCATCTAAGTGACCCGCTTCCGTTTCAATAGCTGACACTCAGAACTAACGCAGCCGGGCAATGACGCGATTCAACGCAAATTCGGGAGAGCGAACCGTTTTTCGAGATAAATGCGACCATCACCTGGCTGTTTGAGACCTAGAAAGGTCGGGAGATTCGCACGCCATCCCTCCGGCAGCATGTGCAATCAGGTGGCGGTCAAGCGTCGGCTCTTAGGGCCGCGGGCACTTGCATCGGGACAATAAAGTTGCTGGCGAGAAGATAGGCGAACAGGTGTCCGAGAGCCGGCGCGCGGCGTAGCTGGCTAGCGGAAACCCATCCATTCGTCTCGCTCCATTCCCAGCCGGTAGCTGAAACACTCTTCAACCATTCCTGCAGATCCGTGGCGGTCATGGGATAAGCGTATATGCGCACGTTTTGTGCGAAGAGGCGTCCGAGGGCCTCCAGACGGCTGCCTTCGAGATTGCCGTAAAGGTCTTCAAACGCGCGAATGATCAGGGAAAGGCCGACGACGAAGCGCACCGGCGCCGTTGTATAGCGGTTGACGAGGGCGGTCATATGGTAGAGCTCTCGTTGGCGAAAAAGGAGCACGTCGCCGCCACAGGCGAGAAGCGCATCGATGCGACGAAGCAAGTCGGGGATCTCCGGAGCCGGTTCGTTCGGCGTGAACGAAGCAGCTGTCAGGCAAAAAAAGCCAGCGGGCGCCGAATTTGTTTCGCCCAGCTCATTGCGGAGCTCCTGAATGGCTGAAGCCAGCAATCGCGCGTGGACCTGCGCATGAGCGGCATCCACGTGGCCAAAGTAGCCGGGCGCAAGCACGACGGCTTTCTTGTAGAGAGCCTCGGTAGGGGCAACGGCGGGGCCCTTGGAGGGGAAAAATACAGCTTCAGCGAATCCCGCAGACACCAGGTGCGCCAGCAGAATACGGCGGTCCCAAGTCTCGAATGCGGGCCCGCGAAGATCGATGTTGTCGATTTCGATACGATCCTTGACGACGTCCTGTGCCACGCCTTCCAGAAGAGATTCCTTGGTTTGCAATTCGTAGAACGCAGCGTAGATGAGATTGACGCCGAGAATACCGATAGCCTCCTGCTGGAGGATGTTGGCGGGATCGAGCATGTTGACGTGCAAGAGGACGTCGTTGGGAGGGCCGCCGGGCTGCGACTGAAAGCGGAGACCGATCCAGCCATGAGGGTCATTGGTCCCGGCGAAGTTACGCGCGGAAACGGTATCCACAAAGGAGAAGAAGCGAGTGCGCGACCCACGAGTCTTCTCTAATTGGGTGAGGAGCTGGGCCCACTCGTTGTCCAGCATGGCTTCGAGGCGTTGCTTCGATACGTAGCGCGAACCGGAACCGTAGAGATCGTCGCTGACCTCCTTGTCGTAAGCGGAAATGGTTTTGGCCACCGTGCCGGAGGCGCCTCCTACGACGAGGAACCAGCGAGCGACTTCCTGTCCGGCGCCGATTTCGGCGAAGGAACCGAAGGTGGTTGTATCAAGATTCAGGGTGAGCGCTTTGTGGTGAGTGTCGAGTTTTTCAGTGGAAGGCATAGTAGGGCTCCGCTCGGGCGTCCTTCTAAGAGGCGCGAAGCGTCCGTGACGGTCTAGCGAAACTCGGCGCGCGAGGACGATTCTACGCCAGATTTTGTTTTTGATTTCGAAAATGGCAAAGATTCTACAACCGTTTGCCCTCCTGCACGTTGCTTGAACCATGTTTCTTCTGGGCCGCCGAAAAGGGTCAGCCTCCAGCGAGATCCAGAGCGGGCCGCGACAGTTATCAGCTCGCCGGTCGGGTTAGTACCGACAAACGCTCTAGTGTTGATCGAACCGATCCACTCCCGGATGGTCAACTCGGAAGGTCCCCAGAAACGTTCGACGAGATGGGAACGCACGCGGCCGTCGACGAATCCTCGAATTCGCCAGGGCTTGAACGAACCCACAAGCAAATTATCGGACGTTTCTTCTTTCCGGTTCGCGAATGGGGATTAGCGGAATGAAGAATCTGGCGGAAAAAGTCCGCGGCGGATTTTGCAAGACAAAAGCAAGAATGGGCGTTACATTTTCGTGACAGCTCACACTCCCGCGGTAAAATACGCGACAGAACTTTGCGAAGTGCTCGGCAAAACCGACAAAACGACCTGTCCATCTCTTTTTAGAGATCCCGACCGTCTGCTTTCTTCGCAATAGATCTGGGGTGACGCCAATTTCTCTAATTCATTCAGCTTCAATTAGATCGAAGGCAGTGGCGCGCCCGGCGAGACTCGAACTCGCGACCCCCTGCTTAGAAGCTATGCAATACAAAACTCTAAGTGCCGCTTCTGGTGTCGCTTACGAGGAAGCGCGTCATTTATCTCGCCCTTGAACTGGACCGAAGTTGGACTGAAAACTTTGGGGTGAACCCCTCAGCTGGCACCGCAGAAGGCGGAACTACCCGGCAGCTTTGAATGCGGCGCTCTTCGATGCAATCGAGGCAAGCATCTCGTTCCAGTCTTTCACAAATGACTCGGCGGCGTCTCGCTGGAGATCAGTGCCGAGCTTGTCATAGTCAATGCCCGCTTTAGCGAACTTCGCAAGCACCTCCTCGGCATCCCCTCCGTCAGCAGCCATGAGCTCACCCACTGAGCCGTGGTCCGCGAAAGCAAGCAATGTCTTGTCAGGAATCGTGTCGACGGTGAATGGTGCGGCGAGCGCCTTGATGTAGAGAACGTCTGAAGCGGCGGGGTCTTTTGTACCCGTGCTAGCCCAGAGTAGTCGCTGTGGCCGTGCACCAGCATTCGCTAGTCGCAGCCACCGCGCCGAGTCGAGCAGCTGGCGATAGGCTTTGTAGGTTCGCTTGGCGACCGCGATCCCAAGCTTGTCTCGCAATTCTCCAGGAACTTTCTCCATCGTCGCCTTGTCCCAACGGCTGATGAAAACAGAAGCCAAGGAGCAAACGTCAGGATTTAATCCCGCTTGGATGCGTCGTTCGATGCCGCGCAAGTAGGCTTCCGCCGCTGCCAAATATTGCTCGCGCGAAAAGAGCAGGGTCACATTCACTGGCACACCGGAAAAGATCGATTCTTCGATCGCTGGAATGCCTTTGGGAGTGCCAGGAATCTTGACGAAGAGGTTGGGCCGCTCGGCCCGAGCGTGAAGCCGCCCGACTTCGGCGATTGTACCTGGTGTGTCGTAAGCGAGCGTGGGCGAAACTTCAATGGACACCCAACCGTCGATGCCATTCGTCCTGTCGTAGATCGGACGGAACAGGTCGGCGGCCTGCCTGAGGTCCTCGATTGCAAGCTCGAAGAAGAGAGCCTCACTTGACTTACCCTGTTTCATCTTCTCGTGGATGGCGTCATCGTAAAAGTTCGAGTTCTTAATCGCATGGTCGAAGATCGACGGGTTTGAGGTGAGCCCGCTAATCGAGAGTTCGTCGATGTAGTGTCGGAGCGTCCCACTCGTTAGGAGCCCACGCGTAATGTTGTCGAGCCAGAGACTCTGGCCGAGATCATGGAGCTGTTGTGTCGGCTTCATACTTTTCTCCGTCTTGCAGAGGTGACATTTATTTCGAACCTTTTCAGCA
>Ga0193729_1001591_pt1 | contig 11556 bp, 11 predicted proteins | sample U1c2metaG_FD_143036 | JGI IMG/M metagenome (GOLD analysis project Ga0193729, IMG submission 143036) | Soil microbial communities from a riparian zone of the East river system, Colorado, United States - U1c2 | ecosystem: Environmental > Terrestrial > Soil > Riparian zone | place: USA: East River... | reverse complement strand
AATCAAGAGTTAGACGCTGAAGCGCGCGTACTGCTCCTTTGAAAACGCGCGGTTCCATCCGTCGGTGAAGTTAAAAAGGGTCATGTTCAGAACGAGCATCGGATCATGACGTCGTCGGGAGCGCCGAGGAACCCTCGGCAACTTGGGTCTTGAACTGGTTTGTAGTTGTTTGAGTTTCATTTGTGTTAATTTCTTGTTCCAAACGCTAGACAACCTTGCGTCGCGCTACCACGAAGCGGTCGAAGGATTTTTCGGTGCTTCGCAGGGGGGAGCAGGTAACACCTCTTTCGGGGGAGGAAACAAAAGTGGCGCAACAGCGCAGGCTTGTTAGACTTCTGTCATGCGCAGGCGCGCACAACCTTCGCCCGGGAAATCGATTTGCAGGTACGGTTAACTAGCTTGTTATGAATTCAGAAATCACCGCTGCGGACCCCGCCGAGTCCACCACCACGCTTTCGCCCTCTGGCGGACTCACTGCGCGGGCCAAACCTTGTCCGCGACCCAACGATGACGAAAGCGCAGCAAAATACCTGTTTAAGCTATCCCATGATGTGATCCTTTCGTTGGATCGCTTTGGGAACATCCTCTGCATCAATCAGCGCGGCGTGCAGCTGAGCGGCTATTCAGAAACGGAATTGCGCGGAGCAAATGTTTTTGAACTCTTGCTCTTTCCCGAGGACCGGCAGATTGCCCGCGCAATGCTTGCGGACGTGCTGACGGGCAAAGCGCGGGAGTACGAAGTCCGCTGGAAAACGAAAGATGGCGCTGTTATCTATTTTGATGGCGCCACCGTTCCACGTCTCTCAGACGCGGGAGAATTTTTGTCTACTCTCTGCACACTGCGGGACGTGACCGAGCGCAAATGCGCAGAAGAACGACTGCGCAAGAGCGAAGAGAAATATCGGGACCTGATCGAGATTTCGCCCGATGCAATCTATGTCGTTGACGCCGATGGCGTCTGCGTTTTGGGAAACCGCGCGGGCGCTGAGCTGGCCGGAATTCCGGAGAACAAGCTGGTTGGCACGCCCGTCACCGACACCTATTTGCCGGAAGAACGCTACGTGTTTCGAGAACGGCTCGAGCAACTGAAAACCGGAGGCACCCTGCGCTTTGAAAGGAATTTCGTCCGCAAGAACGGCGACACCATCCCCGTGGAAGTTTCCGTGACCGCGATACGCGGCGGATATTTCCAAGCAATCCTGCGCGACATTAGTGAGCGCAAGAGAAGCGAAGCTTTGCTGGCTGGAGAGAAACGGCTTCTCGAGATGATCGCGACTGGTGTCGGGCTGAAGGAAATCCTAAACACGTTGTGTCTGATTATTGAGGAGCAACGGGCCGGCACGCTCGCTTCCGTCTTGTTACTGAATGCCGACGGTGTCCATCTGGATTGCATTGCAGGACCTAGTCTTCCCAAGGAATGGGCGCAGCAAATGGAGAATCTGCCGATTGGACCGTGTGCCGGCTCCTGCGGTACTGCGGCATATCGGGGATCACCAGTTATCGTTTCTGACATTGCGACTGACCAGCTATGGGATGTGCCGGAACATCGCAGTTCAGCTCTGAAGCACGGACTGCGAGCCTCCTGGTCGAATCCGGTACTCTCTTCCGCCGGAAAAGTCTTTGGAACCTTCTGTATGTACTATCGCGAAACGCGGAGTCCGAACTCGCGCGATCTCGAACTAATCGACTTGGCGACGGACCTTGTACGGATAGCGATTGAACGCGATCGCGCGGAGGGAGCGTTGCGGGCTTCCGAGCAAGTCGCCCGCGGCCAGGTAGAGGCACTGACCTACAGCCTGGATGTTCTCGCGACTGCGCCGGCACCGAACAAGTTCCTTGGACAAATGTTGAGCACAATTGGCCGCCTTCTTGGCGCGCAAAGTGTGATCCTTTGGTTGTTGGATGAATCAAATGATGCGCTCGTTTTGCGTGCATGGGCCGAGGGAACAAATTTTGCAAAGGGGGATCCGGAACATCCGTTCATCAAAAATCCTTCATCTTGGAAGGAAGACCCCGGACTTCGTGAGTTGTTTTTTTCCGGAGCGCCAGTTGCTTGCGAGGATGTGGAACGTGATCCGTTTACCTCCAACGATCTTCGTGAGTATTTAAAAGCTGGAGGAACGAAGAAATTTCTGAGGATTCCAACCCTGGTCGGCGGACGCGTGAAAGGCTTCATCGGTATTCGTCACGGCGACCGGCCGCCTTATCGACCGGAGGAGATCGAATTGGCGCAAGCGCTCGCACACCAGGCAATGCTGGCGATTCAACTCAATGAATTTGCCGAGCAAAGCCGGCAATCAGCTGTTCTCGAAGAACGAAACCGAATGGCGCGCGACATCCACGATACGCTTGCGCAAGGGTTCACCGGCGTGATTGTGCAGTTGGAAGCGGCCGACGATGCGATTGCATGTTGCCGTCGTAAGGAAGCAAATGAGCATTTGCAGCGCGCCAGCGAATTGGCGCGGCGCAGCCTGACCGAAGCGCGCCGCTCAGTCCGCGCGCTGCGACCCCAGGCCTTGCAACAAGAAAACTTTTGGGAGGCTTTGAGAGGAATCATCAAGACCACGACTGCGGGGACGACAGTTCACACAACGTTCACCGTCACAGGTGAACTGCGCGATCTCCCACATCATTGGCAGGAAAACTTGCTACACATTGGTCAGGAAGCGTTGACCAATGCGCTCAAGTATGCGCATTCGCGCAATTTTGAAACACTCTTGAGCTTTAATACAAATGAACTTCGCCTGGAGTTTCACGACGATGGTGATGGATTCGAACTTGAAGAAGAACATGATGGCTTCGGTTTGGCTGGAATGCGGGAGCGGTCCGAGCAAATGGGCGGTACACTGAATATCATCAGCACCCGCGGTAAGGGCACAAAGATCGCCGTGACCCTGCCCTACAATCACGAGTCGAGGCCAAGAAGAAACGACGGCTTCCAAGCCGTCGAAACCGTTCGCGCATGAGAATCAAAAAGGAACCCGTTCGTAAAAGCGGTAGGGACGCTGCGCCTTCCCGAAAGCTTTCGGCCGGCAAAGCGCGACGACCTCACCAGGTCGCGCCGAAAAAATCACGCATCAGCGTTCTCATCGCCGACGACCACACCGTGGTGCGCGAAGGCTTGGTCTCGTTGATTCGACGCAAACCGGACATGACCGTGCTCGGCGAAGCCGCCAATGGTCGCGAAGCAGTCGATTTGTGGAAGCGACATCGTCCGGATGTGACACTGCTCGATTTACGAATGCCGGAGCTCGACGGCGTCAGCGCAATCAAAGAGATTCGGGAGCACGATGAAAATGCGCGCATCATCGTGCTTACAACCTTCGACGGCGACGAAGATATCTATCGTGCGATTCAAGCCGGCGCGAAAGGTTATCTTCTCAAGGACGTACCGCGCGAAGCGTTGATGGACAGTATCCGCCGGGTGCACGCCGGTGAAACTTGCGTTCCTGTTCACCTCGCAGCCAAGCTGGCCGAACGCGTGAGCGGCGAAACATTGAGCTCGCGCGAGATCGACGTGCTCAAGTTGATGGCGCAGGGGAAAAGCAACAAGGAAATCGGCGCCGCGCTATTCATCAGCGAAGGCACTGTGAAATCGCACGTAAAAGCGATCTTCGCCAAGATGAATGTCATCAGCCGAACCGAAGCCGTGGCAAGCGCTACCCGGCGCGGCCTTATCCAGCTGTAGAGGCGGCTGTGTCAGCCGCAGCCCTAGTGGCAGCCGTACCGGCTGCGATTGCCCGCCTTGTACCTCGAACCAGGGAATAGTCGCTATCTAATTTTTGCCAGGACAAAATCCCGCGGACGCGACTTCGGCGCAAAACGGAAGACAAACGGCCACCTCTACAGACATGACCATCGCAGCCGATCAAGGAATCTACACAGCCTGCGGCGTCGCTGACAACCGCTTGCTACAACCGTTACGGGTTGCTTAGAACATGCAATCAGCAACAGTCGGACGACCGTCGAAATGACGAACTTGGTGCACACGATGTTTTTCGAAGCGCCCTTCGTACCTATCTAGCGTCAGCGGCCGTAGCTTTTTTCGAAGCCGATTTGCCATTCGAGGGGAGGGTCACTGTAATCTTTGTCCCCTTCTTTCGCGAACTCGCGATGGTCAGTTTGCCTCCCATTTGCTCAGCCCGCTCGCGCATTCCCATAAGACCCAGGCCGTCATGTCGATCACGCAGCTTAAAACCGTCGCCATCGTCAGAGAATTCCAATCGTACTTCCTTTGCATTGCACACCAGGTGCGTCTCAAAATTCCGAGCATGAGCATACTTGAGAGTGTTGGTCAAAGCCTCCTGACCGATGTGCATCAGATTTTCCTGCCACCGAGGAGGAAAATCCGGAGGCACGCCTCGTGCAACGAAAGATGTACGGAGCGCTGTTCCTGCGGTTGTGTTCTTAATAATGCCCTTTAGTGCATCCCAAAAGTTAAACCGCTGCAAGGCTTCCGGCCGTAACGCATGCACCGAGCGGCGCGCTTCGGTCAGGCTCCGCCGGGCCAGCTGGCCAGCCCGGTGCAAATGGCCGACCGCTTCGTCGGGCACACCATCGGCCATCACGTCTTCGGCTGCCTCTAATTGCATAATCACGCCGGTGAACCCTTGGGCCAGTGTGTCGTGAATGTCGCGCGCGAGGCGGTTTCGTTCCGCCAGAACTGCGGCTTCGCGGCCCTGCTCGGCAAACTCATTGAGTTGAATTGCGAACATCGCCTGGTGTGCCAGTGCTTGCGCTAATTCGATCTCTTCCGGCCGATACGGCAGTCGCTGTCCATGACGAACGCCAACAAACCCTTTTACCCGCCCGGCGACCAGCGCTGGAATTGTTAGGTACTTCCTAGTCCCGTTTCCTCTGAAATACTTGCGAACGCTGTTGGAAACACGTGGATCGTTTTCTATGTCCTCGCAGACGACCGGGGCCCCGGTAAAAACCGCTTCCTGAACAATCTGGTCCCCTTTCCATGCGAGCGGATTCTTAATAAACGGATGTTCCGGGTCCGCCGCTGCGAAATTTGCGCCCTGAGCTGCAGCCCGCAGAACCAGAGAATCAGCTGCCCCGTCCAATAGCCACAGAACCACACTCTGCGCGTTCAAAAGACGACCGATTGTACTCAGCATTTGTCCAATGAACTTTTCCGGCTGCGGCGCAGTCGCAAGAACGTCCAAACTCTGCGCTAATGCTTCGACTTGGCCGCGCGCGAGCTGCTCGGAAGCGCGCAGGGCTTCTTCCGCTCTTTTGCGTTCGCTAATATCTCTTACAACCGCCTGGCTATAACCGTCGCCCAATGTTGATACGGAAACCTCCACCGGGACCACCTCGCCGTTTCTACGCAAGAACTTTCTCTCGAAACGCAAGGCACCGTCTGCTTTCAATTGGTCGCGCCGCAGAGCAATGAGATGTCGATCTTCCGGAAGGTAGGTGTCTGCAAGTGAAGAACCGATCAATTCTTCCAACGGACTAGCCGCTAGCTGCGCGCCTGCGGCATTGGACAAAATACACCTGGTATCTTGGTCGATCACGTAGATCGCGTCGGGTGAAGTATTGACCAAATCGCGATATTTCGCCTCGCTCGTGCGCAGCGCTTCCTGAGCTCGATCGCGTTCAATGGCAACGCGAGCCAGGTGCGTGGCCATTTCGATGATTCCTAGATCGCGCGCGTCCGGGCTTCGCGGTTCGCGATAGTACATGCAGAAAGTGCCCAGCACCTTTCCTTCTGAAGAAAGGATTGGATTTGACCAGGAAGCCCGGAGATCGTGCCGTAACGCTGAAGCACGATGCTCAGGGACTTCCCAAAGTGGATCGATCGCTATATCCGGGACAATGACGGCCGATCCCCGATAGGCCGCTGTACCGCAAGATCCGGCGCACGGTCCGATTGGCAGCTTTTCCATTTGTTGTATCCATTCTCTGGGAAGACTTGGTCCGGCGACAGAGTCGAGGTAAACACCATTGAAATTAACTAACAAAACTGAAGCGAGCGTGCCCTTACGGTACTCCTCTACGCTCAGGCATAAGACATTCAGGATCTCCTTGAGCTCGGCGCCTGTGGCGATCATCTCAAGAAGCCGTTTCTCTCCTGCCAGAAACGATTCGGCGCGTTTCCGCTGGTCGATGTCAACATTGGTCCCGTACCAGCGGACGATGTTGCCTGATTCGTCTCGCAGCGGCACCCCCTTCGTCAGAAACCAGCGATACACGTCATCGACGCCACGTATCCGTGCTTCGCTTTCAAACGGTCCTCCAGTCTCGGTTGCGGCGCGCCATTTTGCCATATGCGCAGCCCTGTCGTCGGGATGGAATGCATCCATCCATCCATACTCAAATTCAGTGCCTGGCTTCATACCCGTATATTCCAGCCAACCCTTGCTGCAGTAATCATTGGCGCCATCCGGCAATGAGGACCACGACATCGCCGGAATGGTATCGATCACGAGGCGGAGTTGTTTTTCGGTCCGTCTCCGATCGGTGATGTTGTAGGCAACTCCGGTGACGCTGACAACCTCTCCCCTCTTGTTGAGGAGTGGGATTAGATGAATTTCGAAGAACTGCTTCTTTGCTTCGGTGACAAAGGTAACCGACTCTCCCGCCAGGGCACGCCGAGCGTTGCCATGAAGTTCGGGGGAGTCGTGATAGAGATCAAAGATTGATCGACCGACGAGTTCTCCAGGTTTGACTCCAAACGTGTCGAGGCCCTTGCCTTCAGAGAGAGTAATCACACCAGAACGATCCAAAGCAAATAGAATAACTGGAGTGTTGCCGATGACACTACGCAAACGCTCCTCCGTCTTTGTTAGTTGCTCTTCTGCGAGCTTGCGCTTGGTAACGTCGACCATCACACCGCGCAATTTGGTCGGACGATCGGCCTCTACCATCACAGTGACGAGATCTCTTAACCAGACTGTTCTGCCGTCGGCTGCGATCATTCGATATTCAAAATCGTGATCCTGTTTTTGGGCAGTCGCGTTTAAGCAAAATTCAACAGCCCAGTTGCGGTCATCAGGGTGAACGTGATCTCTCCAGAAGGTCGGCTCACGCAACCACTGCTCAATCGGGTAACCGAGGATGCGCTGAGCTTGCTCGCTAACGAACGAGAACGTGAATGTTCTAGCGTCAGCCTCCCAGACAATGCCACCAACAGTGTTAACAAGGTTACGGAATTGGTCGTTGCTACGCGTCAGCTCCGCCGTTCGTTCTTTAACCTTGCCTTCCAGTCCAACACGGGCTCGCTCCAAAGCATGCTCTGCACGTCTTCGCGCGGCGCTCCATGAGCTGATTAGCAATGCCGAAAAAAGAAACACAGCAAGATGGACGACATCGTGAAAACTAAAGGAGAAGGCGAATCTCGGCTCGAGGATGAAGTAATTGATGGACAAGGTGGCCAGTGCTACCGCCAGCAGTCCGGGACCGGTGCCGCCAAACCACGTACTCAAAATGACTGCCGGGAAAAAGAGCGGCGTACGGAATGTGTAGCCCTGAAACAAAAGGGTCACGGACAAGGAAATAGCGACCGATATTATGGACAGTCCGTATCTTAGAACGGCAGATGTTGCCGACGGTACGTTGTGATCCGTCTTCGGCATTCTCTTGGCTTCGATTCGAAACAACATAATACGCCTTTGCACTTCATGCGGAAGCCCATGTCAGACGATCAACCCTGTAACCGCGTACCCGATGAAACAGTAATATTCTCCAATCCCCGCGCCACTTTTGTTTCCTCCCTCCAAAGAGGGACTGAAAAATCCTGCGTGTTCTCTTTGGTCTACCGCGGGCAGATGGATGATCCTGTGACCGGAGCGAGAACTATGAAGCAACAAAATTTGACGCGAAAATCGCGCGGTATCTTCCGGCATAGGCACACGGAGCGAATCACTCGACGCGATTCGTGAGGAGCGCGAACGGGAGTGCATGTCAGGGAACCTAAGATGAATACCGCCCAAGGATCGATTCTGGTAAAAGCACCGATTGGCAGTGTCTACCGTCGATGGCTGCGATTTGAGGATTCCCCGCAATTCATGACTGCCGTCAAGGAAGTAGAGAAGCTGGATGCAAACCATTTTTTCATGGCCGTGACCTGCAACGGCAAGCGAATGGAAGGCGTGCTTGAAATCATGCTGCGAGTTCCGGAGCGCAGACTGGCCTGGCGATTGGTGGCCGGGAAATCACATTGCGACCATGTCGCAACTGGTGTCACGTCTTTCACTTCGCAATCCGATCGAACCACGCGCGTGAACGTAAAGATAAGCTCCCCAACAGTGGGCGGCGACCTCTCAGGTCGAGTTCATCAATTTCAAACGGCTGGTCGAGGACCGGGCACGACGAAAAGAGAGCGACTCCGCTAGAAGCATAACGAAAGCCGGTAGAATTGAACTTATCTCTCGGCTGAGCGATGGCCAAGTCAGAATGAACGACAAGATCGTTGGCCAACAAAAATAAACCAAATGAGATGCTTATGACCGATAATCGAATAGAATTGGAAGAACCCGTGGTACGGCGGGCGCGGCAAAACAACCGTAACAAAAAAAGTGTATTTGATCGCACCAACAGAACATCAACGAGTACAAACGAAACTATGAAAAAATCTAATTCGAGAAAGACGATAGAACTTCTACACAGACGTGACGCCCCATTGGAGACACGAACTGATCTCACGCCTTCGGCGACGAAAGACATCGCCGCGGCGATGAACGTCATTCTGGCTGATGTCTTCGCCATCTACGTGAAAACGAAAAATTTCCACTGGCACATGAGTGGTCCGCACTTCCGTGATTACCATCTGCTACTGGACGAACAGGGTGAGCAGCTTTTCGCGATGACCGATCCGATCGCGGAACGAGTCCGAAAGATTGGTGGACTTACGCTGAGATCGATTGGTCAGATTTCCCGTACCCAGCGTGTGCTCGATAACGATGCAGATTATGTCGAGCCCTTGGACATGCTGGCTGAGTTAGCAGACGACAACCGGACGATGGCCGCACGACTTCGCGAGGCGCACAACGTGTGCGACGAGCATCGTGATGTTGCTACCGCTAGCCTGATCGAAGTTTGGATCGATGAAACTGAGCGACGCGCGTGGTTCCTATTCGAAGCAACGCGCCGCGTGAATTGAAGAATTGGATGTCAGGCTGCTAGCCTGACTCGGCAGGCGGGATGCTAGCCCGTCCAGCGCCGACCCGCCAGGCTGGTAGCCTGGCGGCCGAGTCAGCCAGGCTGGCCGACATCCACAAAGATTACAATTATGAACTATCGACTACTTGGAAAATCGGGGCTGCGTGTTTCGGAATTCTGCCTGGGCACGATGACCTTTGGGGATGACTGGGGCTGGGGCTCGTCCAAAGACGACGCGAAAAAAATCTATGACGCTTTTCGGGAAGTGGGCGGTAACTTCATTGATACCGCCAACATCTACACGAAGGGCACCAGTGAGTCCTTTCTCGGCGAGTTTCTCAAAGGACATCGCGACAGCGTGGTTCTCGCGACAAAATATACGAATGCCGCTCCAGGCACGGACCCAAACGCAGCGGGCAATCACCGCAAGAACATGGTGCAAGCGGTCGAGGCAAGTCTCAAGCGGCTTCAGACCGACTACGTCGACCTGTACTGGGTCCACATCTGGGACCAGATCACTCCTGTTGAAGAAGTGATGCGCGCCTTGGACGATCTCGTTCGCCAGGGAAAAGTGCTTTATGTCGGAATCTCGGATGCGCCTGCCTGGTGGATCGCCCAGGCGAATACATTGGCCACGCTTCGCGGTTGGTCGCCATTTGTTGGGCTGCAAATTGAATACAGCCTGATCGAGCGAACAGTTGAGCGGGAACTGATCCCGATGGCTAAAGCGCTGGATCTTGGAGTAACCGCATGGTCGCCGCTTTCCAGTGGTGTGCTTACGGGAAAATATCATGGTCACGGCTCTTCCGAAGGCGGGCGGATGAGCTCCGATATGATGAAGGAGTTCATGCCCGAGGAGCAAAGGGCCAGGCGCATTGTTGCAGCTGTCAAAGCCGTGGCCGATGAGGCTGGTCACAGCATGGCACAAGTGGCCCTGGCATGGCTGCGTTATCGGCCAGTGCCGGTGATTCCGATTATCGGTGCGCGCAAGCTGTCACAACTCAAAGACAACCTTGCCAGTGCCGATGTTTCGCTGTCTGCCAATCAATTAAAGACTCTGGACGAAGCCAGTAAGATTGAGCTTGGATTCCCACACGAATTTTACACGCGAGATATGGTTCGTGGCCTTGTTTACGGTGGGATGCGCGACAGGATTGTGGTCTAAAATATTCAGTGCATCCGATGATTCAAAATACGTCGACGCACGCAGCCGACACTAGATAGTGAGATTGTGGCCCTCATCGAAACAAGCCGACTTAACGCAAAGGAGCCTCGCGAAGGCTGGAGCGGGCGTTTTTTCCATTCACAAAACACGACGTTCGCCTACTACACGGTTAAGGCGGGGGCCTGGATTCATGAGCATTCCCATCCAAACGACGAGGTGTGGAATATTATCGACGGTCAGCTTGAGCTCACGATAGCCGGAGAGACCCAGATGGCCGGTCCCGGATGTGCGGCGGTTATTCCTCCAAACACTGCTCACTCAGTCAAGGCGCTGACCGACGTGCGAGCCATCGTCGTCGATTATCCACGCCGTAATTCGATAGGCGGCATCGCGCTATGATCACGAAAGCTTGAATGCAGATACGGCATTCTTCTCTTCCAACGTTCCAGTGAATGATGGCAGGATCCCCGATAAGAAAATATCATGACGATCAAACTACCTCGAATCATCAACGATTATGTCGATGCTAGTAATGCGCACGATGTGAAATCCGTTGTTGCCTGCTTTGCAGACAATGCCCTTGTGCATGACGAAGGAAAGGATTTTGCGGGAAAAAGATGATCGAGGATTGGATTACGAAGACAATCGACAAACATAAATCCAGTTCAAGCCCATGAGCATCAAAGACGACAATGCAGGAGTCGTCGTTACTGTAGAGGTATCGGGAACGTTCGACGGAAGTCCAATCACGCTCGATTACCACTTCACGATTGAGGGCGATAAAATTCTATCTCTCACAATTGATTAGTGCCCGAACATGACATGCGCATTAATGCTTAGGCGCGACCCCCGTGTTCCTGCCGCGAAAACGCAGCGAACACACGCTTAAGCACGGGTAAGCCAAGGAATCGATCTTTCCACAAAGCCCTTAAAAATCCCGCGCCCGAAGCCTTCCCTTTTCGAACTCGAAGGAGGGGGTGAGGATCAACTCTTAAGTGGCACCGCAAAATCCCGCGGATGCACCATCGCGGCAGAACGAAGGAGTAACGATGTTTAGGGTATGAAAAAGTTAAGATTACTTAGTCTAGTCGGCATCACATCGATCGCCCTAGCTCACGCAGGATTGGCGGCTGGCCACGGCGGGGGCGGAGGCGGCCACGGTGGTGGTGGCGGTTTCCACGGCGGTGGTGGCTTCCACGGGGGAGGTTTCGGCGGTGGTGGTTTCCATGGGGGACGTTTCGGCGGTGGCGGTTTCCGCGGCGGTGGCTTTCGTGGCGGCC
>Ga0193729_1001589_pt1 | contig 11563 bp, 12 predicted proteins | sample U1c2metaG_FD_143036 | JGI IMG/M metagenome (GOLD analysis project Ga0193729, IMG submission 143036) | Soil microbial communities from a riparian zone of the East river system, Colorado, United States - U1c2 | ecosystem: Environmental > Terrestrial > Soil > Riparian zone | place: USA: East River... | reverse complement strand
CTGTGGAACGGTACTAGAACTGCCCCGGCTGGCGTCGGTTGATTGTGTGGGACCATCCAGGCCCTGGCATACTCAGGAGAATGCATCATGAGTTGGCGGGTAGTGGTCTGTACGGTCGCCTCTTTCCTCGTCATCACGTTACCGACGCTGGCGCCGCCAAGCACAACCCCCTCGATGCGCACACCCTCAGACCAAAGCTCCTCGCCAATCAATGTAGCCGAGCAGGAGTTGATCAGGAAGCTGCAGGAGGCGGGTTACACAGCGGTGGCTCGATGCACGAAACCGTCGGGTCATCATGCTCGTGACGACATGAGAGAGCAAGCTATCCCCGGAAATGAAATGACGTTGCAGTGATGCAGTTGTTCTCCCGATCCGGTGTGGACGGTCGAGCCCGGCGCAAAACCGGGCGCGAGCAGGTTCTTCACGGACTGATTGGGTATTGCGGTGAAAGTGCGCTAATCCAATCCGACCGAAGACCGCTCGCGTAGCGTCAGTTAAGTGCACTGTCACCGTAACGCGGTTTAATCGCAGGAGGCCCACCTGCTGCCATAGCCGTCGTCGACGACGCATCGCGCCCGCGCACGGTAGGGCACGGGCAAAGGCGGCCTCGGCGCATATTCCGGCGCATAGTCGCGTTCCTGCGCGTAGTAACGCTCCGGAGCGTAGTAACGCTCGGGATAGGCGGGCGCGCGTTCGACATAGACGGGCTGCGCGGCGTAGGCCGCTCCGTACTCGCCATAGACCGATGCCGGTGCACGATATGCAGGGCCCGGCGTCCCATAAGAGGGCTGCCGATATCCGTAACCGGGTTCCGCGTAAGGCGGTTGTCGATAGGTCGGTCCCGGACGCACATAGACGTTCGCGGAAGGCGCGTAGATTCCGCCCGGCGCCACGTAGACGGATGACAGGTCGCTGGCCGCGGCGGCCGCGGAGTACAGGACAACAAAAGCCAGCGTGAGCGATGATCGGTACATGTGTGAATCCTCCAACAATGCAGCCCCGCCAGCTAGCATGATTAATTTTCGCTAAACAATTCGCAGGGCGCAATGATATTCTGCACGAAGAAGTGTGCCATTTCTGGACTGCATTAACCATACATCTGCATCGCAAGTCGTGGACCAGGCGTAGCGCACTCAAATGCACAGTCCCGCAATTGTCGTAATTGTAATTTCCGCGGGTAGCCCGTCGCCCGTAGGATGGGTTGAGCGCTTGCGAAACCCATCGCCTTGGCACCGAGTTGACGGTGAAGAGGAAGCTGTCCCCAGCAAGGACGTTGCGGCGATCGTCGACCAGATCGCCATTCTATTTTCTTGGAATTACGGTGACAAGGGCTGTTGATTGTCACGATGAGCCTGCGAAGAATAAAGATCTCGCGACCGGGCTTCTTCATCCTCAGCAATCCCAATTCCCTCTCGCCAAAGAAGAAACGCGAGCACGACAATGCTTGGCGTCAACGCCAGCATGATACCAAAAACGACCGCTTGAATTGTAGTCACCGAGCCCCCGCCCACTTGATTCTGCGAATCTACTGCTCGCACGCTCAGCGTGCATCGTGGGTTTTCCTCATGTCAATCGGAATGCGCGGCCCCCGGGGTTAGTACGGTCCCAGAGCAACACCGCCGTCTCTGTCTGGAACGCGGGGTTGATTTTCCTTATCTCGCACTGACCAATCGCCATCGTTGAACGCTTGCGCTGGGATTACCTTGATTGAGCGGGGCGACCATCGAACTGCGCCATGGGAAATCCGAACGTCAGCCCTGCGCGCACTTCGTTGACCGGATGGCCGTTGGTGAGAGCATGACGCAGCCCGACGTCGAAGCTCAGATTATCACGGACGCGCCAAATGAGACCGACCAAACCGGATATCGTCTCGGATTGGCCAAATTCCCTTTCGTAAAAAAACTCCGCGACAGGCCGGATCGACCATTTTGACGGTCCCTCGATAATGCCACCGAGAAATACATCAGCATGATGGTCGCGGGTAAGTGCGGTCGCTGTGTTCAAGTGGATCGTGCCCCAGTCCCAGCGCTGCGAGACGATTCCAGCCAAACTTGCACCGATGCCTGACCTGCCGGTGCTGTCGGGGAGGAGCATGCCGAATTCCGTCGCAACACTCGGCCCGATCTGATCCTGCAGACTGCCGGGCTGTATGACATGTTTGAGGAATGCTCCCGCTGACGTCAGACTAGTGGAACCTGACGGTGAGAGCGGGGTCTGACCCTGGCCTTCGAGCACGGCTTCCCATCCCTCGCTCAATCCGTAATTAATGACTGTCGCCGGGGCAACCAGAGTGGTATTTCCACCTTCACGCAGACGGCCGGCTGGTTGCAGTTCAATTTCCAACTCTCCTGGCGCCGCTACCGCTGCATCGGTTCCGTCGAATGGGCGATAAGCCCAGGCAGGTCCGGACGATGCGGACAGGCACAAGGCGATGATTGGCCCCAACCCCGGCCATTTCGGAAATTTCAGTTTCGAACTCTGCCAGATCGCAAGCATGCGTTGATCCTTAATGCCTCAGCTGCTGACTCAAGGCATCGGTCGGAAGGCCCAGATCGCTGCGGGCTCTCCGGAACTGGCTCGGACCGCGACAAGCAGACGATCCATCTCGGGTACAAAGAGCGAAGTGCGCGCACCCGAAACCGTGGGGATACGCGCTATCCGTCGATACGTCGCTTCTTTCGCCTCCAAGACGTCAAGGAACCCCGCCCCGCAACTGACGTAGACGCGCGCGCGCTTGGCATCAATGAACAGGTCGTCGGAATCGCCGCAGATTTCGATGGTCGCGACCGGCTTGCCGTCCGTCATGGAAAAGACGCCAAGCTCCGCGGGAGCCCGAAAGACCACGAGGATCTGGCGACGAACATGGTCCAGGGCCATCGGAAAATTGGCGCGCCGATCGGCCATCGGCCATTTTGCGATTTGCTTTTGCGAAACGCGATCCACGACGGCGATGCCGTGAGCATCGGGCACATTGACAAAGATTTGGCTTGTATCGGGGTCGATCTGGAAACTTTCGGGATGCGCCTTTAGCGAAATGTCCCCTACTTTGCTGCGGGTTGAAGGATCAATCACCGCCAACCCGCCGCTGCCATATCCAACGAAGACCCGTTTAGCCGCGGCATCAACGCGAATATTGTCCGCGTCGCTGCCAAGCTCAATTTGTCCCGTCGTCTTATAATCGCTCCCTTCAAACAATCGCACTGAGCCGTCTCCGGCGTTGGCGACATAAAGCATATCGGTCAAGGGCTCGTAACCGACGCCTTGAGGCTCCTTCAGTCCCGGGATCCTGCTGATCAATTTTCGTTTCGGGAGATCGACAATTCCAACGGAATCATTGCCCAATTCGGCAACGAACAGACGTTGCCGCTTCAAATCAACCGCCATGTGGTCGATCCGACCACGCACGTCGCCCAGCGAGATTTTGGTTTCGAGTTGAAGCGGACCAGTATCCGTTGACTGTGCAGACGCTGAGCCTGCGGTGTTAGCGAGCGTCACGACGCCGGCCAAAACCGCAACGATCGTCCGGAGTGGCTTCATGCGCAAATCTCCTCGACAAGTCGAGTGCTGCGCAGTGCTTTAACCGAGGTCTCAAGGGGAGACCGCATTTTCCCCTTCGGTTTTTTAGTCAGAGCCAATCGCAAAAGCAATAGTTGCTTGCGTGCTAGCTTGACAGATTGTTCTTTGGCCCTCGATTTAGGCCATTGTCGCGTAGTCCCTGCTTGATGACAAAATTATGCATCTCGGCGAAACGACGCGATGTCCCTTAGAAGCGGAAGTGGGCGGCTTTACTCAATCATCCCAACTGCTGCTTTTGCGATGAGCGCGGACATCAATACCACCCAAAGATGCTATTGCATTTGTCGCTGCGCTGAATTAAAACGCTCATAGGGGAAGTACGGTCTCCCCTTGAGGCTTCGGTCCAAGAACTGTGCAACGCTCGACTTGTCGAGGTAATGTGCACATGGACGAAAGCAAGCCTTCAATTCCCCCCAGCAAATTTTGTTCTGCTTCCGAGTGGACCTCTGCTGACATTGATCCACCGCCCCCGCAGTTAGCGAAGCCGGACGAACTCGCCGCCGTTGAGCGGCAAAGTCGTTGCGGACAAATCGAACCTTGCGGAAACGATTTCTCCGATCGACCTTCGGTCGCCGTCTATTACCGGAACGAGGAGGAAGTCAGCGAAGGATTTCTCATTGCGTTACGCGCAATGGGAGTCGCGATAGTTGAACAGCCCCCCGAGCGGGCAAAGCCGTGAAGCCGCGCGTTTTTCAATACTTGCCGCTCTGCGTGTTCTTGTTGGCTGCTTGCGGCCCAACGGCATCGCGCGGCCCAGCCGATGCCATCACGTTTGATACGGCAAAACGGCTTGACGATTTTGATTTTGCCGCTTTGGGCGACGGCAGGCCGGGCGAATGGTTGGTCATTGACAACGACGCCGGTCGAGGATTGGCGCAGATCGATACTGAGCCTGCTGAAAATCGCCTGCCGTTTGCCATTTACCGTCCCTTCTCTGAACGCGACGTCTACGTGTCGACTCGCTTCATGACCCTTACCGGCAAGATCGATCAGGCCGCCGGCGTATTCGTCCGATTTCGATCGGTTGATGATTACTACGCCGTCCGCGCCAACGCGCTCGAAAATAACGTGAACCTTTATCGCGTCATCGCCGGCAGGCGAGAGATGATCGGATGCATGGAGGTCAATGTGTCGGGCCATGCATGGCACACTCTCGGTATTGCGGCGAGAGATGACCGCCTCACGGTATTTTTCGACGGCAGGGAGCTTTTTGTCGCGACCGACAGGAGGTTTCCGGGTCCCCCCGGCAAAGTTGGCTTGTGGACCCAGGCCGACAGCATGACCTTGTTCGAAAGCCTCAACATCGGGTCCCTCGATTGAGGGCTCGCACGCACAGGAACTGAAGGACATCCTCTGCGCCCGCCCTCAACAGCGCGGCGCTATCTGTTGAAAAATTAAGACCGTCAAAGGAGAGTCAAGATGCGCTACCAATTAGCACCACTTTACTGTCGTCCCTGGACGTTGAATGGAATCTCTGCGCGTCTCATCGAGAGCCATTATGAAAATAACTATGGCGCAGCCCTAAACCGCTTGAACGCCATCTCGGGGGAAATTGAGCAGTTCGATTTCAGCACTGCTTCCGATCAATCGCTTGCCCGCCTGAAGCGCGACGAGATTGTGGCACTCAATTCAACACTTTTGCACGAATTGTATTTTGCAAGCCTCGGCGGCGACGGGCGCGTTCTGCCGGACGGCCTCGCGAGCGCCATCGCGAAGGACTTCGAGTCGGTCGATCGCTGGCGTCAGGAGTTTGTCGGGATTGCGAATGGACTGGCCGGCGGTTCGGGCTGGGTGTTGCTCACCTATGTTCCTCGCGACGGACGGCTCATCAACCAGATCGCGTCGGAGCATGACCAGAGCATCGCAGGCGGCGTCCCGATACTTGCCCTCGATATGTACGAGCACGCGTATCACCTGGAATTCGGCGCGAACGCCAGCGCCTACATTGCCGCATTCATGCGCAATATCGATTGGTCCGCTGTGCAGTTGCGATACGAGGATGCAATCAAGGTCGCGCCACCCCGCGCGCTCGAACAAAAACAGTTTGCAGACGTACCTTCGATTTCCGTCGAAGAAGTCAGGGAGATGCTGGAGTCGGGAACGCCGGTTCAGATCATCGATACGCGTCCGAAGCACTACACCACGAAAGCGCTGGATATCACGGAGGGAGCCGTCTGGCGCGATCCAGAACGCCTGGATGACTGGATTGGCACCCTTTCAAGGACCGAGCCTGTCGTCACATTCTGTGTCTACGGCTTCCACATCGGATGTGAGACGGCTTCAACGCTGCGCAAGGCCGGGTTCGACGCCCGGTACATGTCAGGCGGACATTTTGCCTGGAAAGCAATCAAGGGTCCGGTGAGGCTTTTTGAATGACCCGGTGCCTGTCAATTCCCGTCTCACTGTGACGTTCGCACACCGGAATTCTCGATCTCACAGGAGCCTGGTCAAATGCCCCATCCGCAACGCCGCAGAGCCATTATTGCAGCTACGCTTTTCCTCCTGGGAGTGAATGACATGTCAAACCACGCGATCAGTTTCGAGAGCAGCCGGATCGGTGTTGCGCCTGAAGGCTGGACGGCCACCCTCACCGGATCGGGCGATCCGAAATGGACGGTTGAAAGCGATGAGACGGCGCCTTCAAAATCGAAGGTGCTCAAGCAATCCGGCCGGGCAACCTACCCGCTGCTTCTGAAGAACGACACCAGCATCAAGAACGGCTTTGTCGAGATAAAGTTCAAGGCCATCGCGGGATCCGAGGACCGCGCCGCCGGCATTGTCTGGCGGGCGAAAGACGCGAACAATTACTATGTGACCCGGGCCAATGCGCTTGAGGACAATGTCGTTCTCTACAAGACCGTCAACGGTGTCCGAAGCCCGCTCGACATTGTCAGCCGGAAGGGGGGCTACGGAATTGACGTTCCGGTCCCTGCCGACACCTGGCACAGCCTGCGCATTGACTTCAAAGCCTCGCGCTTCCGCGTATACTTCAACGGCAAACAATTGTTTGAGGTCGAGGATTCCACGTTCACCGATGCCGGCAAGGTAGGGCTGTGGACCAAGGCCGACAGTGTCACGCTGTTTGATCAAATCACTTACGGAGAAACGAAATAGGCGAACCGACGAAGAGCCAGTACTTGAGGAACTCGATCAAGCTACCAAATTGACGACCATGGGGACCCCGCAGCCTCCCCACCAGATGGATGTCCATCCAAGTGCGCGTTACCTCTCTTTGGGGGGAGCGACCTATGAATGGATGGGTTTTCACGCTTTTTGTTTTTGCGGCTTTTGCCGGCGGTTTCGTCAGCGGCTTTTCGGGGTTCGCGATGGGCCTCGTCGTGTCAGGAGTATGGCTACACATCATTACGCCGATACAAACCGCAGCACTGATTGCGGGTTACGGTCTACTCACACAAGGTTACGGCATCCTGAAATTACGTCAGGCGCTGAACTGGCAAAAAATCTGGCCGCTCATGCTTGGCACGACGATAGGCATCCCGATCGGTGTGATCCTGCTGACCTACATCAATCCGGTCTATCTGCGCTTTGGCGTTGGCGTGTTGCTGGTGCTTTACACAATTTACGGGTTGGCCCGGCCGGCATTCATGCCGATGAAGATTGGGGTAGCAGCCGACATCGCCATTGGCGTCACCAACGGGCTTGTCGGCGGCCTGACCGGACTTGGTGGTGTCATCTCGACCATCTCTTGCCAGTTGCGAGGCTGGACCAAGGATGTGCAACGCGCGGTGTTCCAACCCGTGCTGTTCGCGGCCTTCGTCGTCATTTCCATTTCGATGGGCGTCACTGGCGCCGTCACGTCGGAAACCCTCAAACTATATGGCCTTGACCTGCCGTTCCTGCTCGCCGGCCTGTGGAGCGGTTTCAAGCTCTATGGAAAAATTGACGACAAGACATTCCGCAAGGCGGTGTTGATACTTCTTCTGCTCGCGGGCTTGTCGCTGATCGTGCCGGCATTAATCTTTCGCGGCTCCTGATACGGGTCTTGCGAGAATGCTCTCGCCGGATTAGCTTGATTGAATGGGGGACATGCAGGCTCCCCATTAGACGGTGTTCGTCCAAGCTCTGCGCAACACTCGATGTTCGAGGAGATTGCGCGTGGACGAAGCTAGGGCCGGTTTTCTTTTCTCCCATTCTCCGATTGTTTTCAGCGCAACAGATAGCGCACGCGGCGCCGTGAGGCCGTCATGCCGCTGAAAATAGTCGGAACCATCGCCATACCAGGTGCCGCGGGCAGCGAGTTCGATCACGCCGTCTTCGATACGAAGAGCCGGCGTGTCTTCATTGCGCACACCGCGCGCGATTGCGTCGAGGTGATCGACCACGACGCCGGCATGCACCTTACGACGCTGCCGGGTTTTCCGGGCGTGGCCGGCGCCGTCGCTGACGACGGACAGATCCTGGTCACCAACCGCGGCAGTGCCAGCATCGCGTTGCTCGATGCCAGCACCTTAAAAACCCATGCCGTGTTCAAGACCGGCGCGCGACCGAACGGCGCCGTGATCGTGGCGCGATCGAGCCTCGCGATCGCAGCCTGCATTGGCGACGACAAGGAAGCGCCGACGCTGCAGCTATTCGGATTGAGCGGCCACAAGCATGTGTCGATCGACCTGCCGGGACGGCCGCGCTGGTGTGTCACCGATGCAGCCGCAGAGCGGCTATTCCTTTGCATCCGCGAGCCCTCGATGGTGCTGGTGGCGCGCCTGCCCGACCTCGGCGTGGTGGCGCATTGGACAATCCCCTCATCGGGCGCCCACGGTCTCGACATTGATCATTCCAAAGGTCGGCTTTATGTCGCCTGCGATGACTCGACTTTGGTCGAGATAAGCAGCGCCTCTGGCGAAGTCACCAACGTCTGGCCGATCGCAGGCCCGCCCGATGTTACCTTCTTCAACCCGGCAACTGGTCTCGTTCACGTCGCCATCGGGGAGCCCGGGCTTGTCGAAACGATTGATCCGCGCACCGGCCATGGCACACGAACCGTGACCGGCGTGGGCGCTCACACCACGGCGCTGGTGGCGCCGGACCGGCTCTACGTGATTTCACCCGCGCATGGCGGAATTCTCGTCCTTTCGGACACCTGATAAACTGCACAGGAGACTCAGCATGAAATGGATCACCCGCGAAAAGGTCAAGGTCGACCGCGTCGCCTGCCCATGGGTCATCAAGAAGTTCGTCGACAAGGACGCCGAGTTCGTGTTTGTGCCTGCGGATAAGGTGATGACGGAGGCGACGCGGCTCGACGCCATTCCCTACGACGTCAAAGACGTCGAGCTTGGCCATCACGGCAAGGAATGCTCGTTCGAAGCCATCCTGAAAAAGTACCAGCTGACCGGCGATCCCGCACTGGTGTTGCTTGGGCGGATCGTCAACGGCGCCGACACCGATAACACGCTGTACCATCAGCCGGAGGGACCCGGCCTCGAAGCTGTCGCCGAAGGCTTCCGGCATCTTGGCTTCAAGGACGACCACGCACAAAACGCGGCGGAGTGGATCGTCTATGACGCACTCTATGCGTATTGCCGCGAGATGGTAAAGCGCGGCAAGCCGCACGGCGACTTCATGAGCCGATGACTGACCGTCACGCGCGAACGGATGAATCGACAGCATTCAGCAAAGAAACCAATTAGGAGAATATATCTGCTCGCAGAAGGTTGCATTTGCTTGTTCGCACGGCTCGGCCAGGAGCCCGATCGCGGCGGAATATTCAATCGCATCGCGATCGGGGGAAACCTACCGCTTCGGGCGACCACGTCCGGACCCGAAGCTTGATCGTGTCGTTCGCCTGCGACGCCGGACGGCGGCGCGCGCCTTCCTGCGCAGTGAGTATTCCCCCTGCGCTCTAAGTTTCCCGGCTATATTGCTCGTATAGCTTGGCGGCGTTGTCCCAGCGAATGGCTTCCATGTAGACGTCGACGTAGCGCGCGGCCGCCGCACCGTAGTCCATGTGATAGGCGTGCTCGTACATATCGAGCACCAAGACCGGACGACCGCCTGCGAGCGTCGTGGTGTGGTCGGCCGCCCATTGGTTGACGAGCCGCTTGTCGCGAGGTGAGTACGCGAGGATCACCCAACCCGAACCACCGCCTTCCGCCTTGCCCATCGCTGCGAACTCGGAGCACCAGCGCTCCATACTGCCGAAATCATGCGCGATGGCGTCAGCAAGAGGTCCACCGGCTTTTGCGCCGCCACCAAGTCCATCAAAGTAGATTTCGTGGAGGATCATCGAATTTGAGGCGACCAGTTCCTCACGCTTCAATCCGTTGACGACGAAATTCGGAGCCTTGGCGAAATCAAGCTCTGCCAGCTGGACGCCTATCGCGTTGAGGCGCTTCACCGCGCCGACATAGTTGTTCTCGTAATGGCTAACGAGCACCTTTTCCGAGATGCCCGTGATGGCTTTCGGATCGAAGGGCATCAGTTTGGCTTGATAAGGCATCGCTTTAGCTGCTGTCTGCAGGTTGCCTTGGGCAAGCGCCTGTGTTCCGGCAAGCACAGCCGTCGATGCTGCGGCTGCACTTACGCCCTTGAGAAAGTTTCGGCGTTCGGTGGTCATGGTCATCGGACTCTCCACGTGTTTGATTGCCCCCGCATGGTAGAAGCCACCCGTTGCAGGTTCATGGCACGGCGGCTCGGGTCTCCGCAGGCGCGGAGAACCGGATGCTGGCGAAAAAACGCACAGCGGTAGCGATGCAAGGAATTGGGTCTGACGGGGCAACAAAAACCGGCCTGCTTCCGTCCATGCGCAATCCCTCGACATGTCGAGTGCTGCGCAGCGCTTGGACGGCGGGCCGTCTGGCGGGGAGCCTGCGTTTTTCCCCGTGGCCGCCAATACTGCCGACGGGATCCAGCCTGTCAATCAGGAACCCGGCTCTGCCAAGCGAACCACCTTCAATTCCATTTGATCAGGCTTCGGTCAGGCCCGCCGCCGCGATTCAATGTCCGTTCGGGGTCCGTTCGGATCGATTTTGCCGTGGGCCACAATCGCTTTGATCAGGAATATTCGCATGGCGCCCCCATTGCGCCCAAGCGCAACCTGCGGTCGACAGCAATGACGATTCGCGCAATGCGCTCGTTATACCCTGGCAATCGCTCCGGCGGCGTCAGCTTGCTTCACCGGTGGACGGCCGGCACGCAGCAACGCATGTTGCTCTGTATCGGCGGGCACGGCACCGATCCGTAAGAGCAAAACACGCAGCAATCGCCCGCGAGGGGCTTGAGCCGTTCGCCGCACCCTTTGCAGTCATAGAAGAACTGGCAGGCATCGGTCGGCATCGTCTCGATAGCCTGATGGGTGCATTTCGGGCAAGTCAGGGTGGATTGAAGCTGCATATCGGTCACCGCGAGTAAGGTTCCTCTGTTACATAGTGCACAGACGGACCGGGCAATTCCAGTTTAACCAAACGCATTCGCTTACCTTAAGAAATACTTGCGATCAGCCCGGACTTCGAGCCGGGCTTTTCGTTGGCGATCGGCTCTCCGTCCAGAATTCCCGTTTGCTCAACCGCGCGTGAAGTCAGCGATCTTCCTTTCATTGACGATCGACGGGTCAGGCTCTCTCGACTGCCGGATCTTCGGCAGGTTTCGATCGGTCAGGATCGTGAGGACGTCAGTTCTGTCTGTCAAACTCGTTGCCATATATCTCGAATGGATCGCCGAGTGCAGTTGCTTTGTCCCTGTCAATACGGAGGCGCTCGGGATCAACTGCGGGTAAAGCGATGGAGACAGCCGGCCGGGAACCAGCCGCCAAGGCCGCTTGACTCAATCGAAATCCAGGCTTGGCCCGAGTGGTTGGCCCCAAGTGCTTCTCGCCGGAAAGTGCTTCTCGCCGGACAGGTGATCGGGACCACGCGGTCACCCCTCATTATAGAGGGCCGCTTATGCCGACAGCCTTTCCGGAACTGCCCCCTCGCCGCTCTGAGATGTCGACTCCGCGCGTCGCTGCGGCCGCATCGCGCGCTATCAGGAT
>Ga0193729_1001588_pt1 | contig 11563 bp, 7 predicted proteins | sample U1c2metaG_FD_143036 | JGI IMG/M metagenome (GOLD analysis project Ga0193729, IMG submission 143036) | Soil microbial communities from a riparian zone of the East river system, Colorado, United States - U1c2 | ecosystem: Environmental > Terrestrial > Soil > Riparian zone | place: USA: East River... | reverse complement strand
GCCGTGGGAACCGATAGCGCTAAAGGTCGCTATCGCTCGCGGTTCTGCAACCGCGCCATTGACTTACTTTCGCGTTTAGCTTAAAAGCATCTTCTTCTCTATTAATCGATCTGAGTTCGTCGAATCGGTTTTCATGCGATCAACTTTCAAGGAGTCCACATGAATCTCAATCGGATCAGCAGTGTCTTTTTCACCGCCGCTTTTCTGCTAAGCGCTACGGCATTGTCAGTGCGCGCACAGAACGGATACAGCCGTGATACCAGTCAACCGGTCGATCAGGAATACACGAAAAAGATTGCCGAGTATACGACCGAAAAGTTTTTCAACTCGCCGCTGACCGATTACCTGCCCGCGTCGCCTAATGTGCCGACACCGCAATCCGTGATCGGGGACGTCGCCGGCGCGCCAGGCAAACTGCCTTACGCCGAAGATGTCTACAAGTACATGCGCATGCTCGAGAAAGCGACGCCTCGCGTGAAAGTTTTTTCGATTGGCACCACCGAAGAAGGCCGCGAGATGATCGCGGTGGCCGTGGCATCCGAATCACTGATGGCAAAGCTCGATGAAAATCGTGCGCGACTGGCGAAGCTGGGCGATCCGCGCACAATTAACATGGATGATGCCGAAGCCGATCGATTGGTCGACCAGTCGTTTCCGATTTACTACATCACCGGAACGATCCATTCGACCGAAACCGGCGCGCCGACGGCGTTGATGGAACTCGCATATCGTCTCGCCGTCGACGACAGTCCTTACATCAAATCAATCCGCGACAACATGGTCACCCTCATCACTCCCGTGGTCGAAGTCGATGGCCGGGATCGGATGGTGGATATTTACAAATGGCATCTGGCCCATCCGAACGAAAATTATCCAAGCCTCATTTATTGGGGCCATTATGTGGCGCACGACAACAATCGAGATGCGATGGGTTTGTCTCTGAAGTTGACGCGCAACGTGTTGAATACCTATGTCGGCTGGAAGGCTCAGGTGCTGCACGACCTGCATGAATCTGTTCCGTATCTTTACGACAATACGGTAGGCGATGGTCCATATAATGCCTGGCTCGATCCGATTCTCACCGACGAGTGGCAGATGATCGGTTGGAAGAACGTGTCAGAGATGACCAAGTTCGGCATGCCCGGTGTCTTCACGCACGGTACGTTCGACACCTGGTCGCCCGGCTATTTGATGTTCATCGCGGCGACTCACAACGGCATCAGCCGTCTGTATGAAACGTTTGGCAATGGCGGAGCTGACACTCTGACGCGGACGGTCTCGCCGGACGAATATCAACGCACCTGGTACAAACAGAATCCGCCGCTGCCGCGCACGAAATGGTCGCAGCGTAACAACAACAACTATGAAGAGACCGCGCTTTTGATCTCGCTCGATTATTTCAACAAGAACAGCAAGCTGTTTCTCAAGAACTTTTATCTTAAGTCGAAGCGCTCGATCGAAAAACCGAAGAACGAAGGGCCGGCGGCTTACGTTTTCCCGGCTGACGATCCGCGTTTAAGCAACCAGGCAAACTTGCTGCGAGTCCTGCAAGGCCAGGCATGCGAGATTCATCGGGCGACGGCTCCGTTCACCGTCACGATGAAAAAGAAAGCCGCGCCACGAGCCGGCGGCCCGCGCGGTGGAAACAACAATGCGGCCGCGACCGCATCGCCCGCGAAAGCCCCGGACACGGAACAGCGCACCTTCCCCGCAGGTAGTTACATCGTGCGCATGGACCAGCCTTACAGCCGCATCGCCGACGCGCTGCTTGATTATCAGTATTGGAGTCCGCGCGATCCGCAACAGAGCGTCTATGACGACACGGGTTGGACCTTCGGCGAACTCGGCAACGTTCAGGTCGTGCGCGTGACCGACGTCAAGGTTCTCTCCGCCTCAATGGAACGTGTCACCGGCGATGTGCACTCACCCGGCGGGGTCAACGGCGCCGGATCAATCTTCGCCGTCAATAACAACGCTGACAACTCTCTAATCACTTTGCGCTATCGTTTACGTAAAGCATCTTTCGCGGCGGCGGAAGAACCTTTTACAGAGAGCGGCCGAAAGTTCAACCGCGGTTCTTTCATCATTGGTGGCGTTTCGACGGAAGAACTTAATCGAGTGACGTCCGAACTCGGACTGCAAGCCTATGCCTTGTCTCAAGGTCCAGACACAGTAAAGACTCATCCCGTCAAAGCTGCGCGCGTCGCGATCATGCACACGTGGTTGAGCACCCAGGATGAAGGATGGTGGCGACTCGCTTTCGATCAGATGGGCATTCCCTATGACTACATCAGCACGCAGGACGTGGCGAAAGAAGCTGACCTCAACAAAAAGTACGACGTGATTGTCTTCGCCCCGGGCGGTGGCAACGCAAACGCGGTGATCCAGGGCCGGCCGATGTACGGCAATCCTCTGCCGTGGAAGAAAACTGATCTGACGCCGAACCTCGGCGGCTTTGCGTCGACCGATGATATGCGTCCCGGACTTGGATGGACGGGATTGATGAACCTGCACAACTTTGTGAAGAGCGGCGGCGTGTACGTCGGCTCTGACGAGTCAGCGGATTTTGCAGTGTCGATGGGCTTCACGCCCGGTGTTTCAATTCAGCGCGCAACGCGGCTGCGGGCAATCGGCGATGTGCTGCGCACCAGATTCGTCGATTCAACCAGTCCGATCGCGTACGGCTATGGCGATTCACTTTCCGTCTATTGTTTTAATGGACCAATCTTCAATATCAGTAACGTCGCCGGTGGCGGGGGCGGTGGCCGTCGTGGTGGCGCCGGCGGGGCGCAACGCGCGACCGGCCGCGGCACAGTCGATGATCCAGATATTGTCCAGGGACGACCGCCGGCAGAACTTCCTGAGCAACCACCATCAAGCGAGATTTGGGAAGCTGCGCCCATCAATGAAGAGCAGCGCCGCAATCTCGGGGGCCTGATTCCGCCTGCGCAAAGGCCGCGAGTGATCCTGCGTTGGGGAGATGCGCGCGATCTTTTGGTGTCGGGATTGCTCGACGGCGGCGACGAGATTGCGCAGCACGCGGCGATAATCGATTCGCCCTGGGAGAGAGGTCACGTGATTCTCTTTTCGCTGAATCCGTTCTGGCGGGGACAGACCGCGGGAAGTTATTCGCTGGTCTTCAACACGATTCTCAACTTCGATAATTTGAACGCAAGTCGAAAGCTGGACGAGAAGTGAGCTGAGCGCGAACCGAACTGATGCGTGTCGCAATAATCGGCGCCGGTATTGGCGGCCTGACGGCCGCGCTGGCGTTGAGGCAATTCGGTTTTGAGCCGCAAGTGTTCGAACAGGCGCCGGCACTGCTGGACGTTGGGGCCGCCATCTTGATGTGGCCGAATGCGATGCGCGTGCTGCATCAGCTTGGCCTGGCGGATGCGGTTCGCCAACACGGCGGCATCATGGAGCAGGCACGCTGGCTCAACTATGACGGCCGGCTGCTGAACAATTTTCGATTTCCGAAAACAGATATTCCTCCCGTGGCGCTGCACCGCGCTGAGCTACAACATGTTCTGCTGAACGCTCTCTCCGAAAACTCGATCCATCTCGATCATGTTTTTCAGAGCTATGAACAGCGGGCCGGCGAGATCGTCGCGCGCTTCGCCGAGGGCCGTTCATTTGAATGCGAGGCATTGATTGGCGCCGACGGTCTTCATTCGCGAGTGCGTACCCAACTGTTGAATGATGGTCCGCCGACGGAGCACGACTATGTTGCCTGGCGCGGAGTTGTAAACTCTCCGGCACCGTCGATCACACCAGGAATCGCCTACGAGATATATGGCCGCGGCCAACGGTTTGGGATTGGAACGTTGGGTTCAGGCAAGATCGGTTGGTGGGCCAGCATCAATAAGACTTTGAACGAATCGAGCGGATCGAAAAAGGCGAACGAACACGAGGGTCACGAATTGTATCGCGACGAACTGCTGCGATGCTTCGATGGTTGGTGGGCGCCGGTGCCGGAATTGATTCGCGCCACGCCGGCCAGTGCTTTAATTCGGAATGTCACCTGCGATCGACGGCCGAGCAGAAAATGGGGCGCAGGCCCAATGACGCTGCTTGGCGACGCGGGTCACCCGCTCACTCCAAACCTGGGCCAGGGCGGGTGTTTGGCGATCGAAGACGCCGCGATCCTGGCTCGTTGTCTAAACAAGTACGGTTCGGCAGATAAACAAGGAGGGGTTACTTCTGCTCTGCGAAAGTTCGAGGCGTTACGCTTTGCGCGCACGGCCACTATTGCGCGATATTCGCGGATGTATGGAGTCGTCGGTCAATGGGAGACAAGCTGGGCCGTGAGGCTGCGTCGCGTGGCGCTTTCTTTGGTGCCCGCCGCGTTAACTCGACGCTTATTGAGTTGGCTTTTTGTTTACGATGCTTACGGGGTGAGTATTTGATTCTGGAGGAAGCGATTCAGGAAGAGCTGTTTGGCAGAATCTTTTCCACCGCCCCGATAATAAACCGTTCGCTAAAACCTGCGATGAAAGTTATCACAAAAGCTGAGAATTCAGATTCCTTGATAAATGGCAAAGCACCGGCCTTAAACAACAGGTAGGCCGCCAAGGCAGCACCAGCGCCGATGGCTGGACGCATCCAGGTTACGACGGAAGCGAGCACCTGTTGAGGAATGCTCGTGTCGACTGAGCTGCGCGTGAGTGAACTTGCGACGCTTAGCGCCGCGCCAAAAATTCCAGTCAATTCAACAACAACAATCGTCTTCCAATCGATCCAAAACATGCCGGCCCGTGCAAGCAATGGAATTAGAATGATCAAAAGCGTCAAAGTGAAGAACGCTACTTTCAAACTTCGCCCGCGAACCCTGATCTTATGGTAAATCGTAGAGAACAGTTCACTCCTTACCGACATTGCTTGATACAACTCCGTGCGGGCCACATCTGTATCGCGTTTGTCGTTACCGCACACTAGTTTCTGGATGGTTTCTTTCCGCCAGCCACTGAGCTTGGTAGCTTCCTCACAGAGTACGTTGCGAGCACTTTCAACTTCACCGGCGCTGTAGCCCCAAACTTCGATGGTTTGCGCGGTGTGCAGATTCTGCCAACCACAATCGTATTGAAATCTCCGCAGCGCATCTTTGGCCCGACTTAGGCATTCAGCGGCAGACCTCTGCCATGAAGATTCCAACGGCTGCCAATTGATTCTATGTTGTAATCGGATCTCATATTCGTCCAGCGCACTTGCCAGCCGGTCATATTGCGGCGAGCCAAAAAGCTGAAACCAGAGCTTTTTATAGCGTGACGGCAGGCGTTCATTGTCAACGCCTCTTTCACCCGTACGATAGATCTTCGAAACTATTCTCTTCTCCTCATCGTGAGTGAGTCTCTGCCACGCAGCTTCCGGTGAAAGCCACTCCATCCTGTCCACTTCTTCAGACGGGCGGAACTGACATTCATCTTCCGCTTTCATCCGCCAATAAAAGACCACTTTAGGGTTTGACTCATGGTAGTAATGGCCCACTCCCCCGAATCCTGTGACGATGGCGCTGCAACCGGTTTCTTCCTTAACTTCGCGGAGTGCTGCGAGCAAAGGCTGTTCGCCTTCATTTAGTTTTCCCTTGGGGAGATTCCACTCACCACGATATCGCGGGCGATGAATGATCGCCAGAACTGGTCCAGTCGCAGTCCAACGCTCGACGATGCCGCCGGCGGCTAAAATCATTTGGGGCGAGTTCGACGTCATTTCGATTCGGACGCTGACTTTGTGTCGCGACTCACGACAGTTACTATCCTTTGACTTGCGAGCGCTCGAATGGTAGTAGAGGCCTCGTTATTGGTCAATCAAGTACCAGCCGGATCATCGTAAAGCAAACTCAATTGTCAGGGAGACGATCAATGAAACGTATCATGCTTTTGTTGTCATGCCTGCTCGCGACGACGCAGCTTGCGGCCCAACCGAGGGTCAGCGGCGAAACCAAAACCCCATCCATCGCCGAAAAAGTCGCAACCATGCAGAGATTCCCCGGCTACTTTCCCTTCTATTGGGACGCGAAGGCCGGCAAACTTTGGCTGGAGATCGATAAATGGAATTCTGAGTTTCTGTACGTTGAGTCTCTGCCGGCCGGCATCGGCTCGAATGACCTTGGTTTGGATCGAGGCCAACTCGGACAGGATCACATCGTGCGATTCGAGCGCACTGGCCCACGCGTTTTGCTGATTGCTTCGAACGAAGGATTCCGCGCCGAAAGCGAAAGTGCCGATGAACGACGCGCGGTGAAAGATGCGTTCGCGGAATCCGTCCTGTGGGGATTTGAAGTCGCCGCCGAAGAAGGCAATCACGCGCTGGTAGACGCCACGGCGTTCTACCTGCGCGACGTCCATGGAATTCCCGGCACGCTGCAACGCAGTCAACAAGGTCAGTTTCGTCTGGATCCGACCCGCTGCGCTTTCTATCTCGGCAACACAAAAAACTTTCCGAAGAACTCAGAAGTGGAAACCACGCTCACCTTCACAACTGAGGCTGAAGCTGGCCCGCTGGTCCGATCGGTGACGCCGGTGGCCCAGGCCATCACCGTGCGCGAGCATGTTTCGTTTGTCGAATTGCCTCCCGCCGGTTTCAAACCGCGCGTCAACGATCCGCGCGCCGGCTATTTCGGCATTCAATACATGGATTTCGCCACGCCCATTAGCGAGCCAGTAGTCAAACGCTATATCGATCATCATCGCTTGCAGAAGAAAGATCCGGCGGCGGCCATGAGCGAACCCGTCAAGCCAATCGTCTATTACGTCGACCGCGGCGCGCCTGAGCCTGTGCGGTCAGCTTTGATCGAAGGTGCGAGTTGGTGGAACCAGGCATTCGAAGCCGCCGGTTACAAGAATGCTTTTCGCGTTGAAGTCATGCCGCCCGATGCCGATCCGATGGACGTTCGTTACAACGTCATTCAATGGGTACATCGCTCGACGCGCGGCTGGTCATACGGATCGTCAGTGAGTGATCCGCGCACGGGCGAGATCATTCAGGGTCGCGTCAGTCTGGGCTCGCTGCGTGATCGCCAGGATTTCTTGATCGCCGAAGGCTTGCTCGCGCCTTATGGCAAGGACAAGACGGTCGTCGATAAGATCATGCAGCAGGTCGTGCTGGCGCGTCTGCGTCAGCTGGCCGCACATGAAGTTGGCCACACGCTCGGCCTGCAGCATAACTTTGCCGCCAGCACGACGAATCGCGCTTCCGTGATGGATTATGCCGCACCGATGAGCAGGCGGCGCTCGACAAAATTCTAAGTGATGCATTCGCGCGCGGATTGAGATACCTGACTGATCAGGACGCGCGTCCGGCCAGCGCCTCGAGTTCTTACACACATCTCTGGGACAACGGCGCGAATGTGATCGATGGTCTGGCTCAGGTGATGAAGGTGCGCGCGGCGGCCATGAATCGCTTTGGCGAAAATAATATTCGCGAAGGCGCGCCGATGGCCACGCTCGAAGATGTGCTGGTGCCGCTTTACATGTATCACCGCTATCAGGTCGAGGCGACGGCGAAGTTAGTCGGCGGCGAAGACTACACGTTCAGTTTGCGAGGCAAGGGTGATCGTAATCCGCAGATTATCGCGCCGGAAGAGCAACGGCGCGCACTGGCGGCCACGCTTGATACTTTGAAGCCTGAGAATCTCGCGCTGCCTGAATCGCTATTGAAATTGATTCCGCCGCGCCCGCCAGGCTATGGCCGCAACCGCGAGGATTTCCGCATTCGCACCTCTCCGACCTTTGACGGCTTGGCGCCGGCCGAGGCGTTCGCAAATCATGTTTCCGATTTTCTTTTGAACCAGGAACGCGCCGCGCGCCTGGTCGAGTTTCACGCACGCGACACGCGCAATCCCTCGTTCGATGAAGTGCTCGATAAGATTCTGGATGCGACCTTGAAAGCGCCGGCGCGCGCGGGCTATCAGGGCGAGATTCAGCACGTCGTCAACATGATTGTGTTGAACGACTTAATGGCGCTGGCCTCCGGCGAGCGCGCTTCCAATCAGGTACGAGCAATTGCTGAATACCGGCTCGAGATACTGAAGAACTGGTTGCGCCAACAGACAGATCTAACTCGCGACGAAAATCAAAAAGCATTCTTCGCCTATGCCGCGAACCAGATCAAACGCTTTCAGGATGATCCGAAGAAGATGAATCTCACCAAGCCAAACGATCCACCAGATGGACAGCCCATCGGCACGGACTGGTGGACCATGTTGGACCAGGATTGGTGTGATTGGCGGTGAAACACTGAAATAGCCGCGGATTAACGCGGATAACGCGGATCCAAATCAATTAATTCTGATCCGTGTCATCTGCGTTCATCCGCGGCTAATTTTGATCCACTCTCAGCACCGCCCCCAACAAAACATTCGCGCCATTCTCAATATCCTGCGGACGCGAAAACTCCTTTGGTGAGTGACTGATGCCGCCGATACTCGGAATGAAGATCATGCCGACTGGGCCAATGCGCGCCATGTCCTGCGCGTCGTGACCGGCGCCGCTGGGCATTTGCTTCGTCGTTAGTCCCAACTCCTTCGCTGATTGATCGATGATCGCGCGAATGCGCGGATCGGTGGGCGCGGAAATGTTTGTGTTGAGTTCTTTGAAATCGAATGTGACGTGACTGGCTTTCGCAATCTGATCTGCTTCGACGCGAATCTTCTGATACAGCGTTTGAATCTTTTCTCCATCCAGATCGCGTAATTCCAAACTGCAGATAACTTTTCCCGGAATCACATTCGGCGCGCCGGGCAATGCCTGGATTCTTCCCACGGTTCCGACTTGTCGACCCGGCACGCTCGTCACCACTCGATTAACCGCTTCAATAAATTTCGCGGCCGCCAGCAGAGCGTCCTGACGATTATTCATCGCCGTCGTACCGGCATGATTGGCGAAGCCTTCGATAGTCACATCCCACCAGTTGATGCCGACAATCCCTTCGACGACACCGATGTCGATCTTCTCGGCTTCAAGCGTGCCGCCCTGCTCGATATGCAGTTCAAGATAAGCTGCGATGCTTCCCTTCTCGCGCTTCACTGTCGACAGTTTTGACAGATCGCCGCCGATAAACTTGATCCCGTCGCGCACTGTCTTGCCGCTCTTGTTAACCAGGTCGAATTCCTTCTCGCTCAACTGGCCAACCACAGCTTCGCTGCCAATTAAGCCGCCTTCTTCGTTTTGAAAAATTATGACTTCCAGCGGATGCCGCGTCGTGATGTTGTTTTCAGCGAGCGTCTGCGCGATTTCAATCGCACCCAGCGATCCAACGTCCCCGTCGAAGTTCCCGCCTTCAGGCACGCTATCGATGTGTGAGCCAAACAGAATCGGTTTGAGCGAATTGTCGCTGCCGGTACGACGGCCGATAAGATTCCCCGCGGCATCGATCGAAACGTCGAGCTTTGCCGCGCGCATCAGGCCCATGACATATTCACGGCCCTGTCGATCGGCTTCGCTGTAGGCGACGCGGCTAACTCCGCCCTGCGGGTTCTTGCCAAACTCAGATAGCGCCTTCAGATGTTCGTTGAGGCGCGCTCCGTTGACGCGCAGTTGTTTCTGAAATCTTGCGGGTCGAAAAGCAATCGCGCTCGCCGCTCCCATCAATCCGAAATTGAATTCACGTCGATTCATGGTCGTTTTAGAACGAAGGGAAGCAACTCACGGTTTGTCACCCTTGCGAATCGCTTCTTGTATCTTCTTCACGTCTATGGGGTCCGAGCTGAACTTCAGGCTCGTCATAACATCGAGCAGGAACTTGCGGACCACGGCCTCAGATCCGCTATCGCTCACCACGCTGTTGAGAAGGATCACATAGTCTTTGGCGACTATCGTCAGATACATCTGCGTCTTCGCATCGGGGTTCTTGAACTTTTCAGGAAGATCGAATTGCCAAAGCAGCAGATCACTGCCGTTGGACAGCTTTTCGCTTGAGGACTTAAGCGCGAGCTTACTATGCAACAGTTCGTCTTCCAGGAATTTTGATTCCCAGTCGCGATGGGCCAGTAGAACGGACTTATCGTCGAGCTTGTTCTTTCGGGCGTCCGGCGCAAAGTTGCTGATGGGAAGCGCTTGAATTTGAAAAACCAGTCCATCAACAGTAAGGAAAATGTTGTTTGGATCATTAAGCGGGCGAATGTCTTTTCCCTTTATCGAAAGCGTAAAGCCAAGTGCACGCCGATTCCAGATAAAAAGAATTCCATCGTCAGTCTTGAGCGCGGTCCAGCCATTGTCCTGTGTTGTCAGCGAGCGATTGAACGCCCGAGCATCAGCGCTGCAAACCACCACAGCCAGCGCGAGCGCAGCCAGGCAAAGCGTTGTTGAATATGAGCGACTCATCAGCCTGGGCTTGTATCACATAGTGCAAGCAAGCGGCAATCACGCTCTTAAACCTTCTTTGAACAACTCTGGAAGGTTTGCTTTGATCCAATCTCCACCGCTCGCGGTTCTGACACAATCAGGAATCTTGCTATTATGACGGACTAATAATCATGAATCTCTTCGATGAATTTCAATGGCGCGGCATGCTGCACGAAGCGACGCCCGAACTGCGCGAGGTGCTGGCGAAAGAAAAGCTGACTGCCTACATCGGTTTCGATCCATCGGCGGCGAGCCTGCACGTCGGATCGCTTCTGCCGGTAATGGGCCTGGCGCGTTTGCAGCGCTTCGGCCACACGCCGATCGCGATTGCCGGCGGCGGCACCGGATTGATCGGCGATCCCAGTGGCAAGACCAAAGAGCGACAGCTCTTAACTAACGAGCAGGTAGAAGAAAATCTCGCCGGCATCAAAGAGCAGTTAAGTCACTTCCTCGATTTTGATGCAAAACAGAATCCGGCGCGCATCGTTAACAACGCTGATTGGCTGGGCCCAATCACGATGATGGAATTCCTGCGCGACGTCGGGAAGTACTTCACCGTAAATAATCTAATCGGGAAAGAGGCGATCAAGCGCCGGCTTGAGAGTGACGAAGGAATTTCATTTACGGAATTCAGTTATCCGTTGTTGCAGGCCTACGACTATCTCGTGCTGCACGATCGACATAACTGCACCTTGCAGATGGGCGGGAGCGATCAGTGGGGCAATATCGTCGCCGGCATCGATCTGATTCGCCGTTTGCGCGGCGTGCGCGCGCATGGCTTCGTTTTTCCGCTGGTCACCACCTCAGCGGGAGTTAAGTTTGGCAAGACTGAAGCCGGGGCCGTGTGGCTCGACGCGAAACTGACTTCGCCGTATCGCTTCTATCAGTTCTGGATGAACACCGACGACCGCGACGTGATTATTTATTTGAAGTTCTTCACGTGGCTGGCCCAGGAAGAAATCCATCAGTTGGAACAGGCGGTAAAGAGCTCGCCGGAAAATCGCGAAGCTCAGCGCCGGCTGGCGCGCGAAGTCACGGCGATGCTTCATGGGGAAACTGAGCTGGAAAAAGCTCTGCGCGCTTCGGAGGTTCTGTTCGGCAAAGAGATCAGCGGCCTAAGCATCAGCGAGATTGTCGACATCTTCGCCGATGTGCCTTCGACCGAAATCGATCGATCGAAATTGAGCGGCGACGGATTTACCCTGGGCGATGCGCTCGTG
>Ga0193729_1001587_pt1 | contig 11563 bp, 7 predicted proteins | sample U1c2metaG_FD_143036 | JGI IMG/M metagenome (GOLD analysis project Ga0193729, IMG submission 143036) | Soil microbial communities from a riparian zone of the East river system, Colorado, United States - U1c2 | ecosystem: Environmental > Terrestrial > Soil > Riparian zone | place: USA: East River... | reverse complement strand
CGCATCGTTCTTGCAGTGTACTGCTGCGCCTGGGTTCGACTGAATGTCCCCGACATAAATATTGAACGGGGGCGGATTCAAGGGCTTCTAGATATGTACTTCGCTTATTCCGTCATTATTTTCATTATGCTCTATCTCCACGGCGCCGCTGATTCCACTTATCGGCTGACAGCACTGGCGGTCGATTTTTTCTTCGCTGGCACCGTCACGCTATTCAGTGGAGGACCCGAAAGCCCATATGTGGTGCTGGTGGTTTTCGTCGTGCTTACGTCCGCTTATCGGTCGGGACTTCACGGGACTAACCTGACCACCGTTGCCTGTGCCTTGCTCTTATATGCCGAAGTTAGAATTTTCGAAAGATGGCCTCGATATTTTGACATTCCCCATACCGCTGACTTCAGGACCGAACGGCTTCTTTTACGCGGCACCTTCGTAATTGTAATTAGCCTGTTGCTGGCTTATGCGGCCTTGCGCGAACGACGATTGCATGCCGAGAGTGCCTTATTCGCCCGCGTACTAAGTCGTGCCCAGATAGAAGGCAAAATCGAAATGGTCATGGACACCTTATTCTCGGAAATCGCGCCACTCTACCTGCCACGCAAAGCTTTGATCGCCTTGCGAAAAGGAAATGTCGAGGAAGTTTTTTCCTGCGAAAACTTTCGCCGCCCCAATAACTCCCAGACTGGCCCAGTTAGAACCGTTCTGCAATTTTCAAATCTCGAGGCAGCTGCATTTTCTTTTCCGGCACACACGTGGTATCTCAAACGGAGCCAACGTAAGTTGTATCGTCCCTCGCATCTTGCCTTCGACTCTTCGGGAAGGAAAATTCGCCCGTTGGATTCTGCGGACTGGAAGGCTTACCTGCCTACTTTAAAAGTGCCTTCCATCATGGTCAGTTCATTTTCTTTCGATGACGCCCTGGACGGCCGGTTGATTTTGATTGGCCCACATATTCGCCAAGACAATAAGGAGGCTTTGCGCTTCCTGCAGAATTTGGTGAACCGCGTCAGTCCCTTTATCCGAGACATCTACGGTCTGCGTGATGTTGGCGTCCAGGCCGGAGATCAGGTGCGCTTCCGACTCACCCGCGAGCTGCATGATGGGACACTCCAGTTCATGTTGGGCATGGAGATGCAAATCGAGGTTTTGAGAAGACAACGGACCAATCTTGCAGCTGAATTGGAACGTCGGCTGGCCGATCTGCAAAATCTCGTTCATCAAGAGGTCATGAATCTTCGCGGTCTGATCGAGAACACCAAACCCTTAAATTTCAGTCCGAAGGAGTTACCGGATTTTTTGGCTGAGTTAGTGGCGAGATTTCGGCGCGATACCGGTATTGCTGTGCGTCTGGAAACTGCAGAGGGGCAGATTACCTTGACACCGGGGGTATGCCACGAAATTGTGCGTATCGTCCAGGAAGGCCTATCCAATATCAGAAAGCACAGCCGGGCCCGCAATGTTGTAATTACCTTGTCTGAAGGGCGGGCAGGCCGATACAAGCTTTCGATTGGCGATGATGGGGAAGGATTTGGATTTCGCGGCCGCGTGACCCACACACAGCTCGATGAGTCCCACCGGGGTCCTGGAGTTATTAAAGAGCGCGTCCGACTGATCGGCGGTGAGTTGACGATTGACTCCAACCCCGGCCACGGTTCGCGCCTCGAAATTACTATCCCGGAAGATCCTCATGGCTAAAAAGAGCGCGAAGATTCGAATTCTAATCGCGGATGATCATGCCGTCTTTCGCTACGGCCTGCGGACTTTGCTGGATTCCGAACCAATGTTCAAGGTTGTTGGCGAGGCGGTAGACGGTTCTGAAGTCGCCAAATTGATGAGCGAGCTGAAGCCGGCAGTACTCATGCTGGACCTGGCCATGCCCCGCCTGACAGGCATAGAAGTTTTACGTGATCTCGCCTCAGCGGAAGATGCTGTGCGCGTCATCATCCTCACCGCTGCCATCGAAAAAAGACAAATTGTGGAAGCGCTCCAATTGGGAGCCCGAGGCATACTTCTCAAAGATGCCGCCGTCCCTTTAGTGACAAAATGTATACAGACGGTACTGACCGGTGACTACTGGGTTGATCACGAAGCCGTGAGCAGTTTGGTGGACTACCTGAAGCGTTTGCAGAAAGAAGCTCCCGAGAAAATATCGCAAAAGGCTCTAGATTTCACGCCGCGAGAACACGAAATCATTTCTGCAATTGTTAGCGGACGTGCCAATAAGGAAATCGCGGCAAAGCTTTCCATAAGCGAGGACACTGTGAAACATCACCTTTCTAACATTTTCGACAAAGCCGGAGTTTCGAATCGTCTTGAGTTGGCGATATGGTCGATGAACAAAGGTTTCGTATAAGAGGGCGCAAGCGCAGCGAGTAATGAAGACGGAAGCGTTGGACAAAATCAATCGCCGATTCTCCCGTGAGTGGATTTTGACGCAGCTTTGGCACACAGCGGCGTTTCGGAGGTTGCGAACGGTCGCAAATGACTTAAAATCAATATCGGTTCCCGCTGTGGGCGTATAGCTCAGCTGGGAGAGCATCTGCTTTGCAAGACGCAGGGCAAATCACACAAGTGCCGCATCTGGTGTCGCTTACGCGGAAAACACGCGGTGCAGCCAAGCTCTTGAATCGGACTGTAAGTGGACCGAAAGCGTAGATTCCAACTACTCGCCTTCTGGCGTCTTCTGTTCGACGATCTTCTTTAACCTGTAGGACGTGCTTCTCCCTCCGGCTTCTTCTTGTTCAATGATCCCGAGGGCGATCAACTCTTCGATATCTCGAAGAGCCGTTCTCGACGAAGCCTTTGTTATTTTCATCCACTTGTCTCTCGTCAGTTTTCCTTCGAATCCACGGAATAGTCTGTTTAGGACCTTTGTCTGCCGATCATTTAGAGAGACCTTCCTTTGCTTTAAGCTTTTCCAGAACAGTTCCTTTTCGAGAGTACTGCTTGTGATTTGATTCGATTGCTCAATGGCCCTATCCAGGCAACCGAGAAACCACGTTAGCCATTTTGTGATGTCCAGCGACCCGGCCTGCGTCTTCTCAAGAACGTCGTAATACTCTTTTCGCTCGTCAAGGATTTGCGACGACATGCTGTAGAAACGCTGAGCGCTCCCATCAGATCTGGCCAAACACATTTCAGCGATTGCTCTTCCGATTCTGCCGTTGCCATCTTCAAAGGGATGGATCGTAACGAACCACAAATGCGCAATTCCCGCCTTTAGGAGCGGATCTTCTTGTTCGTTGCCGTCGAACCACGCGAGAAACTTTCCCATCTCGCCCTCGACGCCATCAGCCGCAGGTGCTTCGTAATGAACCTTGTGGCGACCGACCGGCCCAGACACGACTTGCATTGGCCCCTGGCTGTCATCACGCCATGCGCCAACTCGGAATTTATCGCGCGTCGTGCGAACGCCCGGAAAGAGATGCGCGTGCCAGTCAAACAACAGTTCCTTTGTTAGGGGCTTGCTGAATTGTTGCGTCGCGTCCAACATCATTTCAACCACCCCATCGACGTTCCGATCCTTATGCGCTGTGAGCCCACCGACCTCCAGCCCCAGCCTGCGAGCGAGCGAAGAACGAACTTTCTCTGGATCAAGCACCACGCCTTCGATTGCGCTGGATTTGATCGTTTCTTCGGTGAGAACTTTTAAGGTCGCGGTCCATCGGGAAGCGAGGCCATAGCCACGCATCTTCCCGACCAACAATCCCTGACGCAACCGGACTTCGGAGAGCAAAGGGGCAAGCGCCTTTGAATCCCATGTAAATCCGGGCCAATCACGCAGTTCGTGGATATATTTCTTCGCCATAATCTCGCCTCTAATCTCGCCACAATTCTACCATATTCTCGCCACAATCTCGCCATCTGGGATGTAGGTCGGCATTGACCAGAATCGACTGATAGAAATATGCTATTCCCAGGAAAGAGGTGAAGAAGCAGTTATGTCGGAAGCGCTACAGGAACGCGGGATCTGGGCCGAGCGATACGTGAGGGATTTTCTCGCTCTGCCGTTCATATCCGAGTTCGTGTTTCGCAGCCTGCAAACCTTGGACGGTGGAACGCAAAAGGAAAGTTGCGGATTTGCTCGTCGCCTATCCTGGCGTTGGCATATTGATGTCCCAGAAGAGAGAGTGCCATTGAAAGTGAGCTCCGGGCTCGGCAGGCTGCGAAGCAGAGGAAATCGCGGAGGTAAAGGCGATGAGCAAGAGGAAGATTTTCGACGAAATGATGGAAGGTGTTCGAGCGATGAAAAGCCATCGCGAGGGCAAAATCACGCTGCGCACTTACAACGTTGAAGCGGCACCGCTGCCCTAGGTGGATTCGAAGTTGATTCGGGATACGCGTAAGAGGCTGCACTGTTCACGAGCCGTTTTCGCTCGGAAGCTGCGCATTAACGAACGCACGCTTGAGAAGTGGGAGCAGGGTCGCGCAAAGCCCAATCCTCAGGCAGCAGCCCTGGTCTTGTTAGTTCGCAAATATCCCGACACCCTCGAACGATTGGAACGGGTTGCCGTAGGTTAGCAATCGTCCACTCCGATGCACGTCAGAGAGACAAGGCGAACCCCTCTTCGAGACAATTCAATCGGTAGAGTTACCGGTTGCCACATTACTTCCGGGTTGCTCGTGATCCGGGCACAACGGTGTCGCCAATGCAGTGCCGCGCGGCGAGACGATCGGCATCAAATGCAATCCTGCAGCGTACTTTGGCTGCGGAAATCCTCGCGCCCAGCCGGATCTGCGACAGGAGCTTCTCACCGTTGTTTTTTTATTCGTGCGAAGGGGCCCTTTGACGCTAGCTGGGTCTCGTATGCGAATGGCCGGTGTTCCTGGAGCATTCGCGAAAGACGGTTGACGTTTGCCTCGTCTTTCTCGTTGCAGAGGACATGGCCAAGTTCGTGAGCAACGGCAAAATCGAGAAGGTCTTCCATACTCATCCGCCACGCGAGCAGCAGTTCGCGCCGCCGCTCAGGAACTTCGGCTACCAGGGCTTCCTCGAGGAATGTCTCGCGTTTCTCGTAGTAAGTGAAGGCAGGAGAGTCAGGCCCAAGTCCGCGGGGCACTACGATGGATTTCCAGTCCTCGGATCTGATCAGAATCCAGGTCCATTCCCCGAGGTCGGCGACCGGGTACTTGGCGAGCGCCTTGCGTAAAACCAGCGTATCCGCGTGGCACTTCTGGGGCGTGTAGCCCGTGTGGCAGACAAAGCGTTGGACGGAAGATGTGGTTTGAGGAGGCGGAGAGGGCGCAGCTGAGGTTACATGGTGAGCATAAATCGTTGTTGCGACGAGCCAAAACAATGCGTTGCGTTTCACTGGGCACGACCACCAGCGGCATAGTGACATTGCCCAGCATTGAGAGCGCCTGAAGTTAATCTGGAGTTTTTCTGAAGCGGCGCATAGCATGGTCGCCAGGGATGGCAGGCCCATGTCGCAGCCTAATTCAAGCTCAACGTTTCTATTTGGCGAGTTCGAGCTCGATATGTCGGCCTACGAGCTGCGCCGAGGCGGGCAACCGGTCCACCTTGAACGCCACCCTATGGACCTGCTCATCCTTTTGGTAGAGCGCCGTGGTCAGCTCGTCTCCCGGGCCGACATCGTAAAACGGTTGTGGAATCCGGGTGTCTTCGTTGACATCGAAATGGGAGTCCATACAGCGATCCGTAAGCTGCGGCAAGCTCTGCGGGATTCGCGAGAGTCGCCGGCATTCGTTGAAACAATTTCGGGCAAGGGATACCGTTTCATCGCTCCGGTCAACTCGGTGCTCCTGGGGCGCCAGCAGGAGGCCATCGAATCGGTAGCGGTGCTGCCCTTCGCCAATGACAGCGCCGACCCCGACGCGGAATACTTGAGCGACGGCATCACCGAAACCCTGATCAACAATCTCTCGCAAATCGGGAACCTGCGCGTAGTGGCACGCACCACGATGTTCCGCTACCAAGGAAAGGACATCGACCCACAAAAGGCAGGGAACGATCTGCACGTTCGCGCCGTGGTCTCGGGGAGATTGCTGCAGCGCGGGAGTACGCTGATCGTCCGGGCCGAACTGATGGACGTTGCAACGGGCGCGCAGCTTTGGGGTGGCCAATACAACCGCAAGTCGGAGGACGTTTTTGCCCTCCAAGAGGATCTTTCCCGAGAAATTTCTGAGAAGTTGCGGCTACAGTTGACTGGCGATGAGAAGCAGCGACTGACGAAACGCTACACGGAGGATGCCGAAGCGTATCGGCTATACCTTAAGGGACGCTACCACTGGAACAAACGGAGCCCAGCAGGTTTGCAGAAAGCCCTTGAATATTTCCGGCAGGCTCTCGACAAAGACCCTGCTTATTCGCTGGCTTACGCAGGTTTGGCCGATGCCTACGCCTATTTGTCGTTTTTCAATGTGCTTGCTCCGCGGGAGGCCATGCCGAAAGCGAAGACCGCCGCTGTGAAGGGGCTGGAGATAGACAAGGACCTCGCGGAAGCTCACGTTTCACTGGGATACGTCAGCTTCACATACGATGGGGATTGGCCGGCCGCCGGAAAGCACTTTGAGCAAGCCTTCGCCCTGAATCCGGCTTATTCCATAGCTCACACGTTTTATGCTTTCTATCTCAGCTCTCTCGGACGATCAGATGAAGCCTTACAGGTGGCGAAACGCGCCCTAGATCTCGATCCTGCTTCCCCCGCTGTCAGCCATAGCCTGGCGGTACAGCTTTACCTCGCACGGAAATTTGACCGGGCTATCGAGCAGGCCCATGAGACGCTGGAGATGGATGCGAATTTTGCCATTTCATACGCGGTGTTGGGAGAAGTGTATCTCTCGAAAGGAATGTACCGAGAAGGTCTGTCCGCACTGAAAAAGTATTCCGCACTGAGCCGAAGCAGCGCCACCTCTCTCGCCCTTCTTGGATACTCGCATGCTCGATTAGGCGAGCGAAAGGAGTCGCTAAAGATGATCTATGAGCTTAAGGCGGCTTCGAAGCAGAGTTTTGTACCTGCCCTTTTCGTTGCGCTAGTTTACGCCGGGCTGGAAGACAAACGTCAGGCCTTCAGGTGGCTAGAAAAGGCTTACGAGGAGCGGTTCAATCGCCTCGCCTACTTCAAAGTAGACCCGCTCTGGGACCCCCTTCGCTCCGATCCCCGGTTCGCCGACCTGCTTCGACGCGTCGGCATCCCACCGTAAGCTCGTTTGATGGATACGGTCTCTCGAGTGCCACGCTCCCTGCTTACTAGACGTCCTTTGCGATTCCTGTTGAAAAATCCTCTTCTCACTAGTAAATCAAAAGTCGATCTCATGCCAAATCAGCACCCTCACTTGGATGTGCAATGGGCAAACCGTACAGTGGCAAACCGGATTCGCCATTCATCGGTTTGCAGTGGATCCGGCGCTTCCGGGCGTATCGTCGGCAACCCTTCCACAACCGCGCACCCAGCTCAAGGATTCGGCTCGATGCCAATGCGATCATTGACGGCTGATCGAATCCGCTGTTTGCACCCAAGATAGCGTTCGGTCGTTTGCACCGAAACGTGCCCCAAAAGAAATTGGATCTGCTCCAACTCGCCTCCCGAAGCATGGCAGAGCCGAGCACAGGTCCGTCGCAGATCGTGTGGCGCCAACTTCGCCACGCCAATGCTCTTGGCGGATTCCTTCACAATGTGCCAAACCGCCTTCACCGTCATGCCATTTCCCCATGTCCTTCCAACTTTGTTGACCCGGCGGAAAAGTTTCCCTCGATCAATTCCAGCTGCGGCGAACCAATCGTCCAGTTCGGTTCTCACCCAATCAGGAACCGGAACCGTTCGGGCGTGGCCTCCCTTGCCGACCAGATCAACAATGGCCCAATGCTCTTCGCGCTGCTGGAGATGATCTAATCTCAAAGCCACGGCTTCATGCCGCCTCAAGCCGCATGCGAGCAGCAATGCGAGTAATGCTCGGTCGCGTTTTCCTTTCAGTCGTTGATGATCGGGTGCTTGCCAAAGAGCTTGGCCCTGCTCCGCGGTCAGCCAATTGCCGAGGCGCACTCCCAACTTCTTCACGCCGTTAACACGGCGAATGCCAGCCGCCAAATCGGCGCTGAGGAGACCGCAGTCGGCGGCCTCGTATGCGAGCCGGCGCACGGCACCGAGACGTAGGTTGACGGTGCCAGGTGCCAGTTGACGGGATTCGAGATGCGACCGATAGCGCAACACCACTATTCTGTTGAGAGCCAAGCGAGGTTCCGAACAATACCAGTCAACGAATTCATCGATGGCGTGACGATAACCCCGTTGGGCATCCAGGCTGGTGAGGCTATTTAAGACTGCGGCTTTGGCGTGCTCGAGGTCTGCAGGCGCAGGACAGATTTTGTAGTGGTACGTTTTCTTCGTGAGTGCGGTTTCCGCTTCATGATCAATGGCCTCCATGCCACCGATCAATGATCGGGTGAATGTTGCGGCGGTACGGTCAGAGTTGCCCGTCACCCAACCACAATCGGTCGGAACTGTTGCAGCACCATGAGCGCATTCGGCGGGACTGCGTGTTGAAATGCCTTTCGTCCGACGCCGAGCCGATAAGGAAAACTAATGCCGGTGGCGCTTTGTCCACAACTGTTTGTGTCAGACTGGTTCAGGTTATTGAAAGTTTTCTACAAGAATGATGTCACTATTTAACGCGTCTAGTTGTGCGTAAAGAATTGTCCTTTTGTCCGAAGAGATGGCCAATCCCGGTGCTTCCCGGGCTGGACGGTTCTCCAGATCGAACGCTCGCGTAGTGCGATGGGTAGTCAAGTTGAAAAAAGCGATCCCAGGTTTTGCTGTCGTGTCCAGGTAATAAATTCCGTCGTCGACCACTGCCCAATAACCCCAGTAACCTGGTTCCAGAGAGCTTATGACCTCGATCTCTTCTCCGCCGTCCGTCGGAATGCGCCATAGTCCGGGAACGTTCAGACCCTTCGCGTAGTACAAGAATTTACCGTCGGGCGATTCCATTGCTGCATATCCACCGTGTCGCGTCACTTGCACAGCGGGTCCGCCTGTCGAAGGCATCTTCCATACCTCCCCACGGCCACTGCGATGTGACGCGAAATATATCCAACGCCCGTCTCGCGACCAGCTTGGCACGACATCGCCCGATGGTTCACTGATGAGCCGACGAGGAGAGCCGCCCTCTGAACCGATGAGATAAATGTCTGCATTGCCGCCAGCGCGAGAATCGAAAGCAATCTGTTGTCCATCGGGCGACCAACGTGGAGTTCCACTCACAGAGTTGAAGTGGGTTAACTGAACGAGGCCGCTCCCGTCGCTCCGGCACATCCAGACTTCATACGCGCCACTGCGGGTAGATTCGAATGCAATTTTGCTTTCATCCAGCGAGAACTGAGGACCACTATCCATCCTGGTGGAAGATATGAACCTCTCGGGAGGGCCGGCAGAAATAACTGAATTAAGGCGCCTCCTCCAGATGTTGAGATTGGCCGTCTGGCGCAAATACACCAATCGTTTCCCTCGAATTGAAGGTTCGAGTCCCTCTTGACCAAACTGCAGTCGTTCTGGCTCACCCCCACGAAGTGATATCTTCCATAGCCAACCGGGATTTATTGGCCAGGTAGAATCTGCGAAAACGATGGCACGACCGTCAGGGGTCCACGCGAGACCCCAGCTGTATCTCAGACCTGAAACAAGGCGTTGTTCATCTCCTCCTGAAACCGGCACTGTGTAGATTGACAGAACTCCTTCCGAAACTCCGGCGAACGCCAATGTTTTGCCGTCGGGGGAGAATTCAGGGTTGGAATCACTCCTCGAATGCAGAGGCCGAGTGACTCTGCTAACTTCCAGGGAATCGAGCGATAGCAGAAAAATAGAAGAAGCAGTGTCGCTGTTGGATGCACGATCAGAAAAGGCGAGGTACTTCCCATCGGCTGACCAGGAGAGGCGGCCTGCGGACCAATAGGCTTGGTAGAACGCTTTTTCCGGCCAAAGCGTTCGGTGCATCCTGCGCACAGCGCCACCCGATGCAGGGATGGTGTAAATGCCTGTTTCATCTTTGAGAATGCGACAGAATGCGATGTAACGACCATCAGGTGACCAAACCGGATTGAAGTCGATTGACGACTGGTTTGTCAGTCGTACCGGTTCCTCCGTCCCGACGATCTTCACGTATATGCTGAAGTGCGGGCCGGCTCCGCCGTTCCAGGCGAAGGCTATATGTTGGCCGTCCGGTGAAAGACTAGGGGTATACTTTTCGCCAACGTTAGTGACGGCCGGGGTTACAGACGGCCGATCTGCCTTGGATCTCAGCGAATGGCTGTAGTACAGAAAGGACAGCGCAAGAACACACGCCGTTAATCCGCCTAAAACAGCGTTCCTCGTAGTGAACAGCCACTGCCACGGCCTGGGACGGGCTAGAGGGGTCGCGGCCGATATCTGAACACTGCCGGAGCATCTGTCGACCGGAGCAATGAAACGATACCCTCGGCGAGCCAGTGTCTCAACGAAGATGGGCCTTTCCGCAGATTCGCCCAGCGCGTCGCGCAACCTCTTGATGGCGGCATTCAGGCTATGATCGAAGTCGACGAAGGTGTCCGCCGGCCAGAGCTTGCTGCGCAGTTCCTCTCGGGTGACGACTTGTCCCGGCTGCTCAAGCAGCGCCACCAACAGTTGAAACGGCTGTTCCTGGAGCTTTACCTTTTGTCCCCGCTGGCGCAGTTCCCCTGTCTGAAGATTCACCTCGAACGTACTGAAACAAATAATTCGGGATGAGGAATTGGTTGACACGGGAAGCTCGCTCTACGTGGCCCGAAGTTTAACACCTTTCGGGTACAGTTCCGACTTGCGGTCATCCGGTACGGGGTTCTGAGAGCAAAGAGTTCTTTAGATCTTTGTCACTCGGACAAAACACCTCTGCAAAAGCTTCGAGTCATCCGGCTGGGAAACTCTACCGACATGCTCGGCTACTCCCGTGTGGTCTGCAACCCTTACCTAATCGCGTTACGTCAGAGTTGCCCGTCACCGCCATGGTGACCGAGCGGCTCTGGCCTATGCGTTCGTGACGTTCGCGCTGAAACCCGTTGGGACAATCGAGCAGATGAAAATGGCAGCGGTTTCGCGTCTGACCGATTTCAGTTTCGATTGGTACCCGCTGTTCACGCCGGTTTCGAAGAAGTCGCACCCGAGCTGTACAACGCGGGTAACGACAGCAGGCAGCTCGAAGAGCTGACAACGTGCAACCCCGGCGGCAGCGATTCCCCGAAGGTGCGGACCGCGTCCGCCGGTTCGGGCGGGACGTATTTTGACAGAAGCTGGATGGTTTCTTCGGCGATCCCAAGCTCCATCAAGTGGGAGATTGCCTGCGCACGAATTACATCATCGATGTCACGTGAGGGATCGTCGGTGCGCCGCGCGATCAGAACGATGGCGGAACCCGTTACCTCCGTGAACGTAGATAAGTCCAGCAGGACTTTCAGCCACTCACCGGCAATTTCAGGTTCTACTACCGAGTGCAGCGGCCCATACAGGGGAATGCGGGCACCCAGCCGGCCCAGGCACCAAAGCCAAATTGCATCTCTAGGTTCTTTTCTGATCTTCGCCACCAACTCATGGCCCAG
>Ga0193729_1001586_pt1 | contig 11566 bp, 9 predicted proteins | sample U1c2metaG_FD_143036 | JGI IMG/M metagenome (GOLD analysis project Ga0193729, IMG submission 143036) | Soil microbial communities from a riparian zone of the East river system, Colorado, United States - U1c2 | ecosystem: Environmental > Terrestrial > Soil > Riparian zone | place: USA: East River... | reverse complement strand
TTTCTGCCGGAAACAAAACCGATTCGAGAGGACGACTGGACCTGCGCGCCGATTCCGGCGGACATCCAGGACCGCCGAGTTGAGATTACGGGGCCGACAGATCGCAAGATGGTGATCAACGCGCTGAATTCAGGCGCGAAGATTTTCATGGCGGACTTTGAAGACGCGAACGCGCCGAACTGGAACAACATGGTCGAAGGGCAGATCAATCTGCGCGACGCCATCCGCCGCTCGATTCGATTCACAAATCCGGACGGCAAGGAATATCGGTTAAATGAGCAAGTCGCTGTCCTGATGCCACGTCCGCGCGGCTGGCATCTTCTCGAGAAACATATGCTTGTCGACGGAAAGCCGGTTTCCGGCGGTCTCTTCGATTTCGGCCTCTACTTCTTTCATAACGCAAAGGAGCTCCTCGCGCGTGGCAGCGGCCCATACTTCTACCTGCCGAAAATGGAGAGCCATCTGGAGGCGCGCATTTGGAACGACACTTTCAAACTCGCGCAGGATGAACTTGGAATTCCGCAGGGCACCATCAGAGCTACGGTTTTAATCGAGACGATTCCGGCGGCCTTCGAGATGGATGAGATTCTCTATGAACTGCGCGATCACTCCGCCGGATTGAACTGCGGGCGCTGGGATTACATTTTCTCCTGTATCAAAAGGTTCCGGAACAAACCCGACTTCCTACTCGCGGACCGCGCCTTGATCACGATGACAACGCATTTCATGCGCTCCTACTCCTTGCTCTGCATCAAGACTTGTCACCGCCGGAATATTTTTGCCATGGGCGGAATGGCGGCGCAGATCCCGGTGAAGAACGATCCGAAGGCGAACGAGGACGCATTCGCCAAAGTGCGGGCCGACAAAGAGCGCGAGGCGACCGATGGTCACGACGGAACGTGGGTAGCGCATCCGGGAATGGTGCAGCTCGCACTCGATGCTTTTAACCGGCTGATGCCGGCTCCAAATCAGATCGAGCGAAAACGCGATGACGTGAACGTCAGCGCGAAAGACTTGTTAGACTTTGGTCCAAGTGAGCCAATCACCGAGCAAGGCCTGCGGGTAAACGTGAGCGTGGGCGTGCAATACCTCGAAGCCTGGCTGCGCGGCAGCGGCGCGGTTCCGATCTTCAACCTGATGGAAGACGCGGCCACGGCGGAAATCTCACGCGCGCAGCTTTGGCAATGGATTCGGCATCCGCGAGGGGTTCTGACCGATGGCCGCAAGGTGACGAAGGAACTTTTTCGGAGCGTCCTCCACGAGGAACTCGCGAAGATCAAATCAAGCATTGGGGCTGCGCGCTTCGAAAAGGGAAAGTTCGACACGGCGCGCGAGCTTTTCGACAAGATCACGACTGAAGAAGAGTTTGTGGAGTTCCTCACGCTGCCCGGTTATGAAAAACTCGACTGAGGTAGATCTATGAAGACGAACCACCGCAAATCCGTTTCCGGAACCTCACTCAACTGGCAGACCGATCCACGCTGGAGCGGGATCGAGCGAAGCTACTCGTTAGGGGATGTGCGACGTTTGCAAGGCAACATCGTCGTAGAGCACTCGCTGGCACGCCGCGGCGCGGAAAAGCTTTGGGAATTGTTGCATACGGAAGAGTTCGTTCCGGCCTTGGGCGCGCTCACCGGCAATCAGGCCGTGCAGCAGGTGAAAGCGGGATTGAAGGCGATCTATCTGAGCGGCTGGCAGGTTGCCGCGGACGCGAATCTCGCCGGGCACATGTATCCGGACCAGAGTCTATATCCGGCGAACAGCGTGCCGGCGGTGGTGAAGAGAATCAACCAGGCGCTGCAACGCGCGGATCAGATTTATCATGCCGAAGGGAAGAGCGAGATTGATTGGTTTGCTCCGATTATCGCGGACGCGGAGGCAGGGTTCGGGGGGCCGCTCAACGTCTTCGAGCTAACCAAAGCCATGATCGAAGCCGGCGCGGCCGGTGTTCACTTCGAAGACCAACTCGCGAGCGAAAAGAAGTGCGGACACATGGGCGGCAAGGTGCTCGTCCCGACACGAACCGCGATATCTCATCTCATCGCAGCGCGTTTGGCGGCAGATGTCTCCGATGTCCCAACCATCATCGTGGCGCGCACGGACGCGAACGCGGCGGCGTTGCTCACGAATGATATCGATGAACGAGACCAAGAGTTCCTGACAGGGGAGCGCACAGCGGAAGGTTTCTACCGCGTGCGCGCCGGGCTCGAGCAGGCGATCGCGCGCGCCACCAGCTATGCGGCATATGCCGACGTGGTCTGGTGTGAAACGAGCGAGCCGGGCCTGGAAGAAGCAAAGCGGTTCGCCGAAGCCGTGAAGACGAAGTTTCCTGACAAGCTGCTGGCTTACAACTGCTCGCCGTCGTTCAACTGGAAGAAGCTCGATCTCGCAACCATAGCTAAATTTCAGCGGGAGTTGGGCGCGATGGGCTACAAATTCCAATTCGTCACGCTGGCCGGTTTCCATGCCTTGAACTACAGCATGTTTCGGCTCGCGCATGATTACAAAGATCGCGGCATGGCGGCCTATTCCGAACTGCAGGAAGCAGAGTTCGCCGCCGAGCCCGACGGTTACACCGCGACAAAACATCAGCGTGAAGTTGGCGCCGGTTATTTCGATGACGTCGCTCAAGTGATCGCGGGCGGGAAATCTTCGACGACCGCTTTACGCGGCTCGACGGAACAAGAGCAGTTTCTCTAAGGCGCGCCCGATGTCGGTCATCAGCAGCCCGGCTTCCTCGGAAAGTTCGGCACTGACCGATAGTCGGCTTGCGGCGCTTTGCGCGGGAACCGTGCAACGCGCGTTTTTGGATTACGACGAACAGTTTCACGCGATTACGCTCCGCGCGCGTGACAGGTTTCTCGCACGCGATTGGCGGGGATCCTATGCGGATGCGGCGGAGCGATTGCATCTCTATGCGCGCGAGATGGAAGAGCTCACGAAGCAGATCAAAGACGCATTGAGGGCACGTCTCTGCGTGCGCAGCGTCTGGACGGGGATGAAGGCGGCTTACTCCTCGCTCATCGCGCAATCGAGTAAGCGGGAAATCGCGGAGAGCTTTTTCAACTCGTTAACGCGGCGCGTTTTTGCGACTGAGGGTGTGGACCAGGCGATCGAATTCGTCGACACAGATTTTGACGAACCTCCTACGACAGTGCCAGTCGACACGCGTCGCGTTTATTCCGGTGCCTCAATTCACGAGCTGCTCATCGCGAGCCTAACAGATCCGTCCGCCGGTTTTTCGGAGGAGAATTGGCGCGCGCTTGATATTACCGCGCGACATGCGGCTGAACGGCTTCAGGCCGCGTTTAGTACATCGCCCCAGGAATCGCCCGCGAATCGGCGCCTGAAATTAGAGATAATCGGAAACGTCTTTTATCGCGGCCGTGGTGCGTATGTGGTTGGACGCGTATTTCGCGATTCGGACGACCGCTCGCCGCTCGCGATCGCCTTGTGTTTGCGGCACGAGAACGAAACCGGGATCGATTTCGACGCCGTTCTTATAGGCGAAACGGACCTGGCGATTCTGTTCTCTTTTACTCGCGCTTATTTCCGTGTCTACACGAAATGTCCATACGAACTCGTGCGCAGCTTGTGTGAGATCATGCCGCGAAAACGCTTGATCGATCTTTATAATGCGATCGGCTACCACCGCCATGGCAAGACGGAATTCTATCGGGATTTCGTCCGGCATCTGCGCAGCTCGGGCGACCGGTTCGTCACTGCTGAAGGAGCGCGGGGAATGGTGATGCTCGTGTTTACGCTTCCTAGCTACGACGTCGTCTTCAAGTTGATCAAAGATCGCTTCGATTATCCGAAGGAGAGTACGCGCGCTGAAGTCATGCGGCGCTACCGGCTTGTCTTCGAACATGATCGCATTGGGCGCCTGGTCGAAGCCCATGAGTTCGAGCATCTCCGTATCGCTCGCGATCGATTCGAGCCGCCGCTGCTCGAGGAACTGCTGCGTGACGCGAGTTCCATTGTGCGCCTTGAAGGCGATGACGTCGTGATCGCTCATGTTTATGTGGAACGGCGTGTCCGACCTCTGAACCTATTTCTCTTTGAGGCTGATGAGGCAGCAGTCGCAGCCGCGGCACGTGATTACGGTCGTGCGATCAAGGATCTTGCAGCCTCAAACATTTTTCCGGGCGACATTTTCACGAAGAACTTTGGCGTAACGCGCCACGGGCGGGTCGTGTTCTATGATTACGACGAGCTCTGTTTCGTGACGGATTGCAACTTCCGCGAGATGCCGCAGCCAACGACGCACGAAGAAGAAATGTCCGCTGAACCGTGGTTTTCGGTACGCCAAAACGACATTTTTCCGGAAGAGTTTCCGCAATTTCTGCGCTTACCGGAAGCGGCCCGCAGCAGTTTGCTTGCGCACCACGCGGATCTCTTTTCGGCTGCGTTTTGGCGGAGCCTGCAGGAAAGACTCCGAGCGGGAGAACTACCCGAAATATTCCCGTACCGAGCGGAGCGGCGATTGGCCTAACAAAAAGACTTGCGAGGCCACCGGAGCCGCAACGGCAATTTCGTCTTGCGTCACATGCCCGAGGGAAAAAATCCGATCAAGCAATGAATGCACGCCCGACTGATTGTGCACGAGAAACATGGCACCCTTGAGCGAACACAAGCCCTTTAGATGGTGCGCGGTAGAGGTTTCGAACCTCTGACCCCTACCGTGTCAAGGTAGTGCTCTACCACTGAGCTAACCGCGCCCCGAAATTAGTGATAAGTGAAGAGTGATAAGTGAAGAGTCAAGCGGCTTGATCTTTGCAATGTAAATCCCAATTGCAACACTTCGCCACTGGACAACACGGAGGCGCAGGACGACTGTTCGCATCTCGTGAGTGCACTGTTTTTTAAGCGTTTCCTGCAGCGACCATTTCAGATCGCATCGATCGTGCCCAGCTCAAAGGCGCTCGTTGAACGCGTCGCCAGCAAGATGGACTTCAGCCAGCCGCGCGTAATCGCCGAGTATGGTCCGGGCGAGGGCGTTCATTCACGCCAGATAGCGAGGCGCATGAGCCCGGATTCGCATTTGCTCTTGTTTGAGCTGGATCAAGCTTTCGCTCGCGATCTGGAACAACAATTCGCCCGGGATCGGCGCGTGCACGTTATTCATGGAGACGCGGCGCGTTTGCCGGAGGAGTTGAAGCGTCGTGGATTCGCCTGCTGCGACTACGTTCTTTCGGGAATTCCGTTCAGTATTCTTAAGATCGACAAAAAACGGGCGCTTCTGCAAAAAACGCACGACGCACTGGCGCCGGGCGGCGGTTTCATTATTTATCAGGTAACTAACGAACTGAAACAACACGCCACATTGTTCGAGCATGCCGAATCGGAATACTTCCTGCAAAACATACCGCCGATGTTCATCACCGTTTTTCACAAGACGCAATCGGCGCAATCGCTGAATGGCTGGGAGTACCGCACCGCGCAGCGAACACCCATTGGCGTGAGCGCATATCGTTCGGCATGACCGATCGGCCGACGCGGATGGAAAAAGATTCGATGGGCGAGATGTCTCTGCCGGCTTCTGCCCTCCATGGCGCCTCCACTCATCGTGCCGTCCTCAATTTCCCGGTGAGCGGTTATCGGTTTTCACGGCCGTTTATTCGCGCTTTGGGTTTAATCAAGTGGGCTGCGGCGCAGGCCAATCACGATCTCGGTTTGCTCGACGCAGAGCGGTCGGCCCTCATCGTTCAGGCAGCTGAAGAGGTCGCCGACGGAAAACTCGATGAACACTTTCCCCTTGATGTTTTCCAGACCGGTTCGGGTACGAGCACGAACACCAACGCAAACGAAGTGATCGCGAATCGTTGCGCCCAGCTCGCTGGCAAAACGATCGGGTCGCGCGAACTGGTTCATCCCAATGATCACGTCAACATGGGCCAGTCGAGCAACGATGTGATTCCCTCTGCGATCCATATCAGCGCAGCGGAACAGTTAAAAAACTGTCTCGTCCCGGCTTTGGAAAAATTACACGCCACGCTCGAAGCCAAAGCGAAGGAATTTTGGGAAATCATTAAGATTGGCCGTACGCACTTGATGGACGCGACCCCGGTGCGCCTGGGCCAGGAATTTTCCGGCTACGCTCAGCAAGTTGCTTATGCCAGAGAACGCGCACAGAAAGCGATCGAGACTCTGCGTGAGCTTGCGCTCGGTGGCACCGCGGTTGGCACGGGTTTGAATCGCCATGTCGATCTTCCGCGCAAAATACTGCGACATTTGGAGCAGCGCACCGGCATTGCCTTTTACGAGGCGAAAAATCATTTCGAAGCGCAAGGCGGAAAAGACGCGGTAGTCGAAGCGAGCGGGCATCTAAAAACCATCGCCGTCAGTTTATTCAAGATCGCGAATGACATCCGCTGGCTCGGGAGCGGTCCGCGCTGCGGCATTGGCGAGATTCAACTTCCCGCCACCCAACCGGGCAGCTCGATCATGCCGGGCAAAGTGAACCCGGTGATGTGCGAATCGGTCATGATGGTTTGCGCTCAGGTGATCGGCAACGACGCGTGCATCACGTGGGCTGGTGCAAACGGAAACTTCGAGCTCAACGTGATGATGCCGGTGATGGCGCATGATTTGCTCGAATCGATCCGGCTGCTTGCCAATGTGGTCGATGTCTTCTGCGACAAATGCGTGACTGGGATTCTCGCGAACGAAGAGCGCTGCCGCGAATTGGTCGAGCTTTCCATGGCCATGGTGACCAGTCTGGCGCCGAAAATCGGTTACGATCGCGCGGCTGAGATCGCTAAAGAGAGCGCGAAAACCGGGCGCACCGTTCGTGAAATTGCCCGGGAACAAAAGGTCCTGCCAGAAAAAGAATTGGCGCGCGCACTTGACCCGGTTGCAATGACGGAGCCAGGCGGCAAGGAAGCTTAGGCTCGTTTACTTTCGCGGATGCCATGGTTGCCAAACTTGAGGGACCTCAATTTTCGGGTGGGGCGAACATCGCGATTAAATGTCCGAGCCATACTTACGAGCAAACGGTCGTGTTTTATCGCGATACGCTCGGGCTGCCTCTGATTGAGGAAGAGGCGGACGGCTGCATTTTTCAATTCGGTCCAAACAGGCTCTGGATCGACAAGGTGCCGAATCTGAGTCATCCGGATATCTGGCTGGAATTGGAGACGAACGACACCGAAGCAGCCGCGTCATTTCTCAAAGTAAACGGCATCGCGCGGCGGGATGAAATCGAACAGTTGCGAGAAGATTTCGATGGATTCTTCGTGTCCGCGCCAAACGGCGTCATTCATCTCGTCATCGGTCACGAAGAAGCGTGAATTGTAGGGCTTACTGCCCGGATTTGCCGCTCGTGACTATTTCCGCATATTCACGGACCGATTTTGGACGGACCTGAAATTTTGTAAACGTGCCGCTCATATCGATTGAATCGTCCTGAGCGGCAGACAACATCAAGTCGGCAAAAGTTTGCTCGACTGGATTCGTGGCGGCCGTTTTCCGAGCCTGGAGCTGTTCTTCCGGGACAAACTGCGTTTCAAATCTGCTGCCGGAAACTTCTTCAAACATGCGGACGACCTCTAATGGACTGAGGGTGTCCGGGCCGCCAAGTTCAATCACAGCGTCGCGGGCGGCTGGATTTGATAAAGCCGCCACGGCAAAGTCCGCGACGTTGTACAGCGAAATATAGCTAATCTTGTTTTTTCCCGATCCATAGATCGTTGCCTTGGCATTTCCAAAATCGAAGCCGAGGTGCGGACTCAGCCAGATTTCCATAAAGAAGGTCGGTCGCAGGATAGTGTGACTGAGACCGCTCTGCCGAAGATGGTTCTCGACGGCGCGCTTCGCATCGATAAGCGGATTGCCGCCATGTTTGCCAAGATTGCCTGAGACGGAGACGAAAACGTAATGCCCGACCTTTGCCGCACTGGCAGCATCAATGAGAGCTTTCTGGCCATCCAAATCAACTGTCTGGAACGTATCGCCTTCCTGTTTTGAGCCAATTGCTGTTGGAGTTGTGATGACCGCGCGAACGCCCTGACAAGCACGATCAAGTGAAGTTCGATCTTTTAAGTCAGCTTCGACAAGCTCTGCACCAAGTTGCTTCAAGGTATCGTTTTTCGCTGGATCAGAAGTGCTTCGAACCATCGCCCGAAAGGGTTTTCCCGCGGAAGCCAAACGCCGGCAAATTTCCGTTCCCAATAATCCGGTAGCTCCGACGACGAGTGTCATGAATCCTTAAGCAAGCGTTCAGTGAGCCGGCATATGCCGTCCCATTATGACGAGATCACACTCATTTCCGTCGAGTCGCGCGATGCGCGGGAGCAATCCCCAACGCTCAAAGCCGAGTCGCTCAAATAATTTCAGGCTCGGTTCGTTGTGCGCGAAGATCAAGCCAACCATGGCGTTGATCCCGAGCGACGGCGCGCGGACGATGGCTTCTTCCAATAAACGGTGCGCCACGCCTTGACGCCGGAACTTTTGATCGACATACACGCTGATTTCGGCCGTGCCGCGGTAAGCGCAGCGCGGTATGAATCTTTTGAAATCCAGCCAGCCGATCACGTAGCCGTCGTTTTCCGCTACCCAGAACGGATGTCGGTCGGGTGAATGTTCGCGGAACCACGGCAAACGTGCTTCAACCGTGGTCGGCTCAAGCTCCGCCGTCACAATGCGCGTCGGCACAGTGGCATTGTAAATGTCGATGATGATTGGGAGATCGGATTCGAGCGCGTCGCGGATAATCATATCTGCTCCAAATTCTAGCGTGCCCGCTTATCGCGGCCAGGTGGATCGAGCAGTCCCTTGCTCGATGCTAAGGTTGGACGGCGGAGCCGCATATTGATTATCATCGTCCGGCAGAGCGGCCGATCCACCTCCAATTCTGCTCAGTTTAGGCTACGAGCTTTGCTTATAGCGCGATCGCGGTTTGGAAAAATGCATTTTCAAATGTCGGCTGAAACGGACCCGGCGTCGTTTCGCCAATTCGAAAGCGCGGACCGATTTGCGATTGCATGGCGCAATAAAGTTCCATGTCGATCTTGCCGCACTTTGCCAGCGACGCGCGGACCGCGCCCAAAGCGAGCTCAGGAGTATTGCAATCGCGGCTGAGATGTCCGAGCACCACGCGCTCAATTTTTCCAGAGAGCAATTCCTCGATCACGTTCGCGGCTGACGTGTTCGACAAATGTCCATGCCGCGATTGAATCCTCTGTTTCACTGGCCACGGCCGATGCGAATCGTTCTGCAAAAGTTTTTCGTCGTGGTTCGTTTCGATCACGAGCGTCTGCACTTCGCGCAACCGCTCCACGATCATTTTCGTCGCGTATCCGAGATCGGTGATGAAACCGAGCCCGCCCGAGCCCGCATGAAAGGCAAACCCAAGGGGATCGACCGCGTCATGTGGCACGGGAAAAGTTTGGACCGTAACGTCGCAAATGGAAAACTCAGCGCCGGTCCGGAAAATTCGCCAGTTCCGATGTTGCTCGAACAATCCGTCGCAGCGAATCGCTTCTGCGGTGAGCGCGTTGCAATAAATAGGCACGTGAAATTTTCGGCAGAGCACTTCGAGCCCACAAACGTGATCGCCGTGCTCGTGGGTGAGAAGGACGCCGTCGAGCTGGTCGGGTGTGACGCCACAGTCCGCCAGGCGCAACACCAGTTGCCGCGCGCTCAGGCCCCCATCGACAAGAATCTTGCAATGCTCAGTCGCGACCAATGCGCTGTTCCCGGCGCTGCCGCTGCCGAGCATCGTCAAGCTGAACACGGATCCTAGATTAGCCGAGTCGTTTGGTGTTACGCAAACGGAAACGAATAAATCAGGGCGCGATTACGATTTGCCGCTTGGCCAGCCATCGATTCGGGGTCGTTCCGCTTTCCTCGACATGGCGCAGTGGCAGAATTACATTCGCGCCACTTGAGAACGCGCATCTTCATTTTCATCGCAGCGGCCAGCGTGCTTTTTAGAGCCACTGCTTGCGCTCAATCAGATCTTCCAAATTCGGACAGTAGCGGCCTGGATCTTAAGCAGTGGGGGCTGCTGGCGATCCAGGACGGCGGCCGACGCAAACCAGTGGATACATTTGCCAGGGAAACGCTGATCCGCGTTACGGGAAGATCGACATATACAGACAAAACGGGCCGGACATGGCAGCCGAATGACTTCATTTTGTCGGCACTGGTCGAGACACACGACTGGAAAAGCGAGCCGATGGTGCTGGTCTCGTTCGGCAAACTGAAAGAACAGCTCGGACTCGATAAAACACAGCGGCGATTTTCGTCCGCGCAATTGACCGGGTCGTCGGAGTTGCAACGGATCACGAATGAGGCGCGCGCACGCAAGCGCGCGGAACAATCGCTCGACCGGGTCCAGCAAGAAGCACTCAGCGTTAGCGATCGGCTGGCGCTTTTGGCAAATGTGATGACTGGAAACGCTTTATTGATCGTTCCGGCGCCGCGAAGCGAAACCGATCCGTGGGCCGTGCCCGATCCGGCGGCAGTCGCTTCTTATTATAATGAGGCGCAGTTCACGCCAGTTTTCTCCCAAGTAACGAAAATGACCGGCGCTTATGCGCAAGGCGACACGTTCAACTTCAGTTCGGCCGCACGCCAGCTTCGGGAAAATTTACGCGGGCTGAGTCCGTCGATTTACCCGCAGGAGCGACAATTGCGTCTCGAATATTTCTATAATCATTTCGAAAGCTTTTATCGCGCGATCTGGTGCTACGGGATTGCGTTTGTAATTTTAATCGCAGCGCACCTCCGCAAACGGGGAACTGCTTTACGGAACATCGGCGTAGCGGTTGCGATCCTCGGTCTCGCCTTTCAGGCGAGCGGAATCGTGATGCGCTGCCTGATCGCCGGACGACCTCCGGTGACGAACATGTACGAATCGATTATCTGGGTATCATTTGCGGTGTCGTTTTTCGGGATGATCTTTTTCGCGCGTTATCGCACGCCAGTGTATTTGCTGGCGGCTTTGCCAGTAACGCTGATCGCCCTGCTACTTGTGCATCAAATGCCGATGGCCATGCCGTCGAGCATCGATCCGCTGGTGCCCGTGTTGCGGGACAATTTCTGGCTCACTATCCATGTGCTCACAATCACACTCAGTTATGCAGCCTTCGCACTCGCCATGGGCTTTGGTCACATTTTGCTCTGGCGCTACGCGCGCAACCCGGCAGCAGCGAGTGCAGACGCGCCAATGCATTTCTGGCTTTATCGCGTCCTCCAGCTGGGCGTGCTTTTGCTCGCCGCAGGCACGATTTTAGGCGGCGTGTGGGCGAATTATTCCTGGGGTAGATTCTGGGGCTGGGATCCGAAGGAAACGTGGGCCCTGATTGCGCTGCTCTGTTATATCCTGACGTTACACGGGCGGCTGGCCGGTTGGTGGACAGAGTTCGGCCTTGTCGTAGCGAGCGTGGTTTGTTTTCTCGCCGTGTTGATGGCGTGGTACGGCGTGAACTTTGTTCTCGGCAAAGGTTTGCACAGCTACGGGTTCGGCATCGGCGGCGAAACCTACGTTGCGACATTCGTGATTGCCGATCTTTTGTTCGTTGCCTTCGCGATCTGGCGATATCGCGCGAGCAAACGCGTG
>Ga0193729_1001584_pt1 | contig 11578 bp, 10 predicted proteins | sample U1c2metaG_FD_143036 | JGI IMG/M metagenome (GOLD analysis project Ga0193729, IMG submission 143036) | Soil microbial communities from a riparian zone of the East river system, Colorado, United States - U1c2 | ecosystem: Environmental > Terrestrial > Soil > Riparian zone | place: USA: East River... | reverse complement strand
TCAAAAAGGATAATTCTCCGCGGGCGCTTTGTGCGTGCGGGTGACCGCATTAAAGAGCGTGGACTTGCCGACATTCGGCAACCCGACGATTCCCGCGCTTAACATAGGCGCGGACGTTAATGCGATAGCTCAGCTGTCGCAATGACTGGAGGGACGAGCGCTGTGTCGTCCCAGAAATTAGTGGGACGCGAAGGAGCGCATCCCTCGAACGTAGGAAACATCGGGCTGGCGGGATTTGAACACACGACTTCTCTCCGCGGCATTGATCCCTGGCGAACTCTCCATCGTTAGTGAATAGTCCCGCCGCAGAACGGGCTGTAGTTCAGCTTGGTAGAACGCTTGAATGGGGTTCAAGAGGTCGTGGGTTCGAATCCCGCCAGCCCGATTTCACTTCGAGACCATGTTTCACGTGTACATTCTGCGTAGCGCGAAGACGGGCCAGCGGTACATCGGCTCCTGCAAAGACATCGACCACCGACTGCGCCGGCATAATGCTGGTCATTCGAAAGCGACACGGCATGGCATTCCTTGGGCTCTCATCCACAGCGAGTGCTTCGCGACCCGGGCCGCTGCGGTGGGAAAGGGAATTGTATTACAAAACCGGACGTGGCCGAGATGAATTGGATGTGTTATCTCAGTAGACCTGTCGCCGCGGCGACCGTTCTACCAAGCTGAACTACAGCCCGATCTACGGTCGCGAACTATTCACTAGCCGCGCAACAATCGCGAGCGCTAATCCAACAAGGTCGCGTTGGCCCGATTTTAGTTGAGGCCCTCACCGTAAGTTTGCAATATCTGGCCGCGCGCCGGCTCATGAAACTGATCATTCAAAAAATGAAGCGCGTCTGTCTCGTCGCCGGTTTCGCACTTTTCTGCGCGGCTTTGCCGACCCATGACAAGACCGTCGCGGCTTTCAAAGAGCGAACAGCAACAACGCCTCAACTATCTCGCGGCCGAGCAGTTCATGCTATAAAATTAAACCAGATAGCGTTCGAATCGTGTAAAGAACTTATCCGGCAAGGCCGTGTGATCATTGATAAGAAGGGTGCGTGGGGCCGGCATCAATCTTCACTGGAGGAAGAGAATGAATTTATTCGGCTGCATGGATTCGAAGAGTATGCGAAATGGCACTTGGGAATCGACCAAGACCGGCCCGAGGCGACAAAGGCAAGATATAAATTTCCCTGCGGCGATTTCAAAAATGTTCATCGTTGCGCTGTGCTCGCGGTGAAAAGCAGGGCCGCTCAATACAACCATGACGAAATTGAACACGCCGCATCCGAGCTGCTGCAAATGATCGAGATGCAAAGGGGGTCCGGCGCGACGCCGTTACCAGAGTAACTACCAGTTGCTACAAACTCCAGCCGATCAAAAAGGCATCGATTAATTGCGGCAAGTCATCACTGTAGCCGCCCTCAAGAATCGCGGCGGCGGGAATGGTTATATCATGCAGCCATGAGCCGAACATCGCGAAGTCTTCGGGCTTCAGCGTCATCTGCATGATCGGATCGCGCGCGTAGGCATCGAAGCCGGCGGAAACGAGTAGAAGATTAGGTTTGAACGCGAGAAGTCTTTCCAGCGCGTGTTTGGCTGCCTCGACATGAACACGGCGCGGTGTAGAGGGCGCGATTGGGTAGTTGTCGATGTTGGCGAACGAATTTACGCCGGTTCCAGGATATGCCGGAAACTGATGGATTGAGGCGAATACGATTCGCGGGTTGCGCGCGACAATGTCTTCGGTCCCGTTGCCATGATGGGCGTCGAAATCCCAAATGGCGACTCGCTCCGCGCCATTTTCCAATGCGTCGAGTGCAGCAATCGCGATGTTGTTAAAATAACAAAATCCCATCGCGCGATTTCGAGTCGCGTGATGTCCGGGTGGCCGCATCAAACTGAAAGCGGGATCTCCGTTCAAGGCCGCGCACGCCGCCTCGATGGCCGCGCCGGCGGACTTCATCGCGTACTTCTCGATGTCGGGATAAACCGGTGTGTCGAGATCGAAATCTTCGGAGGCCTTCATAATTCGCTCGATATGCGCAGGCGAATGCGCGCGCAGTAACATTGCCTCATTCGCCGCGCGTGGCTCGCGCCATTTCCAATCGGGGTGTCGATCTTTTAGCAGCGGCGCGGTGCGTTCAATTCTTTGCGGACGCTCCGGATGCCCTGGCGCGGAGTAATCGAGACAATGCGGATCGTAGAAAATGATCATCGAACCGGGAAGGTGCGGAGACGAGCCACGTCTCGCAACCACAAGATCGACAAATCCCGGCGTCGAGTTGATAAGAGAACGAGAAGTGCCGATGGTGCGCGACGCAAATTCGAACCTGCCGAAAATCGATGCTCAATGGCCAGAAGATCGTCGTAGTGATGCCGGCGTATAACGCCGCCCGCACTTTGCGCCAGACTTACGACGAAGTGATGGCGCACGAAATTGTCGATCTTGCCATCGTGGTCGATGACGCCAGCCAGGATGAAACCGTGGCGATCGCCCGCACGCTGGATCGTGTGCAAGTGGAAGTGCATCCGTTGAACCGCGGCTATGGCGCGAATCAAAAGACATGTTACCGGCTCGCGCTGGCCGCTGGCGCGGACATCGTGATCATGATTCATCCCGATTACCAGTACACGCCGCAACTCATTCCCGCGATGGCATCGCTCGTGGCAAGCGGGCTTTATCCGTGCGTGCTGGCTTCGCGCATTCTCGGCGGCGGCGCTTTGCGCGGGGGCATGCCGTGGTGGAAATACGTCGCGAACCGTTTTCTCACCTTGGCGGAGAACCTTTTGCTCGGTGCGAAGCTCTCCGAATATCACACCGGCTATCGCGCTTATGCGCGTAGTTTGCTCGAACGGCTTCCGCTGGAAGCAAACTCCGACGACTTCGTCTTCGACAACCAAATTCTTGCGCAAGTGATCTCGTTAGGCTGCGCGATTGGCGAAGTCACCTGTCCGGCGCGGTATTTACCCGAGGCGTCGTCGATCAATTTCCGCAGAAGCGTACGCTATGGATTCGGTTGTCTTGCAACTGCCTCGCGGTTCCGCCTGGCGCGGTGGGGGCTGGTTCGCCCCATCGCTTAAGCGACATCGCCGATGTGACTGTGGCGGCGATGTGGCGATGTCCCGCCAATCCGCGGCTGAATCGGCTTATCTCCGAGTGTAATGGCCGTGAATCCAGACTCTTCGGCCGTTGCGCCGTGCCCAATGTCCCGGGCGCCAGGCATAATAGCCGCGGCCCACGTAATATCCCGCACCGCGCGTATAGTACGGCCGATCACCAACCTCGATCGTGACGGAGCCTGGGTACGCACCATACCCCGAATAACCTGGCCCGTACGGGCCATAATCAGCGTAATACGGCCGGCGATAGTACCCTGGGTGATCGCTGTAATAACCGGTGCATCCGCCGCCGATCGCGACGAAAACAAGAAGGAGCAAGAGCGCCGGCCAGTTCGGTCTCATTCTCGATCCATTCCTGGCGGAGACCGCCTTCACCTCCTCTTGATCAACAATGTTCATTCTCATATTATTTATATACGGATTAGGTAGAGCTCTCACGTGCCTGAATTCAAGAACTTCGGCAAGCGGCTGGAAAATCTAGCGGAGCGCTTGCCCGACACGGCGTCATATTTTATTTAAAAGAATGCCCGGGCAGAAAGGCGCAGGAATGCTCATCATCTTCTATAATCAGCGTTGATGCGAAGGTCCTCGCACTCCTCCAAAGCGATCGCATCTCGCCGGCTCATTCTTGGCGTTTGCCTGTTTCTGGTCGCAATCACGTGGCTGGTTTTCGGACAAACGCTTGGTCACGAATTCGTTAATTTCGACGATCACGTTTACGTTTATGAAAATCCTGTTATAACCGGCGGTCTCACATTGCCCGGAATCACTTGGGCGTTCACGCACAGCCACGCGAGGAACTGGCATCCGCTGACGACGATTTCCCACATGCTCGATTGCCAGCTCTTTGGGCTCAAGGCTGGCGGACATCATTTCACGAATGTCCTCCTCCACATGATCGCCGTCGTCTTGCTCTTTCTTGTGCTTCGCGACATGACAGGCGCTCCGAGCCGGACTGGCAGTGTCTGGCGAAGCGCTTTTGTTGCCGCGCTCTTTGCGATTCATCCTTTGCATGTGGAATCGGTCGCGTGGATTTCGGAGCGCAAAGATGTGCTCAGCGGCGTGTTCTTCATGCTGACGCTCGGCGCATACGTGCGTTATGCGCGGCAGCCATCGGCCGCGCGTTACATAATGATGTCGATCCTGTTTGCCTGCGGGCTCATGTCGAAGCCGATGCTGGTGACATTGCCCTTCGTGCTTTTGCTTCTGGACTACTGGCCGCTCGGCAGAGGGCCCGCCTTCGCCGACCCGCCGTCGCCAGAGCGCTTCGGCGAGTCAAGGGCTACGCCGCGGCAGGCAGACGTCAGTAGTCAGTGGTCAGTCGTCTGTGGTCTGGTCTTTGAAAAGACTCCGCTTCTCGCGCTTTCCGCTGCATCCTGTCTGGCGACGTTGCTTGTGCAAAGGCAAGCCGCTGGTTCGATCGACCAATTGCCTTTTGCCTGGCGAGTCAATAACGCGATCGTTACCAGCATCGCCTACATTTGGCAGATGCTTTGGCCAGTAAAACTGGCGGTCTTCTATCCGCATCCCGACAACCGCTTGCTGTTATGGCAAGTCATCCTGGCGCTTATGTTCCTTATTGGCATCACTGCCGCAGCGATCGCATTGCGGCAGAGACGTCCTTACCTCATCACTGGCTGGTTGTGGTATTTGGGAATGCTCGTGCCGGTGATCGGCCTGGTGCAAGTGGGAGAACAAGCGCGGGCTGATCGTTATACTTATCTTCCGCAGATCGGTCTCTATCTCGCGCTGACCTGGACGATTGCTGATCTTTCGGCGTCATGGCGGCATCGCCGGGAGATTCTAGGTGTTGCGGCAGCAACGCTGATTACCGCTTTGACTTGCCGCGCATGGATCCAGACCTCGCATTGGAAAAATAGCGAAATGCTTTGGACTCATACGCTGGCCGTCACCACCGACAACGATGTCGCCCACAACAATCTAGGATTTATTTTTTTGCAACGAGGCGAATTGGACGAAGCAATCTCGCATTTTCAAACAGCGCTCAACATCAGGGCCAACAACTCGCAGACCCATTACAATCTCGGCAGCGCTCTCGTTCATAACAACCTTGGTAACGCTCTTGTCCGCAAAAAACTCGTGGACGAAGCGATCACGCATTACGAGAAAGCCGTGGAGTTGCGGCCCGATTACGCCGACGGCCATTATAATCTTGGCAGCGCGCTGCTCCAGGAAGGGCGGATCGATGAAGCCATCGCGCATTGGCAAAAAACAGTGTCGATCCAGCCGAAGGACGCGGAGGCGCATACCACCCTCGGTGACGCGCTTCTGCGCAAAGGGGAGATTGGCCAAGCGATCGCGCATTACCAAGCGGCTTTGGAGTTTTCTCCGCAGTCCATTTCAACGCTGAACAATTTGGCATGGGCGCTTTCGACCTGTCCCGATGCGTCGCTGCGAAACGGCGCGAAAGCGATTGAGCTGGCACAGAAAGCCGATCAGCTTGCCGGCGGAAATAATCCGGCCTTCATGCGTACATTGGCCGCCGCTTATGCTGAGAACGGCCGTTTCAACGACGCAATCGAAACCGCTCAGCGCGCATTGCAACTCGCCACCGCCCAAGACAATTTCGCCTTGGCGAGCAAGCTAGAAAAAGATCTCGATCTTTATCGGACTAACTCTCCTCTGCGCCACTTTAGTCCAACGAATGCGCATCAGTAGCGAACTGGTGTTCCGGGGAGCGCACGCGCCCTCGCGTGCAACTGCCAGTCCGGCTCGGACTTTCGGCGCCGCGCCGAAACGAACTTGGCACAGCGTGGCGGTGCCGGATTGCCTGGAAAGGAAAGTCCGCGATGACGAGGGCGTCATCGCCAGCACGCGAGGCGCGTGCGCTCCCCAGATCCGAAAACGCAAATACGCCGCGAAAAGCGCTTCGAGGAAAACGGAATGGCCTGGACGAAACCGTCCAGGCTATTCAAAGCAGATACGTCCTTTGGGTTACACCGAGCGCCGACGGAGCGCAGCGATCAGCAATGCACCCAGGCCCCCGCCTAACAGAGCCCACGTTGCTGGCTCAGGCACTACAGTCCCGATCACTCCCATGGAGAAATCGTCGGGGCTGAAACCGACGCCCGGAATGAAGAAAGAATTACCGTCGTTGCCACAGGGTGTCCCCACGCAGTTGGCGCCACTGGTAGTTGTATTCAGTGAGTGGCCCGTGCCGTTGCCGATCGGCTCGACGTTGAGCCAATAGGTGCCCGACGTTAGGATAAAATTCAGCCCGGTTACCTCGACGATGAATTCGTTGTAACCGAAGCCACTCCGGCCCGTGGGCGTAACAGTAGGCGTTTGCGTGCTCCCACTGGCCACCAAGGTGCATCCGTTCCCCGGGGAACAGTCAGTGCGGATTTGCCAAAGCGCACCGGTAACGACGGTACTCAACAAGTTATCGGAGAAGAGTCCGGTAAGATGCCACACCGCGCCGTTGGTCACGATGAAATCGTCAAAGACCGAGGAAGAAGGGTCTGAAGTGCCGGTCCCATTAGCGTGGAAACCGACGCCGTTAAAGTCGCCGTTATACCAAAGGCTGCCGGGAGGGGCTTGGGCGATGGCAGTGGTCGTATTTGCGGCGAACGCGGCGGTTAATGCGAGCGCGACCAGCACGGCCCGCGCAGCGACCTGATACTTGTTTTTCATGGCGGGATTTGGACGGTGGTTGTGTTTCACACATTTTGAGTTTTACGGTCCATTCAAGTCAAGACAAATGTGAAGCGTACCGAACGACCGGCGCGGAGCACCGGTTGCTGGGAGAACCTGTTCCCCCTAGAAGGGGATTTTTAAGAGGTGCGACGAGTCCCCATGTTCTTGCTTGAAGAGGAGTTATGTCTCGACTGAGAGAGAACTGATCCTACTGCTGATGGCGGCCGCAATCTGCTAGCAAAACTCAGTCGCGCGCACCTGCCACAGATGTCGAGAAGGTATGTCCTGTCACGATGCCCTGCTCGTCGAACATCACCTTCAGAACGGATTCCTCGACCCGATCATACGGGCTGCCTGTGGCAATATAACGGCCGACGCGGCCAAGTACGCCTTCCTTTTTCTTGGGAGCGCGATAAAACGTTTTCGTGTAAGTCCATGTTTCAGCGGGTCCTCCAGAAATGTTCGCGTCGCCGGAGACCGTTGATTGCGGTTCACCGAGAAGCGCACGGACTTTGGCTTTAGTTGTCTCGCCCTTTATCAGTTTGGAATCCACCAGAGACCTCGAAAGTTTTGGCGTTCCGGTCGTTGTTGAAACATCTGCGCAGCCGGAAGAGAGAAATAGCAGACAAAGAAGGATCGTGATTTTCATAGGCTCCAGCTGTTGGAATTCATGAAGGTTGCTCTTGGTTGCGAGGGATGATGGAGACATCGAATTTACTGCATGGCAGGCTATGGATAAGCCGACTTCGCCGTGGGTGGCAACCATTTAGACTACAGGAGTTGCGACTGTAAAGGATTAATCCACAACGCTCGGCGGAATGCGGTCTCCGTCTTTTTAGGTTGATTCGTACCCTTATTCTGTTCGTTTCCACGTGCCTGGCAGGCACGACATTATTAGCGGCCGAGTGATGCGATACAAATTGATGCTAGCTGGCGGCGGAGCTTAAAAAACGTACGATGGCGCTGCCTGAAATCAAGCGCACTGCAAGGGCTGGAAAGTTTTCGAAGCGCTCCGATTCACGCTTCGCTCGCGCGCATCATTCTGTTCCCGGAGGCGAATCAAAGGCCATTTTACGCGGCGTGCGCGATGCAAGGTTCGAACCGGCGACCTCTTGCGGGTAAAACATCATCGGTGACTTCGCATTCGTTGGTCGATTTGCGTTCTCATGCTGGCATTATTCGTATTTCTGGAAAGCAATTGTCCGCGCAATTCTGACAAGGTGTGCCGCTGCGTTTTTCCGATCCGCTGCTCAATCCACCCTGATTCCCAGATCGAGCGTCGCGACGAAATCGGACCGTCCAGCGCTCCTTCCCTCCTAGCTAATCGATGAAAAGTAACAAATCTGTTACCAAACAGTTCTCGACAGATAACTCCGCTAACTCCTACCTTCACGGGCGCGAGGGAACACCCAGCATGAACATGCAATCACTACCACCGGCTCGAAAGAGACTTGACAATCGCAACGCAACAACATCAAGATAATCCGTATTTATGAAAACACTTCTGGCCAGTCTATTTGGCATTATCCTGGCAACCACATCGGCACAGGCAAGCTTTCACCTTTGGCAAATCACCCAGCTCTACTCCGATCCGACGGGAACGGTGCAATTCATCGAACTAACGAACGGGAACTTTGACGGGGAAAATCTTCTCATGGGGCACACGATCACGAGCAATACCAATTCCTATACTTTCCCGAATAATCTTCCGTTCAACACGGCGAACCATCATTTCCTTATCGCGACTCCCGGCTACGTGGCTATCACCGGCGCCCCCGCCCCCGATTACCTCCTTCCCTCGAACAACTTTTTCAGTGTCACCAGTGACACGATTAATTACGCCGGTGTTAACATGCTCAGTTTCACCACCGGCCAGCTTCCCACTGACGGAGTCAACTCTCTGAATCGGGCTTACAACTCTACCGTTCTTTTCGTCGCGGAGAATTCGCCTACAAATTTCGCGGGTACCGCCGGGAATGTGTCGCCCCCTCCGCCGCAAAGCGCGTTCTCGCGAAAGGTGCACGGGGGCGCCGGGACCTTTGATGTCCCTCTGCCACTCACGGGCAATGTGGGAGTCGAATGCCGCATCGGCGGAGCCACAAACGATTATCAGATGATTATTAACTTCGCCACCTCCGTCACGGTCGGTAACGCCGTAGTGACCGCGGGTACCGGGAGCGTGAGTACTTTCAGCGTGAGCGGGCCGCAGGTCACGGTCAATCTCACTGGCGTGACCAACATTCAGCGAATCACCGTTTTGCTCAGTAACGTGAACGATGGCACACACAACGGCGACACGTCGGTTACCATGGGCGTGCTGGTCGGTGATGTGAATGGCAATGCCGCCGTCAATGCCTCCGATGTGAGCCTGACTAAATCGCAAGTGGGGCAGGCGGTTTCTGGCTCGAATTTCCGCGAAGACGTGAATGCGAATGGCACGATCAGTGCCACAGATGTCGCACTGGTCAAATCCGAAGTGGGCACCGCGCTGCCTCCTTAACGGCTGAACGGTCCGAAGAAGTTCTCGCGTCATCCCGAATAACCGGGGATCTGCCCATTTTTACACCGCGGGGTGACACAACGGGTGACGCAAATCTCGCCTAACGAGAACGAGTATCCGACCGCTCCGTTATAGCCTTCGGCGACAGAGTCTCAGTTTTTTATCTTGGCTGTTCTTGATCTACGTTGCGGCTTAGAAGTGAAATGCTATTCCGCCGCGAACGCGGTAATCAGGCACCACTTGCAGGGCGGTATTGTTGATCAATACCGGAAGATCGACATCTACCTCTGCGCTCCATCGGCCGCGCGATGCCACGATTCGTGGCCCGACAAAAACAGAAGTAATCCCCGTATCTACGGCAGGCGCGCCGCGGAAGCGATCCACATCTTTGTGTTCCCCGGAAACAATGAATTGCAGCCCGACAATCGTCTGGCGATTCCGCACAAGATAGTAACCAGGCCCGCCGTCCCAGGCGAGATCGTTGGCAAAATGGTATTGGTGCAATCCGTCACCGCGAAGCGTGAATTGTATGTTGGCCTGTGCGAAAAAACTTTTGTAACGCAGTGAAGTTTGCTCGCCGAAAATTCCGTCGTACGAGCCAGTGCCAAGCGTGAGATCATGCCCATGAATTCCGCTCGGTGGCGCACCCGGAATGTCGATCTCGTGAAATTCCTCTTTAATCCGGCTGCTGTCGCCGGTTGGAAGTTTGAGACCAGTAAGCAGAACCGCCGATATGGTAAAATCGGGCTCGTGTTCGATTGCGACTGGATTCTTTCCTGAAACTTCGAATTCTCTGCCCGCCGGGGACGCGTAGCGAAAAGCGACGGTCTTTAGCAAAAGCGAGATATCGCCCAGACCGCTTTCCGTCCCGCGATCGATCGCGAAACCTTCCGGCCTTTTGAATTCGCGATAGATGAGCGGAATGTTGAGTTGAAACGCGAATCGATCATTGACCGTATAGCCGGCAACGAGTTGCGTGATCGAGCTGTTCTCGTACTGACCTGTCGGATTCGACGCTTCGCGTCCATTCACGAGAACGGTTCCGAAGTGCGTGAATTGCTCGCCAACGCCGCCGTAGAATCCATTCCACCACGATTTCGAAGCGGCCGATTCCATTCCGGGCATCGCTTCAAGCTGCGGCGTGTAACAACCGCACAGATCACAGGCTTGGCTTACTCGTAGGCCGGCACCGCTTAAAAGACCTAACAAAAGCAAACGTAAAATCTTCATTTGGTTCCTCCAAAAAGTTCAAGATTCCGACGCGACTGGGCGCGACGATCTTAGTTGGTGACGTACGAAAGACTGGCAACCCTGCACACGCACGGCGTCAGTGGCCCGACGCTGCAGCTAGCTCACCTGGAAGCGAGGTGGAGGAACCAGTGGAGAATGACCAATCTCAGATGACGAAAAGCTACAGATTCCGTAGTCGAACGGCGCAAATAGCGGCAACACTCGAATGGCGCGCCCGCCACAAATAAGGTCGATCTTAGGCGTCAGGGACCGCACGTCGGTTTTTTTCTCGGAAGTTTTCCCCTTGCTGATCGCGTGACAAAGTGAACAGGGATGAGCGCCGTCGAATGTTTGGACGATCGCGATGCACACCGATTGCTGTTTCGCGTAAGAAACGATCATGGTTGTCCACGCAATTGACTGAAGCGCGATCCAATGCAACCCGATCGCACAGCAAAGCGCGCAAATCGTTGCGATGCGCCCGACACGACGAAACACGATTGCGAGACTAAGGCGCGTTTCGCCGCAAGTCAATCGGTCGCGCGATGCAGCATCGTCGTAGTTCATTGCGCGCCTCCCTCCGCGTTTTTCTCAGGTCTGCAATGACCGCCAGATTTTCATCGGCGCGATTCGGGCGGACTCGACGCTTCATTCGCTGAGAAGTGACGAAGCATTTTGCCAAAGAGTTCAGGTGGCGGCGGACTTGATTCAATAGCGATCAAGCAATGACGTACCACTGGCTCATAGCTGACCGAATACGCTTTATTTTCAAATTAGTGGTTTTCCTCTGCTTGCTGCGTGCATTGAGTCTTCCCGACGGTGCCGTTGGGAAATAGCAGCCGATGGCTACTCGGCGGGTGACCACGCTTTCATGATTAAAACACATCCAGCGCCTTTGACTCTCGGTGCCGGTAGCCGTAGCTGAACGCTATGCTCGATCTGATGTACAAGTTGATGGAGTATCGGAGTCAGGAGATACACCATCGTTTGGGAAAAATCGGTGCGGCCACATCGATGTTGCATTTGGATGTTTTGCTTCTCATCTATCACTTCGCCAAGATCGCGATGGGAAATATC
>Ga0193729_1001583_pt1 | contig 11581 bp, 17 predicted proteins | sample U1c2metaG_FD_143036 | JGI IMG/M metagenome (GOLD analysis project Ga0193729, IMG submission 143036) | Soil microbial communities from a riparian zone of the East river system, Colorado, United States - U1c2 | ecosystem: Environmental > Terrestrial > Soil > Riparian zone | place: USA: East River... | reverse complement strand
AGAGACCTCGCCCTCACTCGTTTTCGCCACGACCGTGTTGGCGCTTCTTTTGACGATCCTAGAGATAGATCTTCACCGAGCTGAACTGCATCTAGTGGGGCTTATGCATGATACGGCCGCCCTTAATCCTATTTTTATGAGTCCATAGTTTTTTGCATAGTCGAACTCCTTACCACGTTGTCGGAATGATAGGAGTCATCGGTCGACTGACTCCATTTGTATTAACTCTCTATCTGTAAGCGATCAACGGTCCACCCTTGCGGCCTGAACGCCACGTTCCCAACTCGATCGCGACCATGGCGTGCGATTGATCAATGCGCTCGTGAGAACCTTGCCGCGATGCCCTTGTTGCGGAGCCAATGCCGCAAAATACAGCTGGCAAAAATTATGACGCAGTAAGACTAGTACCCACTTTTCTTAGAGCGTGAGTCGTGATTCAAGGTCGGGATGATACCCGAAGCAAGAGAAGTCCACCTTTCGAGGAAAGATCGCAAGGTGCTTGAGGCATGTTGCCGCTCACCGGTGACATTGCAGCGCGATTTGAAGCGGGCGCGGCTAGTTCTGTTGGCGGCGGCCGGGCGCAGTACCCGGTCGATCGCCAAGGAAGTTGGGGTGCAGCCGCGGATTGTCAGCCTCTGGCGGCATCGCTATGCCGACCATGGCCTTGAAGGGCTGCAAGACAAGCCGCGGCCTGGCAAGCAGCCGATCTATACGAAGGCCACCGACAAGCGGATTCTGAGGCTTCTGGATAAACCGCCGCCAGAAGGGTTCGCACGCTGGACCGGGCCCCTGCTGGCGGGGGCGCTGGGCGATGTTGACGTGCAATATGTCTGGCGGTTCCTGCGCAGCCACAAGATTGACCTCGCGGTTCGCAAGTCCTGGTGTGAGAGCAACGACCCGAACTTTACCGCTAAAGCCGCCGATGTTGTTGGCCTCTATGTCGCCCCGCCCGAGAAGGCCATTGTGCTATGCGTGGACGAAAAGCCTTCGATTCAGGCTTTGGAGCGAGCGCAGGGCTATCTGAAGTTACCCAATGGCCGCGCCTTGACCGGCCAGAGCCACGACTACAAGCGGCATGGCACGACAACGCTGTTTGCGGCGCTTGAAGTCGCCACCGGAAAGATCATCGCGACGCATTCAAAACGCCGTCGCCGCGTCGAGTTTCTCGACTTTATGAACGGCATCACCGCGGCTTTTCCGAACCGCAAGCTTCACGTCATCCTCGACAACCTTAACACCCACAAGAAGAACGAGCATTGGCTCAAGGCCCATCCCAATGTGCAATTTCATTTCACGCCGACAAGCGCGTCCTGGCTCAACCAGGTCGAGGTCTGGTTCTCGGTCTTGCAGGGCCAGTCGCTCAGCGGCGCCTCCTTCACAAGCCTCAAACAGCTCGAGCAGCACATCGACGCCTACATCAAAGCATATAACGACAAAGCTGAGCCCTTCGTCTGGACTAAGAAAAAAGTCCGTCAACGCCGCTTCAAAGGCCGCCGTATCACTCAGCTTTGATTCCGGGTACTAGACCATATATCCGATGTCTGACGCACCGGTCGGATAAGCAAACATAGTCGTCTGCAAATCCCTCGCGGTTGGATCAATGTGACCTGGCTCCTTCGGTTCAGTGGTTCCGTAGGAGTCATCAGCCCTCGGCTTGTCGGGCGCTTGAGGCGAACTCCATCGCCTACTCACGACCTATCCAAACCCGGACTTCTGGTGGCTTCGGTGCTGGGTCACGATCCGGCGTACTGTGCCGGTCGTCGATCGCATCACCACGGTTTGCGTTACGATGATGTCTTTTGCCAAATCGCACGCCTCGCAGCAGCGAACCGTCGGTGACGCCAGTTGCCGCGAAAAGGCAGTCGCCCCTCACCATCTCGTCAATCGTATACTTCTTGCTGACATCGGCGATGCCCATCTCGGAGGCGCGCTCTCGCTTTTCAGGCGTATCGAACACGAGTCGCACTTGCATTTGTCCGCCGACGCAGCGCAGTGCTGCAGCGGCAAGCACTCCCTGCGGGGCGCCGCCGATGCCCATATAGACATCGACACCGGTTGCGGCCGGTTCGGCGGTGTAGATCACGCCGGCGACATCGCCATCCGTAATGAAGCGCACGACAGCACCGGCGCGACGCACCGCTGCAACGAGATTGGCATGCCGAGGCCGATCGAGAATGAGAGCGGTAATCGCACTTGCCTTGACGCCCTTTGCCCTCGCAAGCGCAGGAATATTTTCTTCTGGAGGCGCATCGAGGTCGATGACGTCTTTGGGGTAACCCGGGCCGCTAGCGATCTTTTCCATGTAGGCGTCCGGAGCGCTCAACAGGGTTCCGCCGTCGGCAATGGCAATGGTGGCCATGGCATCGGGCATGCCCCTGGCGCAAAGCGTCGTTCCTTCGAGCGGATTGGCGGCGATATCGAACGTCGGCCCACCTTTGGTGCCGACTTTCTCTCCGGCAAATAGCGCTGACGCTTCATCCGCCTCCCCGTCGCGGGTCACGACAATGCCGTCGATCGGAAGGGTGTTCAGCTCGCGCCTCATGGCGTCGGCCGCCGCCTGGTGAGCTTTCATTTCGCTTCCCTGACCGCGCAACCGGGCTGCCGAGACGGCCGCGCGCTCGGCGACGCGCACGATCTCCAGCGTCAAGATACGTTCCAGCAAGAGCTGCGGTTCGACCGAAATGGAGGACGCAGACCGCTGGTCGGTGCTATGCCCACCGGACCGATCGTTGCTGCTGGTCCAGCTTTTCGATTTAATAGCGGGCGAATCGTCAGCCATCGATGCGGCCTCCTGATTGAGCCAACTGTCCCGATGCGGCTACGCGTTCACGATTGCACGAGCTTCCCAACGGGGTTCGTCGCCTTCCGAGACTTCGGAAACGGACTTGTATAAATGGCGGACGGACCGAGCTCGCGTTCGATCTCCACCAGCCGATTGTATTTTGCGAGGCGCTCGCTGCGCGACAGCGACCCGGCCTTGATCTGGCCGCCGCCCATTGCGACCGCAAAGTCGGAAATGAATGTATCTTCGGTCTCGCCAGATCGGTGAGAAATCACGTATTGCCAGCCGGCATCCCGGCACATCTGAACCGCCTGGATCGTCTCCGACACGGTTCCGATTTGATTGAGCTTGATGAGGACGGCATTGCTCGCGCGCTCCTGAATTCCGCGCCGGATAAACCGCGCATTGGTCACGTACAGGTCGTCCCCGACAATTTGTATGCGATCGCCGAGCGCGGCCGTCTGGGCGCGGAAACCTTCCCAATCGTCTTCCGCGAAGCCGTCTTCGATGGATGATCAGGTGCCCTTAGCCATAACGGGAACAACCTCGCCGACGTGCTGGCGCGGTCCTGCATCAATTTAGTAGCACGGTCGATAGGGATAGTATCCGCAGCGATAAGCTCCGTAAGCTCCAGCTGCTCCGACTGCTGCAGCTCCGACGCCTACCGCCACTCCACGGCGTACGGCTGCACCACGATAAACGCCACCGCGATAGACACCACCGTGGTAAACGCCAACGCGACCAACTCCAACGCCTCTTCGATATGCGAAGGCGTCGGTCGAGATGGTCGCGATACACACGATGCTGACGATAACGGATGCGGCGAGCGAGACAATAAATCGGCTCGACATGATTAATCCCTGTCTCAGGCTGGTGAACAAGTTAAGCCTAAGGAAAGCTCGGCGAGCCGACTATGCAAAAACGATCATAGGCGGCCGATTCATCATCGGACTCATCTCCGCTTTCGTTCTGAAGGAGCCGCCAAGCCTTAGTTGGCTGCCTGCGAGGTCGGCGTGCTGGTATTGAGAAGTTGAGAAACCGCAGTGACAACCAGTGCTGGCGCGAACGGTTTTTCTAAAAAAGGACGCTGTTGGGCACACCGCGCGTTGATGGTCTCGAAGCAAAGCGTTCACGCGACCCTTCGCGCCTCGCTCGGAGCGACATTCCCGCGGGCGGCCGCGAAACGATTGTAGCGGAATGAGAGCAAAGCGTTCGGTTCTCTCTCAGCAAGCCCACGAAGAAGATTATTCTCCAATTCGGAGGCACGGTCCCCCAACTGTCCCCGATGTACTGCACCGGGCCTGCCCTCCATGCCTTACGCTGCATGTGCTGGAACAGCTAAAAGCTCAGGACCACTCGCATGTCACCATCGAAGAGTGGTTTTGTAAACCGAAGGTCGGGAGTTCAATCCTCTCAACCGGCACCATCAAAGGCTTATATTATAAGGCTTTCGTGCAGTTTCGCGGGTCGGCAAGGTCGGCATAAACGGCGAACGGCAGCGGTTTCGCCAGTCCCAAAAACAGGATCATCTGTTCCTGCTGCGTTCGCTTACGCCCGGCAGGTCGCAGGTGCCGACCAGCAAGTCGCAACTGCGTTTTGCAATGTCGTGGGTATCCGCCACGTCGAAGATCACCTTGAATTGCCGAACGGAACGCTCGCGGACATCAGGCACGACAACGACTATCTCAAAATTCTCAAAATGCACGCGACAGTCGAGCCTCTCTTGAACCAGCTGCTCGAGCAATCCATCACGCGTGTCATGAAACACCCAAAGGTGTTTTTTTCGGCGGCGAGGCCGTTGCCGATCTAATTCTAGAGGTTCGCCTCGAACGAAAAATCAAGCTCGCCCTAGATTGCGAGTTGATCACCGATTACCAGGCCAAATTCATGCGGATGCTGGCGCGTGTTCGAAATTACTACGCGCACAGCGTTAAAAACATGAGTCTGAAAATTCCCGAAGTCGCCGAGCGCATTAGTCCGCAGGACAATGGTTTCAGCGTTGAGAACGCGCTGTACGGCATTTCGGACGAGTTAGCGAAACGCAAGCCGAGCAAATTGGTGATGCTTTTTCTGCGACCATTTATTTTCGACAATTTTGCGGTTCTGATCCGCTCCGTTGTCGCAGGTATCAACCCTCCCCCGTTCGCCCCGATTTTGCTCCAAGCAATGCGCGATAATCCAGACGCCTCTTCCGATCCTGACGAGCAATCGAATGACGGCTAATTCGAAGACGATCAGACAGCGCTCCAGACCAATTCACGACAGCCATACCGCGCTCAGCTTGCTCCAGCATCTTGCCCTCGCACCGTGGCCAAGGTTCGATCTTGCGCACCACGCCGTCCCGGCGTTCTATCCGCCGAACGACGCGGGAGGTCTCCAATGCCGAAGGTCAAGTTCGACATCGACGACGCCGAAGCGGTCTTGAGTCTGGTCGACATGCTAACCGGTAAGCGATCGGCGGCCGGCCACTTCGTCGATCGGCACAATCCGACGCGGCTGGCCCCTTATTTTGCCGTCGCCGTCATGAACTGCGAGAACGCGCTCAGGGAGCAACGCAAACGGACTGCGCCAAAGGTCGCGAACCGAAGCGCGGCGCATCCTCGATAAAACCTTAGTGCGATACAGAGCGGAGTGGCGCGTCGTTCCAATTCCGCTATAACAACCGCTTTAGCGAGGACATCTTCGGAACAGCGATTGAGGGCGCATGAGGCTCCGATGCCTAGTGATTGCACTGACATTCGTAGCTGCAATCGCGTCGGATTCTTGGGGACAGTCAAAGCAGCCATCCCCCAAAGCAAGCCAGCAAAAAGCCACTCAGCAAGAACGAGGAACCGAGGACTCTCCTGTCGTCGTCAAGGTACTTCCAGCCGAGAAACCCAAGGATGAACTCGCCCGCGAAATAGAAAAGCAGGACGCCGACAGACAGCTCGTGAAATTGACGGGCGATCTCGCCCACTATACCCGACTTCTTTTCTGGGCCACGGGGTTCTTGGCCCTCGTCACTGGCGGTCTCGTTTATTTTGGTTTCCGCCAAGTTCGTGACAATAGACGATCCATCAAGGCAGCTGAAGATTCGACGCGAATCGCCGAAAGAGCTCTCACGGAATTGGAGAGGCCCTACTTGTTCATTTTAGATTACAATTGGCTTCTCACTGAAGAAGTTAAGGCTGGCGGCCGTAAGTGTGGATTGGTTTATTCCGTAGCGAATGGCGGAAAACTCCCGGCTTTCATCAAGGCTGTTAAACTTGGAATCACAATCGGCGACTCGATCCCGTCCATGCATGATGAGCCATCGATCCATGATTTGCTGACTGCGCCACTTATTGCGGGCGGAGAACAACGACGGGTCAGTCAAGGCTTTGCTCTTGAAGACGACGACGAGCCCGCTCACGAATATCAGATTAGAGGCGGAATGGCGCTCATCCCCGGTAGTTTGCTCGTCGAGGCTAGTCGGGTGATCGCAAAGATTTCCATAGAATATGATGGCCCGATCACTACCGGGCACACGACAACCGCTTGCTGGGAGTGGCACCCGGTTAAATACGCGTTCACTCAATACGGTGGTCCCGGGCACAATCAACGCACGTAGTGCAGCGCTCGCCCTGTCTCAGCCAACGTAGAGGGCTTGTCCTGTTTTGGTTGGTCCAAACTTCGTATTCGTCGGAAATATTATCGCGCCCGCGCACCGGGATGGCTTGAAGCGGTGCCACCGCCGCGCAGAGAGGCGCTGATCTCCCGCAGCAGCAGTGACGCCGCCAACATGCGCCGGGGAGAAGCCAGCACACATTGTCCGCATTGAGCGGCGTCACCACCCGCGCGGGAGAGCCAGTGAGATCGACCGCGCCGGCAGTGACGCCCCGTGCTGCTGTCGCTCAGCAGCAAGTCCGAATTGAAAACGGCGCGCTGCCGATGCCCGGCAACCTACCGTGGGAGAACAGAAAGGAAGCAAACTCTTCCCCCCGACAGCGCGCCGACCGGCTGACATTTTACACCCGGGCAACGCAAGGCGTTGGCGCGTCGCCCTTCACAGCCGGTTGTCTTGTGTCACCCGACGAGATTGCCAAACTTTAGCAATTTGCCGACGCGGGCTGTGCGATCTTCGAGCGCGGCCTTCGCGCCCTCTGGCGTTCGCATCGCCAACGCGGTCGCCTGATACGGGCTCAACTTCGGATCTTTCGTCTGATACCGGCCTGTCCTGCCCTATATTCAGGCGTTGGGTAGCAAAATGGTAGCAGACCTCTCGGGCCTTCTTTTCGCACTTTGAGATGTCCAGGATTAATTCCGCGCTGCGGAGAGACGGCTCGAACCCGCGACCTCCGGCGTGACAGGCCGGGAACACGTCAAGATAATCAGCGTTATATGATACTTTCACGGCTAGGGAAGCCCAAAAGGACCGGGGCAAGTGTCATACTTTTCCGGACTGAAGATGATCTGCGAAAACCGAGCTGCAGCCGAACGTACAATGCTTCTGGGTGACTCAGAAACGGCCAGTGTTGCGTTTTGGCTTGTTCCAGCCACCAGACAGCCCGAAACGCGAATAACGAATCCATGACTCGCTAATAGCTTCGGGCGCACAGTGCAAATAACCCAACGAAATCAGAACCGGCGGCCTTCTTGGCGATTCTAAGGTGCCCCGTGGTCGTCGTCGGCAAAGGTTTCCGAGCGTCCACAGTCTGGGCATCTAAACGAGGAAAAATCGGGGCATCCCACGCTCGCTTTGAAAACCGACGAGCACGAGTGGTGAGCAGCATTTTGGGCAAACCGGCTGATCGCCGGTCGCCAAGGGATAAAAAAGAAGGTCATCAATTCCGTTCATAAAACCGCTCCTCTGGCGGGAACGGGGATGCTTCGCTCCGATCAACTCTTTGGCTAACGAATTACGGCTAGATTAGTTCGGCGCGGGGACTAAATGAAACGGCCCCAGCCTGGGGGGAGCTGAGGCCGCTTATTAGAACTCCCGATGGAGGGGCGTGTTCCAGTCGGGGCTCCTGCGCTCGACACCGCCAAGCACAGGCGAGTCCAAGTTGCCTAGCCGAGTATCGTTCCCGGAACCTTTGCCGAGCTCTGGGCGAGCATAATTCACAGGGCGCACGTTACACCGGTATAAATCCGAGATGGACGCGCCATGACGACGATTAAATCCACTCTCTTGTGTCTCGCATGCTTTTCCCTGTCATCGCGCGCGGGGGATCGGACAGCCGGCGAGCGGATTGCGGACATGCCGCATTGGATGGGGGCCTGCCGGCAGATGCACCGCCGCGCCGCGGCACGCCGGAATACGATGAGATGATGGCGAAGCGAGCTCAGGAAGCCGCGAGGCCGAAGACTGAGCAGCAGCAGCAGCCTAAGTAGCCCGCCCGCCTCTATCGTCCGGATGACCACGACTGTGGCGACATGAGTGGACACGAGGCAATGACATGTGGAAAGACATTGCAATTGGCGTGGCGCTGGTAGTCGAAAGCGCTTTATGCGCGAGCGCGCAGACAGCGGACCAATCCGAGGAAACTAAACGCACCCTCACCCAACAGTTTCTCGATTGTGTGACGTCTCAGGTGATCACGATCGATGATTTGACCTCGGACGTTGCCGGCATTGCGCGTGGCGCGGTCTCGCTCTGCAGGGCCGAGGCCCATACTGCGGCCGTGTCCAAAGCCGGCAGTCAGAACGAACTGGTGCCCAACCTTCGCGCTGGCTTGGAGGCTTCCGGAATTGAGACGGGTATTGCGGCGCTGCTTAAATCGCGGGCGGCAGTGCGTAAGCAGCCGGTTCCTCGCGCGCCGGCTTGGCGGAAGCCGAGGCCGGGGGCGAAGCAAATCTAGACCTGGGTGCCCCCTTTACCTCTTCATCATCCGGCCCGGAACGTGCATGTAAAATCCGGCCCTCGAGGGGTTGGCCGATTCCCGGCCCAGCCTGGGCTCTCCAAACTGGGCCGTCGTTGCCTCCCCGGATGCGGCGGTCCAGTCCGCGCGGGCTTTTGCGGTGAATGGCGAGGTACTGCGCCCTCACCTCTCATCGTCCGGACCGTGCCAAGTCGGCAACGGCGGGATCCCATCAACCGCGGCAGGCATTACGTCGGCGGCTGTAGCCCTGGCGATGAGAGCCATTCATTGATTTGCGAGGCAGTATGTAGCTGCCGGGCCTTTCTCACGAGAGCTTCGCGCTCCTTGCCGTGGGGAAGTTTTTCTGCCTCGTTTTTGGCGTCTTCCGATTGCTGATGCCACTTCTGTTCAATCGTTATTTTGCCGGTCATGGATCGCGCTCCCTGATGTCCTGAAGGCAGGGTGTTCAGCGAAATTTGCGCATATTAAATTATCAAACCGCCCGGCGGGTTCCAGCTCGAAATTCGAAATTCTTTCGGAGCGCCCTCATGAGCACATCGGCGTGAACCCGGGACCTTAAGCCATCGGGACGCGTTGCTGTGAAGTTGGGGCGATCCGGAACGGGAGCTTCAGCCATGAGCATTATTCCTCGTCACGTTCAAAGACGCTTCGAGCAGCGATGGGCTTCTCGGTTCATTCTCCCGGTTGCGACAGACGTGCCAAAAAGCCACGCCATCAACCGGTCGCCGCGCGCGGCAAAGACCAAAGAAAAACCCGCCAAGGTGAAGCAATGACAAAGACACCGGGCGAGGTTGAACCATTCAAACCGATCCCGTGTGCGCGCCTTCAGGCTGCGAAACAGTCCGAACCAACGTGAGGGGCGCTTGTCAGATCGGCGGAGCACAGTCAGCTACCGGATAGTTGAAACGTTCTAAATCTTCGAGTGAACAAATTTCCCGCCCAATCGTCTTAAAAATCAGGCGACCAATGAGGGTTGCTCCGGTTCGCAGTTCGAACGGGGTCCTATGTGCGATAAGTGCGTGGAACTCGACAAAAAGATCGAGCGTTATCGGGAAATAGCCGTGGCAATTGGCGACGAGCTTACAATTGAACGGATTAAGGCGCTAATTGCAGATTTGCAGGCGCAAAAAGTGATCCTTCACCCTGAGCAAACGCGGTAAGGCCTCACGAGGCGACCTCACCTCGATCGTACGGATTGCAAAGCCCCAGCCCCTTTTGATTTTGAAAATTCCGTTTGAGTTATGTTCACTAGTATACAGACCCCGAGACGCGCGCGCCGCTAATTGAGTTTTTTAGCGGCGGATGCGATCGATGGCAGACTACCGAGCTTATACCGTTGGTCTTGACGGCCACTTTGTAGGGTTCGAGCCCTTGGTTTGCACCGACGACGCCGAAGCAATCAAGAAGGCTAAACTCCTTGTCGTTGACCGGTCGATTGAACTTTGGAGCGGGCCACGCTTCGTTATTCGTCTCGAGCCTGAATAAAACCCGATCGCAAAATGGAACTGAACAACTCTCCGCTCCATCGTCTTTGCTAGCGCAAAGCAGGAACCGATATGCAGCTTCAATCCATCCTGACTTGCCCGAAATGCAGCCATCAGGCCGTCGAGACGATGGCGACTGATGCATGCCAGTTCTTCTACGACTGCAACGGGTGCGGCGAACGGCTCAAACCCCTTGCCGGCGCTTGCTGCGTGTTTTGCTCTTACGGATCGGTGCCGTGCCCGCCGATACAGACCAACATGCGGTGCTGCGTGCCGGCCGTTCACTAAACCACACACCACCGGCGGAGCGCAAGCTGACGCCGCGGGAGTGATGCCAAGCCCGCACGGGCGCGGCTTTCGCCCGGTCCCCTAATGCCGTCGACCGCAGGTTGCGGTCGGTCACGAAACCGGCTTGAACCGGCGCGCCGTAGGCGCATATTCGCGAGATGTCCGAATACCGACCGCTTTCGTGGCGCGAAAAGGTAATCCCGGATTTGGCTGGGTGGTCGATGTTCTTTGGTCGATGGCGAGACGGAAGTAGTCAAGGGTTTCGCCACCGAACAACAGGCCGAGTGGATCGCCAAACATTCCGAGGGCTGGCAAGGGAATACTAAATGAGTTCTAAGAAATGGAATGATCCCCAACTCGACGCGGCTCAGTTTGCCATCGATCGTTTTTTGATCGCTCAACAAACGGTCAGCGAGCAAATGGCTGAGATATACCAATCCACACGCGACGGATGCGCCACGGACGAAGATATGAAGAAGCTAAAAATTCTCCGTGAGCAATATATTGCGCTTAGCAAAGAAGTTGAGGATGTGATGGGAAGACTCTTGGCTCGAAAACAAACCGAAATTAGTCTGCTCAATGACACCTGCCTGGTGCCGCCGCCGCCGCTTGGTGGCCCGCACCGGCACAGGTAAACCCGCCGGCGTGCAGCATGGCGAAATTCAACAAAAGAGTGCCTGGAGGCCGTTAGGCAGTGGCCGGGGTGCGAGACCGTTGGCGGCATTCAAATTATTCGAGATAACACACCGGGCGGTTTTTCGGTCCGGGGGACGTTGTACGGGAAGGCCGACAAGAAAATCGCCGATCGCGCGATCAATTGCGTCCAGCGTGAGAAGCGACGACATTTCCATCTGAATGATTAATCGAGGCGACTGCCACGACACCCACCATCAGCCAAGCATCGTTCCGAATATGTGATCCCACAGCGTTGTGCTGACGCCGTAATTTCGAGTTGCAAGTCTATGATGGCTTTGGTGATGCTTGAGAAGTGGTAACGGCAATTTATCGGGACCGTGATGCGCGCAGTGATGCACGAACAAATACCAGGCATAGGCAACCAGCGCGCCCGCAACAAAGCGCCGCCTGCGATCAAATAGACCAGCGCGAAACAAATCCATATCTGCCAAAAAATTGTGAGGACCGCGTCGTCGGGATTGGCGTGATGCAGCCGATGTTCGGTCGGTGCG
>Ga0193729_1001582_pt1 | contig 11585 bp, 4 predicted proteins | sample U1c2metaG_FD_143036 | JGI IMG/M metagenome (GOLD analysis project Ga0193729, IMG submission 143036) | Soil microbial communities from a riparian zone of the East river system, Colorado, United States - U1c2 | ecosystem: Environmental > Terrestrial > Soil > Riparian zone | place: USA: East River... | reverse complement strand
CCGTCCTCGTTGGTGACTGCTTGTTCGCGTTGTTCAGATCGCTCCTGCGGCCACGGCTCCTGCGCACGGGCGTTGGTAGCTGCTAATGCGAGCATCACGAAGATGAGCGATTTGAATTTCATCTGACTATGTCGCGCCCGCCGATATTACGGCGTTGTCACATTCAAAGCAAAGTCGTCCACCACAAATGACGTCTTCAGACTGGAATCTTCGACACCCACCAGATAAATCTGAATCGTTTGCCCCTTGTAAGCGCCCAAATCAAACGAGACCTGGGTGAATCCGGTCGCCGCATTTAGGTTCGAATAAGTTGCCAGCGTCGCCAGCACCGAGCCGGATGAATTTCGCACCTGCACTTTCAGGGTGTCGTAAGAGTTAGTCGTAGTCGTTTCCAGAGTGTCGACGTGCAACCAGAAAGTCAGTGAAGCGTTCGTCGCGGTTGACGGGATGGTGACCGCCTGTAAGAGCGTATCAGTATGAGCTGAGCCGTAGCCATTCAACCACGCCTTCCATGATCCTGAGTGCGCTGCCTCAAATGTCGAGTTGTCGATAACGCCGCTACTGACTGACCACGGAGAAGGATTCGACGATCCATTCTCGAATCCTGGATTGCCGAGTAACTGTTGCGTCGTGCCGCCGCCATTGCTGGTTACTGTGACACTGATAGCTGTGGGATGAGTCTGCGCGCCGCCGGTTCCGGTGACGATCACATTGTAAGTTCCGGTCGCCGTCGCGCTGCCTGCGAGGAACGTCAGTGTAGATGAACCGTTGCCGGGCGCTGCGATCGAAGATGGACTGAAGCTCGCCGTCGCGCCGGCCGGTAGACCTGACACACTGAGCGCGATCGCGGAACTAAAGCTTCCAGAAATTGTGGTCGCGACTGTTGACGTGCTCGAACTGCTTTGCACCATGGAAATTGCCGAAGGGTTCGCGGAGATTGCAAAGTCACCCACCGGACCACTCGCCGTGCTCGCATTCAAAGCAAAATCATCGACGATGAACGATGTCTGCAGACTACCGTTCTCTGTGCCGACGAGATAGACCTGAATCGTCTGTCCTTTATATGAGCTGACGTCGAACGAAACCTGCGAGTAATCAGCGATCGGATTAAGATTCGAGTAAGTCGCCAGCGTCGCCAGAACCGCGCCGGTAGAGTTTCGAATCTGCACCTGCAAGGTATCGTTGGCCGCCGTTGCTGTAGTTTCTTTGGTGTCGATGTGCAGCCAGAATGAAAGCGTCGCGCTGGCGACCGTCACAGGAACGCTCACCTTTTGAAATATCGTGTCGGTGTGCGCGGCTCCGTAGCCGTCGAGCCAGGCCTTCCATGATCCGGTGTGCGATGCGCGGGTAGCCGAATTATCAATGACGCCCGCCGTGGCCGTCCACGGAGTTGGATTCGCCGATCCGTTTTCGAAACCCGGGTTCCCCAGTAACTGCTGTGTCGAGCTGTCGCCGTTACCCACCGTTAGATTGATCGTTACTGAATGCGTCTGGCCGCCGCCAGTTCCATTTACGACAAGGTTGTAGGTTCCCAATGGCGAGCCTGCGCCTACGGTGATCGCTAACGTGGAAGAGCCCGAACCCGGCGCGGTGATCGACGACGGACTGAAACTGGCACTAGCTCCCGCGGGCAATCCTGAAACCGAAAGGGCAACACTCGAATTGAACGGCCCGGAAAGATTCGACGTGATAACGGACGCTCCCGAAGTGCCTTGATTGATCGTCAACGTTTGTGGCGAAGCAGAAAGAGTGAATGTCGAATCGAAAGTAATATCGATGATGGGGTGCAACTCAATCCCGTTCGGGGCCTGACCTGACTGTCCTTCAAGATAATCAAAAAACCCGACTCCGGTAATTCGCACCGGCACATCGACTGATTGAAACGTGTCGGTCGCCGTGAAGATGGCGTCGAACTGCGCGCGCGCATGCGCGATGCCGGCGGCGAACGGACTGCCGGCGGGCACGCAACTCGGCGACGGAATCTCTGCGATCATCGTATGGCCCGCCGCGTCGGCAATCACCATGTGATAATCCAGGTCGTACATCAGCGCGTATTTTTTCAGCGTCGCGTTGATGACATAGAGCTTTTTCGTGGCCGTCGGCGAAGTCAAGTTCACGGTCGACGCATCCAAATCAGTCCCAACCTTCACTGGCCAACGCTCTCCGCTGCATTGAGCAGATGCCTGAACAGGAACGAAGATCGCGAAAATCGCGAGCAAAACCGCGTACTTTAAGAGATTTCTAAAGGACTCTGTTTGCAACGATTCAGCCTCAAACTGCAAGACGTACCAACACGTTTGGAAAATGTAGACGGCTACAACGAATAAATGAGCAATTCGAAAGCAATTCCTTTTTTCGGCCGAGCTTCGAAGCTAGGCCGCTTTGCTTTCCTTCTCAGAATGAGTGATGCACTCGCGCAGTTGCGCAGCCAGGGCGCCCACATAAGGCTCTTTAATAATGTTGATGTGATTACCGGAGATTTCGTGCGCCTCAACCCTGCCGCGCACTAATTGTCGCCAACCGTCGCGCAGGTCGTACTGCGAAGTGAGATCGCTAGCGAGAAAGAGCGTGACATCGCCCGAATAAACTTGCGGTTCGTAATCTTTCACCGCCGAGACATTAATCTCTTCAATATTCTGAAGCACGGGCGGCAAAGTTTGGCCGAATCTCTTATGGAGTTTGTAAGCGTGACGATAGATCTTGTGCTTCGCTTTTGCCGGCGCGTAACTCATCTTGTTCAGCAGGTAGCGAACCTTGTCTGCGACCGTTAACTCGCGCAGATTGATCAAGTGAGTCTGCCACTTCTTTGCGCGCCGGCCGAGGCGCTGGCGCCAAGTCGCTGAACCGGGCAACAACTTGAAGTAACCCGCCGGATACGTATCCAGCAGTGCGAGCAATGCGACCTTCTCTCCCATCGCTTCAAGCTGGCATGCCATCTCAAAGGCGATAGTTCCGCCAGAAGATCGTCCACCCAGAAGATATGGACCTGCGGGTTGAATCTCGCGCATCTCCTTGATGTAATGCGCGGCCATTTCTTTAATGGTCATGTGCGGCTGAGACTTTCCGTCGAGGCCCTTCGACTGCAATCCGTAGAACGGCTGATCCGGTCCCAGCAGTCGCGCGAGATCGTGATACTCGAGTACGTTGCCGCCGACTGCGTGGACGCAAAAGAAAGGCGGCCGCGCACCGCCCGCTTGTATCATAACTAAAGATGACCAGGCGGGTTGCCAACCTTCATCGCCCAGCATGCGCGCAAGCTCTCTTAGCGTCGGTGCCTGAAACAGGGTGGCCAGCGGCAAATGCTTTCCGAAGGACTTTTCGATTTCCGCAAACAACTTGATCGCCAGCAATGAATGGCCGCCCAAATCAAAGAAGTTGTCGTGAACGCTCACATTTTTTACGCGCAGGATTTCTCGCCAGGCTGAGGCGAGCAATTCTTCGAGTGGCGACGAAGGGGCGACAAAAGTTTCGCCGGCTTGATCGGCTGACGTTGGCTCAGGTAACGCGCGGCGATCGATCTTGCCGCTCGGCATCAGCGGCAGCGCTTCGATCATTTCGAAGGTCGCCGGAACCATGTATGAAGGCAACTTACCTTTCAGAAAGTTCCGCAACTCGCCCGCGGCGAGCGCGGCACCGCCGGTCACGACATACGCAATTAACCGGGCATCCAGATCCTCGCGGAAGATGACCAAGCAGTCCCTGACGGCCTCATGCCTTCTCAAGGCCTTCTCGATCTCTTCGAGTTCAACCCGGAATCCGCGAATCTTGATCTGATTATCGGCGCGTCCGAGGAATTCGAGGTTTCCATCCGCGCAATATCGAACGACATCGCCGGTCTTATAGAGTCGATCTTCGGGATCGGTGCGGAACGGATTGCGAATAAACTTCTCGGCGGTCAGGTCGGGCCGATTGAGGTAGCCGCGCGCGACGCCCGGCCCCCCGATGTGCAATTCTCCGGCGACGCCGATGGGGACCGGTTGCAGCGCCTGATCCAAAACATAAACGGACGTGTTCGCCATCGGCCGGCCAATCGGAATGATGCCGGTCGCTATCCGCTGATCTGATTTCAGGTCACATATAGTGACCGCGACCGTCGTTTCAGTCGGACCATAGGTGTTCACCAGACGCACTTTGTCGCCTACATGCTTGTGCCACGCGCCGACGCGATCGGGTGAAGCTTTTTCGCCGCCGATGATGACCAGACGCAGGGTTTCAGGCAGCTTCAAATCTTGTGTAGCCAACGCATCGGATAGTTCATGCCAGTAAGCAGTCGGCAGGTCAAGGACCGAAATCCGCCACTCGTCGCTGCAGCGCAGAAAATCGCGCGGCGAACTAATCATGTCGTCGGTGCGCAGCACAACCGTCGCGCCGTGCGTAAGCGCCGGGTAAATTTCCTCCGCGCTCAAATCGAATGAAAGCGAGGCGAACTGCAAAACGCGATCTTCAGGCTTGATTTCGTAAGCCGCGGTCGCGGCGTTAGTGAAGTTCGCAAGCGAGCGATGCTCGATGGCGACGCCTTTCGGATTCCCGGTGGAACCCGATGTGTAAATTACATAGGCGATGTTATTCGGCGCGGCGTTGGCGGTGGGATTCTCGTCATCATATGACGCAATGAGTTCCCAATCGCTATCGATACAAAGCAACGTGGTTCCATCAGCGAAGTCGGCTGCCAACTCCCGTTTGGTGATCACCATCGCGAGCCCAGCATCACTGATCATGAACTGTAGTCGCTCGCACGGGTATTTAGGATCCAGCGGCACATAACCACCGCCGGCCTTCAGCACGCCGAGAATTGCAACCAGCATTTCCAGGCTGCGTGGCACGCTTACGCCGACCAGTGTTTCTGATCCGACGCCGCAGGCTCGCAAATAGTTAGCAAGCTGATTGGCGCGCGCGTTCAACTCGGCATAAGTGAATCGCTCTCCCTTAAACTCCGCGGCGATTGCGTTCGGCGTTCTGGCGACTTGCGCCTCGAACAAATTATGAACACAGGTCTGCGGTGACGTCTCAACGCCATGGTCATTCCACTCAACCAGAAGTTGATGTTGCTCTTCGTCACTGAGCAATTGCAGCTCGTCGACCCGTTGCGCCGGATCAGACACGATTGCAACCAGCACATTCTGGTAGTGCGCGAGCATTCGCTCGATCGTTTCGGCGGCAAACAAATCCCTGGCGTATTCGAAAGAGACCGAAATTCCGTCCGGGGCTTCCTGGACTTCCAGAGTTAAGTCGAATTTTGCCGCATTGTTCTCAACATTGATGGGCGCGAATTTGACTCCGTTAACCGCGAGCTGTGGCTCCGGCATGTTTTGAAATGCAAACATCACCTGGAACAGCGGCGACCGGTTGGCTTTTCGCTCCGGGTTCAGCTCTTCGACTAGTTTCTCGAACGGCACATCCTGGTGACAGAACGAGCCCATGACAGTTTGACGGACTCGCGCCAACACCTCCCGGAAAGTCGGATGGCCGCTCAGGTCCCCGCGCAAAACCAGTGTATTGACGAATGCGCCAATCAAGTTCTCTGTCTCAAACATCGTTCGGCCGGCAACCGGCGAGCCGACAACGACGTCTTCCTGGCCGGTATAGCGGAACAATAAGGCCTGGAACGTTGCCAGCAGCGTCATAAACAGCGTGGCATTCTCGTTGCGACTGAGGAGCTTTAGTGATGCCGTGAGGTCCGCCGGCAATTGAGCGAACACCCGACCGCCCTTGAAGCTCTGCGTTGCCGGCCGCTGATAATCCGTCGGCAAATCCAACACTGTCGGCGCATCGGCAAGTTCCTGCTTCCAATAATTCAGTTGACGGTCAATCGTCTCGCCTGCTAACCAGCGCCTCTGCCAAACGGCAAAATCAGAATATTGAATTGGAAGTGGGGGGAGTCCGGCCCTGTCGATGCCGTGCAGATACAGATAGGTGAGCTCGCGCAGCAGCACGCCGATGGACCAGCCGTCACAAACGATGTGATGCAGCGTGATGATTAGTTCATGATCCGTGGCTGAGAATCTCAACAATCGCGCGCGAAGCAGCGCACCCTCAGCTAGATCAAACACATAAGACGCTTCCGCCTCGTGCGCTCGTGCTCTCTCAAATTCGAGTTCAGTGGTTGCCAGCTGCGAAAGATCCGACAGCCGGATCGTGACCGGCATTGTCGAAGCGATAACTTGCGTCGGCGATCCGTCAGACGTGACCACATTAGTTCTGAGTATTTCGTGCCGCGCGACGATTGCGTCGATCGCTTTCTGCAACTTGGCGGCGTCAAGGGCGCCCGCGATCTTCAGTGCAGTGGTAACATTGTAGGACGCTCGATTCACGCTTGACTGATCGAGCAGCCAGAATTGCTGTTGATTGAAAGACAGTGGCGCAGATCCACTGTGACCGGCGGCATCGATCGATCGCAGGATGGCATTATCGCCACCGCTGCTAATGCGTTCAGCGAGCAGCCTTATCGTCGGACATTCGAAGAGCGCGCTAATCGGCGCTTCAAATGTGAATTGGCGACGAACGCGCGCGGCGATTTGCGCCGCGAGTAACGAGTGTCCACCGAGCTCAAAAAAATTATCGTCGCTCCCGACAACGTCCACTGACAGCACCTCGGACCAAATCTGAGCCAGTCGGATTTCGATCGGGTTTTGCGGGGCGACAAAATCGGCAGAAACGCCGGCTCTCGAGATTTCAGGCTCAGGCAATCGCAGTCGATCCACTTTTCCGTTAGCGGAGATCGGCAACTGCTCCATTTTCACGAACGCCGAGGGAACGGAATAATCCGGAACGCGCGCATTCAGGAATGCACGCAACTCACTGATGCTTGCGCCATCGTTTTGTGGGACAAAATAGGCGAACAGTTTCTTATCGCCCGCGCCATTCGATGTTTCGCGCACGACAACCACGCACTCGCGAACGGACGGATGCTGTGACAAGGCTGCTTCGATCTCACCCAGCTCGATACGAAAGCCCCTTAGCTTTACTTGCTGATCGCGCCGGCCGGCGAACTTAATTTCGCCATTCGCTGACACACGCGCCCAGTCCCCGGTGCGATAAAGCCGCACGCCGTCGCGCTCGATAAACTTTTCCGCGGTGAGCTGTGATCGATTCAGATAGCCGCGCCCGACTCCCGCGCCACCGATGTATAACTCGCCCGCCTCTTCGATCGCGCATGGTTGCTGATTTTCATTCAGCACATAAATGTCGGTGTTCGCGATCGGATTGCCCACTGGAACGTGGGTCTCGCCGGCAAAATTGCGCGACAAGTGAAACAGCGCGACGATGCCGGCCGTTTCCGTCTGCCCGAACATGTGAACGTGATGCGCCGGATGATTGAACTCCGTCATCCACTTTCGCGGAATCTCACTCAACAACGGTTCGCTCGCCGAAAGCATCAGCCGCAAGTGATTATCCAGAAGCTCATGCCGCTCATTTTCAGAAAGCCCATCAATGATCGCCGTGCAGTTACGCCAGAAAGACGGTACCGCGTCCATCACGCTGACCGCGCGCGCTTTGATCATTTGAAACAGAGCGAGCGGATCCTTGCGTTGATCCGAAGTGGCCACAACGACACCCGCGCCCTGCGAAAGTGGCAGCAACAACTGTCGTCGCGATGAAGAGAACGCTATCGAAGCAGTGTGCAAATAAAGATCGTCGGCGTTAATTTCCAGCTCATGATTGAGGCCCAATAAATAATTAGTCAGGTTACCGTGCGTAATCATCACGCCCTTCGGACTGCCGGTTGAGCCGGACGTATAGATCACATAGGCGAGGTCATTTTTTGCCGGAGAGTCGGCGATATTCGCCGCCGAGTTGAGCGAAATCGCAGGCCAATCCCGATCGAGCAACACAGAGACGGTTTCCGCAGGCAAGTCGATCTTCAATGCTGCCTTCGTAAGCACGACCGCCGGCCGCGCGTCCTCGAGCATGAAGGCCAGTCGCTCTTTAGGATATTCCGGATCGAGTGGCAGGTATGCCGCGCCGGCTTTGAGCGTCGCGATGATTGCCACGGCCATCTCAACCGAACGATCGATACAAATGCCGACAATCGATTCACGGCCGATGCGGAATTTGCGCAGATGACTCGCGAGTTGGTTGGCCCGCGCGTTTAGTTCGCGAAAAGTAAGCTGCTGATTTTCACATATGATTGCCGCGGCGTCAGGCCGGATCGAAACCTGGTGGTCGAATAAGCGCGGGAAAGACGTCTCAGCAAAATGCGGAAACCGTTCGCCATGAAGTTCGGCAAGCGGAGACAAAGATGTGACGCGAATGGAGTGCGTTTCGAGATTTGAATTCTCGACCATTGACTGGGGCATGTTTGATGTTCGACTATCGCGCCGGCGAGCGATTTATTTTCGGGCTACCTGAGTTTCTTCCTTGCTGATCTCAATCACGTTTCCAATCTTGTGTTTCAAATCGCTCTGCACGCTCAGAAAAATGTTTCCCTGATCGTCGACAGTTACGCCTTGCACATTTTTCAGTTGGCCGCCGAACGCTGCGATCGTCTTGAGCTCTTCTCCGGGGGTGTAAACGAACAGCTTGTGGTTATGACTGTCGGTGATGTACAGCGACCCCTTTGCGAAATAAATAGTCTCCGGCGAAAAAGCATCGTTGCGGTCGATGATGCGATGCAGTTTGCGGCTTGCATCCAGCAGGTAAAGGACGTTGTCTTCGTTGTCGGCGATGTACAGATTGCCGTGGTCATCAAAGACCATGCTTTCCGGCTTGGTGATTCCATAATCCTTGCCGAGAAAATCAGAGACCTGTCCGTCCCGGGTGACGCGAAAAACTTTGTGCTGTTCGCCGTCGCCCACGAGCAGCGATCCATCGGGCGAGAGTGCGATGCCTTCCGTTGAAATCAGACCTTTGTCCTTGCCGGCGATCAGGCGCGGTTTGCCGTCGGCGGCGAACTCCCAGAGCCCACCGGCATCATCGTCTGTGAAGAAGATATTGTCGTGATCATCGATGACCAGATCTTCGGGCGATTCGCAGCCGAATCCGCCGTCGACTAACTTTTTCAGCCCTTCGTTGCGGGTCCAGGATTCGAGCGCGACGCCGCCTTCATCAGCGAAATAAAGTTTACCTTTGTGCCAGAGTAATCCATCAGGCGATCCAAATCCGATTTTGTTCGTCGCGAATAAGGTCGCTTTGTACGAGTGATCGGTCATGATCACCAAGCCCTCTTTCTGGATGCCGCAGGACGTCAGAAAGGCGCAAGCGATTACGATAATAATGACGCTAAATTTCTTCATAAGAGTGAAAACCTCAGGTTATGAGCCCATGCCCAACAGCACGTGACGGCGCATGGCGACGAGCAAGCCCAGGAATGCGCGGATGTGAATCATAGTGCTCGAAACTTCAAAGGCGATTAAGAAAACGATCGCGCTGGACATGGCGCTGTAGCGAATGGTCAATCCGGAAAGTTTGTCGAGCCACCCGCCTAATTTTCTCCGAACCACATATTGAACGACCGCCAACTCGGCAATCGCAACCGTCGCGCCGGCCGCGACATCCAGAGGCGTGTGTTGTCCGCTGATCATCTTGGCTGCCATAATCACAAACACGCTCCAGCCCAATGCCAGCAATCCCAGGCGCCGCGATGCCAGCCAGATACCCAAAGAGATCGCTATGAAAAATCCGGCGTGATCGCTGGGAAACGATCCGAGGTCATTTGTTTCAATTTCGCCGCTCAATAACGCCCGGTAATCTTTTTGACTGGTTTCGTCGAGCATGACGCGCACGGGCATGCGCTTCATCTCGACCAGTTGATCTCCCTCGAGTCGATAAATCTTTTGCGACTGAATCTCCGGCCGCGGAAGGAAGATCGTTTTGGACAACACCTTTGTGGTCGTAATCACACAGACCGCCGCGAGCAAGGTCGTAATTAGAATTTTTCGACGCGTGGTGGTGCTAGCGGCTGATTTGCCCCCATACCAGGCGGCAAGGAAACAGCCGCCAATAACGCCGGCTTTCGCCAGATCGTTGTCGAGAAAGAATGCGACGGTACTGTCGAACAGCCATGATCGACCGGCGACACTATTAATAAGGAGCAAGAGCCGATCGTTTAGTTGGCTGAGCCAGCTTGTCAGCGATGCCGCTACTAGCGAAAAAATAAGTATTACAGTCAATGGTAGCCTCCTGGCTCACTTTCGAGCCGTCATGAAAATAAACGAGCAAAAGCCCGTACTTGCCAGAAATGGCCGTGAGAATGACGCGCAACCTCCCGAAGCATAGTAGAGAAACCATGCTGCCTAATTGTTCGATCGGGAATAAATAGCAAGGAAAAAAGCTCGAATTACGCGTTTACCTATGCAGGAACGGGTCTCGAGGTCGAGTCCATATTATGATCAATACGTCAACGATTAACGCGATAGTCGAACAATCCGATCAAGATCGGAGTCCATTTGCAGGAGTTAATCCGACGGGCACTGCCGGTCAAGGCAGTCCCGGTGAAATGATCGCAATCCACGCGATGGCCGATCCGGAAGCGCCCGCGGTTGTCTTCAACGGCCAGGTTGTGAGCTACGGTGAATTGGACCGGCGCGCGAATCAACTGGCCAATCATTTGATCAGTTTAGGCGTCGAGGCCGAAGCTATCGTTGCCATTTGCTTAGATCGATCGCCCGAATCAGTGATTAGCTCGCTCGCGGTTTTGAAAGCCGGAGGAGCGTATCTTCCGCTCGATCCAAAGCTTCCGCTTGAGCGCTTACGCTTCATGCTTAACGACGCTAAGCCTCACGTTTTGATTACGAACTCGGAATTTGCAGAAGAGATCGCGCGCGAATCTTGCGCGGTCGTAGCTATCGATAACAATCGAGAGATCGAAAAGTGTTCAGTCGCGGCGCCCGCGATCGAGACTGCGAAAGACCAACTCGCTTACGTCATTTACACCTCAGGATCGACGGGCGAACCAAAAGGCGTTGAAATCACAATCGAGAGTCTGTTGAACCTCGTTACCTGGCATCGATCTGAATTCAGTGTCGGTTCGAAGGATCGCGCAACGCATCTTGCGGGTGTTAGTTTCGATGCCGCTGTCTGGGAAGTGTGGCCCTACCTGACGGCAGGCGCGAGTTTGTACCTACCCGATGAAGCTACCCGATTGGCGCCTGAAGCGCTGCGTGACTGGATGATCGCAAACCAGATCACGATCAGTTTTCTGCCGACCGCGTTGGCGGAACGCGTGATGATCTTGGATTGGCCCCGAGAGGCGACTCTCCGTTTCCTCTTAACAGGCGCGGACACGTTACATCGTTACCCCGAAAACTATCTCCCGTTTGAACTCATTAACAACTATGGTCCAACCGAGTGCACAGTCGTCGCGACCTCCGGTCGAGTGCGAAGCTGCGCTACAAGCGATCTGCCGGCGATTGGCCGCGCGATTACCGGCACACAGATCTACATTCTTGATCAGCACCTGGCTCAGGTTCAGCCGGGCAAAGCCGGCGAGATTTTTGTCGGCGGCCAAAATGTCGGACGCGGTTACCTTAACCGCCCCGATCTAACTTTAGAGAGATTCATTCCCGATCCCTTCAGCACTCAACCGGGCGCGCGCCTTTATCGCACGGGCGACCTGGCGCGCCAACTCCCAGATGGCAACATTGCGT
>Ga0193729_1001580_pt1 | contig 11588 bp, 7 predicted proteins | sample U1c2metaG_FD_143036 | JGI IMG/M metagenome (GOLD analysis project Ga0193729, IMG submission 143036) | Soil microbial communities from a riparian zone of the East river system, Colorado, United States - U1c2 | ecosystem: Environmental > Terrestrial > Soil > Riparian zone | place: USA: East River... | reverse complement strand
GCCAGACCTCCAATGAGACACCATGGCCCGTGTCGATCCAGAATTGCGGCGACCTCCGCAAAGTCACTGGCGCCGCCGTTGGTAACGGAATTGTAAATTTCAGCCGCAGTCATCAGCGCATTGCGCGAGCAGTATCGAAGCTGACTTTCTACTGTCAACTTGCTGGTAGACGTTGAACGCGCAGTCCCTTGCGCGTTGTTGTACGTCGCGGCTGCGCCGCCATTGTTAGCATCGAGCCCCGAACGCTTTCGGGGCTCGATCCACCTTGCGTGCAATTCAATGGCATCGGGCACTGTCAACTTGCCGCTCAGCGTAATGGTTGCAGATTAGAATCGGTATGCGGACTTCGATTGCCACTCGCTCAAATCTCGATCTGCTGGAGGAGAATTATCGGCGCTGGCAAGAGAATCCCGAGTCGGTCGATTCGGGTTGGTCGGCGTTTTTCGAAGGCTTCGAGCTGGGTAATCTGCCGCAGCGAAATGGCGCGGTCGCAGGTGCGTCGCCGCGCGCGGAACCTGGGGAAGGGTCGCTGCAAACCCGCGTTGACGGTCTCGTTTACGCCTATCGTACCCTCGGGCACACGATTGCGCTCGTGAATCCGCTGGCGGAGAAACGGCCGGAAAATTCGTCGCTTACACTGCGCGAGCTTGGCTTCAACGAAAAAGATCTCGATCTTCGCGTTTCATCCAAGTTCTTCCTCGACAACAAGGAGATGACGCTGCGCGAGATGATCGCGCGCCTCCAGAAAATTTATGCCGGCTCCATTGGCGCCGAGTTCATGCACATCCAAAACACGCGCATCCGCAACTGGGTGCGGCACCGCCTCGAGTCGCGAGCGGATAAGTATTCCACCCCGCGTCAGGTGCAGATTGCGCTTTTGCGGACGCTGATGGAAGCCGACTCGTTCGAGGTGTTTTTGCATTCTCGCTACGTTGGTCAAAAACGCTTTTCCTTGCAGGGCGCAGAATCGTTGATGGTGATTCTTGATACGATTCTGCACAAGTGTCCCCCAGCTTCCGTGGAGGAAATTTGCATGGGCATGGCGCACCGCGGTCGCTTGAACGTGCTGGCGAATTTCTTAAGAAAATCGCTGCGTGTCATCTTCACCGAGTTCAGCGAGAACTACATTCCCGATCTGGTCGCCGGCGATGGCGATGTGAAATATCATCTCGGATATCGCACGGTTCGGAAACTTTCTTCGGGCGCCGAAGTTGAGATTCGTCTCTCGGCCAACCCGAGTCATCTCGAAGCGGTCGATCCAGTGGTCGAGGGGAAGGCGCGTGCGCGTCAACGCATTCGAGGCGATACCGAGCATCGCAAGAAAGTTTTGCCGCTTTTGATCCATGGCGATGCCGCCTTCGCGGGGCAGGGGATTGTCGCGGAAACGCTGAACATGTCGCAACTGGACGGCTACGGCGCAGGCGGCACCGTGCACGTTGTCGTAAACAACCAAATCGGATTCACGACTCTGCCGGAGGACGCGCGTTCGTCCATGTACGCGACTGACATCGCGAAGATGATCGAAGTCCCGATTTTCCACGTCAACGGCGATGATCCGCTTGCTTGCATGCAGGTGAGCCAGCTCGCGCTCGATTTTCGACAGGAATTTGGTCGAGACATTGTGATCGATATGTATTGTTATCGCCGTTACGGCCACAACGAGGGCGATGAGCCGGCGTTCACTCAGCCCGATCTGTATACGAAGATCGACAAGCATCCGTCGGTGGCGCATTTGTATAAACGCGAGCTTCTCGAAGCCGGCACTCTCAGCGATGACGATGCCGCTTCGCTCGAAACCGAATTCGATCTTCGCCTCGAGATGACCCTTGATAATGTTAGGGCGATCGAAAAGGAAAAAGCGGGCAAAGAGGCGAGGTTCCGGGAATCGACCGCCGTTTTCCAGCCGGACTACAAAAGCTCATCGGTTACGACCGCAATCAGCGAAAAAACGCTGAAGACGATTGTCGATGCGCTGACGCACGTGCCGGAGGATTTCAATATTCAGCCGAAGATCAAACGGATCGTCCTCGAGCACCGCCGTAAAGTTTTTGAAAACGGCGGCCCCTACGAATGGCATTATGCGGAGCTGCTCGCCTACGGGTCGCTGCTTTTGGAAGGCACGCCGGTGCGATTGTCGGGCCAGGACAGCGCGCGCGGAACATTCAGCACCCGGCACGCGATTCTTTATGATGCAAAAACCGGGACGCCCTACGTGCCGCTGATGCATCTGGCGGAAAAGCAGGCGCGCATCTGCATTTACAACAGCCTTCTCTCCGAAGCGGCCGTGCTTGGGTTCGATTACGGATACTCACTCGATTACCCCGAGATGCTTTGCTTGTGGGAAGCGCAGTTCGGCGATTTCGCCAACGGGGCGCAAACCATCATCGATCAGTTTATTGTTTCGGCGGAATCGAAATGGCAGCGCCCGAGCGGCATCGTTTTGCTGTTGCCTCACGGTTACGAAGGGCAGGGCCCGGAACATTCCAGCGGCCGGCTCGAGCGCTTCCTTCAGCTTTGCGCCGAGGACAATATCCAGGTCTGCAATCTGACCACTTCAGCCCAGTATTTTCATCTGCTGCGCCGGCAAATGAAACGCGATTTCATCAAACCGCTCGTGATCATGACGCCGAAAAGTCTGTTGCGTGCTGAATTCGCTTCGTCGCGCGCGGAAGAGTTTACGAGCGGGCGGTTTGATGAAATTCTTGGCGGGCCGGATGCGGGTCCGGTCGACAAAACCAAGCGGATCATTTTTTGCTCGGGTAAAGTCTATTACGACCTGCTCAATTACCGGAACGAACGAAAGATCGACAATGCAGCGATCATTCGCATCGAGCAGCTTTATCCCTTCGCCGAAAAACGGCTTCGGGAAATGATGAAAGGATTTCCCTCAGGCGTGAAGCTCGTCTGGTGTCAGGAAGAACCTGAGAACATGGGGGCGTGGACATTCATGGAGCCGCGACTGCGGACCATGTTTTGCCGCGAAATCGCCTATGCCGGTCGTCGCCCCAGCGCCAGCCCCGCCGTTGGCGCGCTCGTTTTGCATAAACGCGAGCAGGCCCGTCTCGTCGCGGACGCGTTTTCGATTTAGAGAACTGTAGCGGCGGGCGTGTCGCCCGCTTTGACAACCTTCCGCAGCCGACACGGCTGCCTCTACAGTAATGTTTGATTCGACCAGCGGATTTTTTTGCGCTTAGTTAGGCGCGGATGGCGATCGAAGTAAAAATCCCGGCAGTCGGTGAATCGATCTCCAGCGGCGTCGTCTCTGTCTGGCACAAGAAGTCCGGCGACTTCGTCAACGCCGGCGACGCGCTCTTCACCCTCGAAACCGACAAAGTTTCTACCGAAATCACTGCCGAAGCGCCCGGTCTGCTCGACACGATGGTGCCCGAAGGCCAGGAGGTGAAGATCGGCGAAGTCGTTGCGACCATCGACGATTCAAAAACCGCGCCCGCCAAATCCGAAGCAGCGGAGAAGAAAGCTGCGCCGGAAAAGAAATCTGTAGCCGCCCCGAAAGCTTTCGGGGCTGGCCGCGGACGCCATTCCGGCTCGGAACCGGGGTCACCGACCCCGGCTACAGGGCCGAAAGATAAAGCGCTTTCACCGGCGGTTCGCCGCGTTGTTGAGGAAGAACATGTCGAGACGGAAAAGATTTCCGGAACCGGAAAGGACGGTCGCCTGACGAAAGGCGATGTTCTAGCTGCCTCGGAAAAGAGAACTGTAGGGGACGTTGTTGATGCCAGTCCGGCTCGGACCGTCCCAGGGAAGCTGACAGCTTCCCCTACAGAAGCGAAAGCGACTACGCAAGATCGACAGTCAGCCGATGGTCGATTCACGCGCAAAAAGATGTCGCCGTTGCGGCGGAAAATCGCCGCGCAGCTCGTCATGGCTCAGCACACGGCGGCGATTCTCACCACTTTCAATGAGTGCGACATGAGCGCTGTCCAGGAATTGCGCGCGAAATCGCAGGAGGCGTTCGTGAAGAAGAACAGCGTGAAACTCGGTTTCATGTCCTTCTTCATCAAAGCAAGCGTTGAAGCACTCAAGGCAGTTCCCGTCGTAAATGGCCGCATTGAAGATGAAGATTTCGTTCAGAATAATTTTTACGACATCGGCGTGGCCGTTGGAACGGAGCGCGGCCTGGTTGTTCCGGTGGTGCGCGATGCCGACCAAAAAAGTTTTGCCGATCTCGAACTCGACATTGCCGGCTTCGCGGTGAAAGCGCGTGAAGGAAAATTGAAGATCGAGGAGTTGCAGGGCGGCACGTTTACGATTTCAAACGGCGGCGTTTACGGCTCGCTCCTGAGCACGCCGATCTTGAATCCGCCGCAGAGCGGAATTCTCGGCATGCACAAAATCATGGAGCGACCCGTGGCAGCGAACGGCAAAGTGGAGGTGCGCCCGATGATGTATCTCGCGCTCAGCTACGATCACCGCGCCATCGATGGCAAAGAAGCCGTCACGTTCCTGATCAAAGTAAAGGAATGCATCGAGGATCCGAAAAAGCTGCCGCTCGATTTTTGAGATAAGGTACGACGCTGTGGCAAAAAGGTCGCCCCTCCCTTTCGCAAAGGGAGAAGCGGACTGACTGCTGGCCGCAGTGCATCGCGAGCTTGGCAGTAGTTAGACCCCGCCTCTGCCTTTCGCAGAGGGGCATGTGTTTGCGTCGTTAATTTTGACTTGTACCAACCAGTCCTGACGCCAAACACATACGGCAGAAATGCTACTTTCTCCTTTTTCCGCACGGACCACGGCAGCCCCTGCAGGCCCCCGCACGGATCTTTTCTTGCCATTTTCGTGGCGCCTGCTCATTCTGGAGAGAATTGATGCGCCGTTCGCCGGCAGAAGCCTGCTCGTGCTCATTTCAGCCGAAAAACCTACGCACGCTACAGCCATGAAAAATAAATACTACTCCTTCTCGCGAGCTGCACTGCTCGCCCTCACATTAACCGCAGCCTTCGCTTTTACGACGGCGGCCTTCGCCTATTCACCGGCCGCCTCCGCCGGGCCGGGCGCCGGCAGCACGGTCGGCGGCGACGGATCGCTGCCCTTCAGCGTTTGGTACAACGGCGACCTTAATCACGTCAACGGACTCGCCAACGAGCGGGACAGCTCCCTCGGCTTCGGCCAATACGCCCACGTCTTTGATGATTTCAACGTGCCTTCAGGGCAAACGTGGCCTGTGATCGGTCTCTATTCCAATAACTACGATAGTATGACTGGTATCGTTGGCGTTGAGTGGTCGATCCGCCAAGGCATAACGGCAGGCAATGGTGGTACATTGATTGCCTCTGGTACGGCCGGCCCAGGCAACTTCCAGGTTCTTTTCCATAATCCCGGCGACTTCGGTTATACGGAATACACAGTCCAGGTTTTCGTGGGAGGTCAAATTCCCTTACTAACGTCGGGCACCTACTTTCTCAATGTCACGCCAGTTGGCAGCGGCAATGGTCGCTCCTTTACCTCGGACACCTCGGGCGTAAACTGCATAGGCACGCCCTGTGGCAACAACGGGAATGCCTTCTTCGACAGCAACTTTTTCGGCGCCAACTACCAGCCCACTGGCGATCAGGGCCAACCCGGCGACTTCTCCATGGGCGTCCAAGGCGTTATCGCGCCTGAACCGCCACCCTGGGCGATGATGACCATGGGCGCGGTCGTGCTGATCGGCGTCCAGCAATTGCGCCGGCGCCGGAAGAAAGCTTAATCCGCGCTCTCTCGCCGCAGTGCCGGAAGACAGCCGTCTCGGCTGTCATGGAAAACAGGTTTCCAGCCTGTTGGCTGTGTCTTTGACAGGGAAGATGCCCGTCAATACCACAGTTCATGACACAGGATCGAGATCATCTAGCAATGACGAATGACGAATGTCTAATGACGAAGGAATGACCAAACCCGAACCCTCGTGCAAAATCTGCTGCTGACCTGTAGCCGCCGCCCTGCGGGCGGCGCCGACGCGTCCCACCCGCCTTCGCAGCGCTCCGACGTGGCAAGCAAGGACGCGGCTACAACGGATTTCCCAGAAGCCTGCGGTGCTGGTTTCTTGGGGCTCGCATTTGACCGATCGGTAAACCACTGCGCATTGACTGGCAAACTTTCGCGCGCCAGCCGCTAGATAAAGCGCGGCGCGCCCACGAAAAAGAATCGCAAATTTTTTGCTGGCAATTTCCGGGCCAATGCTCATTCTCGGAAAGAATTGCGGGGCGTTTGCCTATGGAAACTTGTCCGGTGCCTTACCGGAAGAAAACCCTGAGCAGACTCCAGCATGAAAAATAAATACAACTTTGCTGCCCTGTTCGCGCTCGCATTAGCCGCTGCGCTCGTGCTGAACACGTCGGTGTGCGCACAAGCGCCTCCCGGCAGCCTTTGGTATAACGGCGACTATAACTACGTCAACGGTCTCGCTAACGAGCGAAACACTCTTGTTACGCAAGCCGCTGTTTACGACGATTTCAACGTGACCGCTCCCTTGGGGTGGAATGTGACCGCCCTTTTCTCCGATAACCTAATGCCGTATGGGCAACCGATTACCGGCGCGGATTGGGAAATCCGTACCGGCATCTCCGAGGGCAATGCGGGCACCTTGATCGCCAGCGGCACGACGAACTCGCCCGTAGTTACTCCCACTGGCCGGGGCGGCGGTTTTCTCGAATACATGGTCGAGGTCACCGGGCTGAACGTTTTTCTGCCAATGCTGCCCTCAGGCCAACACTACTGGCTCAATGTCACGCCAGTCGGCAACGGCACGGGCCGTTCGTTTAATACGACCACCAGCGGTGCCAACTGCGTGGGCACGCCCTGTGGCAACGACCAGAACGCGTTTTTTAATAGCACCTACTTTGGCGTTTACTTCACGTCCACTTCCAATGAAGGCCAACCCTATGATTACTCCAATGGCGTAATCGGTACCGTGGTTCCGGAGCCGGCAACGGTAGCGCTGCTCACCTGCGGCGTGGGAGCACTGCTGATCGCATTCCGGCGTCGGCGCGGCATGGGCAAAAGAGGTCGCGTTTCGGGCAAAATCCTCACCTTATGACGAACAGGATTCGCAACGCCTCAGCCGCGCTCCTTTTTCTTGTCTGCCTTGTCACTCTTACGTCGGCTTTTAATTTGCCGAACAGATCGGCGGACCTGTCGCCGCAGTTGGCTTCTCTCCGAACAGCCGTCAAGCCGGCGCAGCAACACACGATACTGACTCTGGCAGATCGTGTCGCGTATCAACGAGCGATCGAAGAAGTTTACTGGCGTCACCGGATCTGGCCCAAAGAGCGCCCCGATCCCAAGCCTTCGCTCGACGAAGTGATGCCTTCGGCGCAGCTGGAAAAGAAAGTCGAAGACTATCTGCGCGACTCTCAGGCGTTGGAGGATTATTGGCAACGGCCGCTTAGTGCTGAGCAATTGCAAGAGGAGATGGAGCGCATGGCGCAGCACACCAAGCAGCCCGAGGTGCTGCACGAACTCTTTGAAGCGCTCGGCAATGATCCCTTTGTGATCGCTGAGTGTCTGGCCCGACCGGCGTTGTCGGAACGCTTGGTTACCAACTTCTATTCCCATGACCAAAGACTTCACGGCGAGCTGAAGCGGCAGGCGGAGGCTGAGCTGCGGACGCATCGCTCTGTCCGGCAGATGAAACAGACCAGCGGGAAGTACAGCGAAATCGAACTGGTCAAAAGCGACGACGAAGAAATTGTAGGGCAAGCGCCTCGCTTGCCGAACAAACCATTGGCAGGCGGAGCGCCCGCCCTACAACGGCAGGATGTGACGAGCGGCTTAAAGCTAAACAGTCGCGAGTGGGACAAAAACGTACAAAAACTGGCGGCAATGTTTAGCGACGCCAAAAATGGTAACACGCGATTTTCAGGCGCGCCGACAGTGCAGATCAAAACCGGAGTATTAAGCCCCTTGCAGGAAGATGAGAGGCGTTATTACGCGACGGCAGTAGTCAAGAAAACCAAAGACCGTTTGAAGCTCGCTACGGTTGAATGGCGCAAGGAGCCGTTCGAGTCTTGGAAAACAAGAGCGGAAAACCAGATGCCTAAGGTAATGGCAGCGGCCACTGCTAACTATACGCTTCCAACAATATCGGAGGGGACAACCGGATGCACCGATGATACGTGGACAGCCACGGTCGTCAGCGCGCCCCTCAGCCGAGACTCTCACACGGCAGTTTGGACCGGCAGTGAAATGATTGTCTGGGGTGGGGAGGGTGGCAATTTCGACGTTTTTAACACCGGTGACAGATACAATCCCAGCACGGATAGCTGGACGGCTACCAGCACTACGAACGCGCCCTCCGCGCGAGCCTATCACACAGCAGTGTGGACAGGCAATGAAATGATCGTCTGGGGTGGGTGGAATGGCTCGGTCGGGTTGAACACCGGCGGGAGGTACAATCCCGGCACGGACACGTGGGCGAACACCAGCACGGCCACCGGACCCGCCGCCCGATACAATCACACGGCAGTGTGGACTGGCAGTGAAATGATCGTCTGGGGTGGATATAATGGGAGCGAATTAAACACCGGCGGGAGGTACAATCCCGGCACTGATAATTGGACAGCTACTAGCATGACCAATGTGCCCACGGTCCGAGGTTTGCATACGGCAGTGTGGACTGGTAGTGAAATGATCGTTTGGGGGGGATATAACCTTAGCAACGGCGCTCTAAACACCGGCGGGAGATACAGTCCTGGCGCGGATAGTTGGACAGCGACTAGTACCACCAACGCGCCCTCTGGCCGATATAGTCACACGGCAGTCTGGACCGGTAGTGAGATGATCGTCTGGGGTGGATCTGATACTAATGGGTCGAACGACTTTAACACCGGCGGGAGATACAGTCCGGGCACTGACAGTTGGACAGCCACCAGCACCACCAACGCGCCTCTTGGCCGAGTCTATCATACGGCGGTGTGGACTGGCAGTGAAATGATCGTTTTGTGGGGGAGATAACTTTAGCAACGGCGCTCTAAACACCGGCGGGAGATACAGTCCTGGCACGGATAGTTGGACAGCCACCAGCACCACTAACGCGCCCTCCGCCCGACCCTTTCACACGGCAGTCTGGACCGGCAGTGAAATGATCGTTTGGGGCGGACGTTATAGCTTCGGGTCTTTGAACACCGGCGGGAGATACAATCCTAGCACTGACAGTTGGACAGCCACCCCCGCCATCAACGCGCCCACCGCCCGATCCGGTCATACGTCAGTGTGGACCGGCAGTGAAATGATTGTCTGGGGTGGATCTGATCTGAACACCGGCGGAAGATACAATCCCAGCACGGATAGTTGGACAGACACTAGTACCATCAGCGCGCCCTCTGGCCGACACTTTCACACGGCGGTCTGGAGCGGCAATAACATGATCGTTTGGGGCGGAGTTTATGGCAACGGCGGTATTTTGAATGCCGGAGGAAGATACAATCCCGGCACCGATAGCTGGATAGGCACCAGCATTACCAACGCGCCTACTGCCCGATACTATCACACGGCAGTGTGGAGCGGCAGTGAAATGATCATCTGGGGTGGGTATGATGGAAGCACCGAATTGAACACCGGCGGGAGATACAATGACAACACGGACACGTGGGCAATCATCACCACCAGCAACGCGCCCTCTGCCCGACTCGCTCACACGGCAGTGTGGACCGCCAGTGAAATGATTGTCTGGGGCGGATATAATGGCAGCTATTTTAACACCGGCGGGAGATACAACCCCATTGCTGATAGTTGGATAGCCACCAGCACGACCAACGCGCCCTCTGGCCGACTCTTTCACACGGCAGTGTGGACCGGCAGCGAAATGATCGTCTGGGGCGGAAATGATGGCAGCTATTCGAACACCGGCGGGAGATACAATCCCGGCACAGATAGTTGGGCAGCTACCAGCACTACCAACGCGCCCCATGGCCGATTCAGCCACACGGCAGTCTGGACCGGTAGTGAGATGATCGTCTGGGGCGGATACAATATCAGCAGCTTTTTCAACACCGGAGGAAGATACAATCCCGGCACCGATAGCTGGATAGCCACCAGCATTACCAACGCGCCTACTGCCCGATACCATCACACGGCAGTGTGGACCGGTAGTGAAATGATTGTCTGGGGTGGCAATGGCGGCTCGGGCGATTTGGACACCGGCGGGAGATACTGCGCGCAATCGCCGCTGATGGCACAAAGCGCCTTCTCGCGAAAAACTCACGGCGCGGCTGGCACTTTCGATATCCCTCTGTCACTTTCTGGCTATGTCACGATCGAATGCCGCAGCGGAGGGGCCACAAACGTTTATCAGATGATTATTAACTTCGCGAATCCAGTCACGGTCGGCAGCGCCTCAGTGACTTCGGGCACCGGGAGCGTAAACAGTTTCAGCGTGAGCGGCTCACAGGTCACGGTCAATCTAGCGGGCGTAACCAACGTCCAGAGAATCACGGTTACGCTCTTTAACGTAAATGATGGTACACACATGGGCAACGTTCCTGTTTCCATGGGTGTTCTGGTCGGTGATGTGAACGGCAATGGCCTCGTCAATGCCTCCGATGTCAGTCTGACCAAAGCGCAGGTAGGCCAGCCGGTAACGGGCTCGAATTTCCGCGAAGACGTGAATGCCAACGGCACGATCAGTGCCACTGATGTTACACAGGTCAAAGCCAACGTGGGTACCGCGCTGCCACCTTAACCAATATGAAAAATAAATACTACTCCGTCTCGCGAGCTGCACTGCTCGCCCTCGCATTAACCGCCTCGTTCGCCCTAAACACGGCCGCCTTCGCCTATTCATCGGCCGCCTCCCCCGTGCCGGGTGCCGGCAGCACGATTGGCTTCAACGGATCGCTGCCCGGCAGCCTTTGGTACAACGGCGACCTTAATCACGTCAACGGACTCGCCAACGAGCGGGACGACGGCCTCGGCTTCGGTCAATACGCCCACGTTTTTGATGATTTCAACGTGACGGATCCGACCGGCTGGCATCTGACCAGTCTCTATTCCAATAATTACATGACTATGTTCTATCAGACCACTGCCGTTGAGTGGTCGATCCACCAAGGCATAACGGAAGGCAACCCTGGTACAACGGTTGCCTCTGGTACGAGTAGCGACTTCGCCATTACTGTCCATGATACTGGAGACGAGATTACGGAATACACAGTCCGAGTCCTCGGCCTAAATATAAATCTGGCGCCGGGCACCTACTTTCTCAATGTCACGCCAGTTGGCAGCGGCCATGGTCGTTCCTTTACCACGGACACCTCGGGCGTAGGCTGCATAGGCACGCCCTGTGGCAACAATGGGAATGCCTTCTTCGACAGCAACTTTTTCGGCGCCTACTACCAGCCCACTGGCCAGCTGGGCCAACCCGGCGACTTTTCCATGGGCGTAATCGGCACCGTGGTGCCGGAGCCGGCAACGGTAGCGCTGCTCACCTGCGGGCTGGGAGCACTGCTGATCGCATTGCGTCGTCGGCGCAGCATAGGCAAAAGAGGTCGGGTTTCGGGCAAAATCCTCACCTTATGACGAACAGGATTCGCAACGCCTCAGCCGCGCTCCTTTTTCTCGTCTGCCTTGTCGCTGTTACGTCGGCTTTTCATTTACCG
>Ga0193729_1001579_pt1 | contig 11588 bp, 10 predicted proteins | sample U1c2metaG_FD_143036 | JGI IMG/M metagenome (GOLD analysis project Ga0193729, IMG submission 143036) | Soil microbial communities from a riparian zone of the East river system, Colorado, United States - U1c2 | ecosystem: Environmental > Terrestrial > Soil > Riparian zone | place: USA: East River... | reverse complement strand
CTACTACGCGGTTGGCGTTTACTCGCAAACCGAAGCCGATGGGACGGTGAACGGCATTCCGGTGTTTGACCAGCCCTGGAAGAATGTGGTCGCCACCTTCTATCACGAACTGAATGAGGCTCGAACCGACGCGGATGTTGAAGATGCAATCCTTGCCGGGAACAACCCCAACGCCAACTCGTTCCTCGGTTGGGTATCCGATCAGGGCGAGGAGATCGGCGATTTTCCGGTGTCCGAGGCCGGTGGCAATTTGACGGAGGTGTTTCAGGAGGTGGAACTCACGGACAACAGCGGTACGGTTCCCATCCAGTTCATGTATTCAGATGCGGTCCACGGACCCGAAGGGCCGATTGCTCAGGCGCACCCACCCGTCAATAGTCTTCAACAAAGAAGGGCGTAGTTCTTTCTTACAAAACGTCGTTGACCAGAGCCGAGTGGCGTACCCACTCGGCTCTGCTTATCTCTTGCCTTCGGGATGTTGGTTGCCCGTGTAGAGATCCGGAAACTGTTGCCGAAGGTGAGCAACTTTTGGCGCATCGTTATAGACGATGTAGGGACTGTCGGGATGATGGACGGCGTAGTCCTGATGGTAGGCCTCGGCGGGATAGAAGGCTTTCAACCAGACCACTTGAGTCACAATGGGACTCGGGAAAACTTTAGCCTTCTCCAGTTGCGCGATGTACGCCTCGGCAATTCGCTTCTGCTCATCGTTGTTATAGAAGATTGAAGAGCGATACTGGCTGCCAGTGTCTGGTCCCTGACGGTTTAACTGTGTGGGATCGTGCGCGACCGAGAAGAAGACTCGAAGAAGTTGTCCATAGGTGATCTGCGAAGGATCGTAAGTGATCTGCACCGATTCCGCGTGGCCGGTGTCGCCGTTGCTCACTAATTCATATTCCGCAGTGCCGGCTGCGCCTCCGGAATAGCCTGAGGTGGCGCTGATCACGCCCTTCACATGCTGGAAGACAGCCTGAATGCCCCAAAAGCAGCCCCCGGCGATGACGGCGGTTTGTTCAGACTTGGCCGGCGTGAGCATGGCGTCCACAGTAGGGTTGGGGACGATGAAGCTGGCGCGGTCGCCGGCGTTGCAGGCGACGACGCCTGCGAGGGTTACCATCAAGAGCAGAGCAGAGATGCGCGAGTAGGAGCTGGACATAGATATAACGTACTCCTTCGAACGCCCGGGTAGTGGATTCCAAGCGCCTCTTCAATAGGTAGAGTCGGCAGCCGGACAAAAGTTACCGATATTGCTCATGGAGCGCCGGGCGTCCCCGCCCGGCTGGCACACGCCCGGGGCCGAGACGGGCGAGGCGCCCGTCGCTCCATCGGTCGTTTTCCATCGGATGACTCATCACGCGGTCGCCAGGTACTTTTTCATGCAGCGCACACAGGGAGAATAACCTTGCCGCTCGGCCTCGGCGGCGGTGATCGTGCGCAGCTTCGTTTTTTCGTGAATATAGTCGCATCCAGCAGCGTGAAACAATTTTCCATCCTCCGAAACTACGACCATCATGCGCGGAGGCACGCCGGTGCCGGGTCGCGCGTGTTCGGAACGCAATTCAGGAGTGTGGAGCGCTGAGGAGCGGGCCACCTCGATGGTGCCGGCGACCAGGCAGGCTGCCGCGGCGGCGACCATCCATCCCAGGAAGTTGCGCCGGCTAGCCGGCATATTTTCGTCCAGTCTCCGGTGCAGACGCTGGCTGAATCCGAAGGGAACTTCGAGCATTCGTTCGTCGCCATACAACTGGATTACGTTGCGCGTGCCCTCCACTACTGCGGTGCAATGCTTACACCCTCGAATGTGTTCCTCCATGGCGACGCGCAGACCGGGTTCAACTTCGCCGTCGAGATAGTTTGATACTTCGCGCCAAACTTCTTCGCAGCTGACTACCATGGCTTCGTCCCCTTTACGAAAGACAACTTGCCGGTCATACTCCATGCGCCGCCGAGGCCGGGCGCGAGCAAATCGCGCAACATCAGGCGGGCCCGCAGTAACCGAGTTTTGACCGATGCGGTGGAGATTCCAAGCGCCTTGGCCGTTTCCTCGATGCTGAGGTGCTGCATGTCGCGCAGGACAAAAACTTCGCGGTAGATTTGCCCCAACTCGGCCAGCGCCTCGGCGAGCTTCTGCCGGACCTCGTTGCGTTCCAGCGTTTCCGACGGAATCTCCCGCCAGTCGGCAAAGTCGCGAGGCGTATAGTTGCCTTCCTCGTCCTGGCGATCCGCGATCGGCTCCATAATGTTGGCGTGTGCTTTCCTTCTTCGCATACGCGCCTCGTTGACGGTGATCTGGATGAGCCATGTGCTGAACCGCGACTCCGCGCGAAACTGCCGGATATGTTTGAAGGCCTTCAGCACCGCCTCCTGTGCCACGTCCTCGGCGTCGGCCTCGTTCCGTAGAATGGCGAAGGCTGCCGCGTACACGCGGCGTTCATAGGGGCGAATCAACTCATAAAAGAGTTCGTGCTCGCCAGCCAGGACACGCCGGACCAGCATCTCTTCGTTGAATGGTTCGGCTGGATGCTCCAGCGAAATCGCCCTTTCCGGCATCGCTCCCCACCGCACTGAACTTGGCGTTGACTCGGCACCATTATGCCCGAAAAATTATGCAGTTGAATCTGGCCGATGGAGAGACGGGCGTCTCGCCCGTCGCTCGAGCGGCAAGCTTGGATCGCCGCGACCGCACGTTCGATGTGATTCCCGGCAGGGAGGAAAGTTTCGGCCTCGCGTCGTCCGGAAAATCCCCCACTTTTGTTCCATATTTGCCCGGTTCTCCACAGCCTTCCACCAGCTTGCTACTTGCATTCCCACACACAAGTTCCGGATAATCATGGACAAGAGTTGATCGCCGTGTATCGCTATAGCCGCGCAGACCTGCTACGCATTCTCCGGCTCGTTCCTCGCCAGCTTCAGACCTGGGAGAAGGCGGGACTGGTAACGGCGGGCGAAGAGTATTCTTTTTTCGATCTCGTGCAGATAAAGAAAGTGCGCGACCTCTGCGCCCAGCGTGTTCGTCCGGCCGTCATCCGGCAATCGCTCGAAGCCATGCAGAAACAGGTCGCCGGCATGGAGAATCCACTGCTCGAGGCCGGCGCCTATCAGAGCGGACATCGCATCGCTTTCCGGCATCAGGGGCGGTTGCTTGAGCCCATCGCCGGGCAATTCATGTTCGATTTCTCGTCCGAAGAAAGAAAAGTGGTAACCAGCTCGCCGCGTAATGGACCGGAACTGGTGGTTACCGACGTTGCCGACTTGTTTGCGCGCGGGATCACGCTGGAAGAAAATCCCTCCACGCAGAACGAGGCGATCACAACTTATTTAAAGGTTCTCGAAATGGATCCCATTCACGCCGCCGCGCACATCAATCTGGGCACGCTGTACTACAACCGCCAGGAATACGCGCTCGCCGAAAGGCACTACCGTTCGGCGATTCAGATCGATCCCCGCTATGCGCTTGCCTATTTCGACCTGGGCAACGTGCTCGACGAAACCGGACGCGTCGAAGAAGCGATCAACACGTATAAGACCGCGATTCAACTCGCGCCCACCTACGCCGACGCGCACTACAACATCGCACTGGCCTATGAGAAGATACGCGAGCCGCGCAAGGCGCTGCAACACTGGCGCGCCTACGTGAAGCTCGACACCACCGGCCCCTGGACCGTGCACGCCAAACATCAGATCCAGCGCATCCTGCAGAGCGACAGCCTGAAGTTGGTGCACTCCCGCAAGGCGAACTGAAGAGCGCTGCGTAATGCTCCGTTTGCGCCGCGGATCAAGGAGAGTCGTTTCCCACGTATACTCAGGCATCCCCTCTATATCGAGGAGAGCAGGAGATCAAAATGAACATCGATCGGCGAATTGTGATGCTGAGTCTCGCGCTGGCCGTCGCAACGAGCGGAGTCTGCTTTAGTCAGGCGGCTCCCAAGAAGACGGAAATTTATTCCGAGAGCGCCGATGCACACGCTGAAATCAAAGAGGCTTTGCAGAAGGCTGCAGCGGAACACAAGCGCGTCATTGTCGTGTTTGGAGCAAACTGGTGCTACGACTGCCACGTGCTCGATACCGCGTTTCATGGTTCAGACTTGGCGCCGATACTCTCCGCCAACTACGAAGTTGTGCACGTCGACATTGGAAAGGGAGAAAAGAATCAGGACCTGATGAGGAAGTACGAGGTCCCGATGAAGCGTGGCATTCCAGGGCTGGCCGTGCTTGATGGCGATGGGAAGCTGGTTTACAGCCAGAAGAATGGCGAGTTCGAAAATGCGCGGGCGCTCGCACCGGCAGATTTTCTGTCGTTCCTGAACAAGTGGAAACCCGCTGCGCAGAGCCGGTGACATCTGGATTACCCAATCGGACCGATAAAAAAAGGCGCGGCTTGTTGCGCCGCGCCCGAGGGGAGAAAGTCAGTTGTCCGCCGGTTAGTCCACCACCAGCTTGTTTTCGACGCTGAACGCGCCCGGTACGGCGTTTGCGCGCATCCCGGCAATGGTCTTATCCATCGCGCTCTCGACGGTTCCGTAGAGCGTCACGTGTCCGTTGTCGACCACGATGCGGATCGGGTGCACCGGGTCGGTCGCGTAGCGGCCAAGCACCGAGTCGCGATAAATCGCGCGCGCCGTCTGCACCCGGATCGAATCGTCAAACAGAGAAACCGGCAGCACGGTCACCTCGTTCACGACGTCCTTGACGCCGGGCGTACGCGCCACGATGTCGAGCGCCGAGTCCTTCGCTACGTCGTTTAGGGTGTCGCCGTTAATGGTGGCGACGCCGTCTTTCACGCTGAGCGCAAGATAGTTGAAGGCATTGTCGTAGTATCCGACGCGGTCATAGGCCAGCTTCTTAGCCAGTTTCTGCTGGAGCTGTGCATCGGGCACGGTTTCTCCCGCGACCGCGATGTCGTTACGCACGCCGGTGACGTTTGCGAGCTTCTTAGTTTTCTTCGCGGCATCAAGTTTGTCCTGGTAAAGGCTGACCGTTCCGGTCAGCGTCACAATGCCGTCTTCGACGCTTGAGTTCACGCTTTGCAGTTGCTTCGCGTCGTGAAGCTTATGGCTGACCGTCTGCTGAATCTGCTGATCGTAGCGGCCGGTTGAGGCCATTGCGGTCATACTCAGCAGGACGAACAACGCCATAATCACCGCAAATCCTTGTCCTTGCTTCTTCATGGTTACCATCCCTAACCGGAATCCGCTATCTCGCGGTATTAACCGGTTAGTTAAATAGATGCGAATCGGGTGGTCCAGGATGTTGCCGTAGGGGGCTTTTACAAACTATTACAAAATAAAAAAAGAAGCTCGACTGAGGTTTGACAAGTCCTTGTCATAACGACTAATCTCCAGCCATGTCCCGTGGTTTACAGGTGGAACTCAAGCAGAAGATTCCATTCACCAGTCGAGAAGCGGAAGCCTATCTTTCGCTGTTGCGCACGGCCGATGCGCTCCAGGCGCAGGTCGAGGCCCAACTCAAGCAGTTTGGACTTACCGGCACCCAATACAATGCGCTGCGCATTCTGCGCGGCGCTGGGCCCGAGGGTTTGCCGTGCCGCGAGATTGGCGAGCGCATGATCACGCGCGATCCTGACATCACGCGCCTGCTGGATCGCCTGGAAGATCGCGGCTTCGTCCAGCGCTCGCGTGCCAAGCACGATCGCCGCGTCATCTACGGAAGGATCACTGCTGCCGGGCTGAAGCTTCTCCGCGAAATGGATGTGCCCCTCGAAAAGTTTGGCCGGGAAATGCTCCGCCACGTCGGACAAGAAAAGCTGAAGCAGCTGATTGCATTGCTGGAACTGGTGAGGGCAGGAAAAGCTTTTCACCGCCGAGACGCGGAGAGCGCCGAGTAAGCACCTTCAGTCGCTATCTCTTGCGCTTCGCAACTCTCTTCTTCGACGATGTAGCATCCTTCTTAACCGCGGTTTTGTTCGGAAACACGCGCCCAAAAATCTTGTCGATGTTCTTGAGCTGGCGTTTCAGGTCGAAGGCACGCTCGATCTTCGCACGCGGCACTCGTCCGCGAATTGCGGGGTCGTTTACGACCAGATCATGAAAGTCGAGGCCTTCTCGCCACGCGTGCATGGCGTGATTCTGCACCAGGCGATATGCGTCCTCGCGGGAAACACCGCTCTCGACCAAGTCGAGCAACAATTGTCCGCTGAAGACGAGGCCGCGGGTGCTCTCGAGGTTTGCCAGCATGCGCTCGGGATAGACGAACATGGTCTCGATCAGGTTCGCCGTCTTGTTGAGCAGGTAGTCGGCGAGCGTGGTCGAATCCGGGATGATGATGCGCTCGGCTGAGGAGTGCGAAATATCGCGCTCATGCCATAGGGCGACGTTCTCGAATCCGGCCTGCGCGTTCGCTCGCACCACGCGCGCCAGTCCAGAGATTTGTTCGCTGCTGACGGGATTGCGCTTGTGCGGCATGGCCGACGAGCCCTTCTGCTTTTCGCTGAAATATTCCTCCGCCTCGCGGACTTCGGTGCGCTGCAGATGGCGGATTTCGGTTGCGATCTTGTCGAGCGTCGAAGCGATCGTGGCGAGCGTGGCCAGATAGTGGGCATGGCGGTCGCGCTGAATTACCTGCGAGGAGATTGCGGCGGCTTTTAGTCCCAGGCGGGCGCACATCTTCTGTTCGAGTTCCGGCGTGAGATGGGCGAACGTTCCCACCGCGCCCGAGAACTTGCCCACTCGCAGATCTTCGGCGGCGGCACTGAAACGCGCGATGTTACGCTGCGTCTCCGAATACCAGTTGGCGATTTTCAATCCAAAGGTGATGGGTTCGGCGTGAATGCCGTGAGTGCGCCCGATCATCGGCGTGTCTTTGAACTCCCAGGCCCGGCGTTCGAGCACCTCGGCAAGACGGTCGAGATCGCTCGCAATCAAAACGGACGCTTGCTGGATGAGCAACGCCTGCGCCGTATCGACCACATCGTTCGAGGTCAGGCCATAGTGGAACCAGCGGGCGTGCGGGCCAACGATCTCGGCCACTGCCGTCGTAAAGGCGATGACGTCGTGTTTGACCTCGGCTTCAATCTGGAAGATGCGGTCAACGCTGAAGTCAGCGCGCGCGTGGATCGCCTTGGCCGCTTCTTTGGGCACGATGCCGGCGGCGGCGAGCGTTTCGGTCGCGGCGACTTCGACCTCCAGCCAGGTGCGGAAGCGGTTTTCGTCGCTCCAGATGCGAGCCATATCGGGCCGGGTATAGCGTGGGATCAAGGCGCTTTCTCCAAAAGGGGAACTGGGGATTGTAAATCAGGCGGGTGACTGCGTGTTGTTCGTGGGTCGGGCATCCTCGCCCGGCCGGCACGAGCCGAACTTGGACGGGCGAGGGCGCCCGTCGCTCCACCATATGACTCCCTACTCCACCGTGTGCTTCGCCGTGTACCCTTCTCGCGCGTAGACGATGTACTTTACGTCCTTGCCCTTCTGGTCGCGAATCTTCAGCGGACTACCGTCCGGCGAATGGAGCTCGACTTTCAGCTTGCGGTAGGTGCCGTCAAGCTTGGTATTGCTGGGGTGGTAGCTGATGCTGTACTGGTTGCGGATGTCCGATGCGACATCGCTAAAGATCCCCGGCAACTCGCCTTCGAAGCGAGGGAAGTATGCGCGCCCACCGGTGAGGCTGGCGAACGTCTTCATCTCGTTATCCGCTTGCAGGTAGTCCATGTTGCCGACCGGTATCCCCATACCGTGCGGTGCGGCGCGTCCGTGGGACTCCCAATATTCCCGTTCCGCCCAGCCAACGCTGATCGCATAGATCGTGACGTCCTTCGTAGACTTAACTTTTTTGAAGATCTTGTCCAGCGTGAGCTTGCTGAAGGTGTCGACTCCGGTGGAGACCAGAATGATGTATTTCTTGCCCTCGATACGATCCACCCGGTCCAGAGTGTCGAACAAGGCGTCGAACAAGTTGGTTTCCGCGAAGCCCGGCATGCGCAATTGGTTTAACGCGGCCTGGACTGCGCGCTTGTCCTGGGTAAAATCCGCGAGAATTTGAGGTTTCATGTCATAAGAAATCACCGCTACCCAGTCGTCCTTCTTCAGGGTGTTCGCGAAGGAGTACGATGCATTTAGGGCGTCGACAATGAAGGAATAATTCGTGGACGCAAACTCCACCAGCAGCACGGCTGTGATCGGAGCCTCGGTCTGATTGAAGGTCGAAATCTGCTGGGGCGCGCCATCTTCCATAATCTTGAAGTTTTCTTTCTTCAGCCCGGGGATGGTCTGGCCGTCCTTGGTGGTCACGAGTACGTCCAGGCTCACAAGTGGCACGTCGACCTTGATCGAGTAGTCGGGCATGTTCTCAATCTTTTTCGGTTTTTCGGGAGCCGGCGGTGGCGGTTCTTCCTTTTTCTTGGGAACCACATACGGTCCGACATCGTTTTGCGGCCCACCGGCTGCGGGCGGAGTCTCCTGCTGGTTCGGATTGGCCGGGGGTTGCTGCGGTGCGTCCTGAGCCTGCGCCGAGAAAGTCGTGGCAACCGTCCAGAGAACAACAAGCGTCAGCAGGATCACACGCTTACGGGAAGCCGACGGCACCGGGTTTTGCCTGCTAAATACACCAGAAAACATTGGAAAATCCTCGAAACACCTATGCTAGTATAGATGCAAGAACTCTGCGGTTGGGATAATTTGCGCGCCTTAAAAAACGCCGCCTCCCCTGGCAAAAACCCTTCTGAAGGCAAGCGGAGTCTTGGCAAGCAACAAGGTCATTTTGTGACCTCCGGGGTCTACATGGGAACAGCCGTACGCTCACTCGCCGCCCTTTTGTGTTTTTCATCCTCCGTCTGGGTCACCGCACAAAATGTTACCGCGCAAGACCGGCCACAGCCTGCCATCATGCCGCTCGATCAAATTCACGAAGGCATGAAAGGGACCGCACTCACTGTGTTCCAGGGCGTGAAACCTGAATCCATGGACGTGGAAGTTCTGGGCGTGATGCACAACGTGAACGGCCCCAAAGGCGACATTATCCTGGTGCGATTGCACGGTACCAAGCCCGAATATACCGGCGTGGTGGCCGGTATGAGCGGAAGCCCGGTCTATTTCGACGGCAAGCTGGCGGGCGCGCTTGCCTTCCGGATCGGCGAGTTTTCGAAGGAACCGATCGCGGGCGTGACCCCGATCGAGGAGATGCTGGAGATCAATGCGCTCGATCATCGTCCGGCCCCCGCGCGCGCCAATGCTCCGGCCGCCAATCCTCCAGCGAATTCGCCGAACCAGAGCGGAACCACGCAAACTGCAAGCCCCGGCGAAGGCTCTCGGCTCCCGGCTCAGAACTACAGCAACTATCTGAAACCGATTGAGACTCCTCTTGTGTTCAACGGTTTTTCTAACGAGACTTTGCAGCGCTATGCGTCGCAGTTCGCCGCGGCGGGCATTGTTCCGGTGATGGGCATTGGCTCCGCGAGCGATCGCAAACAGCCGGAACCGATCGAGGCGGGATCCGCCGTCAGCGCCGTGCTGGTTCGTGGCGACATGGATATTGCCGCCACCTGCACCGTGACCTATGTCGATCCACAGCGCTTGCTGGCCTGCGGACATCCGCTTTTGCAGTTTGGGGAAGTAGATCTGCCTATGACGAAGGCTACCGTGCTCGCCACGCTGCCTTCGCCGCTGAATGCGTTCAAGATCGTCAACACAACGGAGACGGTTGGCGCGTTCGTGCAGGACCGCCAGATGGGCATTATGGGCGTTCCGGGACGGGCCTCGAAGATGATTCCCGTGACCATCGCCATGCACAGTGGACCAGGAACGGCGACGAAAGAATTCCACTACGAAGTTCTCAACAACGCGCGGCTCAGCCCACTGGCCATGATGGCCACTGTCTTCAACGCACTGCACGGCACCAACGAATACGGCGAGGACATTACTTACCGCATGAATGGAGTGCTCAGCGTGAAGGGGTATCCAGACGTCACGCTGCGGAATATGTTTGCCCCGCAAGACAATGGTCAGCCTGCGGCGGCTTTGGCCGCTGCCACCATCGGCGACCGTTTTGGACGCATCTATACCAACGCCTTCGACGTTCCTGACGTTCAGGGCGTGAAGCTCGATTTCGATCTTGTCCGCGAGCGCCGTTCCGCTCGACTGGAAGCTGCGCGCACCGATATGACCGAAGCTCGTCCCGGCGACCAGTTTATGGTTGAAACCGTGATTCGTCCGTACCGTGGCGAGCGGCTGGTCCGCCAGATTGCCATACGGATTCCGACCTCCACTTCGAAGGGAACGCTGCGCATCTTGGTCAGCGATGGAGACACGCTCGACCGCATGCACCGCGGTACGCCGATGATGAACCATGGTCTGGGCCTGGCGCCGACGATCGCGTTGCTGAACAGAGAGCGCGCCAACGATCGCGTGTATGTTTCGCTTCTCGATTCCGGTCCCGAAGCCATGGTCGCCGACAAAGTGATGCCGACGCTGCCGCTTTCCGTGATGAACGTCATGGACAACATGCGCGGCACACAGGACATGGTCGTGCTCGGTGAATCGTCGGTCAGCGAAGCTTCCACCGAACCGCTCGACTATGTCGTCTCCGGTGCGCAGATGCTGACGATCAGCATCAAGTAGCTGGCGCTTCAGTGGAGCGACGGGCGTCTCGCCCGTCCGCCGGGCGGGGACGACCGGCCCTCCACTCCCTTAAAATGAGGTATGACTTTGGCTTGTAAGACGCTCGCCCTGCTATCAGCATTTATTCTTTCCACCTTCGCCCTCGCCGAGGGCACCCGCACCTGGGAGCAATCCAAGTTCGAAGAACTGACCAAGGGCACTGCCAACGGCATCGCTCTGCGCAGTGAGGGTGGCCTGGAACTCGCCCCGGCGTTCAAAGCGCTCGCGACCACGCCTTCGACCTACATCTGGTCGATTGCATCCGATCCCGGAGGCAACATCTACGCCGCCGCCGGATCTCCGGCCCGTGTCTATCGCATCACTCCGGATGGTCAAAGCGCGACCATTTTCGAGCCGCAGGAATTGCAGGTGCAGGCTCTCGTCGTCGACAAGAAAGGCATCGTCTACGCTGCCACGGCACCCGACGGAAAGGTCTATCGTATCGAAGAAACGAAAGCCGCACCCGCCAAGGCCGGAGCGAACCTTTCCTGGAGCGCGACACCTTACTTCGACCCCGGCTCCAAATACATTTGGGACATCGTTCTTGATCATGCCGGCGCGCTATATGTCGCAACCGGCGATCACGGCGAAATCTACAAAGTCAGCGCCAACGGCCAGCACTCGCTCTTCTTCAAGAGTGATGAAGTCCACATTCGCGTTCTCGCTCTCGATCCCAAAGGAAATCTCATTGCCGGTTCCGATGGCAGCGGGCTTGTGTATCGCATTGCGCCGAATGGCGAGGCGTTCGTTCTCTACAGCGCGCCCAAGAAAGAAATTACCGCGCTCGCCATCGACGGCGCCGGCAATATCTACGCCGCCGCCGCCGGAGAGAAGCGCCCCGGAGGCACGACCCCGGCAATGGGGATCTCTCTCTCCACTCCAGCGCAGACCGCTCCCGCCCCCGGCGGCACACTGAACACCCCCGCAGCTTCGACCACGCCCACGTCTCCGTTTCCCGCTCCCGGGCTTGGCGCTACCGGA
>Ga0193729_1001578_pt1 | contig 11591 bp, 11 predicted proteins | sample U1c2metaG_FD_143036 | JGI IMG/M metagenome (GOLD analysis project Ga0193729, IMG submission 143036) | Soil microbial communities from a riparian zone of the East river system, Colorado, United States - U1c2 | ecosystem: Environmental > Terrestrial > Soil > Riparian zone | place: USA: East River... | reverse complement strand
TCAGAGCCGTCACCGCCCGCATCAGATCCTGAATAACGACCTGCTCGATCCGGACCGGCCATGGAACAGCGACAAGAAAAAACAAAAATGGTAATGCAAAGTGCCGCAGCCAGGCCCGACCGCCGATGAGATAAAGAAACGAGAGCGAGCTCATGACCACGATCAGCGCGAGTAGCCAGCTCAGCAATCGCCAGTCTGGATTTGCGTCGACAAGAAAACGGATCGGAAGAAAGAGGACCGCACCGACAATCAGCAAGATAATCGCCAGCCACGCCGCGGTTGCAGCCATCGGCGCGGGCCGGCTCAACCACCGCCTCCAAAGCAAATAGAGCGAGAGAAGCGGAACAATCAGGCCGTAGTTGTACTGGGGATTAAGCCACCACTCGGCTTTGAGAAAATTGATAAGCTCAAACCAAAGAAACCAGAAGATCAGAATCGCGATGATCCAACCTGTTCTTTTCCGAGTTGTTGCGGGGGCGTCTTCGGTGCGCGCAATCATCGGGTAAATTTGCGGCATAGGGTAGCCGAGTCCGAGCAACTTGCCAGCCGCTGAGCAAGAGGAGGCTGGGCGTTCTGCCAGCGGCGGAACATGATGTGCTATTTCTCATAGGCGACTCAAGTCGGCCGGCCTGATTCGCCTTTCACAAATCCTCCGTCTAATTTCTAACTCTCTTGGAAAAGTCAGTCGAACGAACACAACGAACAGTCATCAGACTTTTGTTCGGCATTCTTCTAAGTCTGATTTTTTTGATGGCTGCGATCTGGGGCGGCCACGATCTTTACGTCCGCTGGCAGGAAAAGCGGTTGGTGCGCCGGGCCATGTTCGACATCGAACACGGCAATGAACGCGACGCCAGTCTGGCCGCGCGCAGCATTTTGGAAATGAAACCGTCGAGCGCGCGCGCAGCCCGAATTATGGCGCAGTTGGCCGAGCGCGGGGGCGAACGTTCTGCGTTGGACTGGAGGCGGAGAGTGGTGCAGTTGGATCCACATTCAGTCGACGACGCGCTGGCACTAGTTCGGTGCGCCGTCCAATTCAGCGACATCCCCACCGCCGAGCTGACTTTGGGCGCGGTAGATGAGAATTCGCGAAATACCGCGTCTTATCACGAAGCTTCCGCCCTGGTGGCGCAGTTCAAACACCAGGATGAAAAAGCGGAAGCCGAATGGAACGAGGCGCTGCGTTTGCGTCCGGACGACAAGTCCTTCCAGCTGCAACTCGGAATGCTTCGGCTGCGAGCGAACGAACCGAAACGGCGGGCTGCCGGCGAGGCAATTTTAACAGCTTTGCGTTCCGACCTCGCCGAGCGAAGCGCCGCTACCCGCGCGTTGATCAACGCCGGCGTCAGGCGAAAAGAAGATCCACGCAAGTTGATGGAGCTCGCGCGCGAATTGCAGGCGTATCCCGAAGCGACATGGAACGACCGATTTGTTTATCTCGATTTTCTCCATGGGCTACAAGATCCTCAATTCAGCGCTTACCTGACCGAACTGGAAAAAACCGCGCCGAATAAAGCTTCGTCGCTGGCGGCTCTGCTCTCGTGGATGGCTATGAACAATTTGAGTTTGCTCGCTCTGGATTATTCCAAGAGTTTACCGGCCGAATCGCTCCGGAACTGGCCGGTGCCGCTCGCACTTGCCGATGCTTACGTGCGATTGCGAGACTGGCAGAATCTGGAAGCAGGCACGGCCAAGGCGAATTGGGGACGGTTCGAGTTTCTGCGGCATGCCTACCTAGCCCGCGCCTTACGCGAACAGGACAAGCCGGCTGCGGCCGAACACGAATGGAGTGCTGCAATTAAGGATGCAACCAGTAGCGAATCACTGGTTTTATTGATTCAACCGGTTTCGGAATGGGGCTGGGAAAACGAAACGACCGATCTGCTCTGGGCACTTTCCAAGCGCCCCGAGAAACAGAAGGACGCATTCGTGGCTCTTTATCAGCATTATGCAAAAACCATGGACACGCAGGGACTTTACCGCGTGCTTGTTCGTTTGTCGGAACTGGATTCGACGAACCTCAATATCCAAAACAATCTCGCACAGGTTTCATTGCTCTTAAATGCTAATCCGGAAAAGGCGCGGCGTTCAGCGGCAGATGTTTATCACAAGTCGCCGACGAACCCCGCCTATATGACAACTTATGCCTACTCGCTTTTGACTCAGGGCAACGCGAAGGAGGCGCTGCGAATTATGAGCTCTCTGAGCAAAGAGCAATTGAGCGATCCGACAATCGGCGCCTATTACGGGATCTGTCTTGCCGTCAACGGGGATCAAAAAGCGCGGACTTATTTAGACTTTGGCAAACAGGCAAATCTTCTCCCGGAAGAAAAAGCCTTAATCGACAAGGCCTACGCAAGTTTGAATCCGCCCAACCGAACCCGTTAGCGCGCGGCTGCTTGCAACGGAAGCGGAGATTGCCTATGAGATTTCTCCATCCAAAATGGAATCCGCACTTGCTCGCGATCAGCGTGATTGAGCTCTGTCTCAATTGTTTGCCGTTGCGGGCAACTGAAACGTCGAATCGAGTGGTTGTTGACGCTGCCGACGTCGATCTGGCGAAAGTTCAATCCGGCGGAAAGATCGTCTTCGTCAGCTCCGGACAGCGACCGGCTGCCTTCCACGCGATCGACTGCGACCTCCGGCAGTCGACTTCGCGCCACAGCAAGCGCGTTATGTCATGTTGCGGTGGACAGCGAAGAGCGATCTTCGTCAGCTAGTCGTTGCAGAAGTCAGTGCGTTTAGCACCGAGGTTTCAGATAAATCGGCAGTGGCCCTAACCGCGTCGGATGCGCCGGAAGGGCCACCGCTGATCGCGAGCGTCAGCCCATAGAGTAGAGGTTGCCTGGCTGTCGATCTTTGGCGGGAAAGCTGCTCCCAAACAGAGCGTCGTCCGACCCAGTTCGTATGTTTCGCTCTCTTATTCGGCAGTCACTAACACTTGTCTTCATCGAGGCTCTGGCGCTGCTGTTCGCCATCAGTTGGCTGGACTTGGTGACAGGGCATCAGGTTTCGCTCGTTCTTTTCTACACCGCTCCGATCGTTTTTGCGGTTTGGCTTTGTGATAACAAAAGCGTTTTCATCATCGCCGCTCTAGCAGGGGCGCTCTGGTCGTGGGCCGACATCGCACTGGGGCACGTGTATTTGAGTGCTACTGTTCAGGCCTCGGAGATTGCGATCCGTTTTGCCTTTTTCTTCCTGGTCGCCGTGGCAGGAATTGCAACGAAAGAACAACACCAAGCAGCCAAGGCGCGCATTGCTCTGCTCGAGCATGCCCAGAGACTCGAAAAACAAATTATTGAGGTCAGCGAATATGAACAGCAGCGAATCGGGCGAGATCTTCATGATGGACTCTGCCAATTCCTGGCGGCGATCGGTTGTGTGGCCACGTCGCTCAAAATCGATTTGGAAGCACAAAACCTAAGCGAGCCGGCGGCGAGCGCGGCCGAAATCGAGAAGCTGCTGAGCGAATCAGTTAAGCAAGCACGTAATCTGGCGCATGGCCTGGTGCCAGTTCAATTGGATGAAGCCGGCCTGCCGGCGGCACTGGAAGAACTGGCAGCTTCCACAAGTCGATTGCTGGCTATGGATTGCACCTTTGAATTTGCCGGCGACTACCGAATCGCTCATAACGACAAAGCGACCCATCTCTACCGCATTGCCCAGGAAGCGATCAATAATGCGACTAAGCATGGCAAAGCGCAGAATATCGAATTGCGGCTTAGCGCAAATTCCAATGCGGTGAGCTTGAGCATTGCGGACGATGGAGCAGGCTTTTCCAAGACCGAAAAGGACCTGAATGGACTCGGCATTAGCATTATGCGCTATCGCGCGAATGTAGTCGGCGGCGAATTTGAGATCGAAGCGCGGGCAAAAGGGGGAACCATCGTGTCGTGCACCGTGCCAGCCGGCGCTTCCGGTTAGTACCTATGAATGATTCACGACAAACTTCAGAAAAATTTCGGGTCGTTCTCGTAGAAGATCACCCGATGTTTCGCGAGCAATTGGCCCAGCTTATTAATAAAGAACCAGACATGTGCGTGTGTGGCGAGGCCGACAACATCCGCGACGCGTTTGAACTGGTTCAATCCGCTTCAGCCGACATCGTGATTGTCGATCTGACGTTGAAGGGTTCGAATGGGCTTGAACTAATCAAAGATCTCAAGGCCCGACGGGTCAGCGTCCCAGTGCTCGTACTCTCGATGCACGACGAATTGCTCTACGCCGAACGCGTTCTCCGCGCAGGCGCGCGTGGTTACATCACCAAGCACGAAACATCGAACGAAGTGATGGCCGCGATTCGAAAGGTACTGAGCGGTGAAATCTATCTGGGAGCACGCATGGCTACGCGTGCCTTGGAAAGCTTCTCCGCTCGGCCGAGAGCGCAGAATGGAGTCTCGCATCTGACCGATCGCGAACTGGAGATCTTTGAATTAATCGGACACGGACGCACGACCCGGGAAATCAGTAGCCGGCTGCACCTCGGGATGAGCACGGTGGACACCTATCGCGCACGTATCAAAACAAAGTTGAATCTGGAGAACGCGAGCCAGCTTGCACATGAGGCCATTCGCTGGGTGAGCGCCGGGCAAAAAGCGCCAGTCTAGCGAGGCGCGGCGGCCCGTGAGGAAAGTAGCGTTTTTTGCCACAAAACCTTCATGACGTCGTGGCGTGCGCGGGGCATTGCGGCTGCTCTCTTTGAGCGGTCATGAGAGTGATAAACATTCGCCAAAGGGGCTTCACGCTGGTCGAGGTCCTCGTCGCCGTTGCACTCTTGGGGGCAATTTTTGTCACCATATTTGAGCTAAATGCCAGGTGCCTGCGTTTCATCGACGCCAGCAAGGAAACAGTTGGAGCACTTCAAGGAGTGCAAGATCGCGTTGAGCAGCTGCGTAGTCTGTTGTTCACCGATCTAACCAACGCCACCACCCTTCAGACTTTGATGACCACGCCATCCAATGGGTCAGCCTTCGCACAGAATGCAACGGAGGTGATCACGTTGAGCGCTTATCCGACACCGATTGGAACCACACAGATCACACGTGGGCCTGGCGCTTCTGCCACTCCGACGATCAACTCAACCGACTCCAGCCTCTCCAGTGCCACGCTTGTGAAAGTAAATGTCACCTACACGTGGACCACTACCTTCGGGGGTCAATCCCGGAGCGAACAAACCGAAACTATCATCTCAGCCGGAACCAAAAAATGAAGCTTAACAACTGCCGTTCACAAAATGGATTTACACTTAGCGAGATGTTGGTGGCAGTGGCGATCGGCGGTGTAGCCCTTGCTGCCACAATGGCGGCGTCGGTCGGGCTCCAAAAAAGCCTGAATGCGGTGGACAACTACTTTACCGCGCACACCCAGCAAATCCGCATTGTCGATTACCTCGGCCGGGATGTGAGACGGTCGTACATCGTGACGAGCACAGGCAGTCCGCAAACGGTGACTTGTACGACTCCGGAGTATCTCGATAGCACCGGCGCGCGCCGAACGCCGAAGATAACGCTCAGTGCCAATGGTGTAACCGTGAATTACCGAGGAGTCTCGGATGGGGTTCTTGTTAGTGGCTCTTCCACATTCACGTCCCCGACGGCTGGGTTCACTTCAGCCGATGTTGGTAAAACACTAATCGCCAACGATATCCCTGCGGGAACGACGATTCAAAGTTACGCCGGCCCTACCACAGTAGTGATGTCTGCCAACGCAACCGCTAGTTCGGCAAGCGAGACAGTGACGATCGGAAATACCGTCCTCTACTCGATCAACGGTCAGTCGATTCTGCGCACCGAAAATGGCGTTCTGACGACCATCGCGTCGAGTACAGACAATCTGCTTCCCAGTTCGTTGGACACCGAGCTGGCCAACACGGAGTACCTCCAAACTAGCATAACCTTTCTTCCAATCTTCACCTCTAGCGGGGCGACGGCTGAACGATCTGGAACAACGCTCTACTCCACGGTCTATCTCCGCAACAAGCGCCGAGGTTGACCAACTGAAAAATTAATTTACCGAAACAATGCAACTTCGAAGAACAAATGCCGGCAGCGCATTAATTTGCGTCCTTTGCACGATCTTTATCCTTTCACTCATTGGGGCTACGGTGCTGTTGAATTGTGCCGCCCGCTACAACGTGGCCACCAAACAGGTCAAGGGTTGGAAAGAAGCCCTTTACGCGGCGGAAGGCGGTGGGGACATCGCCTTTGCCGAAGTTCGGAAGACCGTGAGTAATCCAGCGGCCGCCTTCAGTGGATGGACATCACCCGCGGCTTCACCAGCTCCGACTCCAGGACCCTCGTACGTTGCGGGACCTTCCTACAGCACAAAAACGCCCACGCCTTACACTTTTGGACAGTCAAACGGGCTCTCGACTAGCGTCACAGTCGACAGCTTCTCCGACCCTTCGAAGAGCATCACTTACTACCGGATTCGCGCCACAGGAACTGCAAAGCTAATCGGCTTGCCACGGACCGGTCTGGACTCCGCTCTTACCGCGAACGGAACTCATTTCGCGGCAAACAGCGCGACGCGCGGAAACGGAGACACGCTCCTCCGAAAGATTGATTTCAACTACGATCATTTTAAGGCCACCTACGGCGATGGCGACATGAACAGTCCGACGCTTCAAACAGTACAGTACCCGCAAATCACGCGTCGGATCGAATTGATCGCGGCTCCCCAGATGCTATCTTTCTCCGGCGCGCTCAGGGTTAGCGGCGCCTTCGACGGACCCGGTTCCGCCGGCGTAGTAGACAGCTACGATTCAAAGAATTTTAACATCCACCCTGGCTACATCTACAATCGCAGTGATGATACCAATCCCTTGTCGCCATATTACGCCGATTCCCGCAATGGCGATGTGTCAGTTGGGGGTGCGAGCTTTAGCGAAGGGGGACCGATCTACGGAAATGTAACGACAAACGGAGGCAACGTCACTCATTCCGGAACCAACATCAGCGGAACGATTGACAACAACGTGCCATTCACCATTCCTCCGCTGGTTGGACCGGACACGAGCACTTTCGCCACCGGGAGCGGCTCGACCCTTAATGTGCCTTCGGGAACATCGCCTGCAGCCCCTGCGCAATACGTCTACAGCTCGTTAAGTGGTGGTCTCACGATCAATGGGCAAACGGGGACCAACCCCCTTTTGCCGAGCTACGGTAAGCCGATTGAGACGTACGTCACTATCGTCGTGGGATCTGCTGGTTCAACAACCGGCAATATTGGCCCGATCACCATCGGCGCAGGAGTCAACGCCAAGATTTACTTCACCGGAAGCATGAACGTAAAGGCGAGTGATCTGGTAAACAACAACGTAGATGGCGCCGTCGGGGTTTTCAATCCGGATGGGGTTACTCCTTCGACGGACTATAGCCGGGCGGGTCACATGGAATTCTATGGAATCAGCCCAACGGATGGATCCATGCAGAGCATTGCTATCGCCCCGCCGGGTAACCTTTATGCTACTATTTACGCGCCAAGTGCTGACATTTCGCTGACCGGCAATCCCGATTGGTTTGGCGCGGTCGTAGCTCATAGTTTCACTGGTAATGGAAATACTGGATTCCACTACGACAAGCAAATCACGGGGTTCGGTGTTCCGATCGATTACCAGATCGCTAGCTACATCGAAGATATCCGGTAACACTTCCCTGGCGCTCGCTTCCGAACAGGGCAGACAACGATCTCAGTCTCTGCGCGGTATTTGTCCAATCGCATCGAAGGTCAATCCGGCAAGTCCGCGGCGACAGTATGGTAAAGCAAAGCGGAGGCGACATATTCATTGTCGCGTCCGCTGCCTACGCCAAACAAGGAGCTTCCGAAAGCAGAATGCTCGACTATTTCGAAAGCTGCCGCAGCTGCCGGCGTCTCACGAATTGCGTCGAAAAAACCGCCGCCAACAGACCCACAATCGGGAAAAGCGTAGTCGCTTCCGGAATCGGAGCGACACCAGTAGCCGCGCTCCACTCCTCGAATCCGCCATTTCCCTGACCGGCGAAGTAAAGGTAAACGTACTTGTCATTAAGGTTGAAGCTGCTCACCGGGACGTAAAGGAACGCATCAAACCTACCGCTGCCCGTCGCCGCCCGGATTCATGTTGTAGGCGAGGGTGCCGAGCGCAATCGTGCCATCAGGATTCAGTGACATCGGCAGCAAGTTAGGGCTATTGGCGGTATAAATTTGCAGCTGAGTCAAAGTGAAGGTGTGGTTGGAAGCGCCCGACTGGTTCGCATCCAACATGAATTTGAAATACTCCGTGCCGCTAATGTCGAACTGCATCAGCGAGGAGAGGAGCAGGCTGTGCTGGAAGTTGTGCGGATTCTTGTCATCGAATGGGAAACCGGCATCGGTATTGTATCCCTGCTCGGTGGGGCTGGCTTGGACGCGCAGGAATGGATCGATAAAACCGGTCCCACCAGCTTGCTGATTGGTCACAAAGAAAAGAGCGTCCCCAATTGTGCCGTTGGCGCCGGGTCCGGTGGTGAGGTCAACGACGGTCGCGTGCGCACTGGTGGCGAATAAGAGCGACCCTGCTGCGATGAGCAGTGGGCTAAGTGAAAAGACCCTCATAATTTTCATGTTCCGCTTAAACCTTCCGAGGCGGCGAGTTGCCACGCGTTTTTATGATTTCCATATTTCTCATAATTGAATCGCGCCCGTCAATGACAATTCTTATGCCACCTATTAACTTCAGCCCGACCAGGCGCACTTTTTACCTGAAAAGGTTGCCTAAACGCAAGCAAGAAAAGCAATTCCTGCGGTTCTTCTCACCCGTCAGCGCCGATGCCCAACGGGCTCGGTTCCCGCAGTCGACCCCCCCTTCGATCCCTGCCGGCGCTCAGCGGATTTTGTCCAACTCTCAATTACGTCTAGATTTGATCGCGTGACGTCAATCTGGAACCGAGCCAACCCGCAATTGCGCGATCTCGCCGTTTACGAACCGGGCAAACCAATCGAAGAGACGGCGCGGGAGCTCAATGTCGCTCCACGCGACATCATCAAACTCGCTTCGAACGAAAACCCGCTCGGCCCGTCTCCAAGAGCGATCGCGGCAATGCGCGCCGCGATCGGATCAGCGCAGCTTTATCCAGATAGCGGCGGTTTTTATCTGCGCGATGCCCTCGCTCAAAAACTTGGCTTCGCCCGCGAAAACATCATCCTCGGAAATGGCTCGAATGAAGTAATCGAATTCCTCGGTCACGCCTTTCTCAATCCGGGCGACGACATCGTTACCCCAGCTCACGCCTTTATCGCGTACAAACTCATCGCGCATCTTTTTGGCGCGCGCACGATCGAAGTCGCAACGCCGGATTTTCAAGTGGATCTCGATGCGGTGCTCGCGGTGATCACGGCCAAAACCAAAATCGTCTTCATCGCGAACCCAAACAATCCAACCGGATCATTGATTGGACAGGAGAAGATCGACAATTTCCTGACGCGTGTGCCGGACGAGATCATCACCGTTTTGGATGAAGCCTATTTTGAATTTCTGGACGATCCACCCGATACACTTCGTCATGTGCGCAATGGCCGGAATGTTGTCATTTTGCGCACGTTTTCGAAAATTCATGGGTTGGCCAGTCTGCGCGTGGGCTATGGAATCGCTCGGCCGGAGCTGATTGAGGTTCTCCAGAAGACCAGGCAGCCCTTCAATGTGAATGGCGTTGCCCAAGCCGGTGCGCTGGCCGCTCTCGGAGATGACGAACATTTGCGGAAAACTAAACGCGTGGTGGATTCCGGTCGCGCTTATTTGGAAAACGAATTTCGCGCGATGAAATTGAAATTCATTCCAAGCGCGGGAAATTTTGTCTTCGTCAATGGAGGCGATGGACCGACCGTCTTTAAGAAGATGCTCGCCCGAAAAATCATCGTGCGGCCGCTGCGCGGCTACAACCTGCCCGAGTGGATTCGCATCACCGTGGGCACAATGGAGCAAAACGAAAAATGCATCGCCGTCTTGAAGGAAGTGCTCTCGTAAAATCGACATCTTCGGCCAAGGACGATTCTCATTCGATCGCAACCGAAACAATCGCCGCGATCTCGACACCCGCTGGCGAAGGCGCAATCGCCCTCGTGCGAATCTCTGGTCCAAATGCCATCCCAATCGCGGACAAAATTTTTCGCGGCAAAGAAGCGCCGCCGGAATTTGCCTCTCGCGTTCAGCATTTGGGCGAGGTCGTCAGCGAATCAGGAGACTTGATCGACCAGGTCATGATGTCGATCCATCGCGCGCCGGCCAGTTACACGGGCGAAGATCTTGTCGAAATTAGCTGCCATGGTGGAACATTGGTGACGGCGAAAGTTCTCGAAGCTTGTTTGCGCACGGGTGCGCGGAACGCGCGTCCGGGAGAATTTACCGAGCGCGCTTTTCTGAATGGCAAAATGGACCTGACCCAAGCGGAAGCCGTGATCGACTTGATTCGCGCTCGCACCGATCTGGCCCTGCGCTCCGCCACCGAACAGCTCGAGGGCAAGCTTGGTGAAAAAATCGCAAACACTCGCCGCGCCCTGGTCGATCTTCTCGCCCATATCGAAGCCTCAATTGACTTTTCAGAGGAAGGAATCGCGCCCGACGAAGGCGATTCATTGCGCGCGCGACTCGACTCAGTTCGCGAACAAATTGCCGCGCTTCTTGCAACTGCCGATCACGGCCGCATTTTGCGCGACGGAGTCCGGGTCGTGATCTATGGAGCGACCAATGCTGGCAAATCCAGCTTGCTCAATCGCCTCCTCGGTTACGAACGCGTAATCGTGAGCGATACTCCCGGCACAACAAGGGATACGATCGAAGAAACTGTCAATTTGCGCGGGGTTCCGGTTCGTTTGCTCGATACTGCCGGCCTTCGAACATCGACATCCGACATCGAACGCGAAGGAATTGCACGCACCGAGCGTTGGCTGCAAAAAGCTGACTTGCGGCTGCACATTGTCGATCGAAACGCGCCGCCCCCGGGTCATTTCGAGCAGAACGCGAATGGGAACGAACTCCTCGTGCTGAACAAGAGCGACCTGTCCGAACATCCGGAATGGAAAAACACCAATGCGCTTCGGGTTTCTTGCGTAACCGGCGATGGCTTGGGGGACCTTGAGAACGAAATTCTTTCGCGGATTAGCAAACAACATTTGCGACCGGAAAACGCGCTCGCCATCAACATGCGTCATCGTGATTGCTTGCGCCGCGCTCTGGAAGCGTGTGATCGCGCGCGAAAGACCTTGGACGAAACATTCTCACCTGAATATGTGTCGGTCGACCTGAACGAGGCTTTGGAAGCAGTGGGCGAAGTGATCGGCACGGTCGGTGTCGAACAAATTCTGGATTCGGTCTTCGGCCAATTTTGCATCGGAAAATGAAGGACGCCTACGAGCGATTCGTTAGGCCGCTTCTCTTTTCAATTGATGCCGAAATCGCTCACCGGTTCACAATCGAAAGCGTGCGCGCAGCCTCGCATGTCGATCTTATCCTGCGCGCCCTGAATCTTTTTCAGCCGTCGGCCAGCCCGAAAAAACTCTTCGGTCTGACTTTTCCAAACGCAATCGGCCTTGCCGCCGGTCTCGATAAAAACGGCGTCGCGCTGCCGGCATGGTCG
>Ga0193729_1001577_pt1 | contig 11604 bp, 9 predicted proteins | sample U1c2metaG_FD_143036 | JGI IMG/M metagenome (GOLD analysis project Ga0193729, IMG submission 143036) | Soil microbial communities from a riparian zone of the East river system, Colorado, United States - U1c2 | ecosystem: Environmental > Terrestrial > Soil > Riparian zone | place: USA: East River... | reverse complement strand
ATTTTGCACCGGTCAGCCGAGGCAGCCTCAGGTGTTCACTGGTAGAGTGCATCTTCCGCGCAAGCCCATCTTCTAAGATTACGAACCTTCGCGCTTGAGCACGCGAGCAGAATGAGGATTCTGCTCGCGTGACTATCTTTCTCGGATGCGGCTTTGCCGCAAAATATCGCGAAGGCGGCGGAAATTTTTCCGTCCCTCTGCAATGGATGCTCGGTCTGCGCCGATTAAAGCTCGATGCTATCTGGCTGGAGTTGTTACCGGCGACAGATGACCCGGAGGCCGATCAGGCCAGGATCGCCAACTTCCAGCGGCAACTGCGTGCGCATGGATTGGCCGGCCGATATTGTTTGCTGTATCAGAAACCGGCGGCGAGTACCCATGAGCTCGACGCGATGCGCTGTATCGGAATGTCGAAACAAGCCCTGCTCAACCGACTGGCAGGCCCAAACACGCTGCTCAATCTCAGTTACTCGATTCACCCGCCGTTTCTTTTGCAATTTGAGCGACGGATCTTTTGTGACCTGGATCCGAGTGAAATTTTTTACTGGATGACCAGAATGGAGCTGGGCCAGTCGTCTCACGACGAATTTTGGACAATCGGGCTCAACGCTCACAGAAATGATTGCCGGCTGCCGAAATCGACTCTGCGCTGGAAGACATTTTATCCGCTGGCTGACACAAGACTCCTTCAACCCCAATCACGCCCAAAGATGTCTAAATTCACCACTATTGGACAGTGGTACTGGAGCGGGGCTGTCGAAGTGGCGGGAGAATTCCCGGACTTGTCCAAGAGAGTGATGTTCGAACCGTATCTCGGTTTACCAGCCCGAGTGCCGGAGACGCAGTTCGAACTGGCGATGAATATCAGCCCGGACGACCCGGAAAGGGCGCGTTTGCAACGGCTTGGCTGGCACGTTATCGATCCGCACCGGGTTGCGTGCACTCCGCGCGAGTACCGTCGGTACATGGCGAGCGTGCTTGCAGAGTTTACGGCCATCAAGGGTGTGGATGTAACCTGGCGAACCGGCTGGTTAAGCGATCGGGCCGCGGCGTTTCTTGCACTGGGGCGGCCGGTGATCACGGAAGACACAGGCGCAACGAAGTATCTTCCACGTGATAGCGGATTTCGTTTCATCCGGAACATCGATGAAGCTGAAACGGCGGTAAAAGAAGTGTTGCGCGATTGGCCGAGACTATCGAAGCAGGCGCGAGCGTGCGCCGTGGAGGTTTTCGATTCTGCAAAAAATCTCAGAAAGATTCTTGGCATGTAGTTGTCATTCTGAGCGGAGCCGGAACGAAGGGAAGTGCAGTCGAGGAATCCCGCTGACTCCCCTTCAGGCAGTGTTGCGGGATCCGTCGACTCTGCTGCGCTTCGCTCGGGATGACCGTCGCAAAAACACCCGCTCGTTTTGGCGTTGCAAAACGATTTTCGGGTGTTACTCGTTGTCCCGTTATGGCTGACCTCATCAAACAAGGCGAGCTCAAGGAGCGAATGAAAAAAATCCCGGAATGGGAACTGGAGAAGAAGCACATCGAACGCACATTTGAGTTCGATGATTTTGCCGATGCGATTGATTTCGTGAACGCAGTGGCCGAAGTGGCCGAGGAAGAGGAACATCATCCAGACATCGACATTCGTTACAACAAAGTACGTCTGGTTCTTTCGACCCACAGCAAAGGCGGCTTGACCGAGCTTGATTTTGGTCTTGCCGAACGAATCGATACCCTGGCCGAATAATGGTCAGGGACACCGCGCTGTCCCGAGCGTTTTCGGGAGTCGGCCCGGTGCGCCGGCCTATCCTTTGGGCAAGCGCCCTTCGTCGGCGTCGATAAATTCGAATGCTGTCTGAATGTCCGACCTATCCATTATGCCTGCTTCCTTCTTGCGGCGCTGTAATATTTCAGAAACTTCGTCGTTCCAGCCGCGCTTGCGCATAAATTCGTTCCAAACGTAAACGTCCTTTTCATCCGGTCTGCGCCCGTGATCGAAACACCACTGCAGGATTTCCTCGTCCGTTCCGCCGCGATTCACTCGCTCGACTAATTGGTCGTAATTGGTCCGGAGGAAGTTCGCACATTTTTCGTCAAATCCTTTTCCAAGGTTCGCGTGATAGTCCGAAGGCAATTCGCCCTTGGCGTGTAACCGGATTTTGTCCAGCATCCGGCCGAAATAAAAAAGGCCTCCTACCTTTTCGGACGGACTACGGAGGGCAAAAGTAACCACAAAAAAAGTTTGTGCTTTTTCGACGACGATTCAAGCGAACGTTCGATGTGGCTCCTTTTTCGTCATCCCGAGTAAAAGGAGGGACCTCACACGAACTGCGAAATTCACACATCATACCCAGTGTGATCGCATTCTCCTTGCGAGGTCCTTCGCTCCGCTCAGGATGACGGCATTAGCACTTGAGGAGCACCGACCCTTGGCGGATGCTCGCTAGACAATGGACCGGATCGTTGGGATTGAAACCGAGTACGGCTGTCTTTTGAGCGAAGAAGAGCCGCACGTAAATTCCGAGCTCTGGCCGGCGAAGGTAAAAAACCATCTTTTCCGAAACGCCGAGGCCGGCACCATCGACCTGCATTACCGCGATTACGAAGAGCCACCGGGTAACGGAGGTTTCCTTCGTAACGGCGGACGTTTGTACCTCGATATGGGACACATCGAGTACGCATCGCCGGAATGTCTGCATCTGCACGATGTGGCAGCTTATGAATTGGCCGGAGACGACTTGCTGCAATCGTCACTGATTGCTCTGGGCGCGCAGGATCGCGTTTCGTTCATCAAAAATAATGTCGATCACCACACCGGCGCCACGTTTGGTTGTCACGAGAATTACCTGATGAAGCGGGAGGCGCAATTCACGCCACCAATTCTGGGGACCCTGCTTACTTTCCTGGCGACGCGACAAATCTTCACGGGCGCCGGCCGCGTCGGTCAATCCAATCCTCTGGCGTTTGATTTTGAACCGCCGCAAGTGGAAACCCGGGTGAATTTCCAACTTAGCCAGCGTGCGGATCATATCGTGAACGACATCTACCAATGGGTGCAATTCAATCGCGCCATCATTAACGCACGTGACGAGCCGCTGGCCGATTACCGAAAATACCGGCGGCTTCACTTGCTCATCGGTGATTCGAACATGAGTCCCTATGCCACGGCGTTAAAAATCGGGACAACTGCATGTGTTTTATCATTGCTCGAGGATGGCCGTTTACCGCGAAATCTGGTCCTGGCCGATGCGGTGCAAAGCACACGCGACATATCCCGGGATCCAACTCAGCAATGGATTGTTCATCTTGAGAACGGTAAGACCATCGGAGCAGTCGACGTACAGTGGGAATTTCATCATCTGGCGCAAAAGTATCTGCGCAACACCAGCGCGGAAACTAACTGGCTCCTGGAAAACTGGGGGTTCGTTCTCGAAGCAATTGCAAATAACCATGAGGCGCTCATCGGCGGGGTCGACTGGATTACGAAGAAATGGCTGATGGAAGCATTCGTCGAGTCCGAAGGATTGAGTTGGGACGATCCGTGGCTGCAAAGCGTCGACCTTGAATATCACAACATAGATCCACTTCGCGGGCTCTTCTTTGCTGTGACGCCTGGAAAGCGAATTGCGGAGTGGAACAACAATGTCCGGCGTTCCAGTGCAACACATGTTCCCCCAGCTAATACGCGTGCGTCAGGTCGGGCTCGAGCGGTGGCTTTCTTTCAGGATTGCGATTCCCCCTATGTTATCAACTGGGATTCGATCGCGTGCGATAACCGCGATTTTCTCGTGATGGGTGACCCATTCCAGACTTACAATGAGGAAGTGGAACAGTTTCTAGCCAAACCACGCACAGCCGACGTCACTACCGATGGCGTCGATAGTTAAAGGCTCCCAGCGTACTTCACCACCGCTTGGAAGAAAAGCCAGAGTGAGTTCAGTAGGCTGTTGTAGCCACGCCCCTGTGGGCCGTCTTTCTGGCGTGAAAAGCAGCAATGAGTGGATCGGCCACAGGTCCGCACACCGGATGGATTCGTCCTGCGGCGAACCGGCGGCTACAACGTTTGTTAAGGCGCTTTGATCGACGTGAGTTGAGCGCTCGCGTCTCGCCTTTCAATTAAGGCGATGCAGTGCGGAAATACCGTAATTTTCCTGGAGATCTTGCGCCTCAGCGGCGACTTGTGCCGCATCGAGCTCGATCTGCTTTGGATCTTCTTCGGTCTCGACTTTGATGAACCCTTCGATTGGGTGTTTTACCGCTTCGGCCAGGTCGTCCAACGATTTGATTTCTTTGCCGTTCACCTTCGTTACAGTCAAATAGGCGAGTTCGTCGTAGCCAATAGTGCTGTTAGCAGGAAGGACTTGGCTGAGAATAACAACGCGTCGATTTCGGTCAGGAAACAGCTCGGACTGGAAATGGTCCAGGTAAACCAAACGTTGCGGAGCCTCTCTTTGCCAGTTTGGGCCCCATTCTTTGAGATATTGACGGGAAAGCTCCTGAAAAATCAGGCCACCGAGAACATAATATCGTGGCGGTTGATCAAGATTGTATGGTGGGCTCACATAATCCTTGGCGTCGCGGTGCTCGAGGGTCACACTTAACTGCATTGGCTTGCCGCTACGCTGAATCCGAAAAGGAACAACATCGCCGGCGTACGCGTGAGCCGTGAGTAAATTCGTGAGTTCGATCTTGCCGTAAAGCGGGTCCACGTAGTTGCCGTTTTGATCGATTTCATTGTTAGCGACTGCAGTCACGATGTCACCCACCTGGAGTCCCGCTTTCATGGCTGGCGTGCCTGGCTCGACAGTGGTTACATAAACTCCGCCGGCGTCCTTCCCTTTTTCTCCGGCGAACTCACGCAGCGCGGGATCGCGCGTGGGAGAGAATGAAAAGCCAGCAGAGGGAAAACCTCGATAATTCTGGCTTTCAGCATCCTTTAAAAAGTGCGTGATGACAGGCGCAGGGATTGCATCGAGTAGCTGTGAGCGCGAATCGTAACGCAGGAGCAAGCCGGCAAGTTTATTCTTCTTCACGAGTGGCACCGTGTAGCTGTTCTCGCGGTATTGCATAGGGATGCTGATGCGGTACGTGAGGAATTGTCCAATATCGATCGGATACGGCATCATTTGGACTGTTGTCACCAAGCCTTCCGTCGCGAGCAACGCACCGCTCGGTTCCAATTGCCACGCGGCCAACCGGTCACCCACTACCGTGTCAGGCGCGATTTCGAGCGGAGTGATTCCATCGAGAAACGTCTTCTCCGCTGGTTGGAGCAGCGCCAGATTGGCTTCGTAATCAATCACCTCGACAGTGGCCGCGGTTTTTTCGCCAGACTCGGCACGCTCGAGCTCCACGTAATTTTGGTTTGCCACCAGGTCCGCTGTCACCAGGACACGGCCTTTAGATAAAACTGCGCCGAGAGCGCGCTTTGAAAAAGGCGCTTTCTTTTGCCACGGCCGAAAATAATCATAGGACTGTCCGGTCACGTTTACCCGGACGAGCGCCAACTGTTTTTGCTTGCTTAGCGCGGTAGGAACAGCGGATTCCTTCTTGGCCAGTGCACCACCGACTGTGAAAAGGACGAGCCCGAAAGTAATGAGAGCGTGCCTGGTCGTCGTCATGTTTTGTTTGCTTGTTCTGCTGCCTTTGACGCCGGTTGCTCCTCAAGATTTTGCTCCTTTAGCACGTTGTAACGCGTCATGATTCGTTCGCGTGCAGCCTCCACCTGTTTCCGATCAAGGACCAGCGGAGGTCCATCGCCGATCATCCGTATCACCAACCGGTCTGGTGATTCGGCAAAAGCCTTTGCCAATTCGTCCAGAGTCCGAATTTTCTTGCCGTTGATTTCATCCACAATCTCGCCCCGGTACGGCGCCAAATAGGTATTTATCGGGTCCGGCAAAATGTTGGCCAGGACAATAACATCGGGATGCTGCACATAGAGTTGGTCCAGGACGAAATATTCGAAGAAGTGACGCACGCGCAGATCGGCTGTGCGGTACGCTTCCAGCATGTCCAGATTTAACGGTTGAAAAAGCAGACCGCCGTAAAGGACGTAACGCGGCCGCACGTCGTAGCTGTGGCCCTGCACCGAGTATGGCCAGGGCTTATACAATTTGATCGAAACCGTCGTCGGCTGCTTGTTGCGCAAGAGATCCAACTTGACTGAATCACCCTTGAATTTTCGCTCAACGACTTCTTCGAACTGGGCGCGCTCGCCTTCCAATTCGACATTCGCATCGCTGGCGATCGAATGGCCGTCGACTGCGAGAAGAACGTCACCCGGATAGAGAATGCCACCTGATGGACCGGCGGCCACTACAGAACTCACCAGCACGCCGCGATCGTCATCCTCTAAACCGAGGAACCTTCGTTGAGCGGGATTCTGTAATTTTGCGTAGGTAATTGCCAGATCGGGATATTCATCATAATGCCCATTACCGATATCCTGAAGAAACCGTTTTATCACGGGCGTCGGAATCATGTAGGCTACGCCCTGGGCGACATCGCCGCTGTAACCCTGAAAGGCAACGCCGACGACTTTGGCGTCTTGCATTACCGGGCCACCGCTGTTTCCCGGGTTAATCTGCGCGCTGATCTGGATCGCCAGATGCTGATCGACCGATGAATGCGTGTAGAGCTGGAAATCGACCCTCGACACGATCCCCGTGGTCACCGACATCCGCTCGCCTCCGATTGGATAGCCGTAGGCCGAGACGGTCGATTCCAGCGCAGGAATCCCGCCGAGTTGCAATGGCAACATGTTCTTGAAAAAATCGGGAGCCGGCACGGTGATCACAGCCAGGTCGCAATCATTCGCTATGAATTGTACTTTGGCCGGATACTTATTGGGATCGCCGTCCCGCTCCACGGTGACATAACGGCTGTTGGCAACAACATGTGCGTTTGTCATGATCCGATTGCCGCTTATGACGAAACCGGCGCCAACGCCGCGCTCGAGCGCTCCGGCGTTCCAAGGTGCTTTGTAATCCGGCTCTAGGGAAGTCGCGGTAATCCGGAGCAAGCTTTTTTGAACCGGACCGTTTGGCTTTGGCGGCGCAATGGGCACAGGAACTGGAACAGCTGCTTGCGCTGGCGAGGTCGATCTCCACGGACCCGGCCGCTCTGGGGCCTGCGGTTCCATCGGGGGACGCGCCGGTGTGCTTTCCTGCGCGTCCAGAACCGGTCCAAGCAGCAAGGCCGCGTAAATTAAAACAAAGATACGCTTCATGAGCGGAAAGGCTGCAACCTTAAACGGCGTATTCGAAAATCAAGATTCGGATTTGCATTGGCAAGTGGCCTTTTCGGACACAACAGACACGATACATGCTTTCTACGTTCAAATCTCTGATAGACGAAGAAGGATTTGCGCAGCCTCCTCAAATTCCTGCGCAGTCGAGAATTGATTTCAAGACTGTTTGGGCCTCAAAGACTTCCCGAGCCAGGGTGTAAGCAGCCTGAGAATGCTTCGTATAATCGGCGTTGATACGTTTCACCGCATTTGCGATTTCATCGAGCGTTCGGAAAGACAAAAGGCCTCTTTCGCCGCCGTAGAATTTTGTAAAGCCGGTTTCCTGAGTAATGACCGGACGCCCTGCTGCGAGATAACACGCGCTCCTGTCGCTGAACCACCCGGTATTCAGGCGAACGTATTGATCCTTGGCGACAGTGAACTCTCCTTTGGAGCGCTGGACGTAGTCCCGGTAAAGCCAGTAATCGACGCTCATTTGCAGCGGCGAAGTGAGTCGCCACCCGTTTCGCTCGAATTTTACGCGGGTGGCAGCGTTCTCGATGTTTGTCGCCAGCTCAAATGTTTCGCCCGCTTTTTTCGGCGCTGCAATGAAGCGAAGAAATTCTCGCGATTTGCTCCAGAGATATTTTTTGCCGCGCCACCTAATGTCTTTCAGACCACTGGTGGACCAATTGGCCACGGATGTAAACACGGCTGCGCGGGAAGGGGAGCGTTTTGTTCGCCAAAGATCAGTCACCACTGGTTGGCGCGTCGGCAGCCATTTCAATCCGTGGGTCGGGACCGGAAAGCTTTTGGTACCGATGTTTTCGCCAAAAGTGAAAAGGGCATGATGTCGGGCCAGATATTGCATTGTCGATTTTACGCCCTTATCGATCTTGATTTGCTCGACGCCAGGATCGCTTTCGATGTACAGAATGCGATCCGAAACGAGCAGATCGTCGTTGAATTCTTGTGCGCCGCAGAGGTTCAGGATAGCGTCCGCTTCGCGATAGAGCTGCCGAATTCGTTTCAATCGCAGGCCGGCAGTGGGATTGCCCGGCAAATAACGTGCGCAAAAGGCCCAGCGATTTCGGAACTCGAATTCTCGCGCCAACCGATTCAGGAGCCGCGCTGTGTAATTAAATTCAGTAGTGACTTCAAACGTTTCCGGGTTGTAGGGAATGCGGGCTGAATCTTCAATGTAATACACATCGTGACCAAGCCGTTGCAGTCCGACGATGTAATGGATGTGCTGCCAGATTACGCCCGCGATGGGCATTGAGCCCATGAATCCCATGACGACGATTTTCTTTCGCTTCATATGGAAACAGGTGAACGGTGATCAGTGAACAGTGCACAGCGTGAGTGTGGACGATCCATTGGCCTGATCACGGATCACCGATCACAATTGCCGAACCGCCACCGCCGGGTTTCCGGCGATCACCGTGTTCGGCTCCACGCTTTTGGTGACAACTGATCCCGCCGCAACAACCGAGTTTTCCCCGATCGTGACGCCTTTCAAAATCACTGCGTTCATCCCGATCCAGACGTTATCCGCGATTTTCACGGGAGCGGTTTTCAATTTGGGACGTGCAGGCCGATCCTTGAAATACGGTGCGAGAGCTTGTGCATCGATGAGACGCTGGGCCGGTTCTAGGGGGTGAAAATCGGAATCTGCGATGCCGACATTCCAGGAAACCAGACAATACGATCCGATCTCGATCTTCTCATCTGCCATAATCAGGGCGCCGTTCAGCAGCGTGAAATCGCCTATCGTACAGTGGCCGTTCTCACCGACGGAAAACGAACAGCCGGCGTAACACGAAACGTGTTTGCCGATGATGATAGCACCTGATTTTTTGCTCCGGATTCTCCGAAAGATTTGCGCGCTCTCGCAATAGAATCCCTCGCCAAACTCGACGTTTGGCGGAATCGGATCCGGCCACCAGTCGCCTTCGACGTGTCGATCTTCTCTAACGTTGCTCAATGGGCCACCCCAATCGGAAATTTCCCCGATGCATACAGTTTTGCGTAAATCCCGCCGCGCGCGATCAATTCAGGGCCGCGCCCTTTTTCAACTACGCGCCCGTGTTCAAGCACAATGATTTGATCGAGACCATGGATCGTCGCCAACCGATGGGTCGCAATTAAAGTTGTCCGGCCGCGCATTAATTCCTGGATGGTTTCCATGATTGCCGCTTCGGTTACCGGATCCAGCGCCGACGTAGGTTCGTCCAGGAGCAAAATCGGCGCGTTCTTCAAAAACGCGCGGGCAATGCCGATTCGCTGGCGTTGGCCAACGCTCAGGTGCCCGCCTCGTTCGCCTACAGGGCTGGCGTAGCCATCAGGCATCTGCCGAATAAATTCGTCTGCCTGCGCGCGGCGCGCCGCCTCGATAATTTCTTCTTCCGTCGCATCGGGCCGGCCGTATGCGATGTTCTCTCGTACCGTTGTCGAGAAAAGCAACGTATCCTGTAAGACGATTGCGATCTGCGCCCGCAAACTTTTTTTTGTGATCTCCCGCACATCACGCTCATCCAGCATGACGAAACCCGTAGAAGGATCGTAAAATCGCGGCACCAAACTCATCAACGTGCTTTTGCCCGCGCCGGTGCCGCCTACCAGGCCGACGATCTGATTCGGATCGATGCGAAGGTCGATGTCGCGCAAGACGTGTCGATCGCCCGCATAACCGAAATTTAAGGATTGAAATGCGATCGCGCCTTTGGCGGACGAAATAGAAACCGCATTCGGTGAATCGCGCACATCGTCCTCCCGGTCCAGCACTTCAAAACAGCGTTTTGCGCCAGCCGTCGCGCCTTCCATGGCCCACGTGGTGTAGGTGAGGGACTCGAGCGGTTGATAAAGCATTATCAAATAGGCACTGAAAACGAGCAGCGATCCGAGGGTGAGCGTGCCGCCTAAGACGTGCAGCGAGCCGATGTAATACATTGCAGCTGTGCCGACCACCATCAATGTGCTGATCACCAGCGCGCTGTTTACGTTCGTCAAAGTGAGCCGCAGATTGGCTTGCAAACTTTGACGAGCCTGTTGCTGAAATTGGCGCACTTCGAATTCCTCGCGTCCAAATGCGTGGACCATTCGAATCGAGCTGAGACCTTCCTGTGCTTGCGCCAGGACCGCACTTTCCTGTTCCTGAATCGAAGTCGATTCGCGACGAATCCGATGGGCAAAAAGATAAATCGCGCCAACGACCAGGGGAACGATGGCCAGAGAAACCATCGTGAGCTGCCAGTCCAATCGCAACATGATGAGGAAGGTTCCGATCAACGTGATTACGGACGCAAAGATGTTGGTGAACCCTTTGTTGTAGATCGTCTGGATTGATTGCGAATCGTACGCGACGCGGAAGCTGGAATCACTCGAACGGCGCGCGTCGTGGAATTTGAGCGAGAGAGATTGCAAACACGAATAGAGATCGGTGCGCAATTTGAGCAATGCCTGCAGGCCGATTTTTACAAAGAGATAGTTCGTGATCCAGTTCATCATTCCCCAGAAAAGCTGGATCACGACCAGGGCGAGACAGAGCAGCGGGATCCAGGTGCGCCAATCACTGCGCACTGCCGGGCCCGGACGAAGGAAATCGTCCACGATCAGCTTAAACGGCCACGGTTTGAGCAGATTCAGGCCAATGCCGACAAGCGAGACGAACAACCCTAGAATCGTTTGACCCAGAAACGGTCTGTAGTAGCGGAGAACGCGCCGGTAGATCGACATCTCAATTTGGGATTGCGGATTTTCGTTTTTAGACTGAACTAGGGCGAACTTTATTGCGGCTCGACATCGAGAGATTCCTCGACTTCGCCCGGAATGACAATATGCATCATCTCATTGAAGTTTGGTTTCACTGGGTGCTGACCGGCGGCTATGTCGCGGTTTTTTGTCTGATGGCGCTCGAGAGTACCGTTTTTCCCGTCCCGAGCGAAGTGGTGATTCCCCCCGCCGCAATCGTGGCGGCGACGCAGCAAGGCTCGGGAATGTCGCTCATGGGCGTCGTCATCGCGGGAACGCTGGGATCGTGGTTCGGCTCGGTCATTATGTATTGGGTCGCGCGCTGGCTGGGTCGTCCCGCGATACTGCGATGGGGCAAGTACTTTTTCGTGCCGCCGGATAAGCTGGCTCGCGCGGAAGTTTTTCTGCACCGCTATGAGGCCGGCGGCATTTTCTTTGCGCGCTTGCTTCCGGTGATTCGCCATCTCATTTCCATTCCGGCGGGAATCGTCCGGATGGGTTTTTTGAAATTCAGTTTCCTAACGCTGATCGGCGCGGGCGCTTGGTGCAGCGTGCTGGCTTGGCTCGGCGGACGTGTCGGCGCGAAGCTGACTTTCGCGCAGTTGCAGGATGCGGAGGCGATTATCATG
>Ga0193729_1001575_pt1 | contig 11610 bp, 14 predicted proteins | sample U1c2metaG_FD_143036 | JGI IMG/M metagenome (GOLD analysis project Ga0193729, IMG submission 143036) | Soil microbial communities from a riparian zone of the East river system, Colorado, United States - U1c2 | ecosystem: Environmental > Terrestrial > Soil > Riparian zone | place: USA: East River... | reverse complement strand
ATTCGAAACTTCGCTAGTTCGCGGACCTTTCCGACGGCCGCTCGCGCCACTTCTTTCGCGTCGCGGCGGCCCAGCCCATCTTTTCGCAAGTGTTTGACGACGGTATCGCACTCGCGCAAAAAGCCCGCTTCGCGGCGTCGCTATCACTGCCCCGAAAGCGGGTGTGTCTGTTTCGCTCGTTTGCCGAGGAAGACCCTCGCGTGCGTCAGGGCGGGGGAGGCTTAGGCTGCCCCTCGGAAGCGTTCTTGTCCCGGACGTGTGCTGCCCACAGGTTTTCCGCGAAGCGCGCACAATAGACTTGCGCGAGCCGGCGCTGTTCGAGCTGGCGCAGTGCGGCGGCGTCCGGCCAGTTGGAGGTGAATTCGATCAGTTTTTCTTTAGGCGTCTCCGAGTGGCTTCCCCAGAAGAAATCGAAAGCATCCAGCGGTTCGTTTATCTCATGCGAGACATCCTTGATGATGCCGAAGAAGGTTTGCGGAGAGCGTTTGTAGGCGGCCATTTCGGCATCGCTGAGCGGGTTCGTGCATATGACGTGTGTTCCGTCGGCACATCGATAGGTCCCATAGGCGCGCCGTTCGGGTTCAAGGACGACGGCGTCCGTCAGCAGGGCAGGCACTTCCCGGCCGTCAGCGAGCGGGATCAGGTACGTCGATCCGATCAGGAGACGCGGCAGGGAGTTATCCCGTGGCTCTTCGGGAAGCCGATCGTCAAACGTGCTTGGGACCGTTTGCTGCCTGTGAAGCGCCTTGCGCAACCAATGCAGTTCTAGATGCTTCTCTCGCGCATCGACGTGTTCCAAAATGGATTGCGCGGGTGTTCGCTTGGCAAAGTCCGATATCTTGAACCCACATGCCAACCCGACATCCGTGAAAACCGTACTATCGAGCGCATGCACCGCGCCAAGGTTTGTCACCATGACGTAGGCGGGTGGTGCGGGTTGACCATTGATCGTGAGGTCGTTTTCGGCCTGTTCGATTTCGGCGTCGATGTGCTGCACCCAGTCCGGGACTTCGCCGGCGGCGCCGGTCCCGGCGCGGTTCAGCTCGATGAAGATCACGCGCTCGTGATCGGCCTGTTTGCATAACGCCTTGTAGAGCTGATTGCGGATGCGGGGCGGCTCGGCACTTGATCCTGACCGGCTGCTCATGGACGTGACCGCCTTGGCCTCCACCGAGAACTTGCGGCCCGTGTCCTTATGAGTTGCCGTCAATTCGCAATGCGAGCGGTCAGAGTCCGTCTCGTCTTCCAGCTCGATGTGAAAGCCGGCCCTGGCCAGACTGCCGATGACGCGAGCTTCGTAGACGGCACCTTCGAATGTCTGCGGATTGCGCAGGCGCTTGAGCAACAGTTCAGGCAATTCGGCGTTGTGCGCGCTTAAGTACAGATCGCAGGCAAGGCCGAGATAAGCCCGCACGGCGCCGGTCATCTCGGCCGAGTAGACACCATCCTGCCCCTTGGGCTGCGCCTGCTGGAGCATGCACACCTTGTAATACCACTTCAAAAGCGGGTGACGCTCAGCTTCCGGTTTGGCCAGCTCGGCATTGCCCCATTCCGGGGTGAGCTATACCTTGATGAAGTCGAAGAGAAAATCGGGGAAGGTGCGCCATGACTTCGACCAGCGTACTTCCTTGCCGACGCACACCACGCGATAGCCTTGGTTCTCGAACGAAATGATGGGCTTGCCCAGGCCCTGCATCAGCCGGCGCTGGTGCTCGCGCGCCTCTTGCCGCGCGGCTTCCAGCTGTACCCGGGCGAGGGCTTCGGGGGAGGGACCGGTCATTTGCGTGTCAACATGCTAGCGTCCATCGTTCACTGCGGCCTTAAATGCGGCAACGATAAGAGGATCATCCAGTATGCGTTGAACCGGGAGAGCCAGTTCGTCGCCGAGGGCCTGCCGCACTGCGGCCACCTTGCTTGCTGCCAACAGGAAATCAGCCCGCCAAAGGTCGCGCATGTTTTCGTCGACGGCAAATCGCGCGGCCGCGACTTCGCTCCGTGGACGCGGGAGCCATGGTGTCCCGCTTCGGATAAGCACGCAGGTCGCCGTCAAAATGGCATCATCGTGGCCCATTCGTCTCTACATGGCCGTTTTCATTCAACCGGTGACGGATGGCTGATCTCCGGTTTCCAACATTTTTCGCGTTTCAGGATGCAGTGCGCCACGAACTGCGCAGACGCTCCAAAAATTGGCTAGCGGCGTTGGCTGCCTCTGCCGAGTTCAAGAAGAGCGGCCGGTTTCTGCTGGCCAGATTCCGCCCGAGGACAGTTAGAGGAGCCGATACATGGACCGGCGACATGATGTTCCCGGCGTTCGAACGGACCGGACGTTACGCGCCTCGGCCTCGACTGTGGATGGGCGTCGAACTTTGACCCCTTCTGTTTCGTCAATACCGCTTTCGGAGCGCACGGATGAATCAGTCAACACCGACGCTACCGCCCGACTGGCTGGTGACGGCTCTTGACGCCCACCGCCAGTGGGTAGCTGAAAAGTACGCTCAGCAGCCCAGCGTCACCGCTTCCGGGCCACCCGGCGTGCGGGCAACGCCGTCGCAGCTTCGTCTTCACGATGTGGACCTCACTGACGTCGCGATGCCGGGTGCAAACCTCGTGGGTGCGGTGTTGACGCGCATATGCTTGGCCGGGGCGCACCTGGAAGCCGTCGACTTCTCAGACGCGCGTCTGACGGAGGTCGATCTGACGGGCGTGAGGGCTGATCGGGCAACGTTCTACGACGCGGTGCTCACCAACTGCGTTCTCGCGCGCACGGGGCTCTCCGGGGCTGATCTGGCGGCAGCGTCGTTGCATGGGTGCCGGCTCGCCGGATCCATGTCATGTCGTCCCTCCACGCCGTTCCATTCTGGACTGGATTGTGGGCAAAATATTCGAGTTCTAGCGAGCATTTTTCCGACGAATCGGATTACGGGTTGAGGATCATGCGAAACGGCTCATGTTACAAGAGGACATCCGGAAGGCACGTGGTCGGCTCTGTGGGCTAAGGGGCGTAGTCTCGCGCGCGTAAGGGCGAAGGGTTTTGGCTCCCCCTAAAAAAAGTTGCTCCGCAACTTCGCTGTCCCATTGCACTTGCAGCACATCGCGAAGCGTTGCGCCATCACAATTTGCCAATTCCGGCGCCTGCTAACTGACGGGATTGGTCCGTTGCTGATTTCTTTTGGTCGCGTGTCATTTGCAAGCCATTCACTTCATCTCTTCCAGCAGCTTCCGCGCTTCCCCCAACAGCGCCTGAATCTGCCTTCGCTCGGCGATCGCATCCCTGGTGAAAAGGCCGTGCTTGCGCGCGTTCTGATTTGCCTTTGGCGCGCCGGTTCCCTGTGCGCCGCCGTGCATGCGGCAGCGCTTTTTGCCGTGCGCCGCCGGCGAGCGACACGCGCCGCCGGAACGGGTTTTGGCGCCACAACGTGGGCTCGCCAGCATCGGGCCGGTATTTCTGATGTGATCGCTCATGCCTGTGCTGCCCGTTTGGCATCAGCGGAATCGTGCCCTCGCCTGGAGCCCGCGGCCTTCCGCGCATTTTTCGCCGCGGATGCCGGGTTCTTGTCCGAAACGATCACGCTTGCATGCTGCGTGACGTTGCCGACAATGGCCTTGCCGCCATCCCCGACCGACACGTTCTGCACCGTGATGGCGGGCTCGCCATGGCTCCGGTACCGGTTCAGCGCCTCGATCTGGGCAGGAAACGTGCGGGCGAGCCTGCCCAATGCGCGCGCGGCGCTGTCGTGTTGAGCGATGTCTTCCGCATTCGCAAGGTGATGGGCACATCGCATCGCCATCACATGAACGGAAACCATCTGCGCCACCAGCATGGCTTCGATGGAATCTCTCGGCTTGATGCTGTTCACCATCGAAATCATGAAAGAGAGGTTGACCTCGTCAGGACTCTCGCCGCTCACGCTGGCCTTCACCAATTGTCTGATAATGCCGTGCATCGCTTCGCGATCGGCGACCCCCATTGCGTTCGCCATGAGCTGTTCGCCGAGCTCGGGATCTGGATGGTCGATGGAGAATCCGTGCGACAGAAGCTTTATTCGCGGGGCTGCGGCAGCCTTGGTCTGGTCAGTTGCAGCGATCGTCGCTGACACAATGAGGTCCGGAGTGGTGTTCATGTCGAGATTCCCTGGCACACGCGCGCGGCAAGCGCGCGGTTCGGCCCCGCGCAGGCGATCGCTCGCCGCCGCGGTCCGGTGCAATTCCAATTGTGGGTGAGGCGTTTTCGGCTGCAACCGCGACAGACGCGCCCGCTATTGCGGGGCGACGGGTGCATGGAGAATTTCGGAATAATGAAATAATGCCCCTGATTTGCCCGACGTGTCAAATTGCTTTGCGAATGCCGGCGGCCGCCTGCTACTTTGCTTGGGGTTGTTTTCGATATTTGGGAGCGCGCGCCTCGAAGGGGAGTTCTCCAACGTCATAACCCCGCGCAGACCCCGCGCACCTGTCTGATCTCAAGCCGGAGATCGTCGCCGCCGGCTTGTCTGCCCTTGCACGTACTCACGCAATGCCCGATTGATGCGTGTTTGATAACCCTCGTCGGATGTCGTGTGACTCTTGAACCAGGCGACGATATCGGCGTCGAGGCGAAGCGTCAGTTGCTGTTTGACAGGTCGATAGAAGAGCCCGCGCTTGGCTCCGGACCAGTCGAGGAGCTCTGGCGCGTCCGACGTATCGACGGCGTTGTCGGAGAGCGCCGCCAGCGACTTCAATTCCGCCAGTTGCTCACGCGTCAACCGCTTAGCGCGGGTGCTCGGCACGACGGTGCACGGTCGTCCGCGTCCAACTGGCATTGTCATCGCGGTGCTTTCGAGAAGTCGCGGCCCCGGCGGCAAGCCTTGCTATGGGTCCGGATGCCCCAACTTAGCCACAGCGAACGAGTATTGCCCATCTCATCGACCGAGGCGCGCCAAATTGCCACCACTAAGAATAAAGCAGCGAACCCGGCCGAATGGCCCAGATTTCATTATCCGCGCTGAGCGATCCGCCGTTGATTGCACATACTCCGGCGCCCCGGTTGGGACAACGCCTGCAAAGTCTTGTGGGACGTCGCCGCGCCTGATCTTGAAATCGCGGATGGTCTGCGACATTCTGGCAAATTATCCATATTGAAAAGCAGACACGCCGTCCGTCATGGTGTCGATCGTATCAAGACTTGCAGAGGTGTTGGGGACGGTACGGCGGCCCGGTGATTTCTATGCGTTCGGCGCTATCGAAATCCCGGCGCTGCGATTGGGGGTCGACGGCTTCGGCGTCGTGGCGCTGCCGTTGCTGCCGGCCCCGGTCAAGCAACTCATTGCCGCCGCCGAGCGCGCGCCCTATGGTCGCGGTGCCGATACCCTGGTCGACACGGGTGTTCGACGCACCTGGCAGATCGGCGCCGAACGGGTGCGGATCGGTGGCAAGCATTGGGCGCGGGCCCTGGAGGCGATGGTCGCGCGCGCCGCCGAGGGACTCGGGGTGAGCGAGCCGATCGTAGCCAAACTCTACAAGCTTCTCATCTATGATCAGGGCAGCTTTTTCGTCAGCCATCGCGATACCGAAAAGTCACCCGGCATGTTTGCAACGCTCATCGTGGTGCTGCCGTCGGATTCAACCGGCGGTGAACTCGTCATCAGGCACAAGGGCCGCGAGGTCAGCCTCGCCCTGCGTTGCGACGAGCCATCCGAAGCGGTGTTCGCGGCCTTCTATGCCGATTGTCTGCACGAGGTACTGCCGGTCACCTCTGGCTGCCGGCTGACCCTGGTGTACAATTTGTTGCGCAAGGGGAAGGGGCCGACGCCCGAGCCGCCAGACTATCAGGTTGAGCAGCACGACGTGCTCGCTCTGCTGCGAGAATGGGCCGTCGCCGCGCCATCGCCGGATGATGATGCGCCCAAGAAACTGGTCTATCCATTGGAGCACACCTATACGGCGGCCGAACTCGGGTTCGACAAACTGAAGGGGGTCGATGCCGCCGTGGCGAGCGTGCTCGTCCCCGTCGCGTCGCAAGCCGGCTGCGACCTGCATCTGGCGCAGCTCTCGGTTGAGGAGAGCGGAATTGCCGAATACGCGGGTGATTTCCATCCGCGACGTGGCAGATGGTCGGACGAGGAAGAATTCGAGGCCGGCGAGATTTGCGACCGCAGCGTGCGCCTGTCCGAATGGCGGGCACCTGACGGCGCTCCCTCGGCGCTGGGCGAGATTCCGCTCGAGGATGAAGAAATCTGCCCGCCCGATGCCCTCGCGGAGATGGATCCCGACGAGGAACATTTCCACGAGGCGACCGGCAACGAAGGAGCCTCTTTCGAACGCACCTACCGGCGGGCTGCGCTGGTGTTGTGGCCGTGCCAGCACATGTTCGCCGTCTTGAACCAGGGCGGCCTGTCCGTCACCTTGCCTTATCTGGAAGACCTGACCGAGCGCTGGATCGCCAGTGGAAAAGATCGGCAATCGTTGCTGCGGCAGCAAGCGCACCAACTCGTCGGATACATGCTGTCCGCGTGGCCAACTCAGGAATGGTACCCGAAGGACGACAAGGGACCGAGCGAGGCGGCGCGGATGTTGACCCTGCTGACGCGGCTCGCGGACACCGAACATATCGACGCGTTCGCGGACACCGTGATCGCCGGAGGCAGGCACGAAAAGGGTGACAGTGAAGCCATCCTCGCTGCGCTCCTTCTACTTTCGGGGGATCGGATGGCGGTTTTGCTTCGAGGCATTGTCGCCGGAACGGCCGCGATCTCGTTCAGCGCCTGCGGCGCCCTGCTGGCTCACGCGGTCAAGACGCTACCTGCGGAGCGCCTGGCCAGCCTCGCCGGCGCGGCCACCGCCCTGGTCGCGTCGCTGCCGGGTGACCCTTCACGCGCGGCGCCGCGGGACCCGTGGCGCCGTGATCCCGGCATGTCATCGAGCTTTGTCGTCGACCTGTTCAACACGGTCGGGCGCGTGAACGAGGAACTGGCGTTGCGCGCGGCGGACCATGTGTTGGCGTGGCCCAAGACCTATGGCCTCGACAAAGTCGTCGTTCCCGGGACCCGGCAACTGATCGAGTCGGTCATGATCGGGGACACGACCGCAGTCCAGCGGCTACGCATCGCCTGTCGCGATCACCTGCGGGCGCGCGTAGCGGAACCCCTGGAGGCGCCAGGAGACTGGAGCCGCGCGAATGACCTCGCCTGTGGTTGCTCGCATTGTGTCGATCTGGGGCGCTTTCTCGTCGCTCCCGGGCGCAAGATATGGACCTTGAAGGCTGCCGAAGGCGCCCGCCGTCACGTCGAGGAGACGTTCCGGAAAGCACGATGCGACCTTGATGCGGTGACCGATCGTCGCGGCCGGCCCTATAGCCTCGTCTGCACCAAGAACCAGGCCAGCTATGATCGGCGGATGAAACAACGTCAACAAGACCTTGAAAATCTCGCGGTGCTTGATGGATGATGGTTGAAATATTCGGCGCGCATCGCAAAGTTTTAGCAACGAGGTTTTTTGCAGCGATGAACCCCAAGAACAGGGACGCACTCGCCCAGCGTGTCGTCAAGGCTGCCGAGGCGGCACTGGCCGCCCAAGGCTATGCAAGCTCGATCGACGTGCTTGTCGGGATCGGGTGGTTGGATGCCGGGAAGGTGGAGCAGTGGCGGCGAGGTCAGATCGACTACCTCGAGCGTGTGGTGCAGAGCAACCTGCCGCGCATATCGGAGGCCATGAAACTGTTTCGGTCCTGGGCGGCCCGAAGAGGCTTGTACGCGAGCCCCACAAGTTATGTCGCGCGCAGCCCGCGGCGTCAGACGTTGCGTTTCAGCCGAAGCGGTGACCCAACGATCGAGGCGCTGTACGGGACCCATTGGGTATCGCAAGAGCTTTCCGAGCGGAAACGCCAACGTTTGGCGGAGAAAGCAAGCCGTGCCCCGGATCTGGTGGTGGTCCAGCCATTGAACAGGGAGTGGAAGTGCCACCGATGCGGCAAAACCGGTGACCTCCTGATGATGGAAAATCCTGGCCCGGCCTGTCTGGGCTGCGTCGGTCTCGATGATCTCGAGTTCTTGCCCGCCGGCGATGCGCTGCTGTCGCGGCGTGCGAAGGCGAAAAGCACGAGATGCGCGGTTGTCGTGCGCTTCAGCCGAACGCGCCGCCGCTACGAACGACAAGGCCTGCTGGTCGAGCCTTTGGCCTTGGCGGACGCGCCTTCGACTTTCGTCGATCGGCCTATTCCACCTGACCGATCGCGTTGAATGAAGAGCGCTTCGTTTGAGCCCGCGAGGTCCAAAATCGGGCAAAGCAACGTGCATTTTTCAGAAGATGAAAATTATATCGTTACTTCAACAGCATACGAGTTCGCGGTTTTATCCCGAATGGCGCGCCATGATGTCGTGGTCCTCACGGCTCACGGTAAAATCAAAAATCCTTCGCGCGGCCTTTGCTCGCCGAGCGCCTCGGCGAATCGGCTAAGCTGTGCGGTCAAGCAGGCCGTCATGGGGCGGGATAGCGAAGGCGGCTCCGAGGCTGCGGATGCATCGTCGGGCCCGCGATCGCGCGATTTGCGTATCCTGTCATGCTCCGCGATGGCGACGCCGCCGCGCCGTTTCTGCTTCAACTGCAAGGCGGGCATTGCGGACAGGATGACGCCCAACGGGCATGACCCGCCGCAACTGGAGTGACGAAAGATGAGCTCGACAGTTGCCGATTTGATCGCGACGGAAGCGCGCTTGGGCGCGCAGAACTATGAGCCGCTCGGCGTGGTTCTGTCGCGCGGCGAAGGGGTCTGGGTGTGGGATACGCAAGGCAACCGTTATCTCGATTGCCTCTCCGCCTATTCGGCGGTCAACCAGGGCCACTGCCATCCGAAGATCCTGGCCGCCATGGTGGAGCAGGCGGGTCGGTTGACGTTGACCTCCCGCGCCTTCCACAACGATCAACTGGCTTCCTTCTACGAGCAGATCGCGGAACTGACCGGCTCCCACAAGGTGCTGCCCATGAACAGCGGTGCCGAGGCGGTGGAGAGCGCGATCAAGTCCGTGCGCAAATGGGGCTACGAGGTGAAGGGCGTGCCGGACGGGCAAGCCGAGATCATCGTCTGCGCCGACAATTTTCACGGGCGCACCCTCGGGATCGTCGGCTTCAGCACCGACGCGGCGGCCGTTGAGCATTTCGGGCCGTTCGCGCCGGGCTTTCGGATCATCCCCTTCGGCAACGTCAGGGCGCTGGAGGAGGCGATCACGCCGAACACGGTCGCCTTCCTCGTCGAACCGATCCAGGGAGAGGCCGGCGTCATCATCCCTCCATCAGGCTATTTTGCGAAGGTCCGCGAACTCTGCACCGCGCACGACGTGATGTTGATCCTGGACGAGATCCAGACCGGGCTCGGCCGCACCGGCAAGCTGCTCGCCGAGCAGCACGATGGCATTGAGGCAGACGTGACGTTACTCGGCAAAGCGTTGTCGGGAGGCTTCTATCCGGTGTCGGCCGTGCTTTCGAACAACGCGGTGCTCGGCACCCTGAAACCCGGCCAGCACGGCTCGACCTTCGGCGGCAACCCGCTGGCCTGCGCGGTAGCGCGGGCAGCCTTGCGCGTGCTCGTCGAGGAAGGGATGATCGAGAACGCAGCCGTCCAGGGCGCGCGCTTCCTCGATGGCCTGAAGAGCATCCGCACCAACACGATCCGTGAGGTGCGCGGACGCGGGCTGATGCTGGCGGTCGAGCTTCACCCGGAAGCGGGCGATGCCCGTCGCTACTGCGAGGCACTGCAGAGCAGAGGCATCCTTGCCAAGGATACCCATGGACACACCATCCGCATCGCGCCGCCACTTGTGATCACCGCCGATCAGGTCGACTGGGCGCTGGAGGGGATCGCAGCGGCTTTGAGGCACGATTTCTCGTGATGGCGGTGCCCGGCAAATGAGCAAAGGAATCGAGACGGCTCACGTACCTTGCTGCCGCCTTGCAAGGCATTAGCCGGCGACTTCTATCGAATTGAGCTCGCGCCACTCGCGCAACGCTCGTTCCGTGGCTTTCGATTCGAAATCGTACCAGGAATCAAGAACGTTTCTTCGTATCAGCAGCGCTCGGAATTTTTTGTAGGCGCCTCTCTTGCTGAAGACATATCTAACCTCATCGAAGTCGCTTGGCAGAAATTGCCGTGCAAATCCAGCGCCAGCGGCTTGCTTCGCGTAGCGCACATGTCCATTTGGAAAGTGCACGCGGGCAAGCCAGGTCCCCATACGAGGTCCCCATACCAACCCAGTCCCAGATCAACGCTCGTTTTCAATCCACCCTTCCGGAGCACCGGGCTGAGATTTGTTGATCGTGGTGAACTCGGCGGCCGAACGCGCCGGCCCGCAATTTCGATCGGGGCCTTATCCCCAGAATATTTGATGCGCCACCACTCTACCAAGTGGAATCTGCAGCTGTATCATACAGCAATTCGAATCACTCAAGGAATGGGCGATGGCGACGAACATGGCGTTGAAGCGCGCTAGGAAAGCGCAGCGGCGGAAACAGGTGGTGGCCCAGAAGCGACAGGCCGAGAAATTGGAGGCAAGCCTGCCCGCGCGTGTGCTCCGGGCTGCCCATGCGCCCATTCAGCACTGCTTCCTCACCGAATCTGTGTTCGACATTGGCATGGGGACGCTGGTTCTGGCGCGCGGCGCCACACGCCATCACTTCGCGTTCAGTATGTTTCTGATCGACGTGTTCTGTCTCGGCATCAAGGATGTGATGTTCGAATCGGTCGAAAGCGAAGTTTTCGAGATGTATATGGAGGCTACGGATGCCGGGTCGCCTATGGTTTCCGTCGATCCGAGCTACGCCCGCAAGCTGCTGCGCGATCTTGCCGCGTGGTCGCAATCGATCGGTTTCGCGCCGCACCGGGACTTCGCAGCGGTGGAGCGGGTGTTCGGCGACGTGAGCGTGGACACAAGCGACGCGGTCTTTCGGTTCGGCCGCGACGGCAAGCCTGTCTATATTCCGGGCCCGAACGATACCGCTCATCTCATTCAGCGCCGGATCGAGCAACTGCAGAAGTATCTCGGCGATGACGGCTTTGGTTTCGAGGCGGCGGCCTGAGGCCGATCTGGTGCCCTCGTCGTTACGACGCGGTAGCCCGGGACACGCCCTGCAAGCCAGCATCAGCCAGCGGTGACCTTTCACAATTCCCGTGCTCGAACTCACTGTCTCGGGTGCCCGCTCTGCTGACCCGCTCGTCCAATCACGCCAGAGACTCCCATTGGGCCTTCGTCGTCGCAGGTGTAAGATTGCCCGAATGCAAGTTCTGCATGTAGCGAGCGATGGAGCCGTAACATGAGCTTCCTCACCAAACTTCCGGCCGAACTTTATAATCCGGACGCCTTCAAACAATTTTCCGGCGGGTCCGACTTCGGCATCGGAAACGCCAGAGCCATGGCGTGGATGTCGCAACTGGCTTACGAAACCGACGAGCCGGACAAGATCAAAGGCATTCTGAAATTGTTCGGTCTCGATCTGGTCGAGGGCGGCGTCGTCGTGCGGGAATCGAAAACGGTACTGCCGGTCGCAAGCACCCATTGCTTCGTCGCCAGCCACCCGAAGGCCGCGATCGTCGCGTTCGCCGGCACCGATCCGCTCTCGCTGGCCAACTGGATTTCGGACTTCGAT
>Ga0193729_1001574_pt1 | contig 11611 bp, 13 predicted proteins | sample U1c2metaG_FD_143036 | JGI IMG/M metagenome (GOLD analysis project Ga0193729, IMG submission 143036) | Soil microbial communities from a riparian zone of the East river system, Colorado, United States - U1c2 | ecosystem: Environmental > Terrestrial > Soil > Riparian zone | place: USA: East River... | reverse complement strand
TCGGCAGCCCGACCCGGCGGCCGAGGACGGCGCGGGATGAACCGCTCCCCTGTTAGGCCGGCGCACGCCGTGCGCGAACGGGTCGCCTAGATCGAGCTGGTCGCGGCCATGGCCCTGCACTGCACCGAGTGCGGCTTCGTCAACGCCGAGGGCGCCAACTACTGTCAGCGCTGCGGATCGCTGCTCTCGCGTGCCGAGGCGGCGGGCGAGCCGGTCACGGCGACCTACCGCATCGACGAGACCGGCGAGCTCATTCCCGTCGAGCTCGAGGAGGTCACCGCGCACGGTCCGGCGCTCGTGATCCGTGCGGGGGGTGGGCGCGTCGGCGAGAGCTTCGCGGTCGATCGCGAGCGCACGAGCATCGGCCGGCGCCCGGACTCCGAGGTGTTCCTCGACGACGTGACCGTCTCGCGCGATCACGCGCTGTTGATCCGCCGCGGCGACCAGTGGTACCTCGACGACATGGGATCGCTGAACGGCACGTACGTGAACCGCTCGCGGATCGAGTCCCAGCGCCTGGAGGAGGGCGACGAGGTGCAGATCGGCAAGTACAAGCTGACGTTCCACGTGCGCTGATGGCGGCCAGAGCGCCACAGGCCGACGTGCCCGAGCTCGACCTCGAGAACGGCGCCGAGGGCACCGGCGGGCGTTCGAAGTCCACGCGCGGCGAGGACGCAAGCGGCGGCGAGCGCGCCGCGCGCCACAAGTCGCTGACGATCGGCGCGGTCTGCAAGGCGCTCGCGCAGGAGTTCCCGGACATCTCGATCTCCAAGATCCGCTATCTGGAGGACCAGAAGCTCCTCACCCCGCGGCGCACGCCGGGGGGCTACCGGCTGTATGGGCAGGGCGACGTGGCACGGCTGCGCACGATCCTGCGCATGCAGCGCGACGAGTTCCTGCCCCTGCGCGTGATCCGCCAGGAGCTGGCGGCGGGACGCTCGGGCGATGAGACGCCCGTCCCCGGCCGCGTGGGGCGCGACGGCATGCGCGCGTGGCGCGCGAGCGTCAGCGTGCGCGAGGCGACGGGCGCCCTTTACTCGATGGAGGACGTGCTCGAGGACACCCAGGCCGAAGGCAAGCTCGTGCGCGAGCTCGAGGAGTACGGCGTGGTCAAGGGGGAGATGCGCGGCGGCGTGCGCTACTTCGACGAGACCGAGCGCGAGATCATCGCGGCGGTTGCCGAGCTTGCGCGCTACGGCGTCGGCGGTCGCAACCTGCGCGTCTTTCGCTCCTCGGCCGATCGCGAGGCCAACCTGCTGCAGCAGATCCTCGCGCCGGCGCTGCGCTCGCGCAACCCGCAGCGGCGCAAGGAGGCGGTCGAGGCGCTCGAGAACCTCGCGGCGGTCGCCACGCACCTCAAGCACCTGCTGCTGATCCGCGACCTGCGCAAGATAGTGCGCTGATGGGCGTCGCCCAGCAGGAAAGCCTGCGCGGACTGATCCGCGAGATACCCGACTTCCCGCGGCCGGGGATCGGCTTCAAGGACATCACGCCGTTGCTGGCCGACCGCCAGGCGCTCGCGACCGCCGTGCGCGCGCTGGCCGATATGGCCCGGCCGCTGGGCGTCGATTGCGTGGTGGCGGCCGAGGCGCGCGGCTTCCTGCTGGGGCCCGCCCTGGCGCTCGAGCTGGGCGCCGGCTTCGTGCTGGCGCGCAAGCCGGGCAAGCTGCCGTATGAGACGATCAGCGCCGAGTACGTGCTCGAGTACGGCGCGGGTGAGCTCGAGCTGCACACCGACGCCGTTCAGGCCGGCACGCGCGTACTCGTGCACGACGATCTGCTGGCGACCGGCGGGACGGCGATGGCCCTGTGCGAGCTGGTCGAGCAGCTCGGCGCCGAGGTCGTCGGCTGCGGATTCCTCGTCGAGCTGGCGTTTCTCGGCGGCCGCGAGCGGCTGGCGCCGCGCGAGACGCACGCGCTGCTTCGCTACGAGTCCTGAGCCTGCCTCGTGCCGACCGCACGTCGCACCCGCATCATCGCCGCGTCCGCGGAGGAGCTGTGGGAGGTGATCTGCGATCCGCACCACCTGCCGCGCTGGTGGCCGCGCGTGAACCGCGTCGAGGACGTCGAGGACGGCGCGTTCACCGAGGTGATGAAGACAGCCAAGGGGAAACTCGTGCGCGCCGACTTCCGGCTCGTGCGCAGCGACGAGCGCGCGCACTCGCTCGCCTGGCAGCAGCAGCTTGAGGGCACGCCCTTCGCTCGCCTGCTGAGCTCGGCCGAGACGCGGGTGAGCCTCGAGCCGGTCGCCGAGGGGACGAGCGTGACGATCGAGCTGCGCCAGAGGCTGAGCGGCTTCTTCCCGCGCTTCGGCGGCTTCATGGTCCGCCGCGCGGCCGCCGCGACGCTCGACGAGGCCCTCAGCGGGCTGGAGCGGATCAGTGGCTGACGGCGCCGTGCGATCGGACGGTGGCCAGCCCACGATGCGCTGGTGGGGTTGGGGCGATCCCGCCCACCCACCGGGGCTGCCAGCCGGCGCGCTGGCCTTTCTCGTGGAGACCGTCGGCGTGGCCCCACAGCCGCGTCCGCCCGTCGCCCTGTCGCACGTGCGGTTGGCGCCGTCCGCGCTGGCGGACGGCGCGCTCGCGCCGCTGCGCGCGATCGTCGGGGCCGCGAACGTTCGCGACGACCACGCAGAGCGCGTCCTGCACGCCGCCGGGAAGGGCTATCCAGACCTCGTGCGCCTGCGCACCGGGGCGCCCGACGGAGCGCCCGATGCGGTCGTCCTGCCGGACAGCGCCGAGCAGCTGCGAGCTTTGCTCGAGCACTGCGCGCGCGCCTCGCTGGCCGTCGTGCCGTTCGGCGGTGGGACGAGCGTCGTCGGGGGCGTCGCCCCGCTGCGCGGCAAGCACGATGGCGTGCTGGCGCTCGACATGCGCCGCATGGGCGCGGTGCTCGCGCTCGACGCGCAATCGCGCACGGTGGCCGTGCAAGCGGGCATGCGCGCGCCCGCGCTCGAGCGCTACCTCGGCGAGCGTGGGCTGACGCTCGGCCACTACCCGCAGTCCTTCGAGTACGTGTCGCTGGGCGGCTGCGCGGCGACACGCTCGGCGGGCCAGGCCTCCAGCGGCTACGGGGCGATCGAGCGGATGGTGATCGGGCTGCGCATGTCGGCGCCCGCCGGTGAGATCGAGCTGCCGGCGATCCCGGCGAGCGCTGCCGGCCCGTCGCTGCGCGGGGTGCTCGTCGGGTCCGAGGGGACGCTGGGGGTCATCTCCGAGCTGTCGCTGCGCGTCCGAGCGGCCCCGCGCGAGCGTGTCTACGAGGGGGTCTTCTTCGAGCACTTCGCGGCCGGCGTGGAGGTCTTGCGCGAGCTCGCCCAGCAGGGCGCCTCACCGGACGTCGCGCGGCTGTCCGATGAGGCGGAGACGCGCATGTCGCTGGCCCTCGCCGGGTCGGGCGGGGTGAAGGGCAGGCTCGGGCGCATGTACCTCGGCGCGCGCGGCTACCGCGAGGGGTGCCTGGCGATCCTCGGCTTCGAGGGTCGCGAGCGGGAGGTAGCGGCCAGGCGCAAGCGGGCGCTCGCCGCGGCGCGGCGCGGCGGGGGGATGGCCGTCGGGCGCTCGCCGGGAGAGGCCTGGCTGAAGGGGCGCTTCGCCGCTCCCTACCTGCGCGATGAGCTGCTCACGCACGGGGTGATGGTCGAGACGCTCGAGACCGCCACGCAGTGGTCCAGCCTGACGCGCCTGCGCGGCGAGGTCGCGGGGGCGATCGTCGACGCCCTGCGCGCATGCGGCACGCCGGGCCTCGTGATGTGCCACGTCTCGCACCTCTACGAGACGGGCGCCTCGCTGTACTTCACGTTCATCGCGCGCCAGCTCGAGGGCGAGGAGCTCGAGCAGTGGCGGAGCGTCAAGGAAGCCGCCAGCCGGGCGATCACCGAGGGCGGCGGGACGATCACCCATCACCACGCGGTCGGGCGCGACCACGCGCCGTGGATGGGCGCGGAGGTCGGCGACACGGGCCTGGCGGTGCTGCGCGCGCTGAAGGCCGAGCTCGACCCCGCCGGCATCATGAACCCGGGCAAGCTGCTCGACTAGTAACTAGTGCAGGCCGAAGCTGCCGCTGAGCACGATCGGGCCGGGGCGGGTGGGACGGCTGCTGGTCTCCTTCGTGAGCAGCATGCGGTGAAACTTTCCGGCATCGCTCGGCAGCAGCGCGCCGCCCTGCAGGCGGCCGTTGGAGCCAACCGCCGGGCTCCTGCTGAGCGCCTCGAAGCTGCTCGGCGAGTTGTACAGCCAGACGGCGTAGAAGAACCCTTTCGACGGGGGCAGGTGTTCGGCGGCCAGGTAGAAGGCGTATTTGCTGCCTTCCGAGAGGACCTCGGCGACGCCCACCGCCTTGCTGGCCCGATCGGTCGGCCTGAGCGTGATGCGCCTTTCTTCTTTGGCCCTTTCCGAGGTGCTCGTCGCGCCGCTGCCGGTCGCGGTGCTCGTGGCGGTCGTCGGAGTGGCGGCGCTCTGCTTGTGCGACGAGCCGTTGCCGTCGGCGATCAGGATCACCGCGACCACGACGCCGGCGACGAGCGCGGCGAGCAGCAGCGCCCCGCCGAGGCGCGAGCTCGGCGCGGAGGAACGCGAGCGCGGCGGGTGCGGCAGGCGATCGCCTGGGCCGCGGGTCGCAGCCGGCGCAGCGGGGATCTCGGGCAGCGGCCCGTCCGCCAGCGGCGCCAGCTCGTCGACCAGCGCGTGGGCCCACGCGCGCGCCGGCGCGGAACCCTCGAGATATGCGCGCGTCGCCAGGCGCTCGGCGACGCTCGTGCGCTGGCCGAGCAGGTAGTCGCCGATCTCCGCGCGGCGCTCGGGCGTCAGCTCGCGCGCCTCCTTGGGGGCGAGCACCGCGAGCGCCGCAAGCGCGCGGTCGCGCACCGCCCGCATGGGGATGTTCAACAGCGCGGAGACCTCCGCGTAGCTCTTGCGCTTGCCCAGCAGCAGCGAGAGCGTCGCGCGCTGGTCGGGGGGGAGGTCGTCCAGTCGGCTCATTGGCATCGTCGTCCCGCCCGTGCTGCGGGCCCCGGAAGCGGCCGGGGCGGGGTCCGTAGGCTATCGTGGCGCCGCGATGGCCAAGCCGGGTGCAGAGCGGAAAGCGCGGGAGACCGATGAACGATCGGTGGGCGGCTTCGACCGCCTCTACGGACTCGAGCTGCTTGGCTACGACGAGTCGCAGGTCACCGCGCAGGTGCAGGTGCGCGAGGAGATCAAGCAGCCGATGGGGCTCGTGCACGGCGGCGTCTACGCGTCGATCGCCGAGTCGATGACCTCGATGGCGACCGCATTGGCCGTGATGGGGGAGGGCAACACGGCGATGGGCATGTCCAACAGCACGAGCTTCCTGCGCCCGATCACCGAAGGTGTCGTGCACGCGCAGGCTACGCGGCTGCACCGCGGGCGCACGACATGGGTGTGGGACGTGCGCTTCAGCGACGACGCCGGGCGGACATGCGCGGTGACGCGCATGACGATCGCCGTGCGTGCGCTGGCGGGAGGCTCGCGCTAGCGCAGGGCGCGCAGCGGCGAGGGCAGCGGCGTCGAGCCGAAGCCCGTGTCGGGCAGGCGCGCGGGAAGCTGCGCGCCGGGCGTGCCGAGCTCGTTGATCGGCACGAGCGTCTGCGCGGCGGCGGCGGCCAGGCGGGCGCTGTCGGCATAGACGCCCACCACCACGCCGCCGGTCGGGATCTCGATCGCCTGCCCCTCGCGTGCGATGAGCGCTTCCACACCGCGCAGTCGCGCCGTGCGCGCGCGCGCCGTCCCACCCGCGACGAAGCTGTTGTCGGGTGAGGTGACGACGCGCAGGGCGGGCACGCACGTGCTCTGGCCGCCCTCCACGCAGTCGCCGTACTGCACCGTGAAGGCGCCGCCCGGGTCGTGCGTGGCTTCGGTGATCGCCATCCCCTGAAAGGACCGTCCGAGCCAGTAGACCGGGTAGGGGGCGACGAGCAGCGTCTCCAGCGTGTTGTGCGGGATCGGGCGATCCTGCAGCGTGTCGCCGCAGGCGCCGAGCGCCAGCGCGCAGACGGCGAGCAGGAGCGCCAGCGCGCTCGCGGGCGCTGCGACATGCAGCCGGCGCGGAGCGGACACGCGCGCTGTCAGCCTCGGTAGCGGTTGGTGATCGGCATGCGCCGGTCGCGCCCGAAGGCGCGTTCGGTGACCTTGATGCCGGGCGGCGCCTGGCGGCGCTTGTACTCGGCGAGGTCGACGAGCCGGATCGTGCGCTCGACCTCGGCCGCGGGCAGTCCCTGGGCGATCAGCTGCTCGCGCCCCAGGTGCAGCTCGACATACCCCTGCAGGATGCGATCGAGCAGCTCATACGGTGGCAGCGAGTCCTCGTCGCGCTGGTCGGGGCGCAGCTCGGCCGAGGGCGCGCGCTCGATGATCGACGTGGGGATCGGCGAGGGCGCTCGGCCGGAGGCGGCGGCGGGTGAGTTGCGCCACGCGCACAGTCCGTAGACGAGCGTCTTGGGGACGTCCTTGATGACCGCGAAGCCCCCCGCCAGGTCGCCGTACAGCGTCGTGTATCCGACCGACATCTCCGACTTGTTGCCGGTCGCCAGCACCAGCCAGCCGAACTTGTTGGAGAGCGCCATCAGCAGGTTGCCGCGTATGCGCGCCTGCAGGTTCTCCTCGGTGAGGTCGTCGGGAAGCCCTTTGAACTCCGGCGCGAGCGTCTCGTCGTACGCCTCGACGAGCGCCTCGATCGACAGCTCGTGCGTACGCGCGCCGAGCGCCGCCGCCAGCGCGCGAGCGTCTCGTTGCGTGTCCGAGGAGGAGAAGCGCGAGGGCATGATCGCGGTGCTGACCCGCTCGGCGCCCAGCGCGTCGACGGCCAGGCACGCGACGAGCGCCGAGTCGATGCCGCCCGACAGGCCGAGCACGACGCGCTCGAAGCCGTTCTTCTGAACGTAGTCGCGCAGGCCCAGCGTGAGCGCCTCGTACACCTCGGCCTCGAGCGGCTCGATCGGTGCGGCGAGCGGACCGCCGCTGTGCGGCGACTCCGCGGCCGCGGCCGCGCCCGCGGCCACGGCCACGCCGCCGGTGGCGGTGTCCGGCAGGCCGGGCAGCACGGCGACGGTCGAGGGCCCGCGGGAGGCGGTCGGCGAGCGCACCGCGGCCCGATGGCCGGCCTCGCGCAGCCGCGCGGCGTTGGCGGCGTCGAGATCCACGTCGCACACGAGCAGCTCCTCGCGAAACTGCGCTGCGCGCGCGATCGTCGCGCCCGTGTGATCGGTCACGAACGAGTGGCCGTCGAACAGCAGCTCGTCCTGTCCGCCGACGAGCGCGCAGAAAGCCACGCAGGCGAGGTTGTCGCGCGCGCGCTGCGCGAACATCCGCTCGCGCTGCAGCCCCTTGCCGGCGTGGTAGGGCGAGGCGGAGATGTTGAGGATCAGCGTCGAGCCGACGAGCGCCTCGTCGCTCGCGGGCGGGCCGGGTTCCCAGATGTCCTCGCAGACGGTCAGCCCGACGCGCTGGATCCCCGATCGGTCGCCGATGTCGATCACCGCGCCCGCCGGTCCGGCCTTGAAGTAGCGCTGCTCGTCGAACACGCCGTAGTTGGGCAGGTAGATCTTGCGGTAGACCGCGTGCAGATTTCCGTCGGCGAGCACGGCCGCCGAGTTGTAGACGTCCTCGGCGCGCTCCGGGAAGCCGACGATCGCGACGATTCCGTGCGTGTCGGACGCCAGCTCGCGCAGCGTCTCGGCGGCATCGGCCAGGAACTGCTCGCGCAGCAGCAGGTCCTCGGGTGGGTAGCCGGTCAGCGCCAGCTCGGGAAACAGCACCAGGTCCGCGCCGGCCTCGAGCGCGCGCCGGCGGCCCGCGCGGATCAGCTCGGCGTTGCCGGCGATGTCGCCGACCGTCGCGTTCATCTGACAGAGGGCCAGGCGCACGAGCGGATCGTATCCGCGTCCAGCACGCGAACCACGGCGCTCACCAGCCCGCGCGAATATGCGAGAGTCGCAGGACCAACGTCTAGAGAGGGGATGGTTGCTATGGCTGACGCGGTTTATCGAGTCACCGAGGTGATTGGTGTAAGCAGCGAGTCGTGGGAGGCCGCCGCGCGCAGCGCGGTGGAGACGGCGGGCAAGACAGTGCGCGACCTGCGCATCGCCGAGGTGATCAGGCAGGACGTCTCGATCGAGAACGGGAAGATCAAGAACTATCGAGTACGCCTGGCGATCTCGTTCAAGTACGAGACCAGCGACTGAGCGGGCTCCAGCGACGGCCCGGCTGGATGGTCGCTCAGCCGACCAGCCAGATCGCGCCGTCGCGCAGCTCGACAGGGAACGTCTTCAGCGCTCGGGCGCCGGCCGTCGCCTTGACGACGCCCGCCAACGGCTTGAAGGCTCCCTGCGGGCCGCGCAGCATCTTGCCGGTGTGCACGTCGTACAGCGAAGCATGCCACGGACACTCCAGGCATCCCTTCTCGGTAACGCGCCCCCTTCCGAGCGGCGCGAACAGGTGGCGACAGCGATTGGACACGGCGAATGGCTCGCCCTCGCTGATGCCAACCGCGAGCGCTCCGTGCGGCGTCTGCTCGACGACCGTGACCTGCGAGCTGCCGAGATCCTCGACGGCCACCAGCCGCGACGCGGAGGACCCCGTCATTTTGCGCTCGCCGGCCCGGCCGGCGCTTTGCTCGCGCTCTTGCGCGGAGCAGCGGCTTTCTTCGCACGGCGTTTGGCGGAGGGCTGCACGCCGCCGGCGCGCGCGAGCGAGGCGATCGCCCGCTTCAGGTCGCCGGCGATCGACTCGAGCTGCGGGAGCGCGTCGAAGTCGGCAAGCAAGCCGAAGCCGAGATGGCCGTCGTAGCTCATCACGGCGATGCCCAGCGCTTGGCGCCGGGCGAGCGGCACGACCGGATAGAGGACGCGCAGCCGGCGGCCGAGCACGAATAGCGGGAACTGCGGGCCGGGGACGTTCGTGACGACGAGGTTGAAGAAGCGCTGGCGCGCCTGCAGGCGCGCGGCCTGGCTGAGGATCGTCGGCGGGGCGAAGCCGGCGAGGTTCGTGAGCACCTGCGCGCCGACAGCCTGACCGGACTGCTTCAGGTCCTCCATCGCGGCGGTGATCTGCCGCAGGCACTCCGCTGGGTTCTCCACGCCGACCGGCAGGGGCGCCCACATCGCCGCGACCTGGTTGCCGAGCGCACCGCGGTCGGAGTCGGCGCGCACCGACACCGGCACCATCGCCTTCAGCTCGAGTCCCTTCGTGTCGACGCCCTCCCGGCGCAGGTACCGTCCGAGCGCCAGGCTGACCGACGCGAGAACGACGTCGTTGAGCGTCCCCCCGAGTGAGTCCTTGATCGATTTGAACTGCTCGAGGTCGGCGTCGAGGAACGTGTAGCGACGGTGCGGCCCGATGTCCACGTTGAACGGGCTGTCGGGCGCCGGCGCGTGGATGCCGGCCCACGTCGTCGCGCCGACGCTCGCCAGGCCGTCGACGATCTGCGATAGCGCCTTGCGCGGCGCGCGCAGCAGCGCGCGCGTTCCGCGCGACATCTCGGCCGGCACCGTCGTACGCTCGCGCAGCGCCTCTCCCAGCAGCTTGGCGGGCCCGGGCAGCGGCTTGGCCGTCCAAGGCACGGGCGGTCGCGAGGTCGGTACGGGGTCGGCAGCCGTGTCGAACAGCACCGTCGTGATGTCGACCCCCGAGATGCCATCGACCAGCGCGTGATGGGTCTTTGCGATCAGCGCGAAGCGGTTGCCCTCCATCCGCTCCACGAGCCAGATCTCCCACAGCGGCTTGGAGCGATCCAGGCGCTGTGAGAAGAGGCGCCCGGCGAGCTGCTTGAGCGCCCGCTCGTCGGCCGGCTTCGGCAGCGCCGTGTGGCGTATGTGGTAGCGCGGGTTGAAGTGCGGGTCGTCGGCCCACACCGGCCGTCCCTGGTCGAACGGGACGTAGGCGAGTCGCTGGCGATAGCGCGGCACGAGGTGCAGGCGACTGAGCACGTGATCGACGAGCTCCTGCGGGCTCGGCGCGGTGCCGTCGAAGACCATCACCGACGCGACATGCATGTGCGCGGTGGAGTGCTCCTCCAGGTGCAGAAACGTCGTGTCCAGCGCGGTCAAGCGGTCCGGATTGGCCATCGTCGTCGATTGTCGCTGTTTGACGCCTCGCAGTCAACGATCGCGCTGCCGGCGCCCGATTCGCACGGCGCGTCGCGCCGTGACGCCGCCGCTTTCGTCAAGACAAAGAGCCCACCGTGGTGGACTCTTTGCCGAGGGGGAAAAGGGAGACGTTGAGACCCTGATCCTTCGCGATAACAATAGCCGACTTTTGGCTGTTCGGCCAGCGTCGTTTCCAGGAGAGCAGCCGTCCGCGCGAACCGCGACCCGACAGAACCCGCGGCAAAGAAAAGGCGCGAGCCCGAGCCGTCTGATCGGGACGACCCAGCGCCCGCGCCTCAAGCAACGACCCGCCTCGAAAAACGTGTCGTCGAACGAGCTTTAGCCCAATGCGGGAACCCTAAACCGCTCCTGGCGCCGCCTGCCACGCCGGTCCAGCGCCGGCGAGAGCTCATCCCCCCAAGGTTTTCAGCGCTTCGTAGACAAAGCCGAGCCGCCCGTGTTGAGTCATCGGGCTGGTTCGCAAGCGCACTTCCCGGCGCACCTCCTGACCGCCGTCGTCGTCCGGCTCGCCCTCTGAACAGAGGACCTCGACGATCACGACGACAGCCCCAAGCTGGCAGTCGCCCTCCTGATGGTCGGCTTCGATCGCCTCCATCTGTTCCTGCACGACGGTGCCGAGCATCGTCTGATCAATCGGCATGTCAAAGCCTCCCTGGATCAAAGGAACACTGTGTAAGCGTACGAGGCACGGCCCGTCGGGCGCAGGCGTAGCCCGCGCACACGGCGGCCCACTCGTCAAACGGGCGCGAGCCCGGGACTCGCGCCCTAGCTCGGGTACCAAGCCCCCGCATTGGAACCCAGCCCCCGCGCTGCGCCAATCCTACTCCTGGGAGACAGCTCCGTGAGGATCTGCACATCTAAAGACGACGGGCGCCGAGAAAGGCGACGAGCGCTCAGCCGCCGGACGGCCGGCCTGTTTGAAGCTCTGCGCAGGGGGCACACCTCCAGCGGCAAGGTCCAGCAGGCACGATGCTGGCCGGGCCGAGCCGTTCAACGCCGCGAGGTCGGCAGCTTGAGATCCCTGTCCCTGGGTTGTCGGCCTCGCGGCTGCCTGTCGAGAGGACGACCAGACCAGCTGGTCCGTTTCCGGGCGCGGGCATCGGGCACACCCTGAGAGGGTCGGTCCAGCAGGCACGATGCTGGCCGGACCGAGCCATTAGGCTGGGCAGCCTCCAAGATGTGCCGACAGGTGTGGCTCATCTGGCCTCCATCTTTCGGGCACGGTAGACGATGTCTGCGGGTATGCGTCCTTGGGTGAGACGTCCGTGGTGGACGCGGTCGGTGTTGTAGTAGCTCAGGTAGGTCTCGAGCTCTCTTTTCAGCCCGGTGTAGCGGGGGTAGATGTAGCGGGCGAACGCTGGCCGCCAGCACTCATCGAGGATCGTCTTGTGCAGCGCCTCGACGTTGCCGTTGGTCTGCGGTCTGCCGGCGTGAATGCGGGTGTGGCGGGCGCTGAGCTTCTGCAGGGTGCTGGTGAAGTCGTTGCCG
>Ga0193729_1001573_pt1 | contig 11611 bp, 9 predicted proteins | sample U1c2metaG_FD_143036 | JGI IMG/M metagenome (GOLD analysis project Ga0193729, IMG submission 143036) | Soil microbial communities from a riparian zone of the East river system, Colorado, United States - U1c2 | ecosystem: Environmental > Terrestrial > Soil > Riparian zone | place: USA: East River... | reverse complement strand
CGCAGTTGTTGAAAATTCCAATACGCCTTAGTGCGATGATGGCGAGTCTTCGGCAAGATGGCGTTCCGTCTGAGATACCGTGGCTGCTTACTGAGTACGGGTATTCCGTTTTTGCCGGTCAGCCGGAGGTCGATATTGAGGGCGCGCTCTTTCAGGCAGACGTAGTCGGATCATTCCTCACCCAACGGGGCGCCAAAGCCTACTTGTACGGCTATGAACCAAACTATCTGGTCGATGAACTGAAATGTTCCTGGGGCAATCTTATGATGCTCCAGTTGAACCCGAAGAGTGAAAAGCTGAACCGCTTATCCACGTACTACAGCGCTCGCCTCATCACAAAGGAATGGATGCAACCCAGAAATGGTCCGCATGAAATTTTCTCGGTCGCGGTCAATCAGGGTAAGCCGGCCGCTTTGCCCATGGTCACAGCATATGCTGCGCAGCGACCGGGCAAGCAGTGGTCGATTCTCGCAATCAACAAGGATCCAAAGCATCCGGCACAGCTAAGTGTGCAGTTTAAATTCTCGGATACACAGCCGCCAGTCACATTTTCCGGAAAGATCGACATCATTCAATTTTCGCGACAGCAGTACTTGTGGCAGGACGATGGGCCCAATGGGCGGCCAAAGCAAAGTTTGCCGCCGGCGTATTTTCGACGCGATGCTTCTTCATCGTACAGATTGCCGCCCTATTCGTTAACAGTTTTACGCGGAACACTCCCGAGTCCGTGACGCTGCGAGTTCAATAGACGCTAACGCCTTTCAGGCCAAAATGCGGCGCAGCTTCTAGCAATATTCGGTCACCGCTGTAAATCTCGGAAAATCGATTCTCGACCGCGCAAGCGAGATGAAGTGCGTCGCTGGCGCGAAGAAATATCGTGGCGTCCAGCTTCTCAAACGCATTACACGCATGCCGAACAACGTTTTCCGTCACTGCGAGCCAGTGCCAAAGGCCCGAACGCTCATCATTCTCAAACTGTTTCCACACAGCGGCTGCTTCTCGTACAGATAGGTGCTTCTCGCGAAGGCGGCGATGCACCGCGGAATAAAACTCTGTTCGACTATGCAGTGCGCTACTGCGCCCAGAACTTTTTTGAACCAACTGCAGTACGTCGATCGAACCAGCTTCGTGGAGGTAACACTTCACGATGTAACTGGCATCCAGGTAAATCACCGCACATCGCGCTCCTCTGAGATGTAGATGGTCGAATCGCCGGGAACCTTGGGCATCTTGCGAATGTCGCGTTTGGGAAAAGGTTTGCCCACCAGGTCGGCCGCCTTTGCGCTTTTAAGAACTGCGACCGCCTGTCCGCGTTCGGTTATTAGGATGTTCTCGTGAGCAGATGCCCGAACGAGCCTGCCGGTATTCATATGCAATTCGCGAATCGTCGCAGTCTTCATGTGTCCAATGTGTCACATCGCAATCGCCGTCGCAATTAAGATCGATAATAATCACGCCCGCACGGGCACGCTGGCGGTCCGTTCCAGTTTGCCCCAGCTTACCCAGGCGCCCCTGATCGCGCGCAGGATCGCTTTCCAAATGCAATAGCTCAGCATCGGGCGATAAATCAGTCGCATCGGCAAAATACGCCAGGCGCGCACGATCGGTTCACGCTCGAGAATGCACGCGAGCGTGGCAAGAATCAGGTCCATCGCCAGGAACGTGATGACAAATGGCATCACAGCATTCCACACGCCGAATGGCAGTGAGGCGAGCAAGAACAAATCCACCATCGGCGTAATGGCCACGAGAATGATCTGGAAAAACCAGATACTTGGTAAACTAAACCAGCCGAGCGCGCGATAGTTCCAGTTGAACACCATGTCGCGATGTTTCCAAAGACATTGCAGCGTGCCGTAGGCCCAGCGAAAACGCTGCCGCGCGAGTGTGCGTACGCTTTCCGGCGCTTCTGTCCAGGCGATCGCACCGGGCACGTAAACGATTCGTTGTCGATGTCTGTGCAGCGACAAGGTGAGATCGGTGTCTTCGGCGAGCGTCTGCAAACTCAGGCCACCCGCTTCGTCGATCGCATCCTTGCGGATCGCGCTGATCGCGCCAGGCACCACCGTGATGCAGTTCCAGCGATTGTAAGCGCGCCGGTCGAGATTGAAACCGCAAGTATATTCCAGCGCCTGACAGCGCGCGATAAATGAGCGCAAATTTCCAACTTTCGCGTGACCTGACACCGCGCCAACGCGCGTATCGGCAAATGGCTCGAGCAAGCGCGGGAGCGTATCGCGCTGACATTGCGTATCGGCATCGATGAAAACGACAATGCCATGATGGACGGCAGCGAGACCGCGCTGCAAGGCGTGGGCTTTCCCCCGGTTTTCCTGCTGCATCAAGCGAACGCGTGGATCGACGTGTGCAACGCGTTCAACTTCGGCGGCCGTCTCATCACGCGAGCCGTCATCCACAACTATGACTTCAATTTCGCCTTTATAATCGGTGGCCAGAAGCGCGCGCAAAGTTTCCCCGATCACCTTCCCTTCGTTATAGGCAGCCATCAGCACACTGATCGGCTCCTCAAAATCCGCTTTCGGTCCCCGCCGAAAACGGTAGGCCAGCCAGATGACAACGAGCGTGCGGACGACTACGAGCGCCGTCGCCACAATCATAAATGCCCAAAGGAATTCCTCGATGCCGTGAAAAATGCGAAAGCCAGTGCTGCTGACGAACCGTGTGAGCGATCGCCCATTTTCTTGCAAGGGCGGCATAAGCGCATCGCGCGTCGTGCCAAGAAGCGTGCTCAAAGGCACCACGCTATCACCCCGCGTATGCAGCCATTCAAGAATGCGCGGGAGTGCTTCGACCGTCTGGGAGCGATCGCCACCGGCGTCGTGCAGCAGAATAATACTTCCATCGCGACGTTGTTGTTTCACGCGCCGCAAGATGATGTCGGCGCCCGGTTTCGCCCAATCTTGCGGATCGATGCTTTCCAGAACCACGAGATAGTTGAGGTCTTCGGCGATTTGCAGCGGAGTCAGTTCGCTTAGTTGCGATGGATCAGTATCGGCCGCGTAAGGCGGACGGAACAATGTGGTTGCGCGACCTGTGATCGTTTCGAGCAAGAGCTGCGTTGCGTTCAGCTCAAGCCGGATGTGCTCCGGCCAGCAGAGCGCCAGGTTTGGATGATAATACGTGTGGTTCCCGATCTCGTGCCCTTCGTTGACAATGCGCCGGACAAGCGCCGGGTAACGCTCCGCGTTCACGCCCACGAGAAAAAACGCGGCTTTCACGTTTGCTGCTTTGAGGATGTCCAAAATCTTTGGGGTCCATCGCGGATCGGGGCCGTCGTCAAAAGTGATTACGACCTGATGCTCACCGCCAGCGCCTTGATGATAAAGCGTCGGGAATTGTGCGAACTTCATGTATTTCGCCGTGAGATAGCCGTCCGCGTCAAGCGCAAGCCTTCGCATTCCATCCGAGCGATTCTCGTCGACAGTTACAATCTCTCCGTCGCCGACATCGGTGATTGTGTCCGTCGACTTGATTAGTTGGAGCGACTGACGTGTCGGATTGTCCATCTTGAAATCCCGCGGAACGCTTAACGCATCCCAAATCGCAGGGTCTTCGCTGCCGAGGCGATAGAGAGCGAACCCACCCGCCTTTTGATCGCGCACTTCGCGCAGTTCGTTGAGGAATGTCACGACATCCAGAAACCAGACGGCGTGCTCCTTATCCTCATCTTGAAAATAAAAATACGGACTGTAACTCGGCCCCTGCACTTCTGCGCTCTCGACTTCCGCATCATTGGCGCGGCTCATCGCTTCTGAAAAACTGATCAGCTCCCCCTTTTTCCCGCCGATCGTCCAATCATATCCGTAACTACCGAGCGCGATGATCCATTGCTTCGTATCGGAATCTTCCAGCAGAACGTGCACCCAGCCTTCAAACCACGAGCGCGACGCCAGCGGACCCGGCGGATCTATGTCGGAAGTCTCGTCGAACAACATCGCCACAAAACGATCGATGTTGTCCGCGAGCTTATCGAAGTCGATGTAATCCAACTCCTGGCCGGGCTCAACGCAAAGCCACAGTTCTTTGTTATCATCGTGCAACGCGTCGGCGAACTTGTCGATGAATCCAGTAATGTCTTTCTTGTACGCTGGATCGATTTGCTCCCAATCGACCACCACGCCGGCAGCCTTGGCATTACGCAAGACAGAAAGCACACTTTGGATAAACCGATCCTGCCGATCCCCCGGACCGTGCGCCAGATTCTCGATCGCCTCCGGCTGCCAGGTGTCGCCGACGAGGTTGGTCAGCAGCGGCATAAGCGCAATCCCTTTGTTCGCGGTAAGTTTCGGCAGCCGCGCGTCTGCGTCGATTTGCAAATCGCCCATGCCATTGATCACGGTCATCCATTCCGGACAGAGATGTGTAATCTGCGCCGCGTGTTGCTGGAGCGACGCGAAGCTGGCCGGATCTCCATTGGTGTAAAATGCTAGCCGCACTTCATTGTCGGGCGATTTCTTCCGCGGCCGCGGCGGAGGCGTGGGGGCTGAGCCGGCGAGCTTTCTTGCCGCTTGTCGCGCCGCGCCAAATTTCTGCCATAGCAGCGAAGCCGGAGACAATTGGCCAGCCGGATTCTTTTTTTGTAACGCTTTCAGTTGCCCCTTTAACTGCCGCAGAGAAAAGGGCACGTTCATTTTCGGCGCGACAAAAAGCGTCTGAACAAAAAGTACCGTCCCGAGGAAGAACAGCACGCTTGCGATTAGCAGAATCAGGCGCAAGCGCGGCCACCGTTTACCCGAGGGATCGGAGAAAACGAACGGCGTGACTCCTTCCGGAGGGATCTCATCCATGAATTCGCTATAATCGCCCATGCGTAACAAGAAGAAAATCCCAATCTCCTGCTCTGGCTCTCACCCTAGCGTAAGCCCCTTACGCGGGCACCCTGGCTCCCCACGGAAAGAGGTTCAGCGGTTGCAAATCAAACATCAAACATTGAACGTCGAACATTAAAATGCATATCGAGCCAGATTCATTGCCGACGGGACATGCCGGTATTGCTGCCCGTTTAAAGAAAGGTCCAACGATCCATTCAAGTACGTGGATTGTTCCCGGGGCAACCGTAGTTGGCGACGTCGCGCTCGCAGAAGAATCCAGTGTCTGGTACGGGGCCGTGCTGCGCGGCGACATCAACCGCATCATTATCGGGCCGCGCTCAAACGTTCAGGATAATGCTGTCGTTCATCTGGACACAAATTATCCAACAATGGTGGGCGAGCTGGTCACCGTCGGCCACGGCGCCATCGTGCACGCATGCAAGATCGACGATGAAGTGCTTGTCGGGATGGGCGCCGTCATTCTCGACGATGTGGAAGTCGGCGCACGCTCCATCATTGGCGCAAACGCGCTCGTCACTATGGGGATGAAAATTCCTCCCGGCTCGCTCGTGCTCGGATCACCTGCGAAAATCCGCCGGCAACTCAGCGTTGATGAACAGAAGGACATCGCGCAATGGGCATGGAGCTACGTCGAGACCGCGAAACAGTTTCGCGAATTTTACTAAAACGCCGCTACAGCGCCTTCGCCAATTCCTGTGCGCGTTCGCGCAGTAATTCCGCTGCGCGCTTTATGTTTTCCTTTTCGCTCATTCCCGGCTCTGCAAGTTCATAGACTTCATCGAATAATTCGCGCACCTGTCGATTTTCCTCCCTCCGTCCGGCGATAGCGAAAACGCGTTTGCCGAGTTTTCTTGCGAGCCGCGCGACGCCGGCGGGTGTTTTTCCCTCTAGGGTTTGACGATCCAAACTCCCCTCGCCTGTAATCACAAGATCGACATCTTTCATTTTCGATTCGAGCCTGACCGCTTCGGCAACCACGTCGAAACCCGGCTCAATTCTCGCTCCGCAAAAGCTCATCAGACCGAATCCCAGTCCGCCCGCCGCGCCAGTACCCGGTTCGTCGCGATAATCAACGCCGAATTCTTTTGAAACAACGTCCGCGAGTTTGGCGAGCGCGCGTTCCAGGTTGTCAATCTTGTCACCCGCGGCGCCCTTTTGCGGGCCGAACACTCGCGTCGCGCCATTTTCGCCGAGCAGCGGATTCCGCACATCGACGGCCGCAATAATCTTCGGCAACGTCAGCTCTTTCGGCTTTGCGATTTTTACGAGGTGAAGAAGGCAAGTCACTTTCTGCTCGTGCTCCTGCTCATGCTCGTAATCGAACCGGAAACCAAGCGCTCTCGCCATCCCAAACCCGCCATCGTTTGTCGCGCTGCCGCCGAGACCAATGATGATTTCGTTCGCCCCCCGAGTCGCGGCATCCAAAATCATTTCGCCAACGCCGAATGTGGTCGCGCGAAGCGGATCTCGTTCGCTTTCAGTTAGTCGCCGCATACCTGCGGCTTCGCTCATTTCTATTACGGCGAGTTTCCTCTCGTGGATCCAGGCGTAACGCGCATCGATCTCGCGGCCGACTGGATCGCGCGCTTTGCACTTCAACCAGGAACCGCCCAGCGCATCACAAATCACTTCAGCCGTTCCCTCGCCGCCATCCGCCATCGGCACGATCGCGATCTTTGCGTCACGCAAAACATCGCACAAACCGAGCGCGATGTTCTCTGCCACCTTGCGCGCGCTGAGCGAGCCTTTGAATTTATCCGGGGCGATTAAGATGTGCATAGTGGCACAGGCATCTTGCCTGTGAGGCCGGCGGGCGTCTCGCCTGCCGAATCAAACAGGCTGGAAGCCGGCTCGCCCCACGGACAAGGGACGTCTGTCCTATGATTTCAATTTCCGCTCCAAAATTTCCCCTGCGAGCTGCGGGTTTGCCTTGCCTTTGGACAGTTTCATCACCTGGCCTTTGAGAAAATTGAGTGACGCAGCGTTGCCCGCTTTGAAATCCGCGGCTGGCTTTGGATTGGCGGCGATTACTTGCTCGCAGAGCGCTTCGATCGCGCTCGCGTCGCTCAGTTGCTCGATTCCCTTTTCCTTTACGATCGCCGCGGCGCCCTTGCCGCTGGCGAACATTTCCGCGAAAACTTCCTTGCCCTGTTTGCCGCTGATTTGTCCGCTGTCGATTAGATTGACCAACTCATCCAGCGCCTCGGGCGGAATTGGACAATCGTTGATGGTCTTGCCGTCCGTTCTGAGTGCGCTTTGCAAATCGTTAAGGATCCAGTTCGCGACGTTCTTCGGGTTCTTCGCGCCTTTAGCGGCTGTTTCAAAATATCTTGCAAGATCGAGATCATTCGCCAGCACGCCGGCATCGTACGGGCTCACTTGATATTGCTCGACGAAGCGCGCGCGCTTGGCTTTTGGTAATTCCGGAACGCGCGAGCGCACATCGGCGAGCAGCACGTCGGTTTTCACCGGCACCAGGTCGGGATCAGGGAAATAACGATAATCGTGCGCGAACTCTTTTGTGCGCATGAGAAACGTTTCCCCGGCGACATCATCCCAGCCGCGAGTTTCCTGATCGAGTCCTTCGCCGCTCTCCAGAACACCGATTTGCCGCTGAATCTCGTAGGCAAGCGCGCGCCGGACTCCGCTGATCGAATTCATGTTCTTGATCTCGATTTTAACTCCCAGCTCCGCCTGCGTCGCCGGTCGCACGGAAACATTACAGTCGCAGCGGAGTTGTCCTTTCTCCATGTCGGCGTCGCTAACCGCTCCGTAGATCAAAATTTGTTTGAGCGACGTTAAAAACGCGAACGCTTCCTCGGGCGAATCGATCTCCGGTTGCGTGACGATCTCCATCAAAGGCGTCCCGGCGCGGTTGAAGTCGATTCCGGTGCTCGATTCGAAATGGAAACTTTTCGCCACGTCTTCCTCCAGATGAATGCGCACCAGATGAACTTCTTTGTCTGGACTCGCAATCGTTCTCTGTGCGTCTTTGGGATAAGCGAGGTCGTGCAACGGCACGCTGCCGTTTGTGCAAAGCGGCATGTCGTATTGTGAAATCTGATAATTTTTCGGCATGTCTGGATAAAAATAATTTTTTCGGTCAAACTTGCAGATCGGCGCGATGTCGCATCCAAGCATAAGTCCGGTGAGCACAGTCATGCGCAATGCCTCATGATTCATCACCGGCAATGCACCCGGCAATCCCAGGCACACCGGACAAGTATGCGTGTTCGGCTCAGCCCCAAATTCAACTGGACTCGCGCAAAACATTTTCGAGCGTGTCTTGAGCTGAACGTGGACCTCAAGGCCGATAGTAGTGATGTAGCGCATTGCAGATTTCAGACTGCCGATTTCAAATTTAGCGACGCGGATTTGCGCGATGCGACAAAGATTGCAACCAATTCACCAGATTCATCTAGCAGCGGTTGGACCCGCTTCGCGGGAATCAACTTTGCATCAATGATCAACTCAAGCCAAAGCTGAGTCTCATCTGCTTCCTCAAGCACCACACCGATTTTCGCGATGAATTCAGCTCGAGACCGCGCACGGCAAGCCGAACGATAATTTGCAACAACCGATGTCCCGCAGCGGACTAACTGATTGGCAATGGCTCGTCCCTCGATACTTTTCGGCAAAGCCGCGACAAGTTTAATAACTCGTAATGCGAACTGTTTCGCGCGTGCCTTTAATTCGTCGGTCGTCATCTCACCACAATTTGCGATTTGAAATTTTCAATCTGCAATTACCTCTCCGTCGCATAATCCAGCGCGCGTTGAAGATCGAATTTTTTGATGCGATTGGCGAGTGCCGGATCATTTGCCGCGTCGATGAGGCGTTGATCTTGGATAAGATCGAGAAAACGCCTCTGCGCGATCATTTCTGAGATTTCAGGATCAGATCGCAACGCAATAATTTTCGGGTGTTCGCTCAACTCGCGTGCACCTGGGAACGTAAGGAATTTCTGCGCGCGTTCCGGACTCGAAAACACCCTGCCCACTTTCCCAAGCATTTCATACGTCTTCAGCGGAACGGGATCCGTCTGCTTGACCGCGTTTCCGAGTGGCCCAAGCTCGAGGGAATTTTTTAAGCGCGCCAGCGACGTCGCAAGCGCCGTAGATCCCGTGTTTGGTTCCGAGAGAAACCGTCGTCGCACAGCCAGAGCGCGCAAGGTCGCAGACTGGCCAGCCTCGGGAGAACTTGCCTGGCTGCGGACTTGTGCGTCGGCAACGGCGCCTACGGCACGAACGCTCGCCACGATCGCCCAGAGGATAAAGGCACCGAAAAACAATCCAACGATTGCTCCTGCGATTCCATAAATAAGCTGGACCAGCCTGGAATTCTGTTGGCCGGTCCGCTTGAACAAAACGATTCCCATGCTGGTCACGAATGCATAGATGACAAGTGCAAGCACTGCGCCGGCCAGGATCGACAGAACAATATCAGGCATTTTCAAAAACGGCCGCGCTATCGGGACAAGCAACCTGCCGCCGAAAACCGCGGCCGCATATGCCGCGGCAAGCGCGGCAACACGCACAAGTTGACGGAGCAAACCGAGCCGCCAGCCGCGCACCACTTCGAACAAAATCAGAACAACGGCGAAAGAGATGAAGATTGCCTGCCAAAGCGGCGAACCAGCCACCGCTTGAAGTTCGGGCTTCACTTCCATCGACCCCGCAAACCGATCGCTTTTTGCCGCAGCGCATGATCGCAAAGGACGATTGCGGCCATCGCCTCCACGATCGGGACGGCCCTTGGAAGAACACACGGATCATGACGCCCGTGCGCGGCGAGTTTGGTCTGCTCCCGCGACGCGGTAACGGTTTTTTGTTCGTGCGCGATCGTCGCGGTCGGCTTAAACGCAACGCGAAAATAAATCTCTTCGCCGTTGCTGATTCCGCCTTGCACGCCCCCTGAGTTGTTTGTCGCTGTACGGATTTTCCCACCGCGCATTTCAAATGGGTCGTTATGCTCGGAGCCGCGCATCCGCGTCGCCATAAACCCGGAACCGATCTCAAATCCTTTGGTTGCCGGTAAACTCAGCATCGCTTTTGCCAGCTCTGCCTCGAGCTTGTCAAAAACCGGCTCGCCCAGTCCGGCCGGGATGCCACGAGCAACGCACTCAATGACGCCACCGACCGAGTCGCCTTCGCCGCGAATTTGCTCGATAAGCGACGCCATCTTCTTCGCTGCCGCGGCATCGGGACAGCGAATCGCATTTTGCTCCACGTCCCTCATTTTCACAGTGGAACGATTGATTTTCGCGATGATCTCATGAATCTGCGCGACGTAAGCGACGATCTCGAACTCCGAGTAAAAGGCCGGCAATATCTTTTTCGCAACTGCGCCCGCTGCGACCCGGCCAATGGTCTCGCGCGCCGACGCGCGACCGCCCCCCTGCCAGTTCCGAATTCCATATTTGGCCTCGTACGTGAAATCAGCATGTGACGGTCGAAATTTTCTTGCGATCTCCACGTAATCCTCCGGCCGAGCGTCTTTATTGCGCACCAGAATTGCAATAGGTGTGCCAAGCGTTTTGCCTTCGAATACGCCGGAAAGAATCTCGCAACGATCTTCTTCCTTCCGTTGCGTAGTGAGCTTGCTTTGACCCGGGCGACGGCGATCCAGCTCTCGTTGAATCTCCGCGTCGGAGATGTCGATGTTCGGAGGGCAGCCGTCGATTACTACGCCGATACCGCCACCGTGCGATTCGCCAAATGTCGTGACGCGAAAGAGTCGGCCGAACGTGTTGCCCATTTGGGCGTATTGTAGCACAGGCATCTTGTTCGCCACCGGACGAACTCGCTGCGGCGAGCCTGTGGGGCCAGCGGGCGTCTCGCCTGCTGAATCCCGACACGGCAGTCGAGACGCCCGCCTACCCCACAGCCGAGACGGCTGTGCTACTCGATGGCCGCGAAGGCGAATTGCAAATCGTCGATCAGATCGCGCACGTCTTCCGCGCCGACCGATAGCCTAACGAGCGAATCGGTTACGCCGAGCGCCTCACGCTGTTCCTTCGGCACCGATGCGTGCGTCATGAGAGCGGGATGATTGATCAGGCTCTCGACGCCCCCCAGACTTTCCGCCAGCGAAAATAGATGCGTGTTCTCCAGAAAACGCTTCGTTCCAGCGAGATCGGTCTTCAGAACAATCGTCACCATGCCGCCGAAGCCGCGCATTTGCTGTCGGGCGAGGTCGTGTTGCGGATGCGATTTTAGGCCAGGGTAACTGACCGATTTCACTTGCGGTTGTTCCTCCAGCCAGCGCGCAATTTCGATCGCGTTCGAACAGTGCCGCTCCATGCGCAGCGCAAGGGTTTTCAAACTGCGCATGACCAGAAAGCTCTCGAACGGCCCTGCAATTGCGCCAACTGAATTTTGTAAAAACGCAATCTGGTCGCCGAGCTCCTTGTTCTCGCCGACTACGACGACGCCGCCGACCAAGTCGGAATGTCCGTTCAAATATTTGGTGGCGGAGTGGATCACCAGATCGAAGCCGGCCTCGATCGGCCGCTGAATCCACGGAGTCGCAAACGTGTTATCGCAAACCGAAACGATCTTGCGCTCGCGTGCGATTTTCGCGATCGCTTCCAGATCGATCAGCTTGAGCAGCGGATTGCTCGGAGTCTCGATCCACACCATGCGCGTGTTCGGCTTGATCGCGCGCTCGAAATCTTTCGCATCGGTCAGATCGACATAGGCAAAATCGAGATTAGCCGAGCGGCGTCTGACTTTCTCGAATAATCGAAACGTGCCTCC